>Ga0209100_1000144_pt1 | contig 83166 bp, 65 predicted proteins | sample lystaG_FD_185480 | JGI IMG/M metagenome (GOLD analysis project Ga0209100, IMG submission 185480) | Glacier valley bacterial and archeal communities from Borup Fiord, Nunavut, Canada, to study Microbial Dark Matter (Phase II) -... | ecosystem: Environmental > Aquatic > Freshwater > Ice > Glacier ...
CAAGCGAGATCAGCTCGTCCGTAAGATCCGTGGTGAAGACTTGCGTGCCCGCAGGGGTGGTTGAGGTTGCCAACGCACCATTCGGGCCCCACATGTTGGTCACCGTGGCTGTGCCGTCCACCGATTCAGTGAGCAGTTGGTAGGCGGCGTCATACGTGTAATCCGTCACCACCGTCGACGCAGTCTCACCCACCACCGTGCGGGAAGTCTCCTTGGCACGATTACCCACCAAGTCGTAGGTGTAAGCGTTACGCGGCGACTTCGCCACACACACCTCACCCAACTCCGGATAACACTCAGTCCGCAGCCGGCTCACCGCGTCATACGAATACAGGGCCGACGTCACACCAGCGGCCGTTGTGGTGTCCACCTGCGTTGGATTCCCCCGCGTGTCACGCGTGATCGCATACCCCTCAAGAACGCCCGCAGTCGTGGAGTGCTGCAAAGACGACAACTGACCGGCACCGTCATACACCGCCGACGTCGTCACCGGTGTGGCACCCTCACGCGTCACTGTCGATACCAGTCCAGCCGGGTCATACTCATACGTCACCGCTGGAATACTGCCAGTGCCCGACGGCGTCACCTCCGTCAGCTGACCCGCCTGGTTGTAGTCATACGCCACAGCCATCCCCGTCGACCACGCTGCACCCGACAGGCGACCGGCAGAGGTGTAGGAGTAGTTCGCGTTGGAGGCACCAGGACCGGTACGCACCACAGACGTCGTACGCCCCGCATCGTCATACGTGTACTCACTGGACGCCGACACACCACCATTCTGCACACGCGCCGCCGTCAAAACCCGCCCGGCAGGACTGTAGTCATACGTAAACCCAGCAGTGTCATCCGAGAACGTCGTCACCACCGGCCGGTTCGCCGCGTCATACGTATACGACACGGTCCCATCGGTGAGATCATCTGCTGTTGCAGTGCCCGAGGGCTTGACGACCTGGGCGACGTTACCCACCGCGTCGTACGACATGGCAGTCACCCGACCCAACGGATCCGTTTCCGTCAGCACACGACCCAGCGCGTCATACGTGTAGGCCGTCTCGCTGCCCAGCGAGTCAATACGCGTGGTGAGGTTACCCACCCGGTCATAGCGGTACAACGTTCTGCCCTGGCCCGGAGCCCGCACCGACGTGACCCATCCGACTTTGTTGTATGACGTGGTGGTGATGTTGCCCGCCGGGTCCGTCACCGCCACCGGACGCCCATTGGCGTCATAGTCGGTGCTGACCGTGCGACCCAACGGGTCCGTGGACGTGACGGGGCGACCGTCAGCGTCGTACGTCATCGTGGTGGTGAAGTCTTCCCAGTCGACGTCAGGGTAGCTTCCGCGCGGGTCGACGATAAGGATCACATGACCGTCGACGTCATAGTCGTAGTACGTGGCGTCATCCCAAGGGAACTCCCCGGAAGAGGCCTTAGTCTGCTCAATGAGCTGGCCCACCTCGTCGTAGCCATAACCGGTGTAGACACCATCGGAATCAATGGTCTGCACGGGTCGACCCATCGAGTCATAGGACGTCTGCTGGAAACCTCCAGCAGCATCCGTCACCGCCGCCACGTGCCCACGGCGATCGTAGGTGGTGGTCTGAGTGACCCCGTCGGGGTCCGTCGTAGACGTGAGCTGCCCCACCACGTCGTACGTGTACGAGGTCACGCCGCCCGTTGGGTCCGTCGTCGACGTCATCTGACCCAACGCGTCATACGTCATCGTGGTGGAACGCCCGAGCGCATCCGTGGTGCTTGTGAGCCTCCCCGCATCGTCATACTCATACGTGGTGACCGCACCGAGCGCGTCGGTGCTGGTGGCGACACGGCCTGCCCTGTCATAGGAGGTCCTGGTGTTGTTCCCCGCGGCATCCCTGGTCCGGATGAGACGGTCGGACCGGTCGTAGAAGAACCTCGTGGTGCGGCCCAAGGCGTCCGCGGTCGCGGTCAAGCGGCCGGCAGCGTCATAGGTGTTGGTCGTGACGGCCCCGGTGGGGTCGGTGACCGTGAGCATGCGGCCGGCAGCATCGTAGGTGTAGCTCGTGACCGCACCCGACGGGCTGGTGGTCGACGTGAGCCGGTGTGCAGCGTCATACGTAGACGTGGTGGTCTTCCCACCAGGAGTGGTCGTGGAAACCAAGTCCCCAGCCGCGTCATACGTAAAAGTCGTAGTCCGACCCAAGGCATCGGTCGAGGTTGCAAGCAGGTTTTCAGGCGCGCCCTCCGCACCCGTGGTGTAGGTGTACGTGTTGGTCCCACCATCAGGGTTATCCACCGACGTCACCAGGCCCGCCTCGTTGTAGGTGTACGAGGTGACATTGCTATCGGCGTCGGTGTAGCTCGTGACCCGGTCCGCGTCGTCATAGGTCCACGACTCGGAGTAATACAACGGCGCGGGAGCAACCCGAAGCACCAGCCGGTCGCGGTCGTCATACTCACTGCGATACAGCCTGTCCGCCGCATCCACGACCGCGGCCGCATTGTTGTCGCCGTCATAGAGCTGCTCGACCACGGCCCCGTTCCCGTCGATCTGCTTGACGAGGTTGAGGTCCTGGTAGACGTCGATGCGGACCTTGCCCGTCGGGTCGGTGATGGTCGCGGTCTGAGTGGCCTCATCCCAACCGAACGTGGTCCTCGCACCGGTCTCATCACGCTGACTGACGATGCGGCCCGCCGCGTTGTAGATGTTGCGCGCGCTGACGTTGCCCAGCGGGTCGGTAATGCTCGACAAACCGCCCGTAGTCGCATATCCGTACGTCGTGGTCGCCCCATCAACGGCGGTCACGCCGGTCAGACGCTTCGCACCAGCGGTGTCGGTGTAGGCGTAGCCCACGGACCTGCCGTCGGACGTGGTGGCCGAGACGATACGCGCGTCGGCCCCGGTGCCGTCATCCCAACCGAACGTGAGCGTCTGGTCGAGGGCGTCCGTGACCGACGTCAACGCGCCCGCCGTGTAGGCGAGTGTGAGGCCCTGGCCGCGCTCATCCGCGGCCGCAATGAGCGCTCCGGAGGCATCGAAGGTCATGGTGTCGCCGGACAGATTGCGCATGACGCGGGTTCCATCCGGGCCGTCGGACAACGCCGCCGAGACGGCCGGGTCAATGGGCTCGTACCCGCCGTCAAGAAGGGCACCAAACCGTGTGCGCGTCCCCGTTCCATCAGTGAAAACGAGCTCACCGGAGGTGCTCTCCACAAGAGAGGCCCCATAGGCATACGACCAACCAGGACCGAACGGCCCCGAGGCCGTATCCAGCGAGTTGTAGGTGCGCGCTAGGTTGATCGACTGCCCGACGCTGGAGATGTAAACGTCACCGAAGTACTCCATCAGCGCACCAGTCGCCGTGTTGACGGGGTCCGCTGCCATCGCCTGATTCGCAGACGAATGCCCCGCCCAGCAGGCACAACCAAACGTCTGGTCTGCAGTCAAAGGGCGCGGGACCGGGTATCCCGAGTAGACCAGTCTCAGAAAGGGCGGAAAAACGGGGCCGCCGACAACGGCATCAATGGCGAAGCCCAACGTCATTCCCGTGGCGCCGTTGCCCTTGAGAGTGGCGCGCGCGGTCGCGGTCACGTCGGCAATCCAGCCAAGGGCGTCCTCCGCCTCGAACGTCTCCAGCGCAAAGGGCTCACCACAACGGGCGGAATCAAGGTCCGCACCCGTACTGCCCGGCCCAATGAGCGAGCACACGGGCCGCACCACAGGGGCCTCAGCTGGCTGACCGATCACTGGCTCAAATGAATAGGAACTCAGTTGTGCCGAGGAGACCTGGCGCCCAGCGAGTGCACTGATGTCCGCACCTACGTAGCCAAGATATGACGTGTAAGAGAATGGCACCCCATCCGGGCCGATCGAGTCCGCCACAGGGCCGACCAACATGCGCCAATCGACGGGGTCTGCGAGCGAACAAGGCCCACCATCACAGTCGGTCGTGCCGCTTGGCCCAAAGGCGACTGCTAGACCTTCGTCGTCGGACCACGTCTCGTCCGTCCACTCAATCGCCGGATCGAGCACCACCGGGTACGAAGCCGACATGGCCCACTCCGAATCGACACTCAGATCAATCGCATACCCACCGGCAGTGACCGAGACGTCCTGGTGCGCAGTTCCCGGCAACCCGGAACCAGCCTCAGACTGCGACCACGCAGCAGGTGCGGGCAGTTCGACCCCGGTGCCGTAAGCGACGGCCGCGGCGAAAGTCCACGACTCTCCCGCACCCTCCGTCGGCGCCCCTAGCGTGTGCTCCGGATCCGCGATCGTGAAGCGGAAGTCCGACTTGGCCTGCCCGTCGGCCAACACCAAGTGCTTGCCAACCCGTCCACCAGCAGTGCGGAACTCCAGATCGACACCAGGGAACACCCCCGCATACGTGACCACACCGTCGTTCAACGTGGGCGCGTTGATCGTGGCACCCTCAAGCCCAAACACCACCGGCCCGCTCACCGTATCGATCGTCACCAGGGCATCGGCACTGATGCCAAAGTGCACGGGGTTAGCCAGTTCAAGGGCCTCGAACGGGTAGTCGCCCGTGCCCGGAGTGACAGTCGAGTCGATCAAGCTCCACCCGTCGGCCTCGCGCTTGAACGTCGGTTGGGGAAACAAGTCGAGCGTCGTCTCGCCGTCCACCGTCACCGAGTGAGTCGTGGGCGTCCACGACTCCATACGCGCAGTCGGAACTGGCGACGACGTGGGCGTCTGCGGCGCCGGGGCCGCCGCACCCGGAACCGTGCCCTCGGGTGCCGCCAGCGCGACGGGCGGCGCGGGAACCAAAGGCTCCGCGACCGCGGGTGACACAGCCACACCACCCAGGCTGACCGCGACGGTCGCGAGCACGGCGACCACTCTGCGGAAGGCGAACATCGGGCCTCGCGGCGAATACTGCGTGACAGCGTGCCGAACAATCGGGCCTACGTGTATTGGGTGCATTGCGTTGAGTCCCCCCCTGGAGAATCCACTCGTCATAGAGCAATAGTCCGGCACGCTAGCACAAGACTGAACGGGCCGCAGGGGGAATTGCCGCGTACCCGCGCCACGGCACTCAGCACTCAGCACTCAGCACTCAGCACTCAGCACTACGGGCGGAGCACTACGGGCGGAGCACTACGGGCGAACTGTCACCAAGCAAATTCCTCGATGTGCAGGTGCTCCTCGGGCGCACCGCAGGCGCGGGCCTCCGCGAGAATCGAATCCGCCCACACGCGCGGGCCGCACACATAGACGTCCGACGCGACCAGCGCCGGAGCGAGCTGCGTCATGCGCGCCGACATTCCCTGAGGGAGCCACCCGTGACTGCGCTTCCCCGTGAACAGGTAAAGCGTCGCGCCGCGAGCCGAGGCAAGCGCACGCAACTCCTCAAGGTGCGGGATCTCCTCTGGCGTTCGCGCCCGGAGCATCACCACGATCGGGCCCGACCCGTCGAGGCCCTCGAGCAGGGACACCATCGGCGCGATTCCAGAACCAGCGCCCACCAAGACCGTTCCATGCGCCCGCCGGTGGTGCGTGGTAAAGCGGCCCAGGGGGCCCTCTGCGATCACCTTGGTGCCAGGAAGCAAATCGGCCATGGCCGAGGTGAAATCGCCCACAGGCTTGACCGTGATGCGCAACATGTTCCCTCGCGGGGAGCGCGAGATCGAAAACGGATGCGCCTCGAGCCACATTCCTCGCGCCAAGAAACGCCACAGGAAGAACTGGCCGGCCTGGGTCTTCATGTGTGAGAGGCCACGCCCAACGATCCATACCGAAATGGTGCCGTCCGGGTTGCGGTCGACCCTTTCAACCGTGAGGTTGTGCCGCGCGAGCATCCACAGCGGCTTGAGGATGCGGTACACCAGGAACCCGCCGAAGCTCACCGTCCACAGGACCGCCCAATACCACCTGGCAAAGGTGTCGGTGGCGGCCATTGCGTTGCCTGAGAACGTGGTGCCCTGCGTGAATTGGTGAGGGATGGAGAAGGTGATGACCACGTAGGTCAGGAGGTGAACGGCATGCCATCTCTCGTATTTCCACTTGCGACGGACCGCGGCCAGCGAGGTTGCGACGACCGCGATGAGCAACCAGAACCCGATCACGGACAGCGTCATCTGGGTTCCGTAGTCCAGCAGGAAGGTCCACGCCTGGTCCCACCAGCCTCGGTTAACCCTCGCACCGTAGCCCAAGACGAGCGTGATGACGTGGACACCGATCACGAAGAAGCCGATGCGCCCGAGTCGCCCATGCAGCAACGCCGCCCGGTCATGGCCAAGCCGACGCTCGACCACGGGGATACGAGCGATCACGAGCAGCTGGATCATCATCATCGACCCGGCAACGGTTCCCGTCGCACGGCCGATGGTGGTCAAGGAATCGCCCAACGAGGAGATGGGAGCGCCCGCCGCGAGCATGAGTGACACCCCACCCACACCCGAAAGCCAGAACGCCGTCGAAAGCGCGTCCCGCCACGCGGAGTCGGTCTCTGACTGATACTCGAGATCGATGGGACGCGTCGTCGAGATCCTGGGCTTCATGGCGAGTGCTACGCGAGGCCCGCTTGGGCCATCGCGTCCTTGACCGACGTGAGAAAGCCCTGAACCGTGTACGAGGCGCCGGAAATCCCCTGAACGTTCCACGTCTGGGCGCTCAGCACCCGCTGCTGCAGGGCGGGGAGGGCCGACCTGTTGATCTCGACCGAGTCACCACGGTTGTCGCCGCCGACCAGCACGTTCACTGCGGTGATGGCGTTGTCGCTGACCACGATCTCCGCCTGAAATGAGCCTTCTTTCGTGTTCACGAGTGCGCCGTCAAAAGTGCCAGACACACCAGCAGGCGCCGGAGCAGGCGCCGGGGCTGCGGGTGGCGTCGACGCGGGCGCGGGCGCCGGGGCGGACGTCGATGCGGGCGCCGGTGCCGATGTTGACGCGGGCGCGGGGTCCGTCGTCGCCGCTGACGCATCGGGTGCGGCGGACGCGGTAGCTGAGACGCTCGCGGAAGGCGAAGCCGTGTCGCCCGTCGGCGGTGGCGCGAGAGTGGAGCCCACTAGGGCGTCGCCGCCGCCTAGCGCATCGATCGAGACGCCCCCTGAGCCTGCGTTCGCGGCGGTGCCGATGACGCCTGCGGCCCAACCCGCACCTAACATCACAGTAGACACTGTCGTGACCACCGCCACCGTATTCCGCTTCATGATTCCTCCTCGTTGAGAGGCGCCCTCACCGGCGCAATACACACAGACTGCCCATCAAACCTCAGAGACTGCGCAGAGCCCGTTCAGAGAACGGGTAAACCTCCCACCATGATCCCGGAGGGTGTGGAAATTGTCGAAATATCATCCCGCGGGTCTTCGCGCACCACGACGAGGTCGGCGGGATCTCCCTCGGCAAGGATCGGTGCGCCCAGGAACCGCCGCGCTCGCCACGTGGCCGCACCCACCACATCGGCTGCGGGCATGCAGCGCGCCATCTCGGCTGCCTCTCTCGCGAGGTCGCCGTGCGCGATCGACGTGCCCGCGTCCGTACCCACCAGAAGCGTCACTCCCGCTTCGTGCATCTGCGCCACATGCTCATATCTGCGCTCGAACATGCGCTGCATGCGCGCCGCGAAAACCGGAAAGCGCTCGCTCGCCTGGGCGGCGAACGACTCGAAGTTGGCGATCTGGAGCAGGGTGGGCACCACGGGCACCCCTGCGCTCGCGGCCCTCTCGATATGCGCCGCGGTCATGCCAGTGCCGTGCTCAATCGAGTCGATTCCCGCGCCGAGAAGGCCGTCGAGAGACTCGGTCGCAAACGTGTGTGCGGTGACCCTGGCGCCGTTCGCATGCGCGGCGGCCACGGCATCCGCCAATTCCGCGTCCTCCCACAGCGGTGCGAGGTCGGCGCCCTCCCCCATGTCTCGATCGATCCAGTCGGCGATGAGCTTGACCCACCCACCCGAGGCGCGCGCCTGGATCGCGGTCTCGGCGGCAAGGTGGCCTGGCTCGACCTCAACCGCGTAGCCCTTGAGGTAGCGCTTGGGCCGCGCAATGAATCGGCCAGAACGGATCACGCGCGGCAGGTCGTCGCGCCCGTCGAGCACGTCGAGGGGGCCGGGCGCGCCCGTGTCACGGATCAGCAGCACTCCCGCGTCGCGTTCGATGATCGCCTGCTTGACGATCAGATCGCCCTCGACCGGGCCGGACGGCCCCACCGCGAGGTGACAGTGCATGTCCACAAAGCCGGGCAGCACCCAGCCGTCTATGCGCGTGGTCTCCACGTGGAGGGGACGCTCGTAGGTGATGCGCCCGCCGAGAACCCACGCGCGGCCGACCACCAGATCCTCGTCAGCGAGGATCGGGCCCGTCAGCTCGTAGGCCATCATCCGCGCAGGTACTTACCCAGGCTGGGGAGCTGCGAGGCGTCAAACTCTGGCTCGGCGGCTGGCTGGCCCAGGCCGAAAGCGCTTCCAGCTTGCGCGCCCACACCGGGCCCTGCCTCTGCGCGTTCGCGCAGCGCCTTCTCTTGTGCGGCACGCTTCGCGGGATTGCCCGACTTGCCCTTGACCTGGCGTGGAGCGACCTGCTTGCCTTTGGACTTCTTGCCTCCTGGCATTCCTCCGAAGGCTCCTGGGCCTCCCCCTGTGCCTGGCATTCCCGGCATTCCCGCCCCGCCAGCCATCGCCTTCATCATGCGCTGTGCGTCCTCAAAACGCTTCACGAGCGAGTTGATCTGGGCGACAGTCGTGCCGGAACCCGCGGCGATGCGCGACCGGCGCGAGCCGTTGAGGGCCTTGGGGTTGTCGCGCTCATGAGGCGTCATCGACTGGATGATGGCCTCGGTGCGCGTCAACTCGCGCTCGTCGAGGTTCTCGATTTGCTCGCGCGCCTGCCCCATGCCCGGAAGCATCGTGAGCATCTTCTTCATCGAGCCCATGTTCTTGAGCTGCTGCATCTGGCTCAGAAAATCGGTGAGGGTGAAGTCTTCGCCCTTGGCCAACTTGTCGGACATGCGAGCGGCCTCGGCCTGGTCAAACGTCGCCTCGGCCTTCTCGATCAGCGACAGCACGTCGCCCATATCGAGAATGCGGCCCGCCATGCGCTCGGGGTGGAACACCTCGAACTCGTCGAGTTTCTCGCCCGTGGACGCGAACATGATCGGCACGCCGGTGACCTCGCGCACCGAGAGTGCCGCACCGCCTCGGGCATCGCCGTCAAGTTTGGTGAGCACCACACCGGTCATCGCGACGCCCTGTTGGAACGCCTGCGCGGTCGCCACCGCGTCCTGGCCGATCATCGAGTCGATGACGAACAGGACCTCATCGGGGTCGACCGCCTTGCGGATGTCCCCCGCCTGCTTCATCAGTTCCTGATCGACGCCAAGGCGACCGGCCGTGTCGACGATCACCACCGAGTGCTGGCGCTTGACCGCCTCCTTGATGGCATTCTTGGCGACCTTGACGGGGTCGCCCTTGGAGCGCTCGTCTTCGCGGGTGACGCCACGCTCGGGGGCGTAGACGGGAACGCCTGCGCGCTCACCGACGACCTCGAGCTGGGTCACGGCATTCGGGCGCTGCAGGTCAGCGGCTACGAGGATGGGCGTGTGGCCCTGGGCCTTGAGATGGTGTGCGAGCTTTCCGGCGAACGTGGTCTTGCCCGCGCCCTGAAGGCCAGCAAGCATGATGACGGTGGGGCCCGACTTCGCGAAGCTCAGCGGCCTAGCGCTGCCGCCGAGGATCTCGACGAGCTCCTCGTGAACGATCTTGACGACCTGCTGGCCGGGGTTGAGCGCACCCGAAACCTCTGCACCCACGGCGCGAGCACGGATGCGGTCGGTAAATGTCGTGACCACGGGAAGCGCGACATCGGCGTCAAGGAGCGCGCGCCGAATCTCGCGAATGGTCGCGTCAATGTCTTCCTCGGTGAGACGACCCTTGCCCTTCAGCGTGCGAAACGTGGCGGTCAGGCGGTCGGACAGGCTCGCGAACACGGCTCTCCCTTTGCGTCTAGCGGTCCGACTAGCGTACCTGGGCCTCCGGGCCGAACGAGGCCCTCACGCGCGTCGTGAGCTTCTCGATGAGTTGTTCGCGCCACGTGGTCCATGCCTTGGGGCTCGCTGCCTTGGCATCGGCCTCCGTGAGAACGCGCAGGGTCTCGAACAGGTCCCTGCGACCTCCGAGCCGTTCCATCAGCTCGGCCGCGACGGTGGGATCGTCCGCGTCGCGCGTCGTCGCGAATTCGGCGAGAGTGAGGTGCTCTCGCACGAGCGTCTGCATGTCGGTGGCGAGCGCCGCCGACAGCCCGAGGTGTGCGGCAATCCCTGGAATGAGCCCGGCGCCATCGAACGAGTGGTCCGTCATCCCTGCTTGTTTGCCGATGTCGTGGAACAGCGCCGCATACAGCAACAGGTCGCTGTCCTTCACTTGACGGCGCATGCGGCCCGCTATCACCACGGTCTCGACCTGGTGTCGGTCCACCGTGTACAGGTGAAAGGGATTGCGCTGCGGGCGGTTGTGCACGGGAGCCCACTGCGGAATCCAGCGCACAATCTGCCCGGCAACATCGAGCGCCTCCCACACGGCGACGAGGTGTGCGGAGCCACGCAAGAGCTCGCCGAACTGCTGGCGCACCTCGTCGGGCCAGGGGCTTGGCACGTCGGGGCACCTCGTGAAGGCCTCGAGAAGGCTTGGGGTGAAGGTCAGGCCGGTCGCCGCAGCCGAGGCGGCTGCGCGCACGGGGAGCGCCGCGTCGTCCTCGGCCGCGTATCCGGGGGCGAGTGCGAGTTCGCCGTCGACGTTGATCAGTCCGGTCGCGACAGGCACGTGACGCGGCGCGCTCCCCCTGCGCTTTGCAAGGAACGCGCGCGAGCCGACGCCCGACTTCTCAAGCGACCGCCGTGCACCACGCTCGGTCGTGTCAACGGCAAAAGCGATCACGCGTCCGGCGCCGGCAACCGACGCGAGGAGCTCGTCGACGTCCGCGTAGCCCATGTGCTCGGCCACGTCGCTGGCGATGTGTCTGCCCACAATGTAGGTGGCTCTGCCCGAGACGGTCTGGACGGCGTCACGCACGTCAAGCAAGTGGTTCGCTGCGTCGTCAACAGCTCCGTGAGGCTTATCGGTAAGCCAGGTGGCCGCGAGCGCCGTGAGGCTGACATAGTCGCGCAGCCCGCCCCGCGACTCCTTGATGTGCGGCTCGATGAGATACGCGAGTTCACCGAAGCGCTCCGCGCGAGCCCTCGACGCTGCGAGAAGATCGGGGAGGCGCTTACGCGCTGCCGAACGCCAATCGGAAAGAATCGCGGAGCGCGCCTGCTGCGCAAGTGTCTCGTCCCCCGCGAGGTGGCGAAGATCGAGCAGACCCGCCGCCGCGGCGAGGTCCTTGGACGCCACCTGCCTGCACTCAACCAAGGATCGCGTCGAATGATCGAGCTGGACGCCCGCATCCCAGATCGGGTACCACAGGCGTTGAGCCATCTCCGCGGCCGCGACCTTGCCGCGTGACGTGCCGTCGTGAAGAAGCACGAGGTCGAGGTCAGATTGCGGGCCCGATTCACCCCGGCCCACACTGCCCACTGCGGCGAGGGTAAGGCCCTCAATGCCGCCGGCGACGGCCGTGAAATGCTCCGCGAGCCGAGTGTTGATGAGGGTCGCGATCGCGCGCCGCCGCTCGAGTCCTGGCTTCCCCGCGAACTCGATCGCCAGATCGCGCCGCTCATGCTTGAGGTCCCGCACCCCTTGTGGGTGCGGGACCTCAGCGTGAGAGTCGTCGCGGACTTCGTCCGATTGACCCATCGTGTATTGAGCTCCTTAGAGAGCGTCGGCGCCGTGCTCGCCCGTGCGAACGCGAGCGACGTCGTCGACCGGAACGACCCAGACCTTGCCATCACCGATCTTGCCGGTCTGAGCGGCGGACACAATGGCGTCCGTCACTGCGCCTGCATCGGCGTCCTCGACGAGGATCTCAAGACGCGTCTTGGGAACCAGGTCGACGGTGTATTCGGCGCCACGGTAGACCTCGGTGTGGCCCTTCTGACGGCCGTAGCCTGCAGCTTCAGAGACGGTCACACCCTTGACTCCGACGGCCTCGACTGCGGCGCGAACCTCGTCAACGCGGTGCGGTTGAATGATTGCGGTAACCAGCTTCATCGTTACTTGGCCTCCTCGTAGGCGGTTTCGCCGTGCTCCGCGAGGTCAATACCCGCGACCTCAACATCTTCGCTCACGCGAAGACCCATCGTGTACTTAATCGCGAGACCAATCAGGTAGGTCACCACGAACGAGAACACCACAACGATCAATGCCACGACCGTCTGTGAAATGAGCTGATCGAATCCGCCGCCGTAGAGCAGTCCGTCGGACGGGAACTTCGGGTCGGCGTCGCCGGCCCACGTGGTGCCCTCGGAGAGGTTGGCGAAGAAGCCGATCAGGATGGTGCCGACCAGGCCACCGACCAGGTGAACGCCCACGACGTCGAGCGAGTCGTCGTAGCCGAACTTGTACTTGAGACCCACGGCCATGGCGCAGACCACACCAGCGATGAGGCCGATGCTGAGAGCGCCCCATGAGTCGACCGAGGCCGCGGCGGGAGTGATCGCCACGAGGCCAGCAACCACACCGGAAGCGGCACCGAGAGACGTCGCGTGACCGTCACGGATCTTCTCGACGAGCAGCCATCCAAGCACCGCCATCGCGGGAGCCACGATGGTGTTGAGCAATGCGCGACCTGCAGTGGCGTCGGCACCGAACTCGGAACCGGCGTTGAAGCCGAACCAGCCGAACCACAGCAGTGCGGCGCCGAGCATGACGAACGGAAGGTTGTGCGGCTTGAAGGGCTCCCTGCCGAAGCCCTTGCGAGTGCCGAGAAGGAGCGCGAGCGCGAGGCCTGCGGCACCGGCGTTGATGTGAACCACCGTTCCACCGGCGAAGTCGATCGGGGAGCTTGGCGTGAGCGCGCTATCCCAGCCGAGCATGCCGCCACCCCACACCGCGTGTGCGACGGGAATGTAGACGATCGTGACCCATACGACGGTGAACACTGTCCATGCGGCAAACTTCATGCGGTCCGCCACGGAGCCAGAGATCAGTGCGACGGTGATGATCGCGAACGTCGCCTGGAATGCGGCCATCACGATGAACGGAACGCCGCTTCCCGCAGCGAGGCTGCTGTCATCGCTCACGCCGTTGAGGCCAAACAGCCCTGAGGGATTACCCCACAGGCCGAGGAAGCCATCCGAGCCGAACGTGAGCCCGTAGCCGTAAACGACCCAGAGCACTGCGATGGTTGCGATGCTGATAAAGCTCATCATCATCATGTTGAGCACGGACTTCGTGCGAACCATACCGCCGTAGAAGAACGCCAATCCAGGCGTCATCAGCAGCACGAGTGCGGTCGCAACGATCATCCACGCGGTGTTGCCAGAATCCAGCGCGAAATCCATTGTTTTCTCTCCCTCCGCGGGCCGGACGGCCAGCAGTAATGCCACACTCCCCCACGACGGTTTCGCCTGGACCTCCCCCGTGTTTCCATACCGTTACGAAACGGCCAGCCAGGTAAAAGTCGTGTGTCACACCCACTTGGGGGGCACTCAGACGCGTTTCGAGGCCCTGATCGGGTCGATCGCGACCGCGCTAGTCGCCGAGCAGTCCGTCGACGAATCCCTCAGCGTCAAAGGGCGCGAGATCGTCGGCGCCTTCGCCGAGTCCCACGAATTTCACGGGGACTCCCAGCACGCGCTGGACGGCGAGCACGATGCCACCCTTGGCGGTGCCGTCCATCTTGGTGAGCACGATTCCCGTGATCGGAACGGCCTCGGCAAACACCCTCGCCTGCGCGAGCCCGTTCTGTCCCGTGGTCGCATCGAGGACCAGCAGCGACTCCCTGATCGGGGCCACCTTGGTGACCACGCGTGCGATCTTGCCCAACTGGTCCATGAGGCCAGCCTTGTTCTGAAGGCGCCCTGCCGTATCGATCAGGACCACGTCGGCACCCTCGCGCTGGGCGGCCTGGGTCGCATCGAAGGCGACCGAGGCGGGATCGGCGCCCTCAACGTCCGACCTGATCGTGGTCACGCCCACGCGGGCTCCCCAGGTTTCGAGCTGGTCAGCCGCCGCGGCGCGAAACGTGTCCGCCGCACCCAACACGACGGAGTAGCCCTGGGCCACGAGCACGCGCGACAGTTTGCCTACCGTGGTGGTCTTACCCACGCCATTCACGCCAACCACAAGCACGGGGGCCAGGTCGCCCGCTCCGGCTACGCCCACGTGGAGGGACCTGTCCGCCTCTGGGTCTATTGCGGCAAGGATCGCGGCCCTGACGGCCTCCTTGGGGCTCTCGTCGCCCCCCTGGACCCGCGCGCGAACCTCCGCAATGATCTGCTCGGTCACCGCGGCTCCCACATCGGCGAGCAGGAGTGCCTCTTCGAGTTCGTTCCACGCGTCTTGGCCGAGCTCACGGCGACTAAAGAAGCCCGCGAGGCGCTCACCCAGCGCCCCGCCAAGGCGGCCGCGGCGGCGGGAGAACCTCGCGTCGATGTCCTCGGGAACATCGACCGCAATCGAGGAGCCCTGCGAGTCGGGAGCGCCCTCATCGAGGGCGGCCTCGGTGGGCGACACGGGCGAGGAGCCCGCTAGGGGCTCACTGGGCCTTGAGGCGCGTGACCGCGTCAACCAGGCGGCAACCGCGCCGCCCAAGACGGCAACGGAGGCTACAGCGACAACGACGGCATCGGCTTGACCGGGAATCCAAGAAATGTCCACGGCCCTAGTCTCGCAAATCCGTACGACATGTCCGTCGTGGCGCGCGCCGAACGTTCAAGGCGCGTCGCAAAAACTAGCGGACGGTGATCGGCGCGAGCGAACGGTGCACGGGGCGGGGCTCTGCTTGGACAGCCTGGGCGGCCTTCGCTGCTTCGCGCGCGGCGTGAGCCTCCGAAACCCGGTCCACCTCGGCGAGGCCATCGAGCAACTGCCAGTCGCCTTCATCGCGCGACATCGTCTCGTAGACGTCGAGGCTGCCTTCGTGACGCTTCAAACCCAACAGCACGTTCAAGACGAAAGGACCGCGTCCCTCAGCGAGGAACGCAAAGACCATGGCGACGAGCGATACGAAAACGCCCCAAGCAAGAACTTCGAACATGTGACCAAACACGGTGCCTCCAACAACGGACGATTCGGACATTTAGTCTCGCCGTTGAGACAACAATGCATGAGCGCCGCGGACAGCGCCTCCACAAGTTATAACGCTTTCGCGTCGCGGACGTTCCCGAGTTTACGCGGCGTCGTCGCCCATGCGTTGGCTTACCACCGTGGTGACGCCGTCCCCGCGCATCGTGATGCCGTAGAGCGCGTCGGCCACCTCCATGGTGCGCTTCTGGTGCGTGATCACGATGAGTTGGGACTCCGCGCGCAGTTCCCTGATGATCTCGAGGAGGCGACCAAGGTTGGTGTCGTCAAGCGCGGCCTCGACCTCATCCATCACGTAGAACGGGCTGGGGCGGGCCTTGAAGATCGAGATGAGCATCGCGACCGCGGTGAGCGACCGCTCGCCGCCTGACAGTAGCGACAGGCGCTTGACCTTCTTGCCCGCCGGCCGCGCCTCGACCTCGATGCCCGTCTCGAGCATGTTCTTGGGGTCCGTGAGAACGAGCCTGCCCTCGCCGCCAGGGAAGAGCCTGGGGAAGATGAGCTCGAACTGGGCGGCCGTGTCGTTGAACGCATCGGTGAAGATCTGCTCGACGCGCTGGTCGATTTCGGTGACGATGCTCAGCAGGTCCTCGCGCGAGGCCTTGATATCGGCCAACTGATCCTGAAGGAACTTGTGGCGCTCCTCGAGCGCGGCGAACTCCTCGAGCGCGAGCGGGTTGACTCGACCCAACTGACCCATCGCCCTTTCCGCGGAGCGCAATCGCTTCTCCTGCGCCTCGCGCACAAACGGCTGCGAGGACTCGTTGCCTTCGTCGTCGACGACGGGCACGTCGTGCTGGGGGCCGAACTCCTCGACGAGTTGCTCCGGGGCCATGCCGAGTTCCTCGATCGAGCGTTCCTTGAGCTGATCAAGCCGCACCTGCTGCTGGGCTCGCATGATCTCGTCGCGATGCGACTCGTCCGTGAGCCTGCCGTATTCGCCCGACAACTGGTCGAGGTGGGCACGCACCTCGGCGAGCGCTGTGGTGCGCTCCGAGCGCCTTGATTCAACATCGGCCCTCGCGTCGTCCGCGCGCGCCACGGAAACGTCGATCACGGGAAGCGTTGCGGCAACGCCCGCTAGTACCTCGCGCGCGGCGGCCGACTGCTTCGCCCTCCGCTGGGCTGCCTCCTCGGCACGCGCGCGCGCATCGCGCTCCGCAGACACCGTGCGCTCGAGGCTTTCCGCGCGGGCGGCGAGGGCGCGTGAACGCTCCTCCCCTGTGCGCAGCGCAAGCCGCGCCTCGGTTTCCTTGGCACGGGCGATCTGTGCGGACTCGGAGTCCTCGTCGCGCTTGATCTGGGCCGACTTGGTGTCGGCATCGGTCTGCTCTGGCTCAGCCTGCGCGGCGCCCAGCCTCTCGACCAGACCCGCGAGCACGGCCTCGTCCGCTTCGATGCGTGCTCCGGCGTCGGTGATCTGACCCTCGACCCTGTCCGAGTCGGCCTTGGCGGAACGCGCGGTCGACGCAAGATGGCCGAGCTGCTCAGCCACCGCAGACATCCGCGCGTCAGACTCGTTGAGCCGCGACAGGGTGGCCTCGTGCGCAACCGACGCGCGTTCTTCCTCCTCGGAGGCGGCGCGCAGAGCGAACTGCTTCTGTTCGGCCAGGTGCGCACCCGCGTCGCGCTGCGCACACGCGTCGTCGAAGGCGGCCTGCAGGTGCATGATGCTGGGGCTGTCTCCCGCACCGCCTGAAGCGCTCTGCGCCCCCAACAGGTCTCCCCTGCGGGTCACAGCGACCACATCGTGGTGACTCGCGACGAGCGAGCGTGCTGCGGCCAGGTCCTCGACGACGGCCACGCCGGAGACAAAGGCCTTCACGGTCGAGGCCAGGGCAGAAGAATCCTCGATGAGGTCCGATGCCCATTCGGCTCCTGCAGGCAGCGTCACGGACGGATTCGTCACCGTCGCCGAGGCATCGGCCACCACAAAGCGGGCCCTGCCCGCGTCTTCGTCGCGGAGCCACCTGATCGCGTCGACCGCATCGTCGACCGAATCGACGGCGACGGCCTCGGCGAGCGGGCCAAGTGCCGCCGCAATGGCGTCTTCGGCGTCGTCCTTGACGGTGATGAGCGACGCGACAGTGCCGCGTACAAAGCGGACTCCGGCCGCAAGCAACTCTCCCGCTCCGTCCTTACGGGTGAGCGAGAGGCTCAGCGCCTCGGCCTTCGCCGCCCACGTGTCGCGTTCCCGCTCGGCATCGCGCAGCTCTTGCTTCAGGTGTTCGAGACCGTCCTTGGCCTGGTCCCACGCCTCGACCGCGGCCTCATGCTCGGCGTCGAGATCCTCCTCGCCGCGCTCGACATCCATCACGGTGGTCTCAAGCCTCTGGAACTCGGCATTGGCCTCGTGTGCGCGCTTCTCGGCCGCCGCGTGGGCTTCCCTGAGGCGCCCGATCTCGGCCTCCATGGCCTCGACTCGCGATCGCCTCGCGGCCACCTCGCCGGCGAGCCGTGCGACGCCCTCGCGACGGTCAGCGACCGAGCGCAGCAGATTCGCGAGATGGCGCTCCGACGCGTCTGCGGCCTCTTCGGCTGCGGCTCGGGAGGTCTCGGCCGCGGCAAGGACCGAGGTCGCCTCGCGGACCTCGCCGTCAAGCTCTTCGCGCGCCGCATGCGCCCTCTCGAGTTGCTCCGCGAGGTCGACCAGATCGGTGGGCGGCGTCGAGTCTATTGCGGAGCCCAACATGCGCATCCGCTCCTCGGCGAGCGTGCCGAGGTTGCGAAGTCGCTCGCGCTGTGACGTGAGGCGGTAGTAGATGTCGTTGGCCTTGGTGAGGGCAGGCGTCGCCTCCGCCGCGGCCCGCTCGAGTTCGGCCATGCGCCCCTTCGCGTCGGCGAGGCCGGATTCGACCTGCGCCTTGCGGGCGAGAATGGCCGATTCGTCGGCCTGATCCTTGGTGATCGCCGTGGTCAGAATCGCGATGTCGTCCGCGAGCAGCCGCGAGCGTGCATCGCGCACCTCGGACTGAATCGATTGGGCCTGACGCGCGACCTCGGCCTGCTTGCCCAAGGGGCCCAGCTGCCTGCGGATCTCGGCGGTGAGGTCCTGGACTCGCGTGAGGTTGCCCTGCATCGCGTCGAGCTTGCGGAGCGCCTTCTCCTTGCGCCGGCGATGTTTGAGGATGCCCGCGGCCTCTTCGATGAAGTGGCGACGCTCCTCGGGGGTCGCGCGCAGCACGCCGTCGAGCTGGCCCTGGCCCACGATGACGTGCATCTCGCGGCCGAGGCCCGAATCGGAGAGCAGGTCCTGAATGTCGAGCAGCCGGCACGGCGAGCCGTTCAGCGCGTACTCGGAGCCTCCCGAACGGAACAGGGTGCGGCTGATCGTGACTTCGGAATAGTCGATCGGGAGTGCGCCGTCGGTGTTGTCGATCGTGAGGCTTACCTCGGCGCGGCCCAGGGGTGGCCGGCCCGAGGTTCCCGCAAAGATGACGTCGGCCATGTTGCCGCCGCGCAGCGTCTTCGCGCCCTGCTCTCCCATGACCCACGCGAGCGCGTCGACCACATTGGACTTGCCGGAGCCGTTGGGGCCAACGACGCACGTGATGCCAGGCTCGAATTCGAGCGTGGTCGCGGACGCGAAGGACTTGAAGCCCCTAAGCGTCAGCGATTTGAGGTGCACGTGGAGAGTCTAGTGAAGGGCGCGGGCCAAGCCTCACAGGGAGGGGAACCAAATGCCGATCTCGCGCGCGGCGGATTCGGTGCTGTCGGAGCCATGCACGAGGTTCTGGAGCACCTTGGTGGGCCACTGGCGGCCCAGGTCGCCGCGAATCGTGCCAGGGGGTGCCGTGGTGGGGTCGGTTGTCCCCGCGAGCGAGCGGAAGCCCTCGATGACCCTGTCGCCCTCGGCCACGATGGCGAGCGTCGGCCCTGACATCATGAACTCGACGAGCGGCTCGTAGAAGGGCTTGCCCACGTGCTCCTCATAGTGCGCAGCCAGCAGTTCGGCCGATGCCGTGCGCAGTTCCACGGCGACGAGCGTGTAGCCCTTCGCCTCAATGCGAGAGAGGATCTGTCCGGACAGGCCGCGCTTGACGCCGTCGGGCTTGACGAGGATGAGGGTGCGTTCAGTCATAACGCAGAGCCTATCGGTTGCCCTCGCCCTCAGCCGTGAACGCCTGGCACCCCGTTCTGGGAGGATGGCACCATGATCACGCTGGATGACTTCGACACCTTTCCCGACTTTCCCGTGGAGGGCGTCCTCTTCTACGACATCGCGCCGATCCTCGCGAGCCCCGAGCGCTTCCGTGCGGCGTGCGACGCGCTGACTCCTCCCGTCGGCGAAGGCGTGGACCTGATTGCTGGCGTCGACGCGCGCGGATTCATCTTTGCTCCCGTGATCGCTCAAGATCTCGGCATCGGCATGACGATGGTGCGCAAGAAGGGGAAGCTTCCCGGCGAACTGCTCGAGGCCAATGCCACGATCGAGTACGGCTCCTCCGAGCTCACTCTCAATCCCCAGGGAGTCGCGGGCAAGCGAGTGCTCGTGATCGACGACGTGCTGGCCACGGGCGGCACCGCACTCGCCGTCGCGGATCTCCTCGAGCGCGCAGGAGCAGCGTCGGTTCAGTTTGGCTTCCTACTTGAGATCGGCGCCCTGCCTGGACGAGAGGTTCTCGCGGGGCACCTGGTGCACTCGGCGCTCACGCTCTAGGCGCGCGGCGCGGCCTACGCGTCGACGATCTGGGTCTTGTACCCGGGCGACCAGCGCGCGGCGAGAAGAACCAAGGACACGAGTACGAGCGACGCGGCGACCACCTGGAACGCGATATAGCCCCAGTGCACGCTCAGCGGAACGGACTCCTGGAGGCGCAGCCAGGCGGCATGAGTCGCGAGCGCCCACACCATCGCCGCCCCCGCGACGCTGAAGATGCTGATCAAGAGCCACGCGGGTGCCTGGCTGGTCCGGGGGTGGGTGCGTAGGTACTTGGCCCACCGCGACACCGCGTAGAAGATCGCGATATTGAGAATCGCGAGGCCCGCAAAGAGCGACGCCGTCACGGAGGCTGGAGGCTTGCCGTCGTCCTGGCCCAATGTCGTCGCGAGGTTAATCAGCGACAGCCGCTCAAGCGAATAGAACGCCTGGACAAGGCCGAAGATCCCCGCCACTAGCGCGCCAGCCATGCGCGTCAGAAAGCCGTTCACTGTGTCCCTCCTTGGGCCTGAGCGCGCTCAGCACGCTCGCGGTCGATTCTTGCGCCCCACCGTACCCCGATGCCATAGACCGCCAAAAACATGATTCCCACGAAGGCGATGGTGGGCACGAGCAGTCCGCCCGCGATGAGTGGGACGTGGAGAGCCCAGCCGAGCCATCGGCCCCATCGCGACGCTGCACGCGCAGACGCGAGGGCGAATGCGGCTGCCAAGGCCGAACCAGCGACCCACACCAATCCTGGAGACACGTCGACCACCTCGGCCCTACCGAGTCCCCAGGTCACGAGCGTTGCGAAGAAGGTCGCGAGGGCCTCAAGCAGCAGGGTGGTCTGGGTGAAGATCACAAGGGCCGAGCGCTGGGGCTTGGGAGCAACAGCCTCGGGTTCGACTGCGGACGTCATGTGCGGGGAGCTCCGAGACGGCGATCGGCCCCGAGCATTGTGCGCACGTCAGCCACGAGGGAGATCGAGCCGATGACGAGCACTCCCCCCGTCATGTCGTCGTCCGCCTCCGCCAAGCTCACGGCCTGGTCCAGCGCGCTGGGAAGGTCCGCCTGGACCACCACGCGGTCCTCGCCAAAGTGGCCGATGGCAATCTCGGAAAGCCGCTGCGGGTCGAGCGCTCTCGGCGAGCTCGACTTGGTGATCACTACGGAATCGAGGAACGGCTCGAGGCCCGCAAGGATGCCGTCTGCGTCCTTATCGTCAAGCACACAGACCAGACCAACAAGCGTCGAGAACGCGAAGGACTCCTCGATTGCCTCGGCCACTGCGTCGATGCCGTGGGGGTTGTGCGCGGCGTCGACCACGATCGTCGGCGACCGGCGCACGGTCTCGAGCCTCCCTGGAGACGTGACCCTCGCGAAGCCCTGCTCAACGACGCCCGCGGGCAGGGAGCCCTCGTCGCCGCCATCGGCCATGAGCGCCTCGACCGCGGCCAGCGCCATGGCGGCGTTGCGCGCCTGATGGGCGCCGAACAGCGGAATGAAGATGCCCTCGTACGTGGCGCCGGGCGTGCGCAGGGTGGCCAGCTGCCCGCCCACTGCGGCATGGCGCTCGACCACCTCGATGTCGGATCCCTCATGCCACACGATGCGGGCCTGCGGGAAGGCGGGCTCAAGCGCGCTCATCGCGGAGGCCGCCTGGGTCGCGACAACGACCGCGCTTCCTGGCTTGATGATTCCCGACTTCTCGGCGCCGATCTCCTCGAGAGAATGGCCAAGCCAGTTCTCGTGGTCGAGCGCGATGGGGCCGATGACGGCGACGTCCGCATCGGCCACGTTGGTCGCATCCCATGAGCCGCCCATACCCACCTCGAGCACGCAGACGTCGATGGGCGCGTCCGCGAAGGCGGCGAAGGCCATCACTGTCAGCACCTCGAAGAAGCTCATGCGGGGGCCGCCGCGCTCCGCCGAGCGGTGATCCACGAGTTCCAGGATGGGCGACACGTCCGCCCAGAGCGCGACGAAGGCCTCCTTGGCGATGGGCTCGCCGTCGATCTGGATGCGTTCGCGCACGCTCGTGAGGTGCGGCGACGTAAACAAACCTGTGCGCAGGCCGAGCGAGCGCACAAGAGACTCGGCCATGCGGGCGGTCGACGTCTTGCCGTTGGTGCCCGTCAGGTGAATCACCTTGAAGGCGTGCTGCGGGTTGCCCAGCAGGTCGCACGCCTCGCGCACGCGCTCGAGCGTCGGCTCAAAGTCATGCTCTGGGTTGCGGGAGAGGATCTGGGCGTAAATCTCGCGCTCGGCCCTGTCGAGGGCTGCGCTGGCTTCGCGGTCAGTCACTACCACAGTGTCCCACGCCGACGCTCGGGCGCGAGTCGCTCGCGGGAGTCTCGCGGAAAAGGCAGTGAGTGACCGTTGCCACACCCCCGCGCGATGTCCGTTTTGTCTCGCTAGTGTGTCCTCATGGGGACGATGAGGACGGCGCACAGGTGGGGACTCGTAGCGATCGCCGCCATCGGTGTCGCCATCGGCGCCACGGCATGCGCGGCTCCAGCGCCCGACGACAGTGGAACGGCGGCACGCTACGCGCTCCCCCAAGCACCCGTCTCTGCAAGCGCCACACTGAAGTATCCGTTTTCGGGCCCCATCGCCCTCGCCTCCTCGATCTTCTACGACTTATCCCAAGGAAACCCAGACGGCACCGCAACCGTGCCCGCGGCGGCGAAGGAGGAGGACGTCTCTCACCCCAACCACGTGGTGGGAACGGGAACGCCCGCATCGTGCACCGTCACTGCGCTCGCGGCGGCGGTGAAGAGCGGCGGGATCACCACCTTCAATTGTGGGCCGAATCCCCTCACGATCACCCTGGACCGCACGCTCGTGGCCTGCAACACGGACACGTGTGCGCACCCGTGGCAAGGCGGCACGCCCGTGTCCAAGGTCGTGATCGACGGCGGCGGGCTCGTCACACTCAGCGGCAACGACCAGCGCGGCATCTTCTACGCGAACACGTGCCAGGAATCGTTCGGATGGCTCTCGTCCAGATGCGATACCCAGACCACCCCGCTCGTCGTATTTCAGAACATCACGCTTGAGCGCGGCAACGCCACGAACGGCCCCACGGGGTACGACGGCGTTGGCGGCGGTGGGGGCGGCGGCGCGATCGCGATGCGCGGCGGCCAGTTCAAGGCCTTCAACGTGCTGTTCAGGGACAACCGCTGCATGGCCCTCGCGTCCGATGGCGGCGGCGGAGCGGTGCGGCTCGTTGGCCAGCAGGCCACGTCCTACATCGTCCAATCGACGCTTACCGGCAACTCGTGCGCGAACGGCGGCGCCATCTCGGGCTTGGGAGCGTCCATTCAGGTGCTCAACTCGCTCGTGACCAACAACAGCGCGACGGGTACCGGCGCATCGTCCGGACAGGGCGGCAACGGCGGCGGCATCTACGGCGACGGCAACGCGTTCCACTACGTGGTCGACGGCACCGTCATCTCGGGGAACTACGCCGACGAGGGCGGACCAGGCATCTTCTTCGTCTCGAACAACCGCACCGGCACGCTGACCGTCCGCGGCTCGAAGATCGTCGACAATTCGGGCGAGAACTTCTTCACCTCCCCGTATCGCGACATCTTCTACCTGGGCGGCCGCTTGACCGTCACCGGGTCGACAATTCAGTAGGCCGGGTCAGTAGGCCAGTTCAGTAGGCCAGTTCAGTAGGCCAGTTCAGTAGGCCAGTTCAGTAGTCCAGTTCAGTAGGCCGACGCGGGCGACGGTCCTGTCTCCACGGGACGCTCCGCGTCGTTCGACCATTGCGACCACGAGCCAGGGTAGAGAGCGGCCTCGATGCCTGCCTCCGCGAGCGCCGCGATTTCGTGAGCCGCGGTCACTCCCGAGCCGCAATATGCCGCGACCGGTCGTGATCCGTCGGCGCCGAGGGCCGCGAACCGTTCGCGCAGGGCGTCGGCCGTCAAGAAGATGCCCTCGCCATCGAGGTTGTCCTGGGTAGGCGCGCTCACTGCGCCTGGAATGTGGCCCGCGCGCGGATCAATCGGCTCGCTTTCGCCGCGATAGCGCTCGCCCGCACGCGCATCGAGCAGTATGCCGTCTCTGGGGAGGTCGCCAGCGGCGTCGGCGTCGATCACAGGCAGGCGCCCCCACGACAGCTCGATGTCGGTGGCGACGGGGTGAATTTCTCCGCTCTCGAGTGGCGCCTCGGCGGCCCTCCACGCGGACAGTCCTCCATCGAGAATGCGCACGTCCGCAACCCCCGCGTATCGCAAGAGCCACCACGCGCGCGCGGCCGCCATTCCCGCCGCATCGTCGTAGACCACAACTGCCTCGCCCGGCTCGAGACCCCACGAGCGCGCTGCGCGCTCGAAGCTGCCCTGAGTGGGCAACGGATGCCTGCCCTCCTGCGCGCTCGCGCGCCCGGCAAGTTCGGTGTTCATATCAACGTAGATCGCGCCCGGCAGATGCTCGGCGGCATAGATGGGCCTGCCATCCGGGACGGCGAGGGACCAACGCACGTCGAGCACTCGCGGGGCGACATCGCTCGCGAGCGCCTCGCGGAGTTCCGCAACGGAGATCAGCACGGACATAGCGCCCCCTAGGCCTTCACCACGGTGATCGCCTGTGCGTCACCCTCGGTCACGGTAAGTGTGGTCGCGAGCACCTCGCCCGCGATGAGTTCGCGATGCGCCTCGACGGCGGCCACGCGGTTCTCCGGCACCGTGAGACCGAGCACGATGCGGTCGCCCACGTTGAGGCCCTCCGCCTTGCGCTGGTCCTGGATCGAGCGGATGAGGTCGCGCGCAAAGCCCTCGGCCTCGAGCTCTGGGGAGAGCGTCGTATCGAGCGCCACGAAGCCACCACCCGGAAGGACGGCCGCCGCGACGGCCTCGTCGCCCTCGCCACCGATGACGGTCGCAAGGTCGTACTCCCCCGCCTCGAGCGCGATGCCACCAGACGTCACGATGCCGTCGACCTCGGCCCAATCACCCGACTTGGAGCCGCCGATGGCCTGCTGCACCAGCTTGCCGATGCGCGGGCCGGCCGCGCGGGCGTTCACGGTCAGACGACGTTCGACGGGGTTCGCCGCCATAAACGCGTCGATCGACACGAGGCGCACAGCCTTGACGTTGAGCTCCGCCGCGACGAGGTCCGCATAGGACGCGAGCGCGTCGGGCGAGGCCACCGCGACGTCGAGAGAAGCGAGCGGCTGACGCACGCGTAGCTGCTCCCTCTTGCGCACCGCGTGGGCGACCGAGACGACCTCGCGCACCTGGTCCATCACGGCGCCCAGGCTGTCGTCCGTCCACGCTTCGCTCGCGACGGGGTAGTCGGTGAGGTGCACCGAGCGGCCGCCTGTGAGCCCGCGCCAGATCTCCTCGGTCTCGAGTGGCAATAGGGGCGCCGCCAGGCGTGTCACGGTCTCGAGCACGCTGTAGAGCGTGTCGAAGGCATCTGCGTCCTCGTCCCAGAACCTGTCACGCTGGGTGCGCACGTACCAGTTGGTCAGCAGATCCATGTACTGCGAGAGCGACTCGCTCGCTCCTGGAACGTCGAAGGCTTCCATCTGCGCCGTGACGGTCCGCACCAGCTCGGCGGTCTTGGCGAGCACATACCTGTCCATGACAGGGAGCGACGCGACCCGCGCACCGTCCATCGGCTTGCCAAGAATGCCGGCTCCCCCGTTTGCGGCGCCCGCGTACAGCGTGAAGAAGTAGTACGTGGACCACATCGGCAACATGACCTGGCGCACGCCCTCGCGGATGCCCTCCTCGGTCACCATGAGGTTGCCGCCGCGCAGGATCGGGCTCGCCATGAGGAACCACCGCATCGCGTCGGAGCCGTCACGGTGGAACACGTCATTCACGTCGGGATAGTTGCGCAGCGACTTGGACATCTTGCGTCCGTCGCTTCCAAGCACGATGCCGTGGCTCACGCACGTGGTGAAGCTGGGCTTGTCGAACAGCGCGGTCGCGAGCACGTGAAGCAGGTAGAACCAGCCGCGCGTCTGGCCGATGTATTCGACGATGAAGTCACCCGGATAGTGGTTGTCGAACCACTCCTGGTTCTCGAACGGGTAGTGCACCTGGGCGAACGGCATCGAGCCCGAGTCGAACCACACGTCGAGCACGTCGGTGATGCGGACCATCTGGGACTTGCCGGTCGGGTCGTCAGGGTTGGGGCGCACGAGGTCGTCGATGTACGGGCGGTGAAGATTGGGCTGGCCCTCCTCATCGAGAGGGAGGCGGCCAAAGTCGGCCTCGATCTCCGCGAGCGAGCCGTACACGTCCATGCGCGGGTATTCGGGGTTGTCGCTCATCCACACGGGGATGGGTGTGCCGAAGTAGCGGTTGCGGCTGATCGACCAGTCGCGCGCACCCTCGAGCCACTTGCCGAACTGGCCGTCCTTGATGTGCTCGGGCACCCAGGTGATCTGCTGGTTGAGTTCGACCATGCGGTCGCGGAACTCGGTCACGCGCACAAACCAGGATCCGATCGCGCGGTAGATCAGGGGGTTGCGGCAGCGCCAGCAGTGCGGGTAGCTGTGGTTGTAGGTCTCGTGGCGCAGCACGATTCCCTTTTCCTTGAGCGCCTCGATGATCGGCTTGTTCGAGTCGAAAACCTGAAGACCCTCGTAGTCGGGCACCTCGGACGTGAAGCGGCCCTTCGAGTCGATCGGGATGACCGTGTCGATGCCTACCGCCGCACAGACGGCCATGTCCTCCTCACCGAAGCCGGGGGCGAGGTGCACGATGCCGGTGCCATCCTCGGTCGACACGTAGTCGGCCACGAGGAGCTGATGGGCGTTCTCGCGCCCTGCGAAGTAGTCGAAGGGCGGCACGTAGCGCAGCCCAGCGAGCTGCGCCCCTGTCACTGTCGCGACGGTCTCGACCTCTTCGCCAATCTCGCGCGCATACGCGCCGACGCGGCCGGTCGCGAAGATCAGCTTGCGACCAGCGAACGCGCCTTCGGATGGAATGACAATCGAGTACTCAATCTCCGGCCCCACCGCCGCGGCGAGGTTGGAAGGCAGCGTCCACGGCGTCGTCGTCCAGATGACGACCGACGCATCGGCCAAGTCGCCGGGAGCGTCGATGAGCGGCAGCAGCACCGTGAGCGCGGGGTCCTGACGGTCGGCGTAGACGTCATCGTCCATGCGCAGCTCGTGATTACTCAGGGGCGTCTCGTCCCGCCAGCAGTACGGCAACACGCGGTAGCCCTCATACGCGAGGCCCTTGTCGTACAGCGTCTTGAATGCCCAGATCACGGACTCCATGTACGTCACGTCGAGCGTCTTGTAGTCGTTCTCGAAGTCGACCCAGCGGGCCTGACGGGTGACGTAGGTTTCCCACTCGTCGGTATACCTGAGCACCGAGTCCTTGCACGCCTTGTTGAACGCGGCGATGCCCATTTCGTCGATCTGCGACTTGTCGGTGATGCCCAGGATGCGCTCTGCCTCGAGCTCGGCGGGAAGCCCGTGGGTGTCCCAGCCGAAGCGGCGCTCGACCTTCTTGCCGCGCATCGTCTCAAAGCGAGGCACGACGTCCTTGGCGTAGCCGGTCAGCAGGTGGCCGTAGTGCGGCAGCCCGTTCGCGAACGGGGGGCCGTCGTAGAACACGAACTCCTCCGCGTCGTCCCTGTTGTCAATCGAGGCCTGAAACGTGCCGTCGGCCTTCCAGTACGCGAGCACGTCCTCCTCGATCGAGGGAAAGCTCGGTGAAGGCACCACCTCGGCGGAGGGGTCGGCTGCGGTGCGGTGCAAGGGATAGCGGGCGTCGCTCACGGCGGTTCCTTAGGTCAAGCGGCTGCAGTGCAAAAAACTGCGGTGGTCACTCACTCTTGCGAGGACGCCACGCCCTTGAGGGACGATGCCCTTCGAGGAACGCTGCGCGGTACCACCCCGCTTGCCGGTTGCCCCTTGCGAAACCACCAGCCACTCATGCCGCCGCTTTCACGGTGGCGCCGCTATGACGGGCTGCCCGTGCGGTTCTAATGGGTCGCCGTGAGGCTTCCGTTCTTCCGCAAGCTCGCCGGTGATGGCCGGGTCGACGCTGTGGCCCCCACTTTACGACATCGCAAGGCCAGTCCGGGCGATACCGTGGTGTGGCGGTCTGCGGGGAAGCGAAAATGCCCCTCGAACCGTTCACACGCTGAGCGCCTAGAACGCCAACGAGGCCTGGGCCCCTCGCTTTGGGTCCCCCGAGCGAACCCACCACCCGCAACCCCCTTGAGCGACGCCGCAATGGGGAGAAAGACAGTGCCCCCACATCTTTACGCAAACAGACCGCCTCGACTTCGACGACACGATTGAACTCCCGCTCACGGCCGAGGCCGCGGCGTTCGACCCGCCGCCAGCGACGTATTTTGTGGCCGACGACGAGCCCACCACCGCCTCGATGCCCATCATCGGCAGCGCGAGCGCCATCGTGGTCGATGAACCGGATACGGGCACCCCGTCAATTGAGTCCCTCACGCTGTCGCCGTTACGCGCCAAGATGGCGCTCGCCACGTTGGCCACGGCTGCGTTTGCCACGTCGACCAACGAGGCCTCGATCGTGGCCCTCAGCACGTCGATTGCCAGGGGCCTATCGGTTCCCGTTGCCTCGATCGGCCTGGTCGCCACAGCGTTCGCGCTCACCGTCGTGGCGGCCGCCACGCCGCTCACGCTGCTCACAGCCAAGATGAGCCGAAAGGTCGCACTGCCAGTCACGCTCGGCGTCTGGACAATCGGTGTCACGCTCGCGGCCACGTCACAAAGCCTGGTCCACCTCACCGGCGGGCGCATCGTGTCGGCGGCGGCCCACGCTCTCTTTTGGGCGCTCGTCGCTCCCACCGCCACCAGCCTGTTCGCGCCACACCTGCGCGCCCGCACCGTCACCCGCGTCATGGTCGGAGCGGCAGCGGCCGGCGTTGTAGGTACTCCTCTGGTCACGCTGACGGGCACCACCTTCGGTTGGCACACTCCCTATTGGGGGTTAGCCGCATTGGGCCTGTTACTGACGGTGGCGCTCGCGCTCACTCTCCCCAGTCACAGGCGCCGCACCGCCGGAGACAAGTCCCCACACACCCGTGGAGATATCCCCTCGCGGCAGATGTTCACCAAGGTCTTGATTGTCACTTTCTTGGCGACGGTGGGGATGAGCGTGTCCTGGACGTACATCGTCCCGCTGTACACACGCGAGGTGGGGCTCAACATCACCTCCCTACCCGCACTGTTCGCACTCGGCGGCATCATGGCCGTCGCAGCGACTCTGGCCGTCACCCCGCTGCTCGCTCGCAACGTCGTGTACACGGTGAGGGGCGCGCTCGGAGCGCTCTCGATCGCGTGGGGGCTGCTCGCGATATCGACACCGTGGTCCGCCGTCGCCGCTCAGGTGCTCCAGGCGTCGGGATGGGCAGCACTCGTAGCCGCACTCCTGAACTGGGCCATGCGCCACACGCCATGGCGAACGGACATTGGCGCGAGCACCTATACGGTCGCCATGAATTCGGGCGCGGCCCTGGGGCCTGTGGTCGGCGCCGCCATTGTCGCCTCATGGGGAACACGTTTCCTCCCGCTTGCGTCGCTCGTCCTCACGGTGGGCGCGTTTGCCGTCACGGCAACGATCGATGCCCGCATGCTGCGGAGGCTTCGAGTGCCACGTCGATTGCGCCTCGCCGTACAGTCCCGTTTCGCCCTCGTCGAACGACGCCAGGTGTGGGCGCGCCGGACCCGCGCGCTTGCAGACCGGCCAAGGGGCCGCGCTGTCGCCTTCACTCAGGGCTCCGCTCGCGCCCGCCGCGCCCTTCGGGGGCCCTCCCGCGCACGCAGGCGGTGACCTTCGGGGCTGCCTCCCGCCCAATTCACCCGCGCGCTCAGTCAGGTCGCGAGTTATTCTGAAGAAGACTCGGAGGCTCTCATGCTCGCAACCCTTCCCGCCTTCTGTTCCTTCTCGGTTCGCGACGTCGACGAGGCGGAGCACTTCTATGGCGATGTCCTCGGCCTGAGCACCTCGGTCTCGCACGGGATGCTCACATTGACGCTCGGCTCGGGTGCGCACGTGTTGCTCTACCCCAAGCCGGATCACCAACCCGCGTCTCACACGGTGATGATGTTCCCCACCGACGACATTGCGGCGACCGTCGAGTGGGCGCAATCCCGCGGGGTGACCTTCGAGACCCTCGCGGGTGTGGGCGATGACGGCATCATGCCTGGAAACAAATACGGTCCGGCCAACGCTTGGTTCAAGGATCCGTCGGGAAACTGGCTATCAATCGTTGGTCAACGCGCGACATAATGCGCGCGCCGCTCACGCATTAGTCCGTCGGTGCCCGGTCGTCTTCGGATGCAGCTCGCGGAATAGCAGTGACTGTGACCGCGAACTCCTCACCGCCATCCGGTGGCGTCGTCGTTGCCATCTGTCTGAGTAATTCAGCAACTTGCCTCGTAAACAGCCTAAATTGCTCAGGTGAGAGATTCGCACTCTCGTGGAAAAGGGAAGCAGAGCCGGGACTCCAGTCGCCGGCGGCCGCGTGGCGAGCGGCGTTGACGGACAGCGAACGGCCCAAGCTTCCGGCCGCGGCCACGAACTCCTCGGCCGTTGCGGCCGTTGCGGAGAACTCATCAACATCCGCGACGCGATAGACGCTCTCCAGTGCCCCGCCGCGCCTGTGGCGCTCGACGACCGCGATGATGCCTGCGTCTACGAGACGCGCAACCGCCCGGTAAAGCGAGGCCTGCGCCACGTCGGGAAGAAGCCTGTGCATTTGCTTGGTGGTGAGGGCTTCGGTGCCAAGCACAAGAACCACCCGCATGCGAATCGGGTGTAAAAGGACATGTGCTCTACGCTCCCCCACAATGCACATTGTAGAGACGCCGTCTCGGAGTTCTTGACCAATGGCGAATGGGCATTCAGATTCACATTTGATAATGTCGAATACTCGTAGGCAGCGTCTTTAGATTGCGGCGGTCACATTGGCCACGCTTACTTTTCGGGCTTCGGCCTTCGCCTGGCAAGCCAGGGAACGAACTTGCCGGTACCCGCGGCGTAGGCGGCGTAGCCCTTATAGGCGGCCAATAGAAACCGCTCTTCACGCCGCGTCTTGAACTCGAAGAATACGGCGAGAACCGCGACGAGAACCAGCGGAACAAAGGCGCCACGGACAAGCGCCACCCCAAGGGATGCCACCACCACGCCCGAGTACATCGGATGCCTCACCCACCGAAATGTCCCATGTGCGGCAATTCCCGCGCCGTTTGGTTCGGGCAAAGGCGTAAGTCCCCTACCCAGAGACAAAGCCGCTCCGAGAATCCCGGCGGAACCCAGAACAAACAAGCCCACACCCCACACTGGAAGGGATGGCACGTGCGGCCCCCACGATGCGGGCGCGAGCCCAATGGCCGCGAGGAGCACCGCCTGCACCGCGACGAGAGTCCAGCTCACGCGCGAGCCAGGCGTCCCATCGGTCCACTGCACGCGCATCACCATGGAGCGAGGCTATCTGGCCCGGCCGGGGTGGCGCACGAGGCCAGACAGGCGCACACTGAAGACATCGCCGAAATCATCCTCTTCCATCACGCTCAGGGCCTCACGGAGGGACTGCGCAGGATGGCAGACCGCCTTCGGGCCGCTGGGCATGTGGTTCATACGCCCGACATGTACTCGGGGGTCGTGTTTGACCGCCTCGACGAGGGCCTGGCGTTTGCGAGCCGCATCGGCCACGACGCGATCGAGGAAGTTGCCCGCAGGGCCGCGCGCCAGCACCCGCATGCTGACACCGTCATCGGCTTCTCGCTAGGCGCGTTCCCTGCGCAGTTGCTCGCCCAAGAGTGGGTAAAGATTCGCCGGGCGGCACTCATCGCGGGCTGGTGCGCCCCACACGAGCTCGGAGGCGACTGGCGCGTGGACGTGCGGTTGGCGTTACACGCGGCAGATCCGGACGACTGGGTACCTCCCGGCTCGCTCGAACCCTTGTTGCACTATGCGCGCGGCGCGCATGTCCACCGATATCCGGGACTGGGCCACATGTTTGTGGACCCCTCGAGCCCCGACTACGACGCAGACGCGGCCGATCTCTTCGAGGAGCGGCTTTTCGCCTGGCTTGAGGACGGATCGCCGCCGCCCCACGCGTAGCGCGTTCGACCCCATCCATCACCCCAAGCGCGCCGAATCACTGCCATGATCACCCTCATCGTCGTTGGCGTGGTGTCCGGACTCATTACCGCAGTGAGCCCGTGCGTCCTCCCCGTCCTCCCCGCCATCCTCACGTCCTCGATCCAGGACGGCGCCAAATCGCGGCGGCGCCCGTACGTGGTTGTCGCCGGACTCGTCACGAGCTTCGCGGTCTTCACGCTCCTTGGCGGCGTGATCCTGTCGAGCCTCGGGCTCCCCAATGACCTGCTCCGGTGGGTCGGCATCGTCACGCTCGCAATAGTCGGCCTGGGACTCGCGGTCCCCGCGGTCGGGCACGTTCTCGAGCGCCCCTTCCAGAACACGCGGATGCCTCAGCTGAGCAGGGATGGCAACGGCTTCGTCATGGGGCTCGCGCTTGGCCTGGTCTTCGTTCCTTGCGCGGGGCCCATCCTCGCCTCGATCACCGTGTTGGCTGCAACTAACGGCCTCAGTTGGGGGCTCGTCGCGCTCACGCTCGCCTTTTCGGTGGGCGTCGCGGTGCCCTTGCTTGGCTTTGGAGTGGCGGGCCAGCGCATTGGGTCGCGCATCAAGTCGGTACGCAGCCGCCTCCAGGCGATCCGCATCGGGTCCGGTGTGGTCCTCATCGCAACGGCGCTCGTTCTTGCCTTCAACCTTGCCGAGCCGCTCCAGCGCCTCGTTCCCGGCGCGCTTGCGCAGATCCAGGAACGCATCGAAAATGACGGTGCAGTCAGGAATCAGCTCGACAATCTGGCCGGACGCGACGAGGCGACCGACGCCATGGGAGGCGCGCTCAGCTTCGACCAGTGCGAGAGCGGGCCCGGCGACGAGTTGCAGAACTGCGGCCCCGCCCGCGACTTCCCCGGTATCAAGGAATGGCTCAACACCGCCGATGGCGGACCCCTGATGCTCGATGACCTCAAGGGGCAGGTCGTCCTCGTCGACTTCTGGACGTACTCGTGCATCAATTGCCAGCGGACATTCCCCTACCTGACCGCGTGGGACGAGCGCTATCGCGACGAGGGACTCACGATCGTCGGCGTCCACTCGCCCGAGTTCGCGTTCGAGAAGGTCGTGTCCAATGTTGAGGATGCGGCCAAGCGCTATGGAATCGACTACCCGATCGCGATCGACAACGACTTTGCGACGTGGCAGGAATGGGACCAGCGCTTCTGGCCCGCGCACTATCTGATCGACCAGCAGGGAATCGTGCGACAGGTCCATTTTGGCGAGGGCGGCTACGCCGAGACCGAGCGTCTCATTCAGCAACTCCTCGATGCCCCGGCCACTGCCACCGTTTCCGCAGACCCCGGCAACAACACCGCGGGCCGCACACCGGAGATCTACCTCGGTTACCAGCGTCTCGAATACGCTGAAAACACTGACCTGGCGTACGACGAGTCCGCGACCTATGACGGCACCTCGGCTCCGGACGTCAATCGCTTCTCGTACGACGGCGAATGGGCCATCGAGGGAGAGCGGGCCATCGCGGGGAACGATGCGCGGCTCTACCTGCACTTTTATGCGGCCGACGTGCACCTCGTCTTAGGCGGCACCGGCACTGTCACCGTGAGCCTCGCCTCAGATCCGACATACACGAAGGTGATCAGCGTCGACAAAGTCTCCGACCTCTATGAGCTGTACTCGGATACCGCTGTCGACGACGTGATGACGATCGACGTCGGTGCTGGGGTCGAGGTCTACGCCTTCACCTTCGGGTGAGACTCACCCATCCGCGGCACCCCTCGCGGCGAATCACTACTCGAGGTGGCACCCGTCGCCCACACACGAAAGGCACACGATGAGCATTTCACGGACAATCGCCCTCCCCGCCATCGCCGTTTTCGCGGCGACGATGTTGGCCGGCTGCGGTGACGCCACGGACGCGCCCGCATCCTCGCCCGCCATGACCGAAGACGCCATGATGTCCGAGCAGCCGTCCGACGACGCGATGATGAGCGACGACGCGATGGCGACCGAAGACGCGATGGTGTCCGAGCAGCCGTCCGACGACGCGATGATGAGCGACGATGACAAGATGAGCGAAGACGCCATGATGTCCGAGCAGCCGTCCGCGGACGCGGCCGGCTAACCGGACGTCAACGAGAGACCGCAGCGAAGGAGGCGAACATGACCGACGAGAGAGCACTGCGCATCGTCCGCGACGACTCCTCCGCGCCGCAACCCGTCGCCTCGGCGCTTCCCCCCAGTGATCGTGCCGACGCCCTCGCAAGCGACCTCCTCGCGTGCGCAATGGGAGACGAGGAGGCGTTCGAGCGCCTCTACGACGCCATCTCTGCCTCAGTTTTCGGCATCGCGTTGCGCGTGGTGCGAGACCGCGCGATGGCGGAGGAGGTCGCCCAGGACGCCCTCGTCGAGGTGTGGCGGGTCGCTGCGAGGTATCGGGCCGACAAGGGCTCTGCGCGGTCATGGATACTCACGATCGCCCACCGTCGAGCGGTCGACAAGGTGCGGTCGGAGCAGGCGCATACGGACAGGCTCCAAGCTCACGGTCCACACTTCGAGCCCAAACACCAAGAGCCGGACCATATCGTTGACGTGGCGTATGGGCAGTGGGAGGCGGAACGCGTGCGCGTGGCCCTCACCACGCTCACCGCGCGCCAACGCGAGGCTCTCGACCTCACCTACTTCAAGGGCTATACCCACAGGGAAGTCGCGGAGTCGCTCGGGATCCCCTTGGGGACCGCGAAGGCGCGAATCCGTGACGGGCTGATCAAGTTGCGCGACGCATGGGAGGAGGAGCGATGAACCCCGCAAACGATGGCGAACACTCGCTACTGGGGCCCTATGTCGTGGGCGCCCTCGACGATCTTGAGCGTGCCGCATTCGAGCGCCACCTCACGTCGTGTGAGTCATGCTTCGATGAGGTGGCCGAGCTCACCGACGCGGCCGCGGCACTTGCGGACGCGGAGGCGGCGTCGCCTCCCTTGTCACTGCGCGCATCGGTCATGGCCGAGGTGGCACGCACGGCTCAGACGCCCCCGGTGCGACGCACTCCCCCGCCCGTCCCCGTCCGCACCGCACGCAGGCGCTGGCCGCTTGTCGTCGCAGCTGCGGCGTCCTTTGTCGCCGTGGCAGGCATCGGCGTCGCCTACGGAGCTCGCGATGCCGGCGACAATGGCTCTGCGCTTGCCAGGGACATCGTGATGCTGTCGTCCGCGCCAGATGCCCATTCGATGGATCTACCGCTGGGCTCGTCTCACCTCGTGATGAGCGAGCACATGGACGAGGTGGCGATCATGGGGCACGGCGCCCCCATGCCCGCGGACGGCATGGAGTACCAATTGTGGTTCGTCATGGCCGACGGCACCGCGGTGGCGGGCCCGACCTTCATGCCCGACAAGAGCGGCGACATCATGGCGCTCTCCGACGCGGACTGCGCGAAGATCGCGGCATTTGAGGTCACGGAAGAGCCGCACGGCGGATCGCAGTCGCCGACGGGCGAGATGATCGCGTCAATCGAGCTCTAGCAGCGGGCTAGGAGGGCGCGGGTCCCGACGTTGAACCCCAGCGCACCGTCAGTTCGAGATCGAGCGGCGGCGGGTCTTCGGCCTCAGTCGAAGCCCTGGTCACCCAGCGAGCGACGAGCCTGCCCTTGGTGGCACCATCCTGCATCACGGTCGTGAGATTGAGGTCATCGAAGACGCCGCCGAGCAGCCCGTCGAACCCTGTAATCGACACGTCCTCGGGCACACGCAGTCCCAGTTCGCGCGCCGCGTCACAGACCCCCCATGCGTACACATCCGCCTGGCACACGATCGCGGTCGGCCGCTCGTGCGCCGGGAGCGACAGCAAGGCCATTCCCGCCGCATGGCCGTCCTCGCGCGTCACAATCTCGCATGAGACCACATGGGAAGGCGTGACACCGACGCGCGCGAAGGCCTCGATGCGCGCCCTCGGGATACGCTGCGGCACCGATTCCGGGAGTCCGTCGAAAAGAGCTTTTGCCTCGGCGCCCGCGAGGATGCTCAGCGGGCGATCGTCAAGATTGAGCTTCAACGCGACCGTGGCGATGCGCTCATGGCCCCCCTCGCGCAGTCCGCGCAGGATTTCCATTGACGGTGTCAGCGAATCCATTGCGACAGCCTTGTCCTCGTTGGAGATTCCATCGAGTCTGACCCAGGGCACGCCCCGCTGTGCGAGCATCGCATCGGTCTCAGCGATGCCGTCGATGCGTCGGACGGTCACCGCGGCGTCATACATCGCGCCAGCATGGAGTTTGTGGGTCGCGGGGCCAGTGACGGGGGGCAGGAGCAGCACGCCGTAGCCGAGTGAGGCCAGTTCGCGAGAGAGCCCGTCGATCACCTGAAGCGCATGGGGGTCCGTGTCCGGTGCCTCGAGGAGCGCCCGCGTCACGACGGCGACAACGCTCGTGCGACCCGACGCGAGTGCTCTGCCCAGCGCGGAAGGGCCCGAGTAGCCGAGCCGTTCCGCAGCTTCCCTGACGCGCTGCGTCGTGCCGGCGGCGAGTCGTTCTGGACTGGAAAAGGCATACGACGCCGTCGATTTTGCGACGCCAGCCTCGCGCGCTACATCGGCAAGAGTCACCGGACGCCCTGCGCGCATGCTCACCTCGATCGCGGAAACATGGGACCAATCGTCCCTCGGCCAAAGCCTAGACCTCGTCGGGTCTCTGCCACCTCATTGACGTGACTGCTCGGCGCGAAGCGGGCTACGCACACACCTCGGGGGCAACGCGCCACGAGTTGTAGATGCGCTCGGAGTCATCAGGACCAGGAAGGAATGCCGCACCTTCGAGCTGCGCGTTAAGCAAGGACACCTCGAACTCCCCTGTGTCGCCGAGCGATTCACCGTCAGCGGCCACCACGGGCGCGTAAGCCCACTGGTTCACCTCGGAGAACTCTTCGCGGGGCGTCCACACGGCATCTGCCGGAAGCGAAGGCTCCTTGGGCGTCATGTCGAAACGCTCCCACAGGTCTTCATCGAGTCGACCGCGAATCACAGACAAGAACTCGAACCGCACGCGGGCCTCCGACCACGGACGCGCTCCAGGCGCCCACAGGTACAACGCCGCCCCATCAACCACGAGCGCACGTCCCGCCGCCGCGGGGTGCAGTAGGGCTTCTCTCACCCCAGCGTTGAGGAAGGCGCTCGCAAAACTAGAGTCGTCCGTCACCACCGTCCATCGGCTGTCGAACACTGGGTCGCCGGTGCGCACCACCCGGCCCCCGACCGCCAATGCCTCACGTTCAGAGCCAGACGCGACCACCTGAAGCCGAGGGAGAACGCCAGCGAGTGTCATCAACTCGACGGTGATCGCCGAGGTGGAGAAGCGTTGTACTTCACGACCGCGCCACTCGCCGCTGACGCATTGGCGACGGCGCTGGCCCGCGAAGGGGTGGGTGCTTGCCGAGGGGGGAAGACCAGGTGCCGCATCGCCGTTGAATTCGAGCGAGTGAAGACTCGCAAACTCGCGTGCGTCTCGCGACGTCTTGATGGCAAGATCCCACATAACAGCTCCAATTCTCTTCCGCTGACCCATGAGACGGCCATACCCGTCCGTCGTGACGCCGGGGAGCGTATGGAAAATGTCACACCATGAACCGCACGCGACGCGGGAGTCCTCCCCCACGTCGTCGCACGCTTGGGTTGCGATACCCCCCGGGGTATGTTACGTTTCTCAACAGAACCCACGAGAAAGGTCACACCATGTGCTCTCCCGCCACCTGCCCAACCTGCGGCAAGGCCACCTGGACCGGCTGCGGCAACCACGTTGAGCAAGCGCTCGCCGGCGTCCCGCAGAACAAGCGATGCCAGGGCCACAGCGCCTCAACCACCACGTCGGACACGGCATCGAGCTCGCTCTTCAGCCGCGTCTTTTCCCGCTAGACCACGCCGCCCCCCTCACCTGGGGTGGCGTCCGCGCGCAATCGCGTGCGACACGAAGGCCGAGCCTGACCTCACGGTTGCGTTCGGCCTTTGTCGTACCCCGACGGACTCGCGCCCCGCGAATCCTCGCCCGGGCGTCACTCCCGCGCCCTGAACTCACCGTCTCGAGCCCGAACTTTCGCGTGGCTTCCGCGCGAGTAGTGTGCAAAAAGAAACGACGGGAGGTTCCATGGAGTCCACGGCACTGAGCTTTGCGCGCAGGCTCATTCGACGTGTTGAGTTGCCACCCGCACGCCCTAGCCGGGCCCCTCAGGTCTTTGAACTCCGCTTCAGTCACTACGGCCTCGTCGTCGCCATCCTGTTTGCCGCGATTTCGTTCCTGCCCTCGCTGCTCCCCCGCGTCCCCCTCGTCCAGGGCCTTGCTTCGGGAGTCACCTTCATGGTGGGCTACGGAGTCGGCACGGTGGGTGGCGCAGTCTGGAGATACCTCGGGATTCCCGAGCCTCACGGGCGCGCCAGGGCTGCGGCTCTTGCGGGTGCCTACGGAACCGGCGCCGTGGCGTTGGCAGGTGCGGTCTGGTGGTTCGTGGGGTGGCAAAACGCCCTCAGGCGCTCCTTTGGCATGGAGGACCTCTACCCCACCGTGTGGCCCATCATCGCCGGGATAACCCTCCTCGTCGCCGTCCTCGTGCTGGTCCTCGCCCGCTCTCTCCGTTTGCTGTTCCGCTCCGCGGGCAATCTTCTCGACCGGTGGCTGCCCCGCAGGCTCGCCAACGTCTTGGCCGCGACGGCGCTCTTCGCGGTCCTCAACCTTCTCGTGTCCGGCGTGCTCGTCCAGGGACTCTTCAGCGCGGCGAACACCGTGTTCTCCGGGAGGGACACCGGGGACAAGCCCGGAGTGACGCAACCGATGGACCCCACGAAATCCGGAAGCCCCGCTTCGCTCGTGCACTGGGACGAGATGGGTCGCCAAGGACGCGCGTTCGTCGCCATCGGTCCCACGGCGACCGATATCAACTCGTTCTCCCTCGGCGGAGCCCTCGAGCCCATCCGCGTCTACGTCGGCCTCAAGTCCGCCGTCACCCTGCAGGAACGAGCCGACCTCCTTCTCGAAGAATTGAAGCGCTCGGGCGCCTTCGACAGGAAGGTGCTCGTATTGGCCACCACAACGGGCACAGGGTTCCTCGACTCACACGGAGTCGATCCGATCGAGTACCTGTGGAACGGCGACACCGCGATTGCGGGAGTTCAGTACTCGTTCCTGCCGAGCTGGATCTCGCTGCTCGCCGACCAGGAGGCCGTCAAACTCACCTCAAGCACGGTCTTCAAGACCGTGTACGCCTATTGGTCAACCCTCCCTGAGGAAGACAGACCCGGACTCTATTTGTACGGACTGTCGCTCGGCTCGTACGGAATCGAGTCGGTGCTGAATACCGTCGACTTCATCAACGAGCCCATCAACGGGGCCCTCATGGTGGGCCCGCCGTTCGTGAATCCGCTGCATGCGAACCTCGTTTCAGTGCGCGACGAGGGAAGCAAGCCGTGGCTGCCCGTGGTCTCCAACGGACACACCGTGCGCTTCACCACCGAAACAAACACGCTCGACGAACCTTCCGCCCCGTGGGGCCCCACACGGCTGGTCTATCTCCAACATGGCTCGGATCCCGTGGTGTTCTTCTCGCCGAGTCTTGCGTGGAGCAAACCCGACTGGCTACAACCAGGGCAGCGCGCTCCCGACGTCTCCGGGCGCATGACGTGGTTCCCCTTGGTCACGATGTGGCAAACCCTGCTCGACCTGCCCGCGGCCGAGTCGGTACCCGATGGCTATGGCCATTCATATTCCATTCGCGCCAATCTCGAGGCCTGGGCGGCGGTCACCGACGCTCCCGGCTGGACATCCGCAGATACCGACAGACTGACCGACCTGATGGAAACAAGACAGGCCGAACGCAAGTCATTGCTCGACCAGTTGGGCGATTAACGTCGAGGAGAGAATCACTCAAGCCACCCCCACCCCATGGCCCCGCCCGCCTGCTACTTTCGATGGACAAGGAGGCGCCATGTCCCAACCGCTCGAGGCTCAACACGCCGAAACCCGGGATGCCCCGTTCGGCGTGCATTCCGAGGTGGGCAGGCTGCACTCGGTCCTGGTCTGTGCGCCTGGACTCGCCCACAACCGCCTCACTCCCACCAATTGCGACGACCTCCTCTTCGACGATGTCATGTGGGTCGACAATGCCCGCAAAGACCACGCGGAGTTCGTATCGATGATGCAGGGGCGAGGGATCGAGGTGGTCGAGCTCCATCAGCTGCTCGCCGAAACCCTCGCCCTGCCAGAAGCGAGGCGCTGGCTCCTTGACCGCAAGATCACGCCCGACGAGGTGGGCCTTGGCCTTGCTGAGGACGTGAGGTCGTTCCTCGACTCTCTCGACCCGCAATCACTCGCGCGCTACGTGATCGGCGGGCTCTCGACGGCAGACCTTCCGCGCGACTTCGCCCCCCACGCGGTGCAGCTCGTGCGCGAGGAATCGGGGATGCGTGACTACCTCATGCCCCCCTTGCCGAACACCCTGTTCACCCGCGACACCACGTCATGGATCTATCAGGGGGTGACCCTCAATCCCCTGTTCTGGGAGGCGCGGCACGCCGAGACCCTCATCATGAAGGCCGTCTACACCTTTCACCCGTACTTCGCGGGCCGCGTCACGACCTGGTGGGGCGACCCCGAGCGCACCCACGGACTCGCGTCGCTCGAGGGCGGCGACGTCATGCCTGTGGGCGGCGGTGTGGTGGTCGTCGGGATGTCGGAGCGCTCCTCCCGCCAGGCAATTACCCAACTCGCATCGGAACTCTTTACCGCGCAAGCCGCAGAACGCGTCATCGTCGCCAAGATGCCCCGCCTGCGTGCCGCAATGCACCTTGACACCGTGTTCACGTTGGCAGACCGCGACGTCTGCACGGTCTTCCCCGGCATCGTTGACGACATCGAGACCTTCTCTCTGCGCCCCGCTCACTCGACGCGCATGATCGACGTGGTCAGGGAAGACAAGCCCTTTGTCGAGGTTGTGGGAGGGGCTCTCGGTGTGGACCTTAGGGTCATCGCCACCGGAGGCGACCGCTATGCGTCAGAACGCCAGCAATGGGACAGCGGCAACAACGTCCTCGCGCTCGAACCCGGCGTGGTGGTCGCTTACGACCGCAACACTTCGACCAACGATCGGCTTCGACGCGCGGGAGTCGAGGTCATTGAGATCACGGGAGCCGAACTCGGACGAGGTCGCGGTGGCGCTCACTGCATGACCCAGCCGCTCCACAGGGACGCCTAGCGGGACCAGTGGCTGGCGGGTGGCAAGGCGTACGCGCATCAAGCACAAACGGACGGCGAGCCCGCTCTTCGCAGTACCGCCGTCCGTTCGCGTCGTGTCTAGTGGTGCTTCTTGCGCGCAAGCCTCCACATAGTCCAGTTGATCCGCATGAAGCGGAAGAACTGGCCAAAGGCGTTCTTGCGGTGCTTCAACTCACCCGCCGTAGGCAAGGGCGCCATTGCGATGCGCTCATTCGTGTTGTCCATGACGCTCCTCCTTACTCCGGGATCCAGGTCCAGCCGGGCTTGACCTTGGCCTTGTAGATGAACAGGGTGTGCAGCAGGCGCTTGACCCAGTGACCGGCGAGGCCGATCTCACCAAACGTCTCCTTGAGGTTGCGGCCCGTCTCCGGGTACTTGTCCCAGTCGGGAACCACGGGGCTCATCGTCATCGCTGCAGCCGTACCCGACCGCATTCCGGTGCCGGCAGATGCGACACACGCCGCGGCCATCTCCGACATCGACGCGCTGTGAGTCGGCTCGGTCGCTCCCTTGAGGATCATGTCCGCGATCGAGAAGGCGACGATCTTGCCCATCGTTCCCGACGGCATTCCCGTCCTCGGTGGCGATGGGGCCACGGCCAAACCGTCAGGCGTAGCCCGCGGCTTGGAGATCTGGTGGGGCGGCGCGAACGCGATTCCTACGGCAAACACGTTCTTGTACGTGGGGTTCTGATACGTACGAGGCCAGTCCTTCGCACTCCACTCCTCATAAGGCTTGGGCGTGTAGTTGGCGTCGACCTTGAGGAATCCACTGGGCGCAAAGACCGTGCCAGTAATGTCCTCGCCTGCCCTGTCGAAGGCCTTCCAGTCGGCACCGCGGAACGGCGGCAGCAGCATCGCGAAGTCGAACTCCATGTCGTTGTGCGAGCCGTCGAGCTGGTCATAGTGAATGACCCCCTCGTCGATGCTCGTCACAGCCGCGCCGGTGACCGCCTTGACGCCACGTTCGCGGTACAGGGATTCCGTCCACAACTGGCTGGTGGTGCGGAAGCCGTTCTGTTCGAACTGCATTCCTCCCACGCCAAAGTCGCCCAGCTCGTTTTCGTTAGTGAGGTAGGTGAGCTCGACCTTGTCGCGCACCCCCGCTGCCCGGAGCTCGTGATCCACGTTGAACGTGTACTCGAACGCCGCGCCCTCGCACGTGCAGGTTCCGTGTCCCACGCCGACGACGACGCGCTGAGTCTTGCCAGACTTGGCGGCCGCGATCACGTCATCGAGCTTGGAGCTCGCCTCGGTCGCGTGGCTCGGGGTGCACACGGAGACCGTGTGTCCGCCGTCGGGACCCAGGCCAGGGGTTGCCGCGAAGTTCAGTTTGGGGCCAGTGGCGTTGACCACGTAGTCGTAGCGAAGCCTCTCGGTCTGACCGGCCTTTTCGGGGGATGTGTGCTCAACCTCGACGGCGGGACGAACATCGTCCGCATCACCCTCGGGCCACAGCGCAAACGCCTTCGCCTGGACAAACCCGATCCCCTTCTTCTTATAGATGGGAGCGAGCGGAAAGACCACGTCAGCCGTGGACATTTTGCCCACACCCACCCAGATATTGGACGGGATCCAGTTGTATTCGCTGTTGGGGGAAACGACGACTACCTCATGAGCCTTTCCCAGGCGCTTCTTGAGGTAAAGGGCGGCGGTATGTCCGGAGACACCGGCCCCGAGAACCACGACGCGGGCCATAGCAGATCACCTTCTTCGCTGATCGGATGGTGCGGACTAGCACCTCGACCGAGCATATACCCTGGGGGGCATCTAGGACCGCCGGACCTACGTCCCTCAGAACGTCCCGGGGCCTGGGCCCTAATGCCCTGAAAGCCACGTCGGACGCGTCTGCAGATTGTCCAGCACCCGTGACCCGAGGTCCCCCTCTCGGGACCTCAAAGTGCCTGGAATCCGACGTTTTGCGTTCCGATGGAGACGGTGCGGACTATTCGGAGCCGCGCGTGACCCTGTTCCAGGCGTTGACCACTGCCACGACCTCAACGAGAGCCCCCAACTGCTTGGGCGTCATGTACTTCGCCGCCTCGTCCCTCGCCTCGATCTCGAGGCCGCGGGGATAGTCCGTGAGGACCTCGGCGAATCGGAGAGCCGCGGCTTGGGCTGGGGTCACCAGGTCCTCTCGCATGAGCTTGACCGGGCGCGCGAGCGCGCTCACGAGATCCACTCTGACGCCGAGCGCGGAGAGCGACTCGGAGTGCAGGCGGATGGAATACGAACAGCCATTGATATGCGAACACCGCAGGCGCACCATGTCGCGCACGTCGGGCGGCAATGCCGCGCCTGCCGACGCGTCGAGCTCTTCGAGGACTCGCAAAAAATCTGCCCTGAGGCGCGCTTGACTCATGGAAACGAAGGGTAGCCGCAACGGCCAAGCCCGGCCACCCGAGTCCGCCGCGCCGCGGACTCCCACGTACCGCCGAGTCTGAAAGAATGACCCCATGACTTCTCGCATTCCTGACAAGGCCACCGTCGACGGTCTCGAAGACCGCTGGAACGCCTCATGGGAGAGCAGCGGCGTCTATCACTTCGACCGGAACAAGACGCGAGAGCAGATCTACTCGATCGACACTCCTCCCCCGACGGTGTCCGGCTCGCTGCACGTGGGCCACGTCTTCAGCTATACCCATACAGATGTGATCGCTCGCTATAAGCGCATGTGCGGGCTCGAGGTCTTCTATCCGATGGGTTGGGACGACAACGGCTTGCCCACCGAGCGCCGCGTTCAGAACTACTACGGCGTCCGCTGCGACCCGCAGCTTCCCTACGTCGACGGCTTTGAGCCGCCGTTCGAGGGCGGCGATGGCAAGTCCTCCAAGGCGGCCGATCAGCTGCCCATCTCGCGACGCAACTTTGTCGAGCTGTGTGAGCGGCTGTCCGGAGAGGACGAGAAGCAGTTCGAGGCCCTCTGGAGCCACCTAGGCGTCTCGGTCGACTGGCGCATGACGTACCAGACCATCTCGCCGTCGTCTCAGGCCGTCGCCCAACAGGCATTCCTGCGCTCGCTTGCGCGCGGCGAGGCGTATCAGGCTGAGGCCCCCACGCTGTGGGACGTGACGTTCCGCACCGCAGTGGCCCAGGCCGAGCTCGAGGACAGGGAGCGCCCAGGCGCGTATCACCGCCTCGCTTTTGAGCCCGCGGCCGACCTCGAGGAGGCGACGGGCTCGTATGAGTCGATCTACATCGAGACGACTCGCCCCGAGCTGCTCGCGGCATGCGTCGCGATCGTTGCCCACCCCGACGACAAGCGCTATCAGCCCTTCTTTGGCAAGCACGTGCGCACGCCCGTCTTTGGCGTCGAAGTGCCCGTCGTGGCCCACCGCCTCGCAAGCCCCGACAAGGGTTCGGGTATCGCGATGATCTGTACGTTCGGCGACGTCACGGACGTGATCTGGTGGCGCGAGCTCCAGCTGCCCATCCGCCCCATCATCGGCTGGGATGGCCGGCTTCTGTCAGAGGCCCCTCAGGGCATCGACACCGAGGCGGGCAAGGCCGCGTACGCAGAAGTCGCAGGCAAGACCGTGTTCGCGGCGCAGCAGCGCACGGTCGAGATGCTGATCGAGGCGGGGTCGATGGAGGGCGAGCCGCGCCCCATCACCCACCCCGTGAAGTTCTTTGAAAAGGGCGACCGCCCGCTCGAGATCGTGACCAGCCGCCAGTGGTACATCGCCAACGGCGGCAAGGATGCTGGCCTGCGCGACAAGCTCCTCGCACACGGTGCGGAGCTCGACTTTGTGCCAGCCCACATGGGCAAGCGCTACGAGAACTGGGTCAACGGCCTCACGGGCGACTGGCTGATCTCGCGCCAGCGCTTCTTCGGCGTGCCGATCCCCGTGTGGTACCCGCTCAACGATGGAGGTGAGCCCCAGTGGGACGCTCCCATTGCGCCCTCCGAGGCCTCCCTGCCCGTCGACCCCCAGGCCGATGCGGCGCCGGGCTACGACGAGTCGCAGCGCAATCAGCCCGGAGGATTCACGGGCGAGAAGGACATCATGGACACGTGGGCGACCTCCTCGCTCACTCCTCAGATCGTGTGTGGATGGCGCGACGACCCCGAGTTGTATGCGAAGACCTTCCCCATGGACCTGCGCCCCCAGGGCCAGGACATCATCCGCACGTGGCTCTTCTCTACCGTGGTGCGTTCACACCTCGAAAGCGGGCTGCTTCCCTGGAAGCATGCGGCCATCTCCGGTTGGATTCTCGACCCCGACCGCAAGAAGATGTCCAAGTCCAAGGGCAACGTGGTCACACCCATGGGCCTTCTCGAGCAGCACGGCTCGGATGCCGTGCGCTATTGGGCGGCCTCGGCGCGCCTCGGCACCGACGCCGCGTTCGACGAGGGCCAGATGAAGACCGGCCGACGCCTCGCGATGAAGGTGCTCAACGTGTCCAAGTTCGTGCTCGGCGCAAGCGGGATTACCACCGCGGCCGATGCCTCGCTCGAGGACGGAATCATGGCCGCCGCTCACGTCACGTCGGCGGCAGTGACCGAGCCACTCGACAGGGCGATGCTCGCTGGCCTCGCCACCGTGATCGACACCGCAACGGCCGCGCTCGAGGCCTACGACCACACGCGGGGACTCGAGGCCGCCGAGTCGTACTTCTGGGCCTTCTGCGACGACTACGTCGAGCTGGTCAAGGAACGCGCGTACGACGGCGCCGCGCTGGGCGAGCCCATCGATCCGTTCGCCCCATGCTCCCCCAAGGCGGCATCGGCGCGCGCGGCGCTCACGATCGCGCTCGACGCCTTCCTGAGGCTCTTCGCCCCCGTGCTCCCCTTCGCGACCGAAGAGGTGTGGTCGTGGTTCAACGAGGGCTCGATTCACCGCGCCGCATGGCCCACGTCTGACCGTACGCGAGAGGCCTCCGCGGGCGAGGACCCCGCCGTGCTGATCGCAGCGGGCGCCGCAGTGAGCGCGCTCCGCAAGATCAAGTCGGACGCCAAGGTGTCGCAGCGCACCGAGATCGCATCGGTGGACCTGCTCATCCCTGAGGCCCAGGTGACGTTCGTCAACGCGGCCAAGCCGGACATCATGGCGGCGGGGCGCGTGCGCAGCCTTCAGGTGATCGATGCCGTCACCGCTCTGGATCCCAGTGTCGACGGGTACGGCCACGAGGACGGATCAAGCGCGGCCATCCTGGACCCGAACGTCGTGCGCACGGAGAACGTGGTCCTCGCGGAGGCATAGTCTCCCGTCCCCAAGTGGCTCATTCTGTACCGCCTAGGGACCCTCAACGGCATCCAGTGGCTCAATCTGTACCGTGCCGCGGCCTGGGCCCACCCCAGGCGCATCCCTGTGTGCGGGCGGCATCCGCGATCGCAGCACGTCGAGCGCCGCGGCCGCGCACCAGTGCGGACGCTCCATAAGGTCGCGATAGCTGAACCTCAGCGTCAGGATGCCGAGCGCCGCCAGGTCGGCGTCGCGTCGTAGGTCCCGCTGCCATTCCTTGACGCCCACGTGATAGTTCACACCGTCCAACTCGATTGCCGTCATGCTCGGAGCGTCGTACAGATCGAGCCGATACCGCCCGCCCGCGGTGCGCACCACGTGCTGCCTCAGCAGACCGCGGAACCGGCGCCCCACAAATACCTGCTCCACCGCGTGCACTTCCAGGAAGCTCTCGCTCCCCGCGGCGACGGTGGCGATGAGGGCCAGCATGCGCCGACGTGCGCGCAGCGCGGGCAACTCACGCGCGGAGCGCGTCACCAACTCGAGCGCGACGGGGTCCGCGGCGACGAGCGCGCACAGGGCCGACGCGCGCGCGTCTCGCGCCATTTCTGAGTAGGCATGACACCACGCGACCGCGGGATCCACGGCATGCCACCCGTCCACCAGGGCTGACTGCGGCCGATACGACAATCGCCTCACCCGAGCCCACGGAGGCCGCCCGCTCATGCGACGCTCCGCTGGAACCACCACCTCGACGCGCATCGGCGGCTCATGCAGGGCTCCCGCGAGGAACAGCGACGCCTCTCCCCCAATCCGTGCCTCCGGCCCCGCCCACTGAACGGCCGCGTCGACCCGAGTCACGGTGGACTCCGATTGCGCCGCGCTCGCGTAAAGCCCCGGCGCCACGCGCTTCGCGACCCCGCTCTCGATGGCCACGACGAGCTGGCGATGCGAGAACAGTGCCTCGAGCTCGGCGCGAGGATATGCGCGCCAGGTGCGCGGCAGCCATTCCGCGAGCGAGAGACGCGGAGGCGGGTTGGGAACGACTCGAAGCGATGGCATACGACGATTGCCGCACGTTGGGGGCGTACAGCAGGCGTGCATCGGCGCCGGACGTGGGGTTGCGGAGCTTCAGCCGGGTTGGGGACGACGCCGAGAGCCGCGTCGCCGAGACTGCCCGGTACGCATTGCGCCACCAGAGCCCCTGAGTGCCCCCTAGGCGGTACAGATCAAGCCATTTGCCGGGGTGAGCCCCTGAGTGCCCCCTAGGCGGTACAGATCAAGCCATTTGCAGAGGTGGGGGACGGGTGTGCCCTGTAGAGGTAAGTCGGGAGGATGCGCTGCGGCTTAGGCGGCGCCCTCGTCCTCGTTATCGGCGGCCGAGGCGAGGGACGCGTGCCGCTTGTGGCCCGAAGACGACTGCTTGTCGCCCTCGACGTCGCGCACCTTCGCGATAAACGCAGGCGTCACGCGGTCCAGAACGACCTCGCGAGTCACCACGACTCGAGCCACGTCTTCCATCCCAGGCACCTCGAACATGGTCTCTTGGAGTACCTCTTCAAGGATCGCCCGCAGGCCACGCGCACCGGTGCCACGTGCGAGCGCCTGCTCGGCAATCGCGCGCACGGACTCGTCATCAAAGACGAGCTCAACACCGTCGATCTCGAACATGCGCTGGTACTGCTTGACGAGCGCGTTCTTGGGCTGCGTGAGGATCGACACCATGGCCTCGACGTCAAGCGGCGTCACCGCAGCGATCACGGGCATGCGGCCGATGAACTCGGGGATAAGTCCGAACTTGTGCAGGTCCGCGGGCGTCACATGCGCGAAGAGGTCCGAGTTGTCGGCCTCCTTGAGTTGTGCGCCGAATCCGATTCCCTTGCGACCCACGCGCTGAGAGATGTACTCCTCGAGCCCCGCGAATGCCCCGCCAAGGATGAACAACACGTTGGTCGTGTCGATCTGGATGAACTCCTGATGCGGGTGCTTGCGGCCGCCCTGCGGCGGGACCGAGGCTGTGGTGCCCTCGAGAATCTTCAGGAGCGCCTGCTGCACGCCCTCGCCCGACACGTCGCGCGTGATGGACGGGTTCTCCGATTTGCGGGCCACCTTGTCGATCTCGTCGATGTAGACGATGCCGCGTTGGGCCTTCTCGACGTCATAGTCCGCGGCCTGAAGCAGCTTGAGGAGAATGTTCTCGACGTCCTCGCCCACGTAGCCGGCCTCGGTAAGCGCCGTGGCATCGGCGATCGCGAAGGGAACATTGAGCATCTTCGCGAGAGTCTGTGCCAGGTACGTCTTTCCGGTACCTGTGGGGCCGATGAAGAGGACGTTCGACTTGGCGATGTCGATGCCGTCCTCGGCTGCCTTGCCGTCGCTCGCGCGGATGCGCTTGTAGTGGTTGTACACCGCTACTGAAAGGGCCTTCTTCGCCGACTCCTGGCCGACAACATACTCACCCAGGAAGTCGAAGATCTCACGCGGCTTGGGAAGGTCTGTGAGTTCGGCCTCGGCTGCCTCGGCGAACTCCTCATCGAGGATCTCGTTGCACAGCCCGATGCACTCATCGCAAATGTAGACGGCGGGGCCCGCAATAAGCTTGCGCACCTGCTTCTGCGTCTTGCCACAGAACGTGCACTTAAGCAGATCTCCGCTATCGGTCGGCCGAGTCATGTAGTGCTCCTTCCCTGAGGCGTTCTGCCCAGGCTAGACCCGACCCGCGCACCCCGCCCGGCGACTCGCCGCTACTTCGAAGCCGGCGCTTCCGTTGCGGCCTTGCGAGAGTCCAAGACCTGGTCGACAAGCCCGTACGTGACCGCCTGGGTCGCGCTAAGGAACGTGTCGCGCTCGATGTCTTCACGTACCTTTTCGGCAGTTTGACCCGTGTGGTGAGCAAGAGTCTGCTCAAGCCAATCGCGCATGCGCAGAATCTCTTCCGCGTAGATCTCGATATCGGATGCCTGAGCACGCGAGCCACCCTCGATGCGAGGCTGGTGAATCATGACCCGCGCGTTGGGAAGCGCGAGGCGCTTTCCGTGCGTACCCGCCGCGAGAAGCACCGCAGCAGCCGACGCGGCCTGCCCGAGGCACACCGTCTGGATGTGCGGCTTGATGTACTGCATCGTGTCGTAGATCGCCGTCAGGGCCGTCTGCGATCCGCCAGGCGAGTTGATGTAGATCGTGATGTCACGCTCGGGGTCCTGCGACTCGAGCACGAGCAGCTGAGCCATGATGTCGTCGGCCGAGGTGTCGTCGATCTGGACGCCCAAGAACACGATGCGGTCCTCGAATAGCTTCGAGTACGGGTCGCGAATCTTCGTTCCGTAAGACGTGCGCTCCTCGAACTGCGGGAGGATGTAGCGCGAGCCTGGGCCCTCGGGTGCCGCGCCGCCGAAGCCCGCGCCGCCAAACATGGTCGGGGTGATGCGACCGAAGCTACCGACGGTCCTGCCTGCGGCGCTCAGTGCCTGAGATTCTTGGCTCACGCGTTGCCTCCTTGAGACTTGTCGCTCGCCTCTTCGGCGTGCTTGATGACCTTGTCGATAAAGCCGTATGCGAGGGCTTCGTCGGCGGTGAACCAGCGGTCGCGGTCGGCGTCCTTGGTGATCTGCTCGAGCGTCTTGCCCGTCTGAGAGGCGGTGAGCGAGCTCAGCACCTTCTTCATGTGCATGATGAGCTCGGCGTTGATGCGGATGTCTGTCGCGGTGCCCGCGATGCCTCCGGAAGGCTGGTGCATCATGACCCGCGCGTGGGGCGTCGCAAAACGCTTGCCTGGCGCACCGGACGAGAGCAGGAACTGCCCCATCGACGCCGCCATGCCCATCGCGAAGGTCGCGACGTCGGGCTTGATGTACTGCATCGTGTCGTAGATCGCCATGCCCGCGGTGATCGATCCGCCGGGGCTGTTGATGTACAGGTAGATGTCCTTGTCAGGGTCCTCTGCAGCAAGCAGCATCATCTGCGCGCAGATCACGTTCGAGTTGTCGTCACGAACCTCGTCGCCCAGCCAAATAATGCGTTCCCGCAGCAGCCTGTTGAAGATGGAGTCGTTGAGCCCCATACCGCCGCCTTCGGCGCGCGCGGTGATCTCATTCACGTCGTTCCTCCTTATGGACATTGACTCGACAGTAACGCCCTGGGAGGGGCGAATTCTGCCGCGACGGGCCCCATTTCGCTACGGGGTGAACGGCTCTCGCGTGGTCACGCCGTGGGCGAACTGAGGTGGTCGCCGCCCGATGCCGGTCAACGGTGGTTGCGTGGGAACGAGAAAGGCCCCGCCTTGCGGCGGGGCCTTTCGTCACGCTGTCGTGGACGGGCTACTCGCCGTCGGTTGCCTCTGGCGCTTCCGTTTCGGTGACCTCGTCGGCAAGGGTGCCGATGACGGCCGTGAGGTCCACCGGGTTGCCCGTGGTGTCCTGCACGGTCGCGCGACGAAGGGCGTAGGCAGTGGCCTTTGACCGAGCGACGTCAGCGACAACGCTCGGGATCTGACCCGCACGCTGAATCTGCTGGATGAACTCTCCGGGGTCCGTGCCGTACTGACGCGACGCGTTGACCAGGTAGTCGACCAGCTCATTCTCCTGGACGTCGATGTCGAGCTTCTCGGCGAGCGCGTCAAGCAGGATCTGGGTGCGCAAGGCAGTCTGCGCCCTTTCGGTCACTTCGGCGCGGTGCTCGTCGTCCTCGAGGCGGTTCTCGTTCTCGAGGTGGCTATGCACCTCGCCCTCGACGATCTTGACGGGCAGCGGGAAGTCACCGACGGCCTCGGTGAGCGCCACGACAAGCTTCTCGCGGGCTTCCATGGCCTGGTTGTTGAGCTTGATGCGGCCAGCCTGCGTGCGCAGGTCCGCCTTGAGCTCTTCCAGGGTGTCGAATTCGGACGCGAGCTGCGCGAAGTCATCGTCGGCGTCGGGAAGCTCACGCGTCTTGACTGCGGAGACCTCCACGGCGATTTCGGCGGGAACCCCGGCGAAGTCGCCTGCGGCCAACGGGCCGACAAAGGCAGCGGATCCGCCTGCGGACAGGCCGGTCACTGCGTCATCGAGACCCTCGATCATGTTGCCGGTGCCGACCTGGTACGAAGAACCCTGGACGGCGTCGATCTGCTCGCCCTGAACGGTCGCGGTGAGGTCCATCGTGACAAAGTCGCCTGCCTCGGCGGCGCGCTCGACGTTGACAAGCGTGCCGAAACGCTGACGCAGTGCGGTGAGGCGCTCCTCGACGTCTTCGTCGGCAACCTCGGCGGTTTCCACCTCAATCACGAGGTCGGCGATTGCGGGAAGCGTGATCTCGGGGCGCACCTCGACGGTGGCGACAAACTCAATACCCTCGTCGCCCTCGTTGCTGCCTGGAATCTTGGTGACCTCGATCTCGGGCTGGCCGTACGGGCGCAGCTCGAGCTCTTCAATTGCTTCGCCGTACCAGCCTGGTACGCCGTCGTTGATGGCGTGCTCGATGACAGCGCCCTTGCCGACGCGCTGCTCAAGGATGCGCGCAGGCACCTTGCCCTTGCGGAACCCGGGGATCGTGACGGTGCTGCCAATGTGCTCGTAAGCATGGTCGAGCGCGGGCTTGATCTCCTCTTCCGTGAGAGAGACCGTGATCTTGACGGTCGTGGCGTCGAGCTGTTCGAGGGCGCTGGTCACTGCTTCTCCTGGCGTTCGTTGCGGATGCCTGCCCGCGCGCTAAAATGCGCCGGGCAACTTCGCGATTCTAGCGGTTGAGCGCGCCCGACCCCAATCGAGGCCTCTAGCGGTCCGCGGTTTAGTCGGGAATGCCGATGGGAATGTCGCCTGGGCGGTCCGCGCGCAGGAGGCGAAGCGTGGGTTTCGCCGCCGCAGCGGCGATGAGTTCGGTGCGAGCCTCATCGTGGGTGTCGGCGTCTCCTGCCTGCAGGTGAAGCACCGTGGCGATGGGCTCGGACTCGATCTCATTCGCGTCGTCGCCCAAGAGGGTGGGGTGCGCGTGCAGGACAGCGAGCATCATTCCACCGACGCGCACCGCTCCCTCTCCCACGCCGGGAGTGAAGTATGGCAACGGCAAGAGTCGCGCGCCCTGATTCGCATAGAAGCGCAACCTCGCCTCGGGGTCGCCGTGTTGCGGATGGGCGTCGTGGTGATCGGGGTGTTCGACCTCGGCAATGACGATGCAGGGGTCGTATTGCTCGGCCCATGCGGCGACGCTCGAACTCAGAAGCGCACCCCCGAGCCCCCCGCCGCGCTGTCCTGGCCGCAACGCGAGGTAGTCGATCAAGAGCACCCTGGCCTCGAGATACCACGTGGCGATCGCCGTTCCGGCAAGTTTGCCGTCCTCGTTGCGGATCACCCGCACCGATGTATCGCCGTGCTCCACCTCGGCCGTCAACCGTTCGAGAGTCATGAGTTCGTGTGCGGGAAACGACGGGGTGAGAATCTCCGCGTGAACAGCCGAAAGCTCCGGCACGCGTGCTTCCTCGACAACGGGTTGGGGTTCTGCAGTTTGGGTGGACATGCCTCCAGAGTACGTCGTGCCGGTCTCCGCAGCCCTGGCGACGGCCTTCCCCGCGACGCAGATCAGGCCTGAGCGGCCTTCGATTCGAGGCGTTCTCGCGACGCAGCCCGCCAGACCTTGAGCCCCGCGTCTGCGTTGATATAGGCGATCCCCACACCCACCACGATGTCGGGCCATCCGGAGTCCCACCCGATCGCGATCGCCGCCGCTGCCAGAATCGCGAGGTTCGCAAACGCATCGTTGCGTGCCGAAAGCCACGCGGCGCTCGCGAGGGATCCGCCCGTGTGGCGATGGCGCACGAGGATCGCCGCACACACGAGGTTCACCAGCAGTGCGCCGATGGCCGTGACAGTGAGGGGGACGGTCGCGGGGCGACTCGGGTCGAGAATCTTGAGGATGGCCGTCACAAGGGTCGCCGCGGCGGGCACCAGGATGATGAGCGCCAAGGCATGGCCGATGCGCGCCCTGCGGTGCAGCGTCCACGCGACCGCGAAGAAGATGAGGATGTTGAGCAGCCCGTCCTCGACAAAGTCGATCGAGTCGGCCGCAAGCGACACCGAGCCGATGAGTCGCGACATCGTGAACTCGACGACCCCGTATGCGAGGTTGAGGATCGCAACCACCATGACGGCCTTGCGGAGGGACCGTTCTGCCGCGGTGAGTCCCGCGACGCCGGCGGGTTTGTCTGGCGGGGCCGCGTCGGTCATCGGCGGGCCGTCCTTGCTCCGGAGCGAAGGGCGACCCTGGTTTGGGTCTGGCCCGCGCCACACTCCCTCTTGAGGCGTCCGAGGAACACATCGAGAGCCGCGGTGTCTGGCACGTAGGCGTGAACAAGCGCGTCGAAGGGTCCTGTCATGTGGACAGTGTCCGCTACCTCGCGGAACGCGGAGAGCCGGCGTGCGAAGGTGTCGAAGTCGGTCGTGCCGTCGAGACGCACGTCGATGAAGACCTCGAGGGAGGAGGCCTGGCGCTCGACGTCCGCCGCCACGACCGTCGTATAGCCCAGGATCACGCCGTCGCTTTCGAGCCTGCGCACGCGGGCGGCGGCCGCATTCGCGCTGAGCCCCACCGCTCCGCCGAGGTCGCTGAAGGAAACGCGGGCGTCCTCGGCCATAATGCTGAGAATTTCTCCGTCGATGCGGTCCATGCATCGAAATCTACAGTGTCACCGCGACTTGCGCTCGTATCCCTCGCCGGATCCCTCATGCTCCTTCCATGGGGACTGGACTGATCGCGCCGGCACTTGCCGGCGCCACCGCGGGACTCGCCATTGCGATGCCGTTGGGAGCCATCGGCCTGTTGCTGCTGAGGCTCGGCATGCTGCATGGCTTTCGATCGGCGGCGGCCGCAGCCCTAGCGGTCGGATGCGTAGATCTCACATATTGCGCAGCATCCGTGACGATCGGAAGCAAGGTATCGCCGCTCATCGAGTCGTGGGGCGCTGCCCCGATGGTGATTTCGGGGATCGTCGTGATTGCCATCGGGACGCGGCAACTCTTCACCTCGCTCACGGTTCCAAGATCTTCCGGCGCGCCCCCTGCACCCGGGCGCCCCTTCGCGATCTTCAGGCGCTTCGTGGCCCTCACCGCGATGAACCCGCTGACGCTGTTGCACTTCGTGGCGCTCGCGGGAGTACTCGCGAGCACCACATCCGGAGCGGGCGCCAAGGTCGCATTCGTCGCGGGCACGGGAATCGCCTCGATCGCGTGGCAGGTAGGCCTCGCGGGCGTGGGAGCGGTGATGCACAGGACGATTTCGCTGCGGACCGCTCGCTTGCTTGGCGTCGTCGCGTCGGCCGTGGTGATCGCGCTGGGGCTGGGTGTGATCGTGCGGGCGCTCTTGTAGGTCCGGCCGGCCCTCTGAGCACAGCCATGCCCAGTGTCCGACGCGCTCCGCGCCGAGCCGCATCCATGCCTCTGCGGCGATCCACATCGCACGATGCCGCATCGTCGGGGTGATCGCTCCGCGCCTGCGGCGCCTCACTCAACCCCTCCTCGTTCGCTCGCAAATGGAAGAGGGCCAGCCCTCAGGCTGGCCCTCTTCCATTGCTCACTCTCTTCGTCGGGGTGACAGGATTTGAACCTGCGACCCTCTGCTCCCAAAGCAGATGCGCTACCAAGCTGCGCTACACCCCGCGTGCACCCAAAAGTGCGATGCGCTACCCGACGTCGTCAGGCTCGGCTACTCTAGTACCCGCCGACGCGAAAAAAGCGATCGTGCGGGCGTAGCTCAATGGTAGAGCCTCAGTTTTCCAAACTGACCACGCGGGTTCGATTCCCGTCGCCCGCTCCAGGTGGCCCTGTGCGCAAGCGCTGGGCCATTCTCTTTTGCCCGGCAGTCCACATCGCGGCATCACATCGCTGCGCGCGACGCCCTGCGCTCCATGACCCCATCGAGAGCCGCCAAGAATCGCTCCACTGCATCGGCGTCGATCGTGAGCGGCGGCTTGATCTTGAGCACGTTCTTGTGGTCGCCGGTGGGTTGCACGATGACGCCCTCCTCGAGCAGATCGACGCAGATCGCGGCGGCCGTGTCGGGGTCGGGCCCATCCGGACCACCACTCACGACCTCGACGCCCAGGTAAAGCCCCATACCGTGGACCTCGCCCAGGACCGGGTACCGCGCGGCCAGCGCGCGCAAGCCATTGGCAAGCAGTGCTCCGACCACAAGGGCGTTCTCCTGGAGGCTGTCCTCCTCAAGCACACGTAGCACCGTCGAGCCCACGACGCAGCTCACGGGACTGCCCCCCGCCGAGGAGAAGAACGAGCCCTCGACAGCGAAGGCGTCGGCGATCTCGCGCGTGGTGATCACCGCGCCGAGCGGGTGACCGTTGCCCATCGCCTTGGCCACCGCGATCACATCTGGGACAACGCCCTGCTGCTCGAAGCCCCAGAAGTACTCCCCGAGCCTCCCGTAGCTCACTTGAACCTCATCCGACACGCACACGCCTCCGCGGGCCCTCACCGCCTTCCACAGCCCGCGCAGGTAGCCATCGGGAAGCAGAGTCCCACCCCCGTTGCCGAAGATGGGCTCGCTCACGATGCCCGCGAGGGCCACGCCTGCCGCGTCCAGGGCGTCGAGCCTGACAAGCGCATCGGCCAGATAGAGCGGGGCCCCGGTGCCACGATGACGGCCCCGATACGTGTTGGGGGCGTCGAGAAGGTGCACCCACTCTGGTCTGGTCGCGAGCGCGCTGGGGTTGTCGCCAATCGACGTCGAGATCGCATCGGCGCCCACTGTCCAGCCGTGATACGCCTCGGTGAGAGCGAGGATGTCGCTTCGCCCGGTGGCTGCGCGCGCGACGCGAATGGCCAGGTCGACCGCCTCGCTCCCGCTGTTGACCAACAAGACAACGTCGAGGCCGTCGGGCGCGCGTGCCGCGAGCGCCTCTGAGAACTCAACCAACGCCTCGTAATGGAAGCGCGAGTTCGTGTTGAGGCGTGCCATCTGCGCCGCGACCGCGTCGGTGAGGCGTGGCTCCCCGTGGCCCAGGATCGCGACGTTGTTGATCATGTCGAGGTACGCGCGCCCCTTCGTGTCGACCAGGTGATGCCGCCATCCCCTCTCGAATTGCGGGGGCTCTGCGTAGTAGTGCTCCTGGACGGTCGCGAAGATCGCGTCGCGGCGGGCGAGCAGCGCGCCGGGCGCCGACACTTGGGTTGGGATTTCAGGCGCGCGCCCAACGAGCGCCGACGGGTCGGGACACGCGACTCGCCACAGCGACTCGGTGTGCGGTGCGACAAGCACTGGCGGCTCCAACCCACCTGCGAGGCACCAGCCGATGCCGACGATCGCCTCAGGCAATCCCGTGTCGCCGCCCCTGGCAGGCACCAACGGTGATCGCGCCACGGCTCGGCCGATCACGTCTCCAGCACGCACGCGCTCCCCTGCCAGGCGCGTCGGCTCAGCGCCTCGGGCCCACGCCGTCGCGCCACGATCGAGCACCACGCCGGTGCTTGCTAGGGCCTCCGCCCCCTCCATAGCGACCGCCCCACCGAGAACCACCACACCGTCTGCGGGTGCGCGGACGACTGTCCCCGCGGGCACCACCGCATCGATCCCGATCGCGAGCGATCGCGGCAGGACCTCGGTGATCGCTCCGGGAGTGAGCCGATGCTCTGAATAGCGCGTGACCGTCGCGCCAACGAAGCCGCCTAGCTGAAGAAGAGTTTTCTCGATGTGACCCTCGCGCGTCCAGCCGCCAGACGAGTGGACCGCCGAAGCCACCGAAAGGTCAGCCTCGTCCGCGTCTTCTAGCCCTGCGATCATGGGTGCGACGTCAGAGGGCATCGCAGCCAGCCGACCGAGCGCGGCCCGCACAAGGATCTCGGCCTCCTCAAAGCTCAGCGACAACGCGCGCTCGAGCATCCGCCGCTCGAGTGGAGCCCGAACCTGCGCGTACGTGTTTGAGGGGTCGTCCGCGAGCACTCGCGCCGCGCTCGCCACCAGGACGACGGCGCGTGACACCACGAGGGGCCAGAGCGCGACAATGTCGGCATCAGCGAGCGGGCATTCGCGATCGAAGGCCGCTACGGCTTGAAGTGCCTCCTCCACTGGGTCGCCGTCGTGCTGGAGCAGCGAACACGCGAGCACCGCGATCTCGGCGGCGAGCCAACCGCGACCCACGTCGCCAAAGTCGATCACGCCACGCACCGAGCCCGCATCGTCAAGCACGACGTTGTCGGCCGTGAGATCGCCGTGGATCGCCTGCACACGCAGCGAGGAGTCCGCACTTGCCATCCTGGACTCGGCCGCCGCCAAAGTGGCCAGGAGTTCCTCTCCAAGCGACAACGACACGGCGTCCTCCACCACTGCGCGCGCGTTGCGAAGATCCCATTGCCCGCCATCGGGAAGTTCAGGTTGGTCGAAGGTCGCGAGCGCCAACGCGAGCCGACCAGCGGTACGCCCGAGTTCAGTGGCGAGGCCCGCGGCGGGGCGAGCGGCGGCTGCGGGCAATGCGCCCTCGACAAAGGTCAACACCCTCGCGAGGCGCTCGTCGTCGATCCACGGCTCGATCTCGCGGCCGCCGAGCGACGTGCACAATGCCGGCACCTCGAACGAGACAGCCGAATGCTGGCCGAGCCACCTCAGGGCCGCGTTCTGCGCCTCGAGCGCGGTCCGTGAGATGCCGGGGTGCGACACCTTGAGCAGCACGCGCGAGCCATCCGCGAGGGACGCCACAACGTTGACGTCCTCGTTGCTACCCAGCGCTGCAACGCGCACCACCTCGAGCCCGAAGGTCTCGCGCACGAAGGGCATCGCGCCGGTGAGCGCATCGTCGCCCGATCCGTCAGGGGGAAGGTCAATGGTCATGGTCCGGGAATCGTCCCACGCCCCGTGCACGTTCGCCAGGGCCAGCAACCACAGGTCGCGTCGCGACCTAGCCAATGGCCCCCAATACCGCAGCCGCGAGCGCGAGCCCGATCGTGTCGTGGGCCAAGTCAATGAGCGTCACTCCAGGGTGCCTGCCCGCGAAGCCGTTGTGAATCGCGTGCGCACCGCCCCTGAAGATCAGCCCGACGAGCACGCCAAAGGCAAGGCCCGCGAGCCACCCCTCGACCCCCAACGCGGGCATGAGGAGCGCGACGAGCACGACGCCAAGGAGGTTGCCCACGGCAGTGCCGCCAAAGGCGATGCCCATATTCGCGTCCTTCATGTCTTCGTCCGAGATCTTGTCCAGACGCCTCCACACGGGGAAGAATCCCTGCGGCGAGTACCAGAACCACCCGAACACAAATGACACGAAGAACGCGACCGCGACGGCCCACCAGGTGACGGCGCCAAAATCGATCCAGCCCACGATTCTCCCTTCGAACGCGACAGGGGTATCGCGCTCACGCCCATCGTGGCAGAGCCGCGGCGTGTGCGCCTAGGGGGTTGTTGGCTTCAGCGAATCGAGATACGCCTGAATCACGGCCATCCCGACGGCATGGGCTCGCGCTTCACGCGCCTTCACCGGCGCCAGGATTGCCTCGATGCGCTCTGGATACCGGGCGGCGAGCTCGGCCGTCATCGACGTGGTCTCCAGCGTCTGCTCGATGCGGTAGAGCACGCCGCCATCAACAACCGTCGTCGTGCGCACGGTAGTGGCGACAGTGTTGAACGCCTCGAGCCGGTCGGTGAAGGTGTAGCCAGGCACGATGTGGAGCAGTTCGAACTCCGACACGAGGTAGGTGCCGCGATCGTCTATCCACTTGCGTTCGATCACACAGCCCGCGGTCTGCCACACCCCAGAGACCACGGTCAGCGACAAGAGCCTGTGATCGAATGCGACGCGGGCCTCACGATCGCCAAACCACCCCCACAACGTGTCAAGATCCGTGGCGAACACATGATCGAACACTCGCGTCGTGCGAAACCACTCGGTCACGTCAACCCCCACCGAGGCGGGGTCGCTTGCCCCGCACCCTTACGCCCGCTAGCCTAGCCCTTGAGCCTAGGAGGCACCCAGATGAGCAGTGTGAGCATCGTCGCAGTTGCGACCGCTCCTGCCGTCATGCGTTCGTCCTCCATGCGTCTCTGCACCTGCTGCTGTCTCTAGAGCGCTGCCGCACCCCCGCGCCCCATGGGGCGCTCTCGGCCAGCGCTCGCCCTGGTATCGATTCTCGGTACACCCGTGTTCTTTGCCCTAGACCCGATCCCCACCCCACGTAAAGGAATACTCATGGCTCGCATTTACGATGACGCGACAAAACTCATCGGCAACACCCCCCTCGTTCGCATCAACAGCCTGACGGAGGGTGCCGTCGCGACGGTGCTCGGCAAACTCGAGTTCTACAACCCGTCCAACTCGGTCAAGGACCGCATCGGCGTCGCGATCGTTGACGCCGCCGAGGCATCGGGCGAGCTCAAGCCTGGCGGCACGATCGTCGAGGCCACGTCGGGCAACACCGGAATCGCCCTCGCCATGGTCGGTGCCGCTCGCGGATACAACGTTGTCCTCACGATGCCAGAGACGATGTCCAAGGAGCGCCGCGCCCTGCTGCGAGCCTTCGGTGCCGAGCTCATCCTGACGCCAGGACCCACGGGAATGAAGGGCGCCATCGAGGCGGCCGATGCGATCGCGGCGGAGCGTCCCGGCGCGGTTCTTGCTCGCCAGTTCGCCAACCTTGCCAACCCCGAGATCCACCGCAAGACCACCGCGATTGAAATTTGGGATGACACCGACGGCGAGGTCGACATCGTCGTGGCAGGAATCGGCACCGGCGGAACCATCACCGGCGTCGGCGAGGTTCTCAAGGCCAAGAAGCCCAGCATCCAGATCATCGCGGTCGAGCCTGCCGAGAGCCCGATCCTCAACGGCGGAGCACCTGGCCCCCACAAGATCCAGGGACTGGGCGCAAACTTCATCCCCGAGATCCTCAACACCGAGATCTACGACGAGGTCATTGACGTCGACTCAGAGACCGCGGTCGCATGGGCACGCGCGGCCGCCCGCAAGGAGGGCCTCCTCGTTGGCATTTCGTCAGGCGCGGCCCTGTACGCCGCGATCGAGGTGGCCAAGCGCCCCGAGAACGCGGGCAAGACGATCGTCGTGATCATCCCCTCGTTCGGCGAGCGCTACCTCAGCACGATCCTGTACGCCGATTTGATGGATTAACGGACTCACGGACTAACCAGAGCATTCCAGGCGTTATGCCACCCGGAGGACCACAATGATTGAGATAAGCAATGACTGAACGCTTGACCGCGTGGGCCCAGGCCCGCGAGGACATTGAGACGGCGCACCGCCGCGATCCGGCGTGCCCTGGCCCGCTGGTCGTAGCGCTGAGCTACCAGGGCGTTCATGCGTTGTGGTACCACCGGGTGGCGCATCGCCTGTGGCTTTCTGGCCACAAGCGATTCGCTCGCCTCGTTTCGCAGCGCGCCCGCCGCCGCACGGGAATCGAGATTCACCCTGGAGCGCAGATCGGGCGCAGGTTGTTCATCGATCACGGCATGGGCGTCGTGATCGGCGAGACCGCGATTATTGGAAACGACGTGCTGCTCTTCCACGGAGTCACGCTCGGCGGCACCACCATGAGCCATGGAAAGCGTCACCCCACGATCGGCGACCGCGTCGTCGTGGGCGCCGGTGCCAAGATCCTTGGCGCCCTCTACATCGGCTCCGATTCCCGCATCGGCGCGAACGCCGTCGTGGTTAAGGACGTGCCCAACGGCGCGACCGCCGTCGGAGTCCCCGCCGTCATTAGGCTCCAGCCAAACCTCGTCGAGGCCCACACCGCGGCGTCGTGCGTCGACGACGGCCACGCGCACGTACATCTCGACGACGTGGAGATCGAGAATCGCGAACCCGCGATGTACTACATCTAGTTTCACCACGCGCCGCGCACCAGGGATCGGCGCCACGAGAACCGGAGTGAAGTGACGGAATGAGCAATCTTGATGCGAACGAGGACGCCGCAATGGCATGCCCCCTGCCCCAGGCCAGCCAGGCTCCGGACGACGAACTCCTCGCGCTCATTCTGGCCCGGTCACACGCTGTCGCCGTGGTGGGAGCGTCGCCCCACCCCGATCGCACGTCCCATGCGGTGTGCGTATGGCTCATGAACAACACGCCCTTCGAGTTGTACCTGGTCAACCCCAACGCGGGCGATACGGACATCGAGGGCCACGGTTTCTATGCGTCGCTCGCCGAGGTCCCCGTGACGCCTGACATCGTCGTGGCCTTCCGCCGCAGCGAGGACATCCCCCCGGTCGCGGACGCTGCGATCGCGGCGGACGGCGCCGTCCTGTGGATGCAGTTGGGCATTACCAACGAATCCGCGGCGGACACCGCGCGCGAAGCCGGCCTCGACGTGGTCGAGAATCGGTGCATCAAAGTCGAATATGCGCGACTTCGCGAAAGCATCGAGGCGCTCAAAGTCGCATAGCCGTCAGCGCCTCGGCGCTGCGGACGTGCGCAAGTCGTCCGCGAATGCCAGGATCGTGCCATGACCACGCCCCCCGGATACCGCCCCCTCGACCTCGGCCAAGGACGTAGCGCCGACTTTCTCGCGATCGACTCATGGGCCTTCTCCCTGCCGGAGGCGGCCGTAGCGTCCGATGGCATCGTCGCCACCGTCGACTGGTCGCGCAGTCGCGGGATGGAGACCACCGGCGGTGCCGGGACGGCCACAGGCGGCGCCCACACGGCAACAGGCGAGCTCGCGTCGGTTCATTCCTCTTACGGTTACACGATGCGCGTTCCCGGAGGCACCGTCCCGACCTCGGGCCTCACCTGGGTGGGCGTCCACCCCGCCCATCGGCGGCGCGGATTGTTGAAGTCAATGGTCAACGACCACTTCCGGCGGTCACTCGCCCGTGGCGAGGTCGTCAGCACGCTCATCGCCGCCGAAACCACCATCTACCAGCGCTTTGGGTATGGACTCGCATGCCCGACGTACCGGCTCACGCTCCCCCGAGGTGCCGAGTTCCGTGCGGTCGCAGGGTCGAATGAACTTCGCCTCACCCTTGCGAGCGCCGATCTGGCGGCGCATGGGCCCGCGATCCGTGCGGTCCTCGCGCGCGACCCTCGACCAGGAGCCATGGTCACGATCGACGATGCGCTCTTGGCCAACCTCTTCTTCGATCCCGAAGGCGTGCGCGACGGTCAGGAACGCCGGCGCATCGCGATCGTCGAGGACGAGCGGGGCCCCGCGGCGTTCGCCCTGTTCCAACGCAAACTCGGCTGGAACGACTCTGGACCGGAAGGCACGGGCTCGTGCCAGGAGGCATGGGCCGCAGTCACCGCCGCGGCCGAACGCAGGCTGTGGTCGACCCTCGCGGACCTCGACCTCATGAGCTCTTTCACAGTGTCCTCCGTGGCCCTCGATTCGCCGGTGATTCACCTGCTCAAGGACGTGAGGGGCGCGACGGCACTCATGCGCGATCAGGTGTGGGCGCGCATCCTGGACGTGCCCGCGGCACTCATGGCGCGCACTTATGGCGCTGACCTGGACGTAGTCATCGAGGTCGCCGACGCCCAGATCGCCGAGAACTCGCGCGCCTGGCGACTCACCGTGTCAGGGGGCGCGGCATCGGTGTCGCCCGCCGAGGACGGCGCGGCAATCGATGTGCGTGCGTCGATTCAGGAGCTTTCCGCTGCGTACTTGGGAGGGACCACGTTCGATGCTCTCACCACAGCGGGACTCGTCGAGGAGGTACGCCCGGGCTCGGTCGCGACGCTCAGCGATGCGTTCCGCAGTCGCATGGCGCCGCGCGGTTCGAGTCACTTCTAGCGGCGACCTCAGCCCTTGTGGGAGCCCTCATATGCGGCGAGCTGGTCGATACGGCGCTGATGACGAGCATCGCCACTGAAGGGCTCTGCCACGAAGGCGTCGACAATCGCGAACGCTTCCTCTGTCGAGTGCATGCGCGCACCGATGCCGAGGACGTTGGCGTCGTTGTGCTGACGCGTGAGCGCGGCGATCTCGGGCGTGTAGCCGAGGGCCGCACGAATGCCCCGCACTTTATTTGCCGCGATCTGCTCGCCGTTTCCGGAGCCGCCGACGACGATGCCGAGCGATCCGGGCTCGACCGCCACAGACTTGGCCGCGCTAATGCAGAAGGCCGGGTAGTCGTCCTCGGCGTCGTATTCGAACGCTCCGTGGTCAACGACATCGTGTCCCGCGGACTTCAAGTGGGCGAGCAGTTCGACCTTGAATACGAATCCCGCGTGGTCAGAGGCAATGTGAAGGCGCATGCCTCCATTGTGACAGCCTCGCGTGGACCGCGACGGTCATAGAGCGCGACTGCAGAAGAATTCGGAGAACCTGCGACTACGCCGAACGCGTCCCGTCCGAGCCGCTGTCATCACGGCCGTCGAGCGCCTTGGCCATCTTGATCGAGGTGACCCGGTATCCGAGTTTTTCGTAGAGGTGCTGAGCGGCCGAGTTGAACCCGAAGACGCTCAGACCCACACTCACGACGCCGTGGCCGCGTGCGAAGTCCTCGGCCGCAACCATCGCGTCCCTGCCCATGCCCCTTCCGCGGTCCTCCTCGTTGATGAAGATGTCCCACAGCCACCATTCACCCTCGGCTCCCCCCACGGAGGAGCCGATCCACAGGTAACCCACCACTCTTCCCTGGCCATCGGCGATGTCGAAGACGAAGTGCCCTGGCTGGGTTCGGCCACCGGGAAAGGACTTCGCCATGCCGCGCGCCGCGGCGCGTTGCGCATCGGCTCGGGACTGGCCTAGCGCCATCAGATCGGCGGCGTATTCCGTGATGCTCTTCTCGAGCCACGAGGGAAACCGCTCGGCGGGCATGGGCACAAGAGACACGGGCATGCGGCCAACTTAGCCCGGCACGGCTCCCTCACTAGGGCCCGTGCCGAGCGCCAGGCGGTGTTTGCGGACGTGGCGGGCGCGCTTAGGGTGGTTTCATGACTCAACGCGGCATCGATCCCAGCTCCCTGTCCGAGACCATCAGGCCCCAGGACGACTTCTTCCGATACGTCAATGGCGCGTGGCTCGATACTCACGAGATCCCCGCGGACCGTGCGGCCGACGGCGCGTTCCACGCGTTGCACGACCAGGCCGAGAAGGACGTGCGCGCGATCATCGAGGGCGCACCCTCCGAGTCGACGATCGGCTCGATCTACGCAAGTTTCACCGACAACGAAACCGTCGACGCGCTAGGCGTGACGCCGTTGCGCGCGGACCTCGACCAGATCGACGCCGCCGAAAGCCACGACGAGCTCGCCGCCGCCATCGGCCGCCTTCAGGTCGCCGGAATCGGAGGCGCCGTCGGATTCTATGTCTTCGCCGATAAGAACAGCCCCGACCAAAACGTCGTGTACCTGGAACAATCCGGAATCGGCCTTCCCGACGAGGCGTTCTACCGCGAGGACGCCCATGCCGCCATCAGGGCCGCGTATGTCGACCACATCGCACGCATGGCGATCCTCACCGAAACGACCATCGATGCCGACGTGGTGATGGCCGTCGAGACCGCCATCGCCGCGGCGCATTGGGACAACGTCAAGACACGCGAGGCGGAACTCTCGTACAACCCCACGACGCTTTCGGCTCTCACCGAGGACGCGCCCGGCTTCCCGTGGTCCGCGTGGGCCACCGCAATCGAACTGCCTGCGACCGCTCACGAAATGCTCATCGCCGACCAGCCGTCTTTCCTGGCAGGGTTCGCACAGTTGTGGAGCACCACGGAACTCGAGCACTGGAAGCAGTGGCTGCGCTGGCGCGTGGTTGTGGGCCGGGCGGCGTACCTCACTCAGGAGATCTCGCGCGCCAACTTCGACTTCTACGGCACCGTTCTCTCGGGCGCTCCGCAGCAGCGTGAGCGCTGGAAGCGTGCCGTGCAATTTGTCGAGGGCTGCGTGGGCGAACTCGTGGGCAAGGAATATGTCGCCAGGCACTTCCCGTCATCGCATAAGGCCAAGATGGACGTGCTCGTCGACCACCTCATTGCGGCCTACAGGGCCTCAATCGAGGGCCTCGAGTGGATGACCCCCGAGACGCGCGAGCGTGCGCTCACCAAGCTCGCGCAGTTCACCCCCAAGGTGGGATACCCCGACACGTGGAGAAGTTTCGAGGAACTCTCGGTCAGCCCCACCGACCTGATGGGCAATGTCCGCGCCTCCTCCCTGTTCGACCAGGCATGGGAGTGGTCCAAGATTGGCAAACCAGTCGACCGGTCCGAATGGCTCATGACGCCGCAGACCGTGAATGCGTACTACCTCCAAACGGGCAATGAGATTGTGTTCCCCGCCGCAATCCTGCAGCCGCCGTTCTTCGACCCCGACGCCGACGACGCGGTCAACTTCGGCGGAATCGGAGCAGTCATCGGCCACGAAATCGGCCACGGCTTCGACGATCAAGGATCCAAGTACGACGGGACCGGCAAGCTCGCCGACTGGTGGACCGAGTCGGATCGTGCCGCGTTCATGGAACGCACGTCCGTCCTGATCGCCCAATACGACGCGTACTCCCCTGCTCAACTCAGTGACGATCACACCGTCAACGGGGCCCTGACCATCGGCGAGAACATCGGCGACCTTGCGGGTGTCGAGATCGGCCTCAAGGCGCTACGCATCGCGGTCGGGGTTCCGCTCGAGGATCTTCCGCTGATCGACGGCCTCACGGCAATTCAGCGCTATTTCATCGCCTACGCCCTCACCGAGCGCTCAAAGCGCCGCAACGAGGCACTCATTACCCAGATCAACACCGATCCCCACTCTCCCGAGGAGTTCAGGATCAACGGCGTGGTGCGGAATATGGACTCGTGGTACGAGGCCTTCGGCGCGGACTCCGGCGATGCTCTGTGGCTCAACCCCGACGAGCGCGTGCGCATCTGGTAGGCGCCCGGCGCGGATCGCCTAGCGGACGACGCTGCCGTCGAGCAGTGCGGCAAGCCCCAGCTCGCGCATGACGAGTTCGCGTGGACGCTTCCGTGCGCGGCTGCTCGCTCGGGTGGACATCACCGATCGAGCTCGACCCACTGTGGTGACCCTGTCGTCGGCAAACACCGGCACCAGAGTGAGCGCAGCAAGGGTCCCTTCGCTCGATGCGGAACCCTCCGCTCCGCCGCGTTCGCGAAGGGGCGTCGGCGATGAAGGCGCGGGATCCGCAGCGGGTCCCGCGTGGAGGGTTGGCGACGCGCCACACCCCAAACGCGCCGAGGTGCCCCGTTGCGAGCCCGCGCCGTCTTGTCCTACGCACGGAATCGTCTCGGCTGCGGCCTCCGAGGTCGACGCCACCCATGCCCATGCCGCCGAGGAAGTCCCGCCAGGAACCGCGACGTGGAGACCGACCCAGCCGGGCTCGATCCTGTCAGCCTGCACGAGCAGGTGGGGGCCGTCGGCCTTGGTTTCGTACACGCCGTCGCCATCGAGGTCCCACGTATACCGAAGCTGGCCCACACCCACCGAACCGCTTGCGGTGAGTTCAAGGTCGCGTCCGCCGACGATGTAGGGGCCTCCCGCCCACGCATGCGGCGCGTCTCCCGCACGGGTAAGCGCTTCGACCAGGCGATCCCGCAGCTCCCCCTGCGCTTGGCCGGTGACTTCCGACGGTTTCTTGGCCGTGCCGAGCGTGACGACATGGGTGTCTGCCGCCACCGCGTAGCCGTCGGAATCGCCTCTCCAGACATCGGCGACATCCCCCAGCCCGCCGGCGGCGTCGCCCACGTACACCGCCTGCGCCGTGGCGTTCCAGCGCGCGGGCAAGCTCACTGCAGATGCGGGTGACCACTCGGGTCGGTCATTGCCTCGCAGCGCCATGAGCGCCTCCGCAGGGTCAGCCGCGGCAATCAAGACCCTCCGCAGCAGGTGCACACCGTCGTCTGCGACTCGTTCCTCGACCACCGATACCTGCGCCCCGACCCACACGGACGGGTCCTCAAGCGCCGCCTCCGCGGCGTCTCGCGCGGCGGGGTCGTTGCCCACCACGAGCGCCATGTCTCGCGCCCGACCGTTGTCATCAACGGCGCCGAAGGCACCCTCTTTCGCGACCAACTTGGCGACCTGCCGCTGACCCTCTGGCTTGAGGTGAAACCACTCGTCGCGCGTGGTGGTCTCAAGAAATTCGTACATCCATCGGTTGGGGTTGGCCAGGTCGGGAAGAGCGTTGGGTTCATGCCCTGCGAAAAGCGACGGGATCTCGTCGACGAAGGTCACCGTGCCCTGACCGAAGGTCGCGTTGATGGCGTCGACCGCAGCGCGTTGCGCATCGACCCCCGAGGCAGCGAGCGAGGCTAACTGGGCGGACACCTCGTAAGTGGAGACTCCCGATGAATCGAGCTGAGTGATGCGCAGATCGTCGTTGACGTCGAGCCTCGGGTAGGCCAGGTACACGATCTTCGCGTGACCGTCCGTGCGCCGTTCGATCTCGGTAAAGACCTCAACGAGGTCATCGGTGAAATAGTCCTTCACATACGCGCGCGCATCCTCGACGGCACCGTCGCATCCCTTCGCATCACCCATGATCAGGCATGGCTTCACGATGTCAGGGAAGTGGGCGTCATTCCCCCCCAGGGACAAGAGCACCAGGTCGACGTCACGGTTGAGCGAGTCGACCTGGGGTGCGAGCCACCGGCTACATTCGACGGCGACGTCGTCACTCCCATCGCCGCGCGGCGTCCGGAGGACGCGATTCACGAAGTACTCGTCCGACGCGGGTGTGGGGGTGCATTCGGGAGTCGAGGCCGCCCATGAGGTGTAGAAGTCGTCGCCGCGTGGAGCGGTCTCGACGTCGGGCTCGGGGTACGTCACCACCTTTGAGTCCTTCATTGACCTCTCGTAAAGAACCGCGTCCGAGGTGGCCGCGGAACACGCCCTGTTCAACAGTGTGACCGCGAAACCTTGACTTTCAAGGGAGTTCGCGTACTGCTCTCCCCACGTGTTCGTGCTCCGCATGCACCGTTCGGGGCCGTAGTAGGCCGGATCCGAACCGACGCGCGCGCCGTTGCCTGCGGTGTACGAGTCTCCCATCAGGAGAACCGTCAGCGGCTGGGGCCCCGCTGGCTGTCCCTCGTGTCCAACCGGCATGAACTGCGCGGCGGTGGTAGCGTCGCCAGTAGCAGCCTGGGCGGGTGTTAATGTCGCCCAGACTCCTGTCAGGACAAGCGTCGCAATGGTTGCGACCCTGCCCGTGGCGATTGATGCCCGCATCGCGTCAAACCCCCGAGTCGTCTGGCCCATAGGGCCCACTTCGACGATAAAAAGGGTGCCCCCCAACTCGGTAGCCCCAGTTGTGGGGTAAAACGCCACTTGTGCCAAATGTCACATTTGGGCGTGCCCCCGTTGTTTCGAGGCTTTTCGCGATACGCGCTCGGCGCGCGCCCGTGCCACACTGGGGCGCGTGACCACCCCTGTGACCATGCCGTCAATCGCCTTCTTTGAGCCCCGGATTCCAGAGAACACGGGCGCGGCCATCCGGCTTTCGGCGGTCACTGGCGCCCCGCTGCGACTCGTCGAGCCCTTGGGCTTCTCGCTTGAGGAATCACGCCTGAGGCGTGCGGGCCTCGACTACCACGACCTCGCCACGGTCACCGTGCACCCCTCTTTTGATGCCCTGTGCGAGGCCTTGCCCGAGTCCAGGGTCTTCGCGTTCACCGGCAGGGCAGAGACGTGGTTCACCGACGTGGAGTACAGGGCCGACGACGTGTTGCTGTTTGGCCCCGAGCCGACAGGACTCCCCGACGAGGTCCTCGACCATCCCCGCATCACGCAGTGGGTGAGAATCCCGATGCTTCCAGGACGGCGGTCGCTCAACCTCTCGAATGCCGCCTCAATCGCGATCTACGAGGCCGGCCGACAGCTGGGGTTCGCGGACCACATCTAGCCCGCTATCGCATCGCCTTGATGCGCTCCGCGAGGAGCGCGAGCCCGAACAGCACCGCGCCGATGACGGCCACGTTGGCCCATACGGGAGCCAAGGAATCCGCCACCGTCAGTTGTGACACGGCGACCACGACGATGGTCACTGCGGTCGCAAGCAGCGGCGCGAACCATTCGAGCGCCACTCCCACGGCGGCGAGAATCACTGCGCCTCCAATGAGTGCGATCGGGCGAGTCACTGCGTCAGGGTGCACGAGGAGTGCCACGTACGAGGGCACGAGCGCCACCCCAAGGCCGGGCGCGAGCGCGCGATACGTGCGGACGGAGGGATCTCGCCTCATCCACCACAGACCCACCACGACCATCGAAGCAGCCGGAACTGCGGTATAGGCCTCGAGCGTGGCGATGCCGACTGCGGCCGCAAGCAGCATCGCCGCCGCGGACAATCCGCCCAGTGCGACCCATCTGACCCACCGAATGCCCAGGGTCGACAGGGTGAACCAAGCCGCGCAGGCCATGACGACCACTACCCCGGCGAGCGCGAGGTCCAGCGTCGCGATGGGCGCCGCGACGCTCGCAATTCCCAGGATGCCCACTGCGACGCGGCGGTCCTCGTCAAGCCCTACGGCGGCGGCAACGAGTGGCATCGTGAGCGCGGTCCCCGCCGCCAACGTAGCGGCAATGTGAGGCGGCACGCCCGCGGCTCCTAGGGCAATACCCACGGCAATCGAGCCCGCCAGCGGGGCCAAAGCCAGAGAAACCGATCGGACCGTGGAGTCGGCATCGGCGGAGGCCCGCACCGCAGTCCATAGCGCCGCAATCGACAATGCCCCTGCGGTGATCGCCACATTCACGGCGGAGCCACCTGACCAGATGACAGCGGCGAAGCCCATGCCGAATGACACGAAGGGGTGAAGGCCCAAGACCCGGCGCCATCGAACGGCCAGCTCGGCAGAAACGAGACCCGTCGCCGCGAGCGAGATCCATCCGATGGGCGAGGGGACGAGCCCCGCCATGATCACGAGCGCGAGCGCCGCGATGACACCGGCCGCACGCCTCGCGGGTGGCCACGCGAGCACGGTGCACGTCGCCGCGATGATCACCAGCACCTGCCACGGTTGCCATGTCGCCTTTTCGCCGTCGTAGACGTGCCCGACGGCATCGAGCGCCGCCACGGCGGCCACGAGTACCGCGCCGGAGGCCACGAGCACCACGCCACTCCCGCCTATGAGAACTGACGCGCGTGCAGAGCCTCGCGCCCACCGCGCGGCCCATGCGACAAGAGCGACCGCGACGGCACCCGCCGCAAGCGCCTGCTCCGGATGATGTGCCGCAAGTGCCGCGCTCGCTATGAGGCTCGCCACGAGGACGGCCGGCGCAACCGTCACTCGGGCAGCCCAGCGCGCGGCGATTCCTAGACTCACGGCCACGACCGACACCGCGGCGACCGTCCACCACAGGTCCACCGTGTCGAAGGCGAGTCGCCCAAGCCCGTACATCGCATGCGCGGTGACAAGCGCCACCACGCCGACGCCGACGGGCCAGCGCGCGGACCGCCACCACGGCACGACGACGACGAGCGCGAACGCCAACCCGCCAGCGGCGACTGCGAGCGCGGGAGAGATCGAGTCGACGAGCGTCGGCGCCACGTCCGGGGCCATCGAGATGGCCTGCTGCAGCCACGCGAGACTCGTGAGCGCAAGCCCCAGGAAGCCCGCGCTGGAGACGACTCTCGTCACCGCGTCACCGGCACCACTTTGCACACGCGTCACGAGGGTCGCGATGATCGGGCCCGCGAGCGCGGCGCACGCGCTCAGCATCGGCGCCCACGCGAAGGCTGGCACAAGGCTTGTGGGGTGCGTCGAGAGGGAGTTCGCCGTCGCCGCAGCCGCGCCCACTATCAGCGCGGCGAAGGACGCGACATACGCGAGAGCACTTCCGGTCATCACCGGCATGGCGAAGTCACGTGGCAACCATCTCGCGGCGAGCGCGATTGCGACCGCTGCTACCGCGACGGCAACGAGCACGATCCCGTACTCGCCGGAAGCCTGCCACGACCACACCGCGGTGGCGTTGAGAGCCACAAATGCCCAGGCACCCGCGGCTTGCGGAATCCGAATCGAGGCGAGGCCGAGGCCGACAAGCGACATCCCAATGGCCGCCGAGCCCCACCACGACGCCACACCGCCCGATGGGTGAAGCAAGACCGTCGCGGCGCCATGAATCCCTGCGAGCCCGAGGAAGACGACCGCGGCCTTGCGCACGGCGAGTACGAGCCTGAGGCGCCACATGGGCGCGGCCACCCACTGAACCGTGGCGGCGAGCGCAAGCCCCACACCACCGGCCGCGGGTCCATTCGCGACAATGGCGGCGAGGCCCACGCCGAGCGACAGGGTTCCGGCGGCGAATACCGCTGGGGCAAGGCTTTCCGGCCACTTCCTCGTCGCGAGAACTGGGGGGCTCCAGCGCCACGTGACAAGGGGTATGGCGGACACGATCACGAGCGCCACACCAAACCAGACAAGCCCACCGCCGCCGTCGAAAACGGGGACTCCGGAGTCCTGCCCTCCAACAAGCGCCGCCGTGAATTCGTCCGTGAGAACGCTGACGGCTACCGGGCCCATGAGGCCGAGCGCGGGCAGTATCCCCGCGAGCCCGGGAGCCCTCCAAGCATTCGGAGCCCAAGAGAGCCCCGCCACCGCGGCGAGCACCGCTATCGCGCCAACGAAGGAAAGCTGCGCGGCGCCGAGCGACCACATCGACGCGGCCGACATTGCGCCAAGTGTGACCAGGCCCGTGAGCACGCCACCGCCCCACAACGGTCGCCATGCGGCGATTCCCGCACACGCCAGAGCGCTTGCCGTGAGCGCGACGAATGGAGATGCCTCCACGCCGCGAGCCTGGAGCGGCGCAAAAAGCGAGAACGCGGCGCCGAGGAACGCGACACCCACGCCGCCGTACATGGCGATTCCCTGTTGGATAGACGAGGTCCACAGCGAGCGCGTCGCGATGAGGATGCTTCCGCCAGCCGCAGCGACGATGGCGTAGAGCGCGAGCCCCGCAGTTACCGAGGTGGCCCGCAATGCCGCCTCGAATGCGCCCGACTCGACGGCAAAGACGAAGGCGCCAGCAGCCGCGCCACCCACACCACCGATGCCGAGGCGCGAAAGCCCCAAGCCTGCGAGTCCCGCCAAGAGGGACGCCACCGCAAGCGTGAACGGGGCGGGACCGCTCGGGCCCGCGGTGAGCGCGTAGACGCTGACCCCTACGAAGGCCGCCGAGACCACGCCGAGCGCTCCACCCACCGTCGCAAAGTCGTGTTTGGTGGACGTGACCGCAAGCCACGCGAAGGTCGCCGCGAAGGCGAACAGGATCGCCATGCGCGATCCCGGTCCGTACGTCGACCACGAGGCCGCCACAAAGACGATTCCGGCAAGGATGAAGAGCGCTGCACCCGATACGCCGAGAAGCGCGGCTGCCGAGAGCGTCCTGGCGGGCCGCCGCGCGGCCTCCGGGCTCCATCCCGCATTCGCGGCCCGCGCGGCGTACTGGCCCTGCGCGATAGCAGTGGCTTGTGTCAGGAAAGGATCGGCGGCGCCCGCCGACACTGCCGCGCTCGGTGAGGGCGCCGCAAACGCTGCGGATGCCGCAATGGGTGGCGGCGCTGCAGTGATGGGTGCTGCTGTGGGCGGCGCCGCAGTCGGCGAATCCGCAGTCCGAGGCGCAGCGGGCCCAGCAGACGCCCCATCGGACTGCACGTCGGACTGCACGTCGGACGGCACTTCGCGCGGCACATCGGACTGCACGCCGGACGGCGCACCCGGCGCAAGAACGCGCGGCACGGCGGCCAGCACCTGCGCGCGGTAGTTAAGCCATCGAGCCTTTTGCGCGGTAAGCGCGTCGAGTTGATCCTGAATCTGGTGCAGCTCGCCGTTCGCGCGCTCGACACTTCGTGCCGTGTCACTCTGGATATTCAAGCCGCACACGTGGCAGACCACTTGCCCCATCGCCAACGTCGTACCGCAATCGGGACACCAGTATCCCGACCCCCCTCGCAGATCACCCATACGCAGACCCTAGCGCCCACCCACCCGCTCCGCGCGTTTCTCCACAAAGCAATGTGGTGCACCGGATCGACGCTGTCGACCCGACGAGCATCCGCGTTGCTCGGGCGGCACCCGCCGCGAAGGAGAGCCCCTCGCCGGGCTATTCGAGGCGTCGACGCGCGAGAGACTGCGGTTCCCTGCCGCCGAGCAGCCAGCCGATCGCCCATGCCACAACAGGCAGACCCACCACGAGGGCAAGGATGGCTCCGAGAGGCGCGGGGCTCAGGACCGACAGATCTCGTCGATGCCAGGCGACAAGCGTGATGTACGCGCCCGCGGTGCCCAAGAGCCCGCCGAGGAGACCCAAGGAGCCCGCCGTCGCCGCCGTGATGGTGCGCCGCACCCCGCTGCTCGCTCCTGTGGCCGCGAGCGTCGACAGGTCTGGCGCGGTCTCGCTCCTGATGAGGCCGACGGTCATGGCGAGCACGGCGAGCGCGAGTGCAATGCCTCCCGACGTGACGGCCAAACGCAAAGGAGCGAGGTCCGCCTCCGTCGGCCGCGTCTCGACGCTAAGCCCTGCCCGCGCGGCCAACGTGCGCACGTTTGCCTTCTGATCCGCGGTCACCGGCTCGGCGAAATCGAGGAGCCACCCTGTCGGTGCGGCCACGAGGCCAAAGTCGTTCATCGTCTTTGGGGTGATGAGTGTGGTCGGGTCGGAAGAGTAGGTGGGTAAATCCGAGCGCTGCACCACAGGCACCCAGTCCGCCGCGCGGATCGGAATGAGCTCGTATCCATCAAGGTTCTCGCGAGACGTGACCAGGTCGGTGTTTGCCGGAATGGACGCCTGGGCGATTCCGTAATGCGCGAGCACCTCAGGGGTCAACACGTACACGTGCACGGACTCGTTGCCATAGAAGGCCGTTCCCGTGTGGCCGCCCTCCGAGACCGAGTGCGGGATGCCTAACTCCACCGGATCGTAGGTCGGCGTCCCCGCATTGGCACCGTCGCCCACGTGGGTGCCGCCGTTTCCCTTGGTGTCGACCGCGGCCTCGAGACCCAACGTCGACCGCGCACCCACCGAGTTCGCGATGTCGCTCACCGCGCTCTGGGCCGCGAGCTGGGACTCGGCGCCGAGCGCGGGGATGGGACCGCCCGCGCCGTTGTTGCCGAGCCACAGGACTATCTCGTTGCCAGGCAGATTGCCTCCGCCGGCCGATGAGTTGGCGGCGACCTGTGCGGCGCTGGCGCTCACCGAGATCGCCATCGAGATTCCGACGGCGAGGCTCACCGCGGCGACGGCGCCGCCCGAGCGAGCACGGTAGCGATCGAGATCACGTACGGCGAGGCGGACGGGCACCGGCGCCCGCGCTCCGATGGCCGCGAGCAGCGCCGTCGTGCCCGGTACGACGAGGAGCATCCCCACCACCGTCGCGCCGATGCCGAGGGCGAGAAGCAATGGCTGGGTGCTGGGCACGAACGCCACCGCCGCCAGGCCCCCCGCCGCGACAACGGCACCGGGAAGCGCGCGAAGGTGCGGCGCGCGCGGCGGCGCCGGCCTGGTCGCGAGAGCAGCCACGATCGGGGTGCGCGAGGCCGACCGCGCCGGCCACCATGAGCCGAGCATCGACGTAATGACCGCAAGAATCATCGCCCCGGCAATCGCAAGCCACGACTGGTTGAACGGATCGATACGGTGGTTCACCACCCGCTCGAAGGCTGGCACCGCGATGAACCATGAGCCCACGCCGAGCGTCGCTCCGATCACCGCGCCCGCCGCGCCGACCAACGCGCCGTTCGCGACCAGGGCAAGGCGGAGGTTCCTGGTCGTTGCCCCCAACGCGCCGAGGAGCCCAATGCCGCGCAACCTGCGCTGCGCGATCACAGAGAATCCGGCCACGGCCACAAGACCAACGAAAATGGACCCGAGCACGGCGAGGAAGAGGACGACGACGGAGGCTTGGGTGTTCTGATCGGTCGTCTTGATTGACACCTGGGCACCGCCAATGCCGAGATCATGGAGCTCCCCGCCCGATGGGGCCACCCCGAGCACGCTTACCGTCTGCGGCGAGGCGATGCTGCCTGGCGCGACGACCGCGAAGTCCTCGAGTAGGTCGAGCGGATTCTCGACGATGCCAACAACCTGCCAGGCGTGGCCGTCGACGCTCCACGTACCACCCACGGCGAGACCGAACGTGCTGGCGACGCCGTCGGTCACGGCAATCTCGTCGGCGCCACTCGGGTAGCGCCCCTCATCAAGTCCAAGCGTGGCCGACATGAGGAGCCCAGAGGGAGCCTGATCGCGAACGTCGATCGGGGTCACGCTGCCGGGCACGGGAATGCTCACGTGCTGGATAGCCTCGGCCGTGGCGAAGCGAGCCGCCAGGCTCGCGACGTCTACGTCGAGGCTCGGGTCGGCGCCTGGGACGATGACGAGGTAGTCGGCGCTTCCGAAGCGAGCATCCGACGACGCGCTCGCGTTCGCCGCAATGCCGAGGCCGACCACCGTCGCGGCGAGTACGACAACGAGTAGCGAAAGCACGAGCATCTGCTGACGCCACTCGCGCCGGAACATCCGCCAAGCCCACCGGGTCACGGCCCGACGAGCGGGAAGCCCTCCGGTCGAGGCTGATCGCGTCCTTCGGGCCTCGGACACGCGTGTCACGGGCGACCGTCGCTCGAGAGCAGGGAGTCAACGCCTGCGGATGGAACCGTCTGGTCCACGACGCGTCCGTCCCTGAGGAAGATCACGCGATGTGCCCACGACGCGAGTTGCGCATCGTGCGTCACCACGACACCCGCCACGCCGTCCTGGCACGCGGAGCGAAGAATGCGCATGACGGCCTCGCCGTTGACCGAATCGAGCGCCCCCGTCGGCTCGTCGGCGAGCAGGACGTCGCGTTGCCCAACGACTGCACGCGCAATCGCGACGCGTTGCCTTTCGCCGCCCGAAAGCTGGTCAGGAAAGCGGTCGGCGCGCTCGGCCATCCCCATGCGTTCAAGAGCCGCGATCGCGGTACGGCGGGCCTGCTTGAGCCCGAGCCCGTCGAGTTCGAGCGGCAAGGCGACATTTTCGGCCGCGGTGAGTCCCGCAAGCAGGTTGAGGTCCTGGAATACGTAGCCGATCGACCTGCGGCGGAGGCGCGCGCGCTGGTTCTTCGACATGGCGGACACGTCGCTCCCGTGAATCGTGACCTTGCCGCTCGACGGCTCCTCGAGGCTGCCCGCGATCGTGAGGAGGGTGCTCTTTCCGGAGCCGCTCGCCCCCATGATGGCGACGAGCTCGCCGGCGGCGATCGTCAGACTCACGTCGCGAAGCGCATGCACCACGCTGTCGTCGGCCCCGTAGGTCTTGGACACACCCTCTAGCTCGATGCCCTGCATCACGTCACCACCCTGATGGTCCGTCGCGTCACGACGGACGCCTCTGTCGATGTGTCGTTTCGCGGCGCATTTGCGGAGGCTCGCACCCTGGCATCGGCCGAGTCGAGCCAGCGAATCAGCGCATCGAGGCGGAACAGCTCCGCGTCAACAACGAGCGCGACTCTCATGTCATTGACCGCCTCTTCCTTGAGTGCGGTGTAGGCCTGCATCAGCTCCACGAGCCTGCGTCGATGCGATTGGAGCACCGCGGGCACGTCGACGCCGGGCACACCCAGTGCGACAAGCACCTTGATCACGAGCTCATCGCGCGGGGGAATGACCGACGGCGGCGTGTGCAACCAGGTGTCTACCTCGAGGCGACCCTCGTCGGTGATCCGGAAATCCTTCATCTGGCCAACGTCATCGCCGTTGGTTTCGATCAGTCCGTCGCGCTCGAGCCGCTGCAGCGTCGTGTAGACCTGGCCGACGTTTAACGGCCACACGTCGCCCGTCTGCTGCTCGAACTCCTCGCGCAGCCGCAGCCCGATCTTGGGACCCTCTGTCAGTAGCGCGAGTAGCGCGTGACGAACACTCATGACGGCTCCCGTAGGTTGATAATACGCAGTACTATACTACGTATACAAGCGACATAAGTCTAAGGACTGAAACGCCTCGTACTCGCTAGCGGGACTGCCCCGTGGCGAGCCCCGCATAGAGCCCAGCTGCGGACATCAGCTCGTCGTGGGTACCCGATTCGACGATGCGCCCGGCTTCGACCACGTGGATCACGTCGGCGTCGATCACGGTCGAAAGGCGGTGAGCCACCACGAGCGTCGTGCGGCCGCGCGAGGCATTGTCGAGGGCCTCTTGGACGACGCGTTCGCTCACCGTGTCGAGCGCGCTCGTCGCCTCGTCGAGCAGCAGTACCGGCGGGTCCTTGAGCAGGACCCGGGCAATCGCGACGCGCTGTTTCTCGCCGCCAGAGAGTCGGTAGCCGCGCTCACCCACCAAGGTGTCGTAGCCGTGTTCGAAGCCCTCGATGGCCGTGTGGATGTTGGCGGCCTTGCACGCGGCGACAAGCTCCTCATCCGTGGCGTCCGGCTTCGCATAGCGCAGGTTCTCCGCAATGGTCGCGTGGAACAGGTACGTCTCTTGCGTGACGACGCCCACCTGGTCAACCACGGACTCCTGCGTGAGTTCGCGCACGTCCGCGCCGGCGAAGATCACGCCTCCCGCGGAGGCCTCGTGCAGTCGGGCCGCGAGGTACACGATCGTGGTCTTTCCCGCACCAGACGGTCCCACGAACGCATGCGTTTCACCCGGCCGCGCGGAGAAAGACACCCCGTCGAGCGTGGGCCTGGCGGAAACGGAAGCGTCGGGATAGCGGAACGTCACGTCGCGAAACTCGATCGCGCCCACGGGACCTGGAGCGTCAGAGGCAGGGCGAGCGTCGGGCGCATCGGAGATCGCGGGCACGAGGTCGAGGTATTCGAAGATGCGAGCGAACAGTGCCCGCGACGTTTGCACCTCGAGCGCGACGCGCATGAGCGCCATGAGGGGGAACAACAGCCGCGCCTGGATCGTCGTGAAGGCGACGATGGTTCCCGCGGTAATGGCTCCTCCCCCGGCCTCGCCGCCTCGCCACAGCAGCCAGCCCGACGCGAGGTAGATGACCGCGGGAACGGACGACATGATGACCGTCACCAGACCAAAGAACCATTGACCGCTCATGGCCTGCTGCACTTGCAGGCGAATGAGGGTGCGGTTCTCGGCCGCGTAGCGCTCGGATTCGAAGCCACGCCTGTTGTAAACCTTGCTCAGCAGAATTCCGCTGACCGAAAGCGTCTCCTGGGTAATCGACGTCATCTCGGAAAGCGACTCTTGGGTCTTCGCTGCGATGCGCTGGCGCACCAGGCCGACGCGCCGTTGCGCGACAACAAGCGCAGGCATGAGGATCACGGCAAGGAGCGTGAGTCGCCAGTCGAGCACGAGCATGGCCACGAGCGAGGCGATCACGGTCGCCGAATTTCCCACGATGCTCGACACGAACGTCGTGAGCACGCCCGCGACGCCGCCCACGTCGTTCTGGAGCCGCGACTGGATCACGCCAGTCTTGGTGCGCGTGAAGAACGCGAGCTCCATGCGCTGCAGCTTGTCGAACAGCGTGACCCTCAGATCACCCGTCACGCGGTTTCCCACGCGCGAGGTGACCCAGGTCTGCCACACGTTGAGCCCCGCCGACGCGACAAAGATGCCGATCATCAGTCCGACGAGTCCCGCCAGCAGCCCGAGCCGCGGCGGGGAAGTGCCCCCGGCGCCATCCGAGGGGAACAGTCCCTGGTCGAAGATGCGCTGCACCAGAAGCGGTGGCACGACGCTCGCCGCGGACGCGGCAAGTACGAGCACCGCCGTGACAATGAGCTGGCCGCGATAGGGAACAAACATGGAGCCGACGCGCCGCCACAGGTCGGGGATGTGGGGTGCGGCCGCATTCTCGGCGCGCAGCGCGTCGGGATCGGCGCGCCCCGTGAGCCCCCTGCCGGGCATGCCGCCGCCTGTGGCTGCGCGGCGCGAGCCGACGGGCGGGTGAGACATGGGGACAGCCTAGGCGAGCACACCGACGCCTCGATGATCGCTCATCTCTGAGCGAAGCGACCCGCTCAGTCGCCCGCGAGTGCGGGCTCTAGAGGCCGAGTTCGAGAAGGTCGCGCGGAGACGCCTCTCCCGCAGCAGAGGCGAAGACACTCATCCCCCTGTGCACTGCGGCGCGCTCGTCTGCAGGCAGGCTCGCAAGCACCCTGGCGATCCCCGACCGGCGCTGCGTCGTCACCTCGTCGACGAGCCGCTGGCCTTGCGCCGTGAGGCCGACGTGGACCTCTCTCCTGCTCTCCTCGCCGCTTGCGCGTTCGAGCCACCCGGCGCCGACGAGTTTGTCGACGGTGCGGCTCAGCGTCGAAGGATGAACGCCGACGCGCTCCGCGAGGTCTCCCATGCGCTGCGGTCCGGCACCATCGAGCACGACCAGCACCCTGAACTGCGGCATCGTCATCTCCTCAAGCGCAGGGGCGAGCGACTGGGCGACGAACCCAAGGAGCGACCTCGACGCGACGAGAGTCGCCATTGCGGCGTCGTCGATCGTCACACGACCGGGCGAGGAGTGGGCGGGGCGACGCGACGATGCAGGGGCCATGACTCCACGGTAGTGCAATTGCCTGTTACTCTACAACTATTGCTGTCGTACAACTATTGAGGATACCCGTGACCTCTTTCACCGCGAAGTCCCTGCGCCGTCGGATCCTCACCTGGATACGGCGATCCGAGAACTCTTCACTCGTTGTCCTCGCGGTAGTGATCGGCGCACTGGCCGGCGTGGGCGCGGTCGCCTTTCGGTGGCTGATCATCGGCGCGACCCACCTCTTCAGCGGTCATGCCGACTATTCGGATGTCGGGCACGCCTCGAACCCCTGGGTGCCCTGGCTCGGCCCCTACTTCGTCGTTCTCGCGCCCGTCGTCGGCGGCCTCATCTACGGACCGCTCGTCTACCACTTTGCGCGCGAGGCACGCGGGCACGGAGTCCCCGAGGTCATGTACGCGATCAACAAGCGTGCGGGCCGCATCCCCGCGAAGGTCGCGCTCATCAAGGCCCTCGCCTCCGCGGTCACGATCGGCTCGGGCGGCTCGGTGGGCCGCGAGGGGCCCATCGTGCAGATCGGCTCGGCGATCGGCTCGACCGTCGCCAGGGCGACGAAGCTCAATGAGTCTCAGGTGCGCCTGCTGGTCGCATGTGGCGCCGCGGGCGGCATCGCGGCGACCTTCAATGCGCCCATCGCGGGCGTGTTCTTCGCTCTCGAGCTGCTGCTCTCCAACTTCGTGGCGCGCGCATTCGCCGCAGTGGTTCTCTCATCGGTGACCGCTTCCGTGATCGGTCGAGCGGCCTTCGGCGATGTCGCGTTCCTGTCGCTGCCAAAATTCACCGTCCACTCCCTGGGCGAATACGCGCTGTACGCGGTGCTTGGCCTGCTCGCGGCCCTCGTCGCCACGAGCTTCGTCAAGGTCCTCTACTGGTTCGAGGACGTGGCCGACCGCTTGTGGAAGGGCCCCGAATGGCTGCGCCCCGTTGCCGGCGGCCTCCTGCTGGGCCTGCTCCTGCTCGCTTTGCCGCAGATGTATGGCGTCGGCTATCCCGTGCTCGAGAACGCCGTCATGGGCGAGTACGTCGTCTGGATGCTCCTGCTCCTCCTCGTCGGCAAGATGATCGCCACGTCGCTCACCATCGCTATCGGCGGTTCGGGAGGAGTGTTCGCGCCGTCGCTGTTCCTGGGAGCGATGCTCGGCGCGGGCTTCGGCACGATCGCGGACTACGCCTTCCCCGGAATCGGCCTTGACCCCGGCGCCTACGCCCTCGTGGGCATGGGCGCCGTGTTCGCCGGCGCCGCCCGCGCACCCATCACCGCCGTCATCATCCTTTTCGAACTCACTGGCGAGTATTCGATCATCCTGCCGCTCCTGCTCGCGGTCGTGATTTCGACGATGCTCTCGACCGGAATCTCCAAGGAGTCGATCTACACGGCCAAACTGATGCGTCGAGGTGTCGACCTGTCCGCCAAGCCCGCACACCCCGGGCTCGCCGGCCTCACCGTGCGCGACTTCATGCTGCCCGCTCCCAAGTCAGTCGGCACGCGCATGTCTCTCTATGAGGCGCTCAAGGCGCTGCGCACCTCACGCCGGCCAGGGCTGCCCGTTCTCACGGAACACGGCGAATACGTGGGCGTCGTCACGGCAGTGGGTGCCGCGGCAGCGATGGGCGACGACGACGCCGACGCCGTCACCGTCTCCCAGCTCATCGAGTGGCGCGAATACGTGCATCCCGACGATCCCATCGAAAAGGTTCTCGACGTGCTCCTGGGCGAAGACGTCTACGACGGGATCCCCGTGCTCGACTCCGAGGGCAACGTTGCGGGCTGGCTGCGACGCGATGCGGTGTTGCGACGCATGACGGCGCAGCCGTTGACGCCGAACGCCTTGACGTAGTTTCGCGCGCGACGCTGTTCGGCCAGCCACTACCGTTCAGTGGTGAAGCTCGGTCGCGACGCATCGACGAGCCAAGCGAACCGCGGCCCAACCGAAAGGCGACGCAGGTGCGTCCTTGTAGGTGAGAGGGGGTCCCGATGACAGGCTGGGAACCGATGCTCCACGAGTTGGGGGCACAGAGGCAGGGTCGCCTGCGCGCATTCGCGACGATGCTTGCGGGTCCCAGCGACGCCGACGACCTCGTGCAGGATGCCGTGATCGCGACCTTCTCGAAGCGCCGCAACTTCGCCTCGGTAGCCCAGGCCGAGCAGTATGTGCGCAGGGCGATCGTGACGAAGCACACCGACTCGCTTCGGAAGCTCTCGGCCGACAGGCGCAGGGCGCGTCGCATGAGCGACCAGGAGGCCATCCCCGACCACGCCGACCGGGTGGTCGCGACCCACACCGTGGATGCGGCCATGGCGGGACTACCTCCGCGCGTGCGGGCATGCGTCGTCATGCGCTACCTGGAAGACATGTCGACTCGCGACACCGCGACTGCGCTCGGGCTCTCCGAAGGAGCCGTCAAGCGCTACCTTTCCGACGGACTCGCCACACTCAACGCCGCTCTCGGCACCCACGAGGCCGTCGACGGCTTCGCCGTCACACCAGTGACCCCCACGAAGGGAGGCTCTCGATGGGCGAGTTGCGCGCATTGCTACAGGCCAGGGCGACGGAGCTTGCCGCCGAGCGGAGTGGCCTCGACGAGTTTGACGTCACCTCATCGGCCCGCGTGGTCCGCCGCAAGCGCACGGTGCGCGCGGTTTTCACTGCCACCGCGTCCGTCCTTGGTGTGGCGGCCATCGGCGGCGCCACCTTCGCGCTTTCCGACGGACTCCGCGAGCCGGCGCACGTCGTTACGACGCCGTCATCAAGCACGTCGATCGCCCCTTCGCCAAGCGTGTCCGATGCACTCCACCTGGATGCGGACGGGCGCGCCCTCCCTGGCTTCGTCACTCAAGGCGATGACCTCCCGACGGCGAAACCCACCTCCGAGGGCACGCTCGCTGCGGCAACCGCGGGCTGGGCGCTGGGCACGTATCGCCCGAGCGTCGAGACCTACAGTGGCCACGAAGATGCCGCAGTCTCCGCTCAATATCAGGTCGTCTACCTCGCCGATCCCGAGGGAACGCGATACCAACTGCTTGAGTTGCCGCCCGAGCCTCTCGTGCTCCTCGCAGCTTGGGATGCGGGTTCGACGACCGCGACCATCGTGCAATGCGAGGGCGAGGGCATGTGTGAACAGGGAGGCACCCCTGCGACGCTCGATCTCCTCACGGGCCACATTGAGACCATCCCCGATGCCCCATCGACTCTCTTTCCCATCACCACCTTCGCCAATGGAGCCTCGGCATGGATGGCGGAAGGCAACTCGCTGTGGGTCGAGAAGGACGGTATCTTCGAGCCCTCGCCGGAGGCCTGGCAACCGGCAGCCTTCATGGGCAATAAGGGACTCTCACCCGACGATACGCGCCTGGCCCTGGTGAGCTTCGACGAGTTTGAGAACTACTCGCTCGTCATCTTCGACTCGACCACCTGGTCGTACGACGTGGTCCAGCGCCCCGCGGGGGCATACTCGTGTGCGCCCGAGGCATGGATGGGCGACACCGTCGGCATGACGTGCGCCGTTGAAGCGCTGGGCCCTCGCGCGCATAT
>Ga0209100_1000149_pt1 | contig 81522 bp, 87 predicted proteins | sample lystaG_FD_185480 | JGI IMG/M metagenome (GOLD analysis project Ga0209100, IMG submission 185480) | Glacier valley bacterial and archeal communities from Borup Fiord, Nunavut, Canada, to study Microbial Dark Matter (Phase II) -... | ecosystem: Environmental > Aquatic > Freshwater > Ice > Glacier ...
CCAAATTTGGCTGCCAGCACCGTGGTGATGGCGGCTGTCAGCGTAGTTTTACCGTGATCGACGTGGCCAATCGTGCCGACGTTGACGTGCGGTTTGGTACGTGCGAATTTTTCTTTTCCCATTATCAGACTCCGAAAAGTAACTGGACTGTCAAATCAAAATTATCGTACATCAACCAGCACCAACATCGAGTCAGCACACCAAATTGACACACCCGAAACTGGTGCCCATTCCGGGAATCGGACCCGGGACCTCTCCCTTACCAAGGGAGTGCTCTGCCACTGAGCCAAATGGGCATACTCAACCTAATAACAGGCAACCGTGGAGCGGGGTAGGAGAATCGAACTCCTCGCTTTAGCTTGGAAGGCTAAGGTATTACCACTATACGAACCCCGCACAAGCCTGCACTGCAAGCAACCGCTACTGATTCTTCACGCACTTTTAAGCGTGCACCCAACGGTTATCTTTAATCCATTCACTGGTGGAGAGGGCTGGATTCGAACCAGCGTACTCGTAAGAGGGCAGATTTACAGTCTGCTGCCATTAACCACTCGGCCACCTCTCCAGCGTGAGCCACAGATTATGCCATGAATATTCAAAGCTTTCTGATACTTTTCAAGGAACTTAGATTTACCAAGCGATCGGCGCGCTTCCCTGCTGCTGTAAAAAAGCATTGGCCAATCCAAAATGGCCGCAACCGATGAAGGGCTGCGGTGGCCGCATGGCGGACAGTGGCGAGGGGTGATTGGCGGTCAGCACCAAATGGTTCGCCTGCGCCAGGCCGCTATGGGCGGCATGCGCCGCCACTATCAGGCTCTGCTTGGCCTGCGCATGAGCCCCCCACAACATGAATACGACTGAATTTTTCTGGCGGGCCACGGTTTGGACGATGGCATCCGTCAGTGCTTCCCAACCACGCCGGGCATGACTGGCCGGCAGACCTTCTTCGACCGTGAGGCAGGTGTTGAGCAGCAGGACACCCTGGCGCGCCCAGCGCACCAGCGAGCCATCGCCGGGCGCAGGCAAGGCCGCTGCGCCAAGCCGGGGGTCGCGGGCGATTTCCTTGAACATATTGCGCAACGACGGCGGCGGCTTGACGCCCGGTGCCACAGAAAACGCCAAGCCCTCGGCCTGCCCCGCGCCGTGATAGGGGTCCTGCCCCAGAATGACGACCTTGACTTGCGCCAGTGGTGTCAGCGCCAGCGCCCGAAATGGCTGCGGCGGATAAATGCGGGCGCCACTCGCCAGACGCGCCCGCACGAACTGACCCAATTCGTCGGCGGTTGCGCTGGCCAGAAAATGATCTACCAGCGGCCGCCAGTCATCGGCCACCGGCCAGCGCTCCGGCGCCCATTCGGTCAGCCGGGGCGATGCGCCGACGGGGTTTGCCGGGGCGTTCAAATCAAACGGGAAACTGGCCTGTAGCCCTTGTGGAGTGGGCACAAGGCCTCCTGAAAGAATAGCAAATCGAAAATTGGAACAGGCAGAGGTAGTCAGCGCCTTCAGGCGGCGGCAAACAGGCTGGCCAGCGCCTCACCCGGATCAGACGCCCGCATGAACGCCTCGCCCACCAAAAACGCATTGATGCCAGCCGCCCCCAGACGCAGCACATCTTCGCGGGTCTGGATACCGCTCTCCGTCACCAGCAGGCGGTCGGCCGGCACATCGCGCATCAGCGTCAAGGTGGTGTCCAGCGACACTTCAAAGCTCTTCAGGTTGCGGTTGTTGATGCCGATCAAAGAGGTTTTGAGCTTCAAGGCACGCGCCAGTTCGGCCGCGTCATGCACTTCCACCAGCACCGCCATGTCCAGGCTGCGCGCAATCGCCTCAAACTCTTTCATCTGCGCGTCGTCCAGAATGGCGGCGATCAACAAAATGGCGTCCGCTCCCATGGCACGCGACTCATAGACCTGGTAGGCGTCCACAATGAAATCCTTGCGCAGCACCGGCAGCTGGCAGGAGGCACGAGCCTGTTTCAGGTAGTCCACACAACCCTGGAAAAACTGCACGTCAGTCAGTACCGACAAACAGGCGGCCCCATGCTCGGCATAGGTTTGCGCGATATCGGCGGGAATGAAGTCCTCGCACAGCACACCTTTGGACGGACTGGCTTTTTTGATTTCCGCAATCACGGCCGGCTTGCCAGCGGCGATTTTGGCGCGCAAGGCACCGACAAAATCCCGCGTCAGCACGCGGGACTCGGCATCGGCACGCACCAGTTCCAGCGATTTTTTGTTCAGCGCCGCAGCGACTTCTTCGCGTTTGGCGGCGACGATTTGGTTCAGGATGTCAGTCATGCTTGGGCGGCTCCTGCGAGCCGTTCTTCAAAATGTTGATAAAAACGCGGTGCATCACCAGACCCACCACGATAAAAAGGGCGGAGACGCCCAGCACAATCCAGGCGCCCTCGCCGTGTAACAGGAGGGCCATGTCAGACCCCGCTCAGCGCCTGCGCCGTCGCCACCAATTGCGCCAGCTTGGCCTTCGCCGCTCCTGATTCAATAGCTACTCGCGCTTTCTGCACGCCAGCTGCCATCGAATCGACTACATTGGCCGCATACAGTGCGACACCGGCATTGAGAATCACAATATCGCGCGGTGCACCGGGCACATTGTCCAGCACGCCCAGCAACATGGTTTTGGACTGCTCCGGCGTCTCCACTTTGAGGGCGCGATTGCTGGCCATGACCATGCCAAAATCTTCCGGGTGAATTTCGTATTCGGTGATTTCACCGTTTTTGAGCTCACCCACCAGCGTGGCCGCGCCCAGTGACACCTCGTCCATGCCGTCCTTGCCATAAACCACGACCGCGTGTTCGGCGCCCAGGCGCTGCAGCGCCCGCACCTGGATACCGACCAGATCCGGGTGAAACACCCCCATCAGAATGTTGGGCGCGCTGGCCGGGTTGGTCAAGGGCCCGAGCAGGTTGAAAATGGTTTTGATACCCAGCTCTTTGCGCACCGGCGCCACGTTTTTCATGGCCGGGTGGTGATTCGGCGCGAACATGAAACCGACGCCGACCTCGGCAATGCACTGGGCAATCGCGGCGGGCGACAGGTTGATGTTGATGCCGAGCGAGTCCATCACATCGGCGCTGCCGCTCTTGCTGCTGACGCTGCGCCCGCCGTGCTTGCTGACCTTGGCGCCAGCGGCGGCGGCGACAAACATGGCGCAGGTCGAAATATTGAAGGTGTGCGAGCCATCACCGCCGGTGCCGACGATGTCAACCAAATGGGTTTTGTCGGCCACCTGCACCTTGGTGGAAAACTCGCGCATCACTTGGGCGGCGGCGGTAATTTCACCGATGGTTTCCTTCTTGACGCGCAAACCGGTGATGAAGGCCGCGATCATCACCGGCGACCACTCGCCGTTCATGATCTGGCGCACGATGTGCAGCATCTCGTCGTGAAAAATTTCCCGGTGCTCAATGGTGCGCAGCAGGGCTTCTTGTGGCGTGATCTTGTAAGTATTGGGCATGGTAATTAATATAAATGATTTAGGCCTCTAGCCCCCGTGCTACCTGCGTAAGCAGCTATTTTATTTATAGCAATTACTCACACCCGCGGCGTCAGGAAGTTTTTCAGGATGGCGTGGCCGTGCTCGGTCAGGATGCTTTCCGGGTGAAACTGCACGCCTTCAATATCGAGCGTCGTGTGTTTGATGCCCATGATCTCGCCATCCTCGGTCCAGGCCGTGATCTTGAGGCAATCGGGACAGGTCGGGCGATCAATCGCCAGTGAGTGGTAACGGTTGACGGTGAACTGCGCCGGCAGACCGGCAAACACGCCGTCCTGCGTGGTGTGGATGACGCTGGTCTTGCCGTGCATCAACTGCTGCGCCCGGATGATCTTGCCGCCAAAAGCCGCGCCAATCGCCTGGTGCCCCAGGCAGACGCCCAGAATCGGCAGCTTGCCGGCGAAATGCTGGATGGCGGCGACCGAAATACCGGCTTCGGCGGGCGAACAAGGGCCGGGCGAGATCACCAGCCGGTCCAGTTGCCCGGCCTGGAGCCGCGCGTCAATCTGGTCGAGCGTGATTTCGTCGTTGCGGAACACTTCCACCTCGGCCCCCAACTCACCCAGGTACTGGACGATGTTGTAGGTGAACGAGTCGTAGTTGTCGATCATCAAGAGTTTCATGGGGTCTTTCCAGTTGCTAGGTTCAGTGAGCGGCTTGAAACAGTACGAATCGGTCGCGCCCTGCCGTTTTGGCCTGGTACATCGCCGTATCGGCATGACTTGTCAGCGTGGCTTCATCGCGGCCGTGTTCCGGGTAGATGGCAATGCCTGCACTCGACGAGATGCTGACCGTCTGCCCTTCCGCCAAGGTGAAAGGTTGCTTGAGCATTGCGTGGATTTTTTCGGCCACGCCGGTCGCATCTTGCGCCACCTCGATGCTGGGCAGCAGCACCATGAATTCGTCGCCGCCAATCCGGGCTACCGTGTCGGACTCGCGCACGCAAGCCTGCAAACGGTGCGCCACCGCCTGCAGCAGTTCGTCGCCGGCCTTGTGCCCGAACTCGTCGTTGACGGGCTTGAACTGGTCCAGATCAATAAACAACAAGCCCAGCCGGCGGCTGTCGCGTTTGGCATGCGCCACCGCCTGATGCAATCGGTCCTGCAGCAGACGCCGGTTGGGCAGGTGCGTCAGCGGGTCATAAAAAGCCAGATGCTTGATCTCTTCATCGGCCGCCTTGCGCAACGTGATGTCGGTGTGGGTCGCCACGTAGTGCGTCACCACCCCCTCTTCGCTGCAGACGGCCGTGATGCAGAGCCACACCGGGAACACGTCGCCGTTTTTGCGCCGGTTCCAGATTTCACCCTGCCAGGCATGGGCATTTTTTATGCAGGCCCACAGGGCCGCATAAAACGCCGGCTCATGCCGACCGGACTGCAAAATCCGGGGCGTCTGTCCCAGCGCTTCGTCTGCCGTGTAACCAAAGAGATCAACAAAGGCGTGATTGACGCGAAGAATCACCGCCTGCGCGTCGGTGATGATCATGCTTTCATGCGACTCGAAAGCAGTCGCGGCAATGCGCAAATCGGCCTCCCGCAGCTTGCGTTCGGTGACGTCCTCGGTCGTTCCAATCATGCGCGTGGGCGTGCCCGTGCTGTCAGCATGCAGCGCGGCCCGGTTGCGCATAAAACGCAGCTGGCCATCCGGGCGCCGAACCTGAAAGGTCAGATCAAACGCCTGTCGTTGTTGGATCGCGGTTCGGGTGGCCGCCCTGATCCGGTCCAGTTCACCCGGCAGTACCATCTGCTTCCAGTCGTCGTTTTGGGCGTTGACCGATTGCGGGTCCAGTCCAAACAGTTCAAACATCGCGGCGTCCCAATGGTTGCTGCGGGACTTCAGATCAACCTCCCAAATGCCGACACCCGAGGCCTCGGTCGCCAACTTGAGCCGCTGGTCGCTGACGCGTTGCAGCACCCGTTGACGCAGGTAACCGGACAGGCCGACCGCACTCAGCAAGACCAGCAGCAGGTACACCAGCAACTGGTTTCTGATATCGCGCTGCCAATTGGCAAACAAGGCACCCCAGCCACGGCTGAGCGACACGAGCAGCGGTTTGTCCATCGCCAGGTCCACGGGCTGGATGGTGCGCAAAACAGACAGTCGCTTGTCGCCAGAGGAGATGGCGAGGCCCTCGAAATGGCTGACCGGGCGCTTGCTGGCCAGGTGCTGCCTGAAAAAGGAACCCGGCACCGAAACATTTTTGCCGATGACTTCCGTCAACGCCGGTTGGCTGACAAAGATCTGACCATCACCGTGCACCAGCATTGACCGCATGTCTTCGGCATAACGCACCGAATTCAGCAAGATCTGGATGTCCACCGGATCGACCGTGGCGGACACCACCCCGGCAAACTCACCGCGGGGGTCGACGATGGCCCGGGTCAAGTTGATGACATAGGTATTGAGGACCGACTGGAATGGCGCGCTGACGTGAAGCAGCTTGCGGTTCTTTGACTGCGCGTGCACCTGAAAGTACTCGCGCTGGACAAAATTGCGCCCGATCAACTCTTCACGGTTCGACAGGGTGACGGTGCCCCTGGCATCCAGGACCAAAAAGGTGCGCACCGAAGGCATCGAAGCCTCCATGCTCTTGAGCCAGCGGATGGCACGGTCGTGGCCATCGGGCTGGGCCGCCCAATAGGGCAACTCGGCAGTGACCGATTCCAGCGTCAGGTTCATAGCGACCAGCTGACGCGAAAGGTTGTCTTCAATCACCTTCGACTGGGTCGCCAGCCGCTCGCGCTCCACCGACTCAATGCGTTCATGCTCCTGGTAAAAGTTGAAGACCAGAAAACCGCCGACCCCGCCCAAACAAGCGGCCAGCAGCAACCACGGCCTCCAATAGGTCAGGAAACGGTTCACTCCAGGCCTTCTTCGACCAACTCACTCGCCCGCAACAAGGCGCGCGCCTTGGCTTCGGTCTCGCGCCACTCCAGTTCCGGCACCGAGTCCGCCACGACCCCGGCGGCGGCCTGCACATACAAGGTCTGGTCCTTGATGATGCCGGTGCGGATGGCAATCGCCACGTCCATATCGCCGGCGTAGCTCAGGTAGCCGCAGGCACCGCCGTAGATGCCGCGTTTGGTCGGCTCCAATTGGTCTATCAGTTCCATGGCGTGCACCTTGGGTGCGCCACTGAGCGTGCCGGCCGGGAAGGTCGCCCGGAGCACGTCCATGCTGGTCATGCCGTCATTGAGCGTGCCTTCGACATTGCTCACGATGTGCATCACATGGCTGTAGCGCTCGACACTGAAGGCTTCGGTTACTTTGACGCTGCCAATTTTGGCAACGCGGCCAATGTCGTTGCGCGCCAGATCGATCAACATCACATGCTCGGCGCGCTCTTTCGGGTCGTTGATCAGCTCCACTTCGGCCGCTTTGTCCAGCTCCAGGCTGGCGCCGCGGGGCCGGGTGCCGGCGAGCGGACGGATGGTAATTTTTTGCTCAGTCTTGCCGTCCAGCGTGACCTGCTCCTGGCGCACCAGAATCTCGGGTGAGGCGCCGACCACATGGAAATCACCAAAATGGTAGTAATACATGTACGGGCTGGGATTGAGCGCGCGCAAGGCGCGGTACAGGCTCAGCGGCGATTCGGTGTAGCGCTTTTTGATGCGCTGCCCGACCTGGACCTGCATGAAATCGCCACCGGCAATCAGCTCCTTGGCACGCTCGACGGCTGCGATGTAATCGGCTTTGGCAAAGTCGCGCTCGGCCGGGTGGCTTTGCGTCGGCTTGACGATCGGCGCGCTGACCGAGTATTTGAGCTGCTCTTTCAACTCGCGCAGGCGCTTCTTGGCGTTGGCATAGGCCTCCGGGCGGGCCGGGTCGGCATAGACAATCAAATACAACTTGCCCGACAGGTTGTCGATCACCGCCAGCTCTTCGCACTGCAACAGCAGAATGTCCGGGCAGCCGAGCGTGTCGGGCGGGCACGAGGACTCCAGCTTTTTCTCGATATAACGCACCGCGTCGTAGCCAAAATAACCGGCCAAGCCACCGCAAAAGCGCGGCAAGCCCGGGCGCAGCGCGACTTTGAAGCGTTTTTGGTAGTCCGAGATGAAATCCAGCGGATTGACGCGGGAGGTTTCCACCACCACGCCGTCGGTCACCACCTCGGTCCGCACCTCCGGGCCAAAGCCCATGGAACGCACCAGCGTGCGGGCCGGCAGGCCGATGAAGCTGTAGCGACCAAAGCGCTCACCACCGACCACGGACTCCAGCAAAAAGCTGTATTTACCGCCGTCTTTGGAGTGCGCCAACTTCAGGTACAGCGACAACGGGGTTTCCAGATCGGCAAAGGCTTCCGCCATCAGGGGAATGCGGTTGTAGCCCTGGGCGCTCAGGCTTTTGAATTCGAGTTCAGAGATCATGCGAAAAGATTCTTTCAATTCAGTGCCGGACCTTGGGCTCGCGGGCTGGGCAGGTGGCCATCAGTGCGCGGTAGGTCCAGCGGGCAGCCCGGTGGGCTGCGGTTCATTCACACAAGGAGAGAGAAAAGTCAGGCTTGCGCCGACGTGTCTTGCTGCGGACGCCAGAGCCAGGCTCCCCGGTCGCTACAACCTGTGATGCGGATGCGGTGAATGAACATGATGTCAGTGTAGCAAACCCTTCGCCAGCGGCCGACTCCCTGGTCCGGTCGCCTGGCTCAGAGAAAACCCTGTTGTGCATGACGGCAAACCATCCGAGAATGCCGACACCGCAAAAAGGCACGGTCGTTCTATTCATTAAGGAACCCATGAAGTTCATCAAAAACCTGGCACTGGCCGCTGTCACCGGCCTGTTCGCCCTCACCACCCTGGCCGCCACGCTCGAGATCAATGGCGTCAAGCTGGAAGACACGGCCGACGTGCATGGCAGCCGGCTGCAACTCAATGGTGCCGGCACCCGCTACAAGGGACCGTTCAAGGTATATGTCGCCGGGCTCTATCTGGGCAAAAAAGCCGGCACACCGGAAGAAGTGGTCAACCAGCTGGCACCGAAACGCCTGAGCATCACCATGGTGCGCGACATTGATGCCGCCGAGCTGGGCAAACTGTTGACCCGGGGCATGGAAGACAACATGGGCAAGGGCGACATGTCCAAACTGATCCCCGGCCTGATGCGCATGAGCCAGATCTTTTCGGAGCAGAAAAAAATGCTGGCGGGCGACAACTTTCTGATCGAGTGGATTCCCGGCACCGGCAGCGTCATCACGGTCAAAGGCAAGGTGCAGGGCGAGCCGTTCAAGGAAGCCGAATTCTTCAAGGCCTTGATGTCGATCTGGCTCGGCCCGGCACCGGCCGACTGGAAACTCAAGGACGCGCTGCTTGGCAGCAAATAGCCAGGGGGCGGGTTTGTAGGCAGTGGCAGAAGGCAAAAGATACAGCACAATCTGTTCCGCCCGGGCTTCGTCTGCCATTCGTTATGCTTTCTAAGCTGTCATTGACGGGCATTTAGAAAACTTACATGAACAAACTAAAAATATCCTCCCGCCTGGTGATCCTGACCGGCATTCTGTCCATATTGCTGGTCCTGATGGGCGTCTTGGGCCTGTATGGCATCAGCAGTTCCAACGAAGGTCTGCGAACGGTTTATGAAGACCGGACCGTTGCGGTGGGGCAGCTCTCGGAGGTCCAGCGTTTGCTCTTGCGCAATCGCCTTCGGCTTGATGCAGCGCTGATCAACCCGACACCCGAGGTCATCAAGAAAACCATTTCCGAGATCGAAACGGGTGGCACCGATCTTTCCAAAATTTGGGATGCCTACATGGCGACCAAGCTGACGGGCGAGGAGGAAAAACTTGCCAAGGCATTTGCGGAGAGTCGTGGCAAATTCATCCAGCAGGGTTTGAAGCCTGCGGTGGATGCCCTGAAGGCGGACAACCTGGAAGAAGCCAAACGGGTGGAAATAGGTCCGATCTTCGATCTATACATTCCGGTGCGTCAGGGCATCGAAGCTTTAATCAAACTCCAGCTCGACGAGGCCAAGAAAGAGTATGAAGCGGGTCTCGCGCGTTACGAGAAGGCTCGGCTCCTGGCGATTTCCTTCATCGCCGCCGGACTGGCGTTTGCACTTTTCTACAGCATGGTTCTGATCAAAGGCATCTCCCGTTCACTTAAACACGCCGTCAAAGTTTCCGATGCGGTGGCCCATGGAGACCTGACCCAGCGCATTGATGTGGACGGCAAAGACGAAATAGCGCAATTGCTGCTTTCTCTCTCGGCCATGCAAACCAGCCTCGCGACGGTTGTCGCCAATGTGCGCCAGGGTTCCGAAGGCGTCGCTACCGCCAGCGCCGAAATCGCGCAGGGCAACAACGATTTGAGTGCGCGTACCGAGAGCCAGGCCAGCGCCCTGGAAGAAACCGCTGCCTCCATGGAGCAGTTGAGCGCCACCGTCAAACAAAACGCCGACAACGCGCGCCAGGCCAATCAACTGGCCATGAGTGCTTCGACCGTGGCTATCCAGGGCGGTGAAGTGGTGTCCCAGGTGGTGGAGACCATGAAAGGCATCAACGACGCCTCGCGCAAAATTTCCGACATCATTCAAGTCATCGATGGCATTGCCTTTCAAACCAACATCCTGGCCCTGAACGCCGCGGTGGAAGCGGCCCGCGCCGGTGAGCAGGGCCGTGGCTTTGCCGTGGTGGCCTCGGAAGTGCGCTCGCTGGCCGGCCGCTCGGCCGAAGCCGCCAAAGAAATCAAATCCTTGATCAACGCCAGCGTGGAACGGGTCGCACAAGGCACGACCCTGGTCGATCAGGCCGGGACCACCATGACCGAGGTGGTGAGTTCCATCCGGCGCGTGACCGATCTCATGGGTGAAATCAGCGCCGCCAGCAGCGAACAGGCCTCGGGCGTGGCGCAGGTGGGCGAGGCGGTAACGCAGATGGACCAGGCGACCCAGCAAAATGCGGCACTGGTCGAAGAAATGGCGGCGGCAGCCAGCAGCCTGAAATCTCAGGCCCTGGAGTTGGTGCAGACGGTGGCCGTGTTCAAGCTCGGAGCCCATGACGGCATCACGCTCCCCACCGCTGCGGTACGTTCGCACAAACCGGGCGCCCAGCCCTTCAAGGGCACCGAACGTCGCGGCGGCGGCATCCCCCAAGGCGCAGCCGCCCGCTCGCAGGCACCGAAACCGGCCAAAGCTGCCGTGAGCTCGGCCAAGATGGTCGTCGCCAACGCCAAACCCACCGCTACGAAAGCCGCAGCGGGTGCGGACGCTGACTGGGAAACTTTTTAAATCAGGCGGAGCAATGAATCGGTGAAGCCATCGGCGTCCACAGCGCGAATCGGTTGACCGTGGTTGTAGCCGTAGGTGACCAGCAACACCGGGCAGCCGGCCGCGCGTGCCGCCAGGGCATCGTTGCTGGAGTCGCCAATCATCAGGGTTCTGGCAGGCGCAGTTCCCAGCGCCTCGCAGGTTTTGAGCAGCGGCAGGGGATCGGGTTTCTTGCGGGCGAAGGCGTCGCCGCCAAACGTCAACGCAAAGAATCCGTCCAACCCCTTGGCCTTGAGCAGCGCCAACGCAAACGCCGTCGGCTTGTTGGTCAGGCAGGCCAGCTTCAAACCCCGCGCCTGGAGCTGCTGCAGGCCAGCCACGACACCCGGGTAGACCTTCGCGTGCTGGCCATTGACGGCCAGGTAATGGCGCTGGTAACTGAGCCAGGCCTGGCTGAAGAGGCGCTCCGGCTCATGCGCAGGGGACGCCTCAAGCGGCACGACCTCTGCTTCAAAATTAATAGCTACTGGCGCAGTATCTACGAGGGCTAGAACATTTTTTATTAAATGTTCCGAGCCTTTTCCGACCAGCCGCGCCACCGTGGCGAGGTCCACCTGATGGCTGGCAAAAGGCGCTGGCAAGTCCGCCAGCATGCCGTTGAGCGCCACACAGAAGTCACCCAAGGTATCAACCATGGTGCCGTCCAGGTCCACGATGACGGCGTCCACATCAAACTGGTTCAAGTTAATAGAGTTCACAACCACTGAATAGAGTTCCGAAAGAAGCCTCGAAACGACGAGGCGGAAATCTTGGAGTTTAGAACTACGCCCGGCCTCAGACAGATGGCGGCCGACAGCCGCTCTGATGACGGTATGGCCGCATGGTCATGGTCAATCCGGAAGTCTCAAGGGGGTTCCATCGACGACCAGCTTCTCCATTTTTTGCGCCGTGATTAACCCATAGGCTTCAGGTCTGCGGTGCAGGTCAAAGTTGAACGTCGTGCGTTTGTAGATGGCGCAAAAATCCAGGTCACAGCGGGCCACGGCGATCTCATCGTCCTTGGTGATGCAGCGTGCCACGATTTCGCCCGACGGCGCGGCGATGCAGCTGCCGCCGATGCTGTCAACGCCTTCTTCCAGACCGGCTTTGGCAACACCGCAGACCCAGGTGCCATTTTGGTAGGCCCCGGCCTGCATGGAAAGCTGGTTCTGAAACAGTGACAGATCATCGTGTTGGGGTGCCGGGGCATTGTGCACGGGCGTGTTGTAGCCGATGAGCACCATTTCCACGCCTTGCAGGCCCATGACGCGGTAGGTCTCGGCCCAGCGCCTGTCGTTGCAGATCGCCATGCCCAAAACACCGCCGAACGCCGGGGTCACACCGAAATGGTGACCCGGTGTGAAGTAACGTTTTTCAAGGTGCTGGAAGCGCCGCCAGGGTTCATGCTCGGAATGACCGGGCAAATGGACCTTGCGGTATTTACCAATGATCTGGCCCTGGCGATCCACGAGGATCGAGGTGTTGTAGCGAATGGCGGAGCCCCCCTCCTGGGCCAATTCAGCATAGCCGAGGTAAAAGCCCACACCCAACTCGCGGGCAAGATCAAACAAGGGCTGTGTCGTGGCGGAGGGCATTTCACGCTCAAAAAAGCTGTTGATCTCTTCCTCGTCTTCCATGTACCAGCGCGGAAAGAAGGTGGTGAGCGCCAGTTCCGGGAAAACAATCAGATGGGTGCCTAGCGCGTGCGCTTCGCGCATCAATGCGCACAACCGGGCCACCACTTGCGGGCGGGAATCAGCACGTTGGATAGGCCCCAGCTGGCCCAGCGCCACATTCACAAATCGGGACATTTAAAAACTCCAGTCGAATCAAAAATAAAGGGGATATCAATCGGCACGTTGGGACAATCGCATGAGCACCTGCAGCAAGACCTGGGCTCCCTGCGCCAGGTCTTCGGGCGCCGTGAACTCCTTCACGTTGTGACTCAGTCCGTTGACACTGGGCACAAAAATCATCCCGGCAGGGCAGACCCGCGCCAGCATTTGGGCGTCGTGTCCAGCGCCACTGGGCAAGCGCAGGGCTGACAGACCCAGCGCTTGCGTTTCCTGCTCGATCAGGGTGATGACCAGCGGATCGAAGGCCACGGGCTCGAAGCGCGCCAGACGGCGCTGGCTGCACGCAACCCCTTGCGCTGCCGCACACTGCGCGGCGAACGCCTGCACTTCGGCCTCGGCCCGGGCCAGCGTTTCCTCGTCGGTGTTGCGCAGGTCCACGGTGAAAACTGCGCGATGGGCAATGACATTGATCAGATTCGGGGACAGCTGAATCGAGCCCACCGTCGCCAGTTGGCGGCCCCCGTAACGCAAGGCCAGGTCATGCACAAAGGCCGCGATGCGCACCGCCACCACGCCTGCATCACGGCGCAAGGCCATGGGGGTGGTGCCGGCGTGGTTGGAAACACCTTCGAGCGTGAACTCGGTCCATGAAATGCCTTGAACGCCCTCGACCACCCCGATCTGCAGGCCCTTCTGGTGCAACACCGGACCCTGCTCAATGTGCAACTCCACGAAGCTGTCCACCACGGGGCAGCCGACGGGCGCTGACCCCTGGTAACCAATACGTTGCAGCTCTTGTGCCACCGTTGGGCCGTCAATGGCACGGGTGGCCAGCGCCTGCGCCAGCGGCAGGCCACCGACGTACACCAGACTGCCCATCATGTCCGGCTGAAAGCGCGCTCCTTCTTCGTTGGTGAAGAAGGCGACCGCGATGGGCCGGCGTGGTCGCACACCGGCGTCCCGCAATGTGGCCACCACCTCCAGGCCGGCGAGAACGCCGTAGTTGCCGTCGTACAGCCCGCCGGTGCGCACGGTGTCAATATGCGAGCCGGTCATGACCGGCGGCAAATCCTCGGTGCCAGCGTACACGGCAATAACATTGCCGATTCCGTCTGTGGTGATCGTCATGTCCAACTCGCGCATGCGCGCCACCGTCCAGTCACGGCCGAGCCGGTCCGCCTCGGTGAGGGCCAGCCGGTTCACACCGCCACCCGGCAACGCCCCCACGCTTCCCAGCGCGGCCAGACTTTCTGCCAGCCGCTGCGGACTGATTTTCAGCGCCAGCGTGGTATTCATGCCGCGGTCCTGCGCAGGACATCGGCCGCACTGGCCCCCACCAGTTGCTGGTAGAGCGCCGGGTCCGTGTCGGCCTCGCTGCCAAAAAACAGGATGCGGCTTTGACCATCCATTCCAAACGCGGCTCTGGCCGTGGGGTCGCTCAAGACGCCAATGGCCGCAGCCAGCCCGGCCACTGCGGATTCACCGGCCACAATGGCGGTATCCGGCCCTTGCGGGTGCGCCAGTAGCCGCATCACCGCAACCGCCGCGTCATCGTCCACGGTACAGAAGGCATTTGCCCCGCGTTCCAGTATTTCCCAGGCGAGCAGTGACACTTCGCCGCAGGCCAGCCCGGCCATCAGGGTGTCCAATTCACCGGTGACCGCCGTGAGCTGGCCATTGCGCGCGCTTTGCAGCAGGCAGTCGGCGCGGGTCGGCTCCACCACGGTGAAGAAGGGCCGCCGCTGCGCGTCCCGCTCCCAGAAATAGGCGCAGACGGCGGCGGCCAATCCGCCCACACCGGCTTGCACAAAAACATGTGTAGGCCAGGCGTCAAGCTGCTGGACGACCTCTTGCACCATCAGCTGGTAACCCTGCATGACGTCACGCGGAACGTCCATGTAACCCGGGTAGGAGGTGTCGGAGATCACATGCCAGCCATTGGCGTGCGCGTCGCGGTCGGCCTGGCGCACGGCGTCGTCGTAGTTGCCGTCGGTACGCACCACCTTCGCGCCAAAGCGTTCAATGGCTTGCTTGCGTCCGTCGCTGACGGCGGCATGGATGTAGATCACGCAGCGGCAGCCGAACAGCTGCGCGCCCCAGGCCACCGACCGGCCATGGTTGCCATCGGTGGCGCAAGTCACCGTGATGTCTGAACCGGCCTGACGCAGCAGAGGGTCATGGAGCAAGTCAGACGGATTCAGCGTTCGACCCAGCCGCTGCCCCAGTTCGCGGCACAGCAGCCGGCCCACCGCGTAGGCGCCTCCCAGGGCCTTGAAGCTGCCCAGGCCGAAACGCGAACCTTCGTCCTTGTAGTTGATCGAGGCCACGCCAAGCGCCTTGGCCAGATCGCTCAGCGCATGTTGGGGCGTGCGCTGGTAGCCGGGCCAGGCGGTAATTTCCTGTTCGGCCTTGGCCAGTGCAGCCGCGTTGAGGATGGTGGCGCGCGGGTCGCCATAGGGCTCATCGCGCTGGAATGCCGGGTTCAGAAAATAGTCGATTGAAATGGCAGGAAGGTTATGCATGAAGTAGTGACACCGGGTGGGTTAAGAATCAATTTCCAGATCGCTGAGCGCCGCATGAAGGCGCTCGATCCGGGACATGCGGGCACGCGTCTGCTTGCGTGTGCGCGCGGCCATCGACGTGGCCAGGAAATTCATGAGACTGACGGCCGTCACATAGGAATCAAATACCTGCTCCGTCTGATTGGGACAAGGCAAGATCGCCGTGGCCTGACTGGCCAACCCGGAGATGGGGGTATCCGTCAGCAAAAGCACGCGCGCACCGGCACTCCGGGCGGCGGTGACAATCCGGGGCAGCCGGCTGGTGCGCCGACGAAAATCCACGGCAAGGAGGACATCCTTGTCATTCAAATCCGCCAGAAATTCGGCTTCACGGCCCGATATCTCGTTCAGTAGATTCACATCATGGCGCACCTGCGACAACAAGGCGCTGGCGTAAAACGCCGTCATGCAACCGTTGCGGTAGCCCACGATCCAGACGCGGCGCGCCCGGACCAGCAAGTCAAGCGCCTTCTCCAGCACGTCTTCCGTGAGGCCATCGCGCAGGTGGCTCAGGCGCACCACATCGTTTTGCACGTGCGCCTGCAAGCGCACACATTCCGATTGCCGCACAGGAGCGTTGCCGATGCGGGCAAGGGGCGATTCCTGTGACACCTGCGCGCGAATGTGTTGCCGGAAGTCGCTGAATCCAGAATAACCCAGGCGGCGAAAAAACCGTGCCGCACTCGCCTTGGAGACACCGGCCAACCCAGCCAGCTCCGTGGCTGAATAGCCCAGCAACTCCTTCTTGTTGGCGATCACCACGTCCCCCAGCTTGCGGTCGGTTGCCGAGAGCTGGTCATATAACTTCAATATTCGGGCGTCGAGTGGTTCGTGGTCTTTTTTCATGTGATTGCGCTGAGTTTGTGCACCGGTCACCAATTTGATGCATGGCATGCACGGTTTAGGAACATGAGTTTCATACATTTTGTATTTTTGGAACTGATGTTTCATGCTGCATGCCTTCATCTAGCAAGACCGATGCCCGCAACGCGCTGTGCTCACGGGGCCTGCGCGCTGTGAGTGCAACGCGCCGGTATTTCAAAAGGGCGTCCATGGCGCGTGGCATGCAACTTGCCTAAAGAGCTTGTCTTTATCTATTTTTTGGAAAGCCAAACATCATGAAATTCAAGTTCGCCACAGCCCTCACCGGCCTGCTCGCCGGTCTCGCTCTCTTGACGTCTGCTTCGGTCCAAGCGGACAATTCGCTCACGGCAATTACCGCCAAAAAGTCCATTTCTCTTGGCATCCCGACCGACTTCCCGCCCTACGGGTTTATAGGCACAGACTTCAAGCCGCAAGGCATGGATGTGGCCGTGGCCCAGCTGATCGCCGACAAACTGGGCGTGAAGGCTGAACTGACACCGGTCAGCACGCCGAATCGAATTCCCTACCTGCAGACCAGGAAGATCGACCTGATCGTCTCGGCACTGGGCAAAAACGAGGAGCGCGCAAAAGTGGTCGACTTCACGATTGCCTACGCGCCGTTCTATCAAGCAGTTTTCGGCCCCAAGGCCCTGAGCATCAAGAACTACCAAGACCTTGCAGGCAAGACGATTGCCGTCACGCGCGGCACGATCCAGGATGACATCCTGCAACAGGTAGCGCCTCCCACGCTGAAGATCCAGCGCTTTGAAGACGACAACTCAACGGTGGCCGCTTTTGTTTCCCAGCAAACACAACTGCTGGCCACGGGTGCTGCCGTCGCGGGGGTCGCCATTCAGAAAAATCCACAAATCCAGGCGGAGTACAAGCTGCTATTGAAAGACTCCCCCAATTTCATCGGTGTGCGCAAGGGCGAGACAGCCTTGCTCGACAAGGTCAATGAGATCCTGCGCCAGGCCAAGGCGGATGGCACGCTCAATGCCTATGCGCAACGCTGGCTGGGACGTGGTACGGGCGTCCTTCCGGAGTAAGGAAGCGCTTTCACGCTTTTATTGACTGACCAACCCTCTTGACATCATGAGCCTGGATTTTATTGTTGTGCTCGGGCAGTGGCCCATGCTGTTAAAGGGCTTGGCACTCACCTGCCTTCTGACGGCCATCTCGGCACCGGTTGGCACCTGCCTTGGCATCGCTTGCGCCTGGTCGCGGGTGCATGGCGCCACCTGGCTGCGAGCCATGGTGGGCACCTATGTGGAAATCATCCGCAATACGCCGTTCATCATTCAGCTTTTCTTCATCTTTTTTGGCTTGCCCGCCATGGGCATCAAGCTGTCGGCGGAGACCGCCAGCATCCTGGCCATGGTGCTCAATCTGGGCGCCTATGCCTGTGAAATCGTGCGCGCCGGCATCGAGACCACGCATCCTGGTCAGATTGAAGCCGCCCAAAGCCTTGCACTGAATCGCTGGCAAATCTTCACCCGGGTGGTCCTGCCGCCGTCACTGGCACGCGTGTGGCCGGCCCTGGTCAGCCAAATCATTATTGTGATGCTGGGGTCGGCTGTTTGCGGACAGATATCGACCGAGGAAATTTCCTACGCGGCCAATCTCATCGCCAGTCGGACCTTCCGGAGCATGGAGTCCTACATCATCGTCACGCTCGCTTATCTCGGTCTGGCGGTCGCACTGCGCCAAGCGCTGAACTGGGCCGGGCCACGTTTCATATTCGGCCGCTGAGCCAGGGAGCATCACATGGTCGATTTTTCCTTCTGGGACATCGCACGCAATCTCCTGTTGGCCTTGCGATGGACGGTGGCCCTTTCGCTGATCGCCTTTATTGGCGGGGGCATGGTGGGACTGGTTCTGCTGATCGCGAGACTGTCGAAACTGCCTGGGGTGGCGCACGGCGTTGCGCTTTATGTGCAAATATTTCAGGGCACCCCGCTGCTGATGCAGTTGTTCCTCACTTATTTTGGCTTGTCCATGCTGGGGGTCGATACCTCGGCGCTCTTTGCCGCATCGGTGTGTCTCACGCTCTACGCCAGCGCCTATCTCACCGAAATCTGGCGTGGCTGTGTGCTGTCGATTCCGCGCGGCCAATGGGAAGCCGCTGCCAGCCTGGCCATGAATTTCCGCGAGCAACTGCGTTACATCGTCTTGCCCCAGGCCACCCGTATTGCCATCGCGCCCACGGTCGGTTTTCTGATCCAGATCATCAAGGGCACCGCCCTGGCCTCGGTAATCGGCTTCATCGAAATCACCAAGGCCGGCCAGATGATTGCCAATGCCACTTACGAGCCCTTCCTGGTGTATGGCTGCGTTGGACTGCTGTATTTCACCTTGTGCTTTCCCCTGTCGGTCTGGAGCCGCCATCTTGAACGAAAACTCAGTGTCCGGCACTGAACCTACCACCTCATGACCATGCACACAAAGACACCCAATACCATTCCTCTGGTGGATATCCGTGGCCTGCGCAAGCGCTTTGGCACAAACGAAGTCCTTAAAGGCATTGACTTGCAGATACAGCGCCGGGAGGTAGTCTGCATTATTGGCAGAAGTGGCTCCGGCAAGAGCACCCTGCTGCGCTGCATCAATGGTCTGGAGGAGTTCCAGGAAGGTGTGCTGACGGTGCATGGCCAGGCGCTGAAAATCAACGATCCGCACGCCATGCGTGAGCTGCGTCAGAACGTGGGCATGATCTTCCAGAGCTTTAACCTCTTTCCCCACCTGACGGTGGGCCAGAACGTCATGCTGGCCCCCATGCTGGTCAGAGCGTTGCCCAAACTGGAAGCACGCCGGCGCGCGGAGCAGTTGCTGGCGCGGGTCGGATTGGCGGAGAAGTTTGACAACCGGCCCGACCAGCTTTCAGGCGGACAACAGCAGCGGGTGGCCATTGCCCGCGCACTGGCCATGGACCCGGAGATCCTGTTGTGCGACGAAGTCACCTCCGCACTCGACCCCGAACTGGTCGGCGAGGTGCTGCAAGTTGTTGAAGATCTGGCGGAACAGGGCATGACCCTCATGCTGGTGACGCATGAGATGAACTTCGCCCGCAAAGTCAGTGATCGTGTGGTCTTCATGCACCAGGGCAAAGTCCATGAAATGGGGCCGCCAGATGAACTGTTTAATCATCCCAAAACACCAGAACTGCAACAATTTTTGTCGGCCCTCTGAGGTTGGAAGCCGACTGCTTCGCGCAAATCATTGCACACGCGTCACTTGACCCGCTGGCTGAGGTGAATGGTGGGCCGCCGCGCAGCCCGCACGATCACAACAGCGCGGCGCGCATGGCGTCGACCACCGCCTTGTAATCCGGTTTGCCAAAAATGGCGCTGCCCGCCACGAAGGTGTCGGCGCCGGCATCGGCCACGCGGCGGATGTTGTCGACCTTGATGCCGCCATCGACTTCCAACCGGATGTCTTTGCCGCTGGCGGTGATGCGGCGGCGCACGTCTTCGATCTTGCGCAAGGCCGAGTCAATGAAGCTCTGGCCGCCAAAACCGGGGTTGACACTCATGATCAGCACCATGTCGATGTCGTCAATCACCCAGTCCAGCAAGTCCAGCGGTTCGGCCGGGTTGAACGCCAGTCCAACCTGGCAGCCCTTGGCCTTGATGACCTGGATGCTGCGGTGCACATGGCCCGAGGCATCGGGGTGGAAGCTGATGAGGTCGGCGCCGGCATCGGCAAAGGCCAGTGCCAGCGCGTCGACCGGCTGCACCATCAGGTGCACGTCGATCGGCACGGCGACCCCGGCGGCGGTGCGGGCGTGCGGCTTGAGGGCGCTGCAAATCATCGGGCCGAACGTCAGGTTGGGCACGTAATGGTTGTCCATCACGTCAAAGTGGATCCAGTCGCTGCCGGCGGCAATGACGTTTTTGACTTCTTCACCCAAGCGGGCAAAGTCGGCGGAGAGCAGGGAAGGAGCGATGCGAAAGGTCATGGCGATAAACTTTAAAAGTCGGGGGTAAAAGACGGGAAAGGTAGGCCCGGTATTTTCGCAGGTAGCATTGCAGCATGTCCAAGTACCAATTTCGCGTTGAAGTCGCCCCCCAATATCTGGCCGAGCAATCGGCCCCGGAACAGGGGCTGTATGTGTTTTCATACACCATCACCATCACCAATATCGGCCAGGTGCCGGCGCAGCTGATTTCGCGCACCTGGAACGTGAACGACGCCAACGGCCACACCGAAAAGGTCAAAGGGCTGGGCGTGGTGGGGCAACAGCCGCTGCTCAAACCGGGCCAGGCCTTTGAATACACCAGCGGCACGCGCTTGCGCACGCCCACCGGCACCATGCACGGCAGCTTTTTTTGCGTCGCCGAAGACGGTGAAAAGTTTGACGCCGACGTGCCCATGTTTGTGCTGGACGCCTTGAGCGCCAACGGCGGCAGCCGCACCCTGCATTGATGACCTACCGCATGAAGTCGAGGCACGATCTCCCCGAGCTGCTTGACGCCCTGAACCCGCAGGCCGAACTGGTGCAGCGCCACTTGTGGCTGATTGCGCTGTTTGAATGGTTGCGCGGCGATTGCCGTTCGGTGCCGGCCTCGCTGGCCCGGATCCAGCTGCTGCTGGACGCGGTGCAAGCCCGTCCCGAGCTGCAAGCCCGCCTGCAGGCCTGGTGGCAGACCCTGGTGGACATCATTGACGGCTCCACCCTGCTGGCCGACTATGGCTTTTCTTCGCGCAGCGCCTTTGTCAGCGAATTGGCCGAGCGCCTGTACCAAAAAATATTGCCAGGCACTCCTGAAACCACAGACGCGTCGGCGCTGTTTTCGCTGGTGCTGAGCCATAAATTTGATGCCCAGTGGCTGGCAGCCCTGGATGAGCCGACCCTGGCCCGCATCGCCACCCTGCTGCAACCGCCGTTATCCGCCCAGCCGCAGCAGGCCCGGCCCGCCATCTCGCACTGGCAGGAAACGGTGCTGGAAGCCCTCATCTTTTGCACCAGCCAGGTCCGTGCCACCGGCTTCTCGCCCGAGTTGCGCCTGCGCATGAGTGCGCCGGCCCGCCAGGCCAGTCCGTTTCATGCACTGGATCGCGACTTGGACGTGCTGCGCGACGCCTACCTGGCGTCGCCCGCCGAAGACTGCGATGAACGCCGGGCCGCCCAGCAGCAATTGCGCGAACGGCTGGAAGCCTGTCGCAGTGCGGCCGCCTCGGTCTACACCCATCTGGACGCCCATGGCATATCAGTCAACCTGGTGTTCCAGTTGCGCCAGTTGCGCGAACGGGTGCTGCGCATTCGCTCCCTGCTGGACTGCCTGCTGTCCAGCAACCCGGCCAGCAGCACCGCCCGACTGTTGGCGCAACTGGTCACTGTCGGCCAGGAGCGACGCAGCGTGCGGGCGCTGATTGCCTCGAACTCCTCCATGTTGGCGGCCAAAGTCGCCGAGCGCAGCTCCGAAACCGGCGAACACTACATCACCCGTACCGGGGCGCAGTATCGCGAAATGCTGCGCCATGCGGCCGGCGGCGGCGCCGTGATGTCGGTCACCACGCTGATCAAGTTCATGGTGCTGTCGCTCAGCCTGTCCGCCTTCTGGAGTGGTTTTTATGCTGGCTTGAACTACGCGCTGAGCTTTGTGATCATCCAGTTGTTGCACTGGACCGTGGCCACCAAGCAGCCCGCCATGACTGCACCAGCGATGGCGGCCAAACTTAAGGAACTCAACGCACCGGGGGCGGTGGATGCCTTCGTGATTGAGGTGACCCACCTGGTGCGCTCGCAAGTGGCGGCCGTGGTCGGCAATCTGGCGCTGGTGGCGCCCTGCGTGATGCTGATCAGTGTTGCGCTCTGGCAGTTCACGGGCAAACCCATGATCAATGTGGCCGAAGCCGAGCATGTCTTGCACAGCCTCACCCTGCTGGGCCCCAGCGTCCTGTTTGCGGCATTCACCGGGGTGCTGTTGTTTACCTCCAGCATCATCGCGGGCTGGATGGAGAACTGGTTTGTGCTGCACCGGCTCGACTCGGCCATGCGCTACAACCCGCGCATCACCGCCGCGCTGGGGGTTGAACGTGCCGGGCGCTGGGCCCACATCATGCGCGACAACATCTCGGGCCTGGCGGCCAACATCTCGCTTGGTTTCATGCTGGGCCTGGTGCCGGCCTTTGCTGGGTTTTTTGGCCTCGGGCTGGAGGTGCGCCATGTGACGCTCTCCACCGGCCAGCTGGCCGCTGCCAGCGCCACCCTGGGCCTGGATGTACTCAAGCTCCCCGTTTTTTGGTGGTGTCTGGCCGGCCTCGTGGTGACCGCCATGCTCAATGTGGGGGTCAGTTTTTACTTGGCATTTCAACTCGCCTTGCGGGCCCACAACGTCAGCGGCGTGGACCGCGTGCGCATCCGCTCGGCCATCTGGGCGCGCTGGCGCAGCAAGCCGCTGAGCTTCTTCTGGCCGGTCAAGAGCGCCTTGCAACAGGAAACCGCTGGTGGGTGAATTTGACCTGATCGAGCGCTATTTCAAACGCCCGGTTAACCGCGCGGTGTTGGGCGTGGGCGACGACTGCGCGCTGTTGCAGCCCAGCCCCGGTACGCAACTGGCGATCTCCTGCGACATGCTGGTGGAAGGCCGCCATTTCCTGTCCACCATCGACCCGTTCAAGCTCGGGCACAAAGCGCTGGCGGTGAACCTGAGCGATCTGGCCGCCTGTGGCGCCAGGCCGCTGGCCTTTACCCTGGCGCTCGCCCTGCCGCGCGCTGACGACGCCTGGCTGGCGCCGTTCTCACAAGGCTTGCTGGCCCTGGCCGATGCGCATGGCTGCGAACTGATTGGCGGCGACACCACGCAGGGGCCGCTCAACATCTGCATCACCGTGTTTGGCGAGGTGCCGCTGGTGAACGGGCGCTCGCAGGCACTCTTACGCTCCGGCGCCCAGGTGGGCGACGACCTGTATGTCAGCGGCACCGTGGGCGACGCCCGGCTGGCGCTGGAAGTGTTCCGCGGCACCGTGTCGGTACCGGCGCCGGTGTTTGACGCCGCCCGCTTGCGGCTGGAACAACCGAGCCCGCGGGTGGCGCTGGGTCTGGCGTTGCGCGGCATTGCCACGGCGGCGATTGATGTCAGCGACGGCCTGCTGGGCGATTTGGGCCATATCCTGAAACAGTCCGGCGTCGGGGCCACCGTGGACACCGAAGTTGCTATTAATTTAATAGCCAGTTACACAGATTACACGGGGGCTAGAGGCCAATTTAATACTGAAATAAAGGCAGAGCAATGGCTCGGCTGGGCGCTGGCCGGCGGTGACGATTACGAGTTGCTGTTCACCGCCCCCGCCGCCGCCCGGACGCTGGTCGCCGCCGCCGCCGACATCAGCCAAACCCCGGTCACCCGCATCGGCCACATCGGCCTGGAGCACGGCTTGCGCCTGGTGGACGGCGATGGTCAATACGTGCCCAACACCTACAGTTCGTTCGACCACTTCGCCTGAAGTGGCGGTGGCACAACCGGCGTCCGCGTCAATGCGCAGGTCAAGCGGTTAACAATGGCAAGAGCATGCTGCCACCCCAGACCATCATCATGAGCCCGCTGATACGGGCCAGCCACAGGCCTTTGTTCAGCACCTTCTCAGCCAGCACCAACAGGCTCAGGGCGATGATCCACCACAAATTCATCACACCGACCACAAACAGCAGCGCCATCAGCATCCAGCAGCAGCCGGTGCAATAAGCCCCGTGCGTAAAGCCCATGCGGAACGCGCCCCCAGCACCGCTACGCCACTCGGTCAAAAGGTAGGCCAGTGGGGAGCGGCAATGCGAGAGACAGGTTTGTTTGAGCGGTGTCCACTGGTAAATCCCCGCCACCATCAATATCCCACCGCCCAGCAGCGAACTGGTTGTGACCATCATCTCGGACAGCACGGTAGCGGCATGCAGGCCCCACTGCGCCAGCACGGCCAGCAAGCTGAATCCGGTCCAGACCGTCAAATAGCCTGATAGGAAAATCCAGCTTCTGTACCAGGGCTGAATCGCTATGTGATTCTGTACGACCGGATTCGCGGCCATTTTGCGACTCATCGCCGCGAACGCCAGCAGCATCGGCACCACCGATGGCAGCATCATCGCCGCCATCATGACGACCCACATGGCGAACAACAACAATAGCTCACGCACGCCCCACAGGCCGGTGGCGGGATCCGGCATATCGGCCGCGTTCATCTGGCTCATGTTCCAGTCCAGATAGAAAAGGTAGGTCCACGCCAACGAAGCCAGCAGGCCTATGCTGATCAGTAGCCCGGCCCGCTGCAACCCGGGCAGGTGGGGCGCACGGGCATCGAGTTGTCCGCTCATCACGGTGACGCTCAACCGGCCTGGTAAGTGAACGGAGAATAAAAGCCATTCTTTTCCGACACATCCAAACTGAGCCCAAAGTCTTGATAGTTCGCCCGCGACGACTTGGCCACCACCGCAGGAAAGCCAGGAACCGGGGTAAATGGATGATTACTGATCGTGACGTCAGCACCCCCCTGGCCCGACAGCGCCTCGATGTCCATCATCGCCACATCGGGGATCTGCATGCTGCGTCTACGGCCTTCTTCATGGAAATCGATCGGCACACTCCTGACGCCCAGCACGTCGCCGATCAAGGGCACCAGGTTGGCCAGATGACCACCGGCCTGACCACTGAAAATTTTCCCCAGCGCATCCTGCTGCGGGACCGTACCGCGTTTATCCAGATACAGTGCCACTTGCCATTTCCCCTCCTGCATGTTGCCAGGCGCAAAGGCCGCCAGCACCACGTTCAGATCATCCAGCGCCACATCCGCGTAAGCCCCTTTCTCAATATGCCAAGCCAGGAGTGCGGTGCAATGGCCTTCGGTTGGAGGACTGGTGAATATGCAGGGGCATGCCACCGTGCAATTACAAGCCTCAAAATAACTTCCATCCACTCGCCATTGATTGGTCCGTGTGTTGTCGTGGGTGTTCATGACGTAACCCTCCGAATAAGTTTATGGTTATTGGCGCCAAGTTGGCAATCGAAATTAAATGCACAAATTGGGAATTTCGATTTGATAAATCGTAAAAACGGATCCATTATTGAAAAAAAGATGCGCAGGTAAGGCACTGAACCTGTGCCGCTCAAGGGTGAATTTTTCTGACGTCCTGGGACGCCACCAGTCAATCAAAAAAACCGGTCGCCCTTGTCCCCGTGCTTCTGATTCCCGACCACGACGTCGACCCGCACAGCGTCAACCATCAAGCTCCGGGTAGTGCCGGAAGATGCCGTCCTCGTTGAAGGGAATGCGGCGGTCGCTGCGCAGGTAAGCGGCCACGCGGGGCTGCTCTGCCACGCGCTCGTGCAGCGCCAACACCCGCGGGGTCTGCGTCAAGGTGCGCTGCGTTGCTTGGGGGAACGCATAGCGCAGGCCCGCCACCAGCTGGAACAGCGACAGGTCGGCATAGCTCAGGCGCGCGCCCACCAGATGCTGGGCGCCTTTGGGGTTGCGCGTCAGCACGGTCTCCAGCCAGCCTAGGTATTTGGGAATGCGTTCGGTGCGAAATTCTGTCGCAGCCCGGGTCGCCTCCGCCTTCTGGTCTTCGTAATACAGGCCCGCGCCGACCGGGTGGTGCGTGTTGTGCGCCTCGTTCAGCGCGTCGGCGATCGTGAGCTGGATCTGATGCGTCCACAGCCGGTCGGCAGCGCTGGCGCCGACCAGTTTCAGACGCGGCCCCAGGTACAGCAGGATGGCGGCGGTCTGTCCGATCACCTGTTGGCCGTGCACCAGCACCGGGCAGGCAAAGGGCGGGCGGGCGACGGACTCGTCTTGCAGGTAATGGAACAAGGCGGGCAGGCCCTGCCCGTTGGCGGCATCGCCCCGCGCGACATCCACATACGGCGCGCCAGCGGCTTCCAGCGCCAGTCGGATAAATTCGCCGCGGCCCTGGATGCTGGGCCAGTAGTGAAGCTGGTAGCTCATGGCTGAGCGGGCCAATTTGAAACAGTCAGTTGGCGCGACAGCACCGTTTGCAAACCCGCTGATGGCATTTTCATGAAACGATCCTTCGGTAAGAAAGTAAGCAGACGCTGTACCCGACCGGCTTGGCGACTGGAAAAATCATCCAGCCGGGGAAAAGATTGATGACTTTTACCACTTTGTCCCGACCCGTGCAGCAGGCCTGAACATGGACACCCGTACCTTGCGGCCCGTTGCGGCCGGTGTCGATGACGCCGCCACCCCCCGAGCCGATAATCGCCGCATGTCTGAACAAGCGTCTAATTTTGAGCATCCTGTGTCGGCCAACGCGGCAGCGCTGGCCCCGGTGCGCCCGAGCGCCCGCTTCATGCTGTCGCATCCGGCGCACTTCATTGCCCTGGGTTTTGGTTCCGGCCTGAGCCCGCTGGCACCCGGCACCGCCGGCACCTTGTGGGCCTGGCTGGCGTTTGTGGCGCTGCAGCCGTGGATGAATGACACGCGCTGGGCCGTGCTGATTGCCCTGTCGCTGCCGCTGGGCTGGTGGGCCAGCACCGTCACCGCCAGAAACATGCGGGTGCTCGACCCCAGCAGTGTGGTGTGGGACGAGATCGCTGCCTTCTGGCTGGTACTCTGGCTGATTGCGCCGGCCGGCTGGTGGGCTCAGCTGCTGGCGTTCGCCCTGTTTCGCTTCTTCGATGCGGTCAAACCCGGGCCGGTCGGCTGGGCCGACGCCTTGTTTCACGACGTCAATACCACCACCGACCCCGCCGCCTGGCGCAAAGCCGGCTTTGGCATCATGCTGGACGACGTGGTGGCCGCCGCGTGCGCCCTGCTGGTGATCGCCGGCTGGAGATTTTTTCAATGACGAATTTGCTATCTACATCAGAGCTGTCAACGCAGCAACTGTGCGGGCTCATGGCCGATTTAATGCTACAAAAAGGGCTAAAGCTGGTCACCGCCGAAAGCTGCACCGGTGGCCTGATTTCTGCTGCCTGCACCGATCTGGCCGGCGCCAGCAACTGGTTTGAACGCGGCTTTATCACCTATTCCAACGAGGCCAAAACCGAGCTGCTCGGCGTCGAAGAACGTTTGCTGCAACGCGCCGGCGCCGTTTGTGAAGGCGTGGCGCGGGCCATGGTGCAGGGCGCCTTGACGCATTCGCACGCGCAAGTGGCGGTGGCCGTGACCGGTGTCGCCGGCCCCACCGGCGGCAGCCCGGCCAAACCGGTCGGCACCGTCTGGTTCGGTTTTGCCGTGCCGGGCCAGGTCGTGACCGAAAAGTGCCACTTTGCCGGCGACCGCGCGCAAGTGCGGGCCGCCACCGTGCAACACGCCATCCGCCGGCTGATCGAACTGCTGGAGGAACTTGTCGATGGCCTGGTTTGAAAATTTTGAGCCGCGCCACTTTGAGGTCAGCGGCGCCCATATTCAGGCCCATGTGTCACGCGGTGTTCCTGATGACCGGCCCGCCTTGCTGATGCTGCATGGCTTTCCGCAAACGCACGGGATGTGGCACCGGGTGGCGCAACGCTTGGACCAGGATTTTTATCTGGTCATGCCCGACCTGCGCGGCTATGGCGACTCTTCCAAGGCGCCGGGCCTGCCTGACCACAGCAACTACAGCAAACGCGTCATGGCGCAGGACATGGTGGAGGTGATGGACGCGCTGGGCCTCGCCTCGTTTCATTTATGCGGCCACGACCGGGGCGGCCGTGTGGCACACCGGCTGGCACTGGACCACCCGAGCCGGGTCCAGCGACTGTGTGTCATTGACATCGCGCCCACGCTGGACATGTACCAGGCTACCGATTTTGAATTTGCGCGCGCCTATTACCACTGGTTTCACCTGATCCAGCCGCAACCGCTGCCCGAGAACATGATTGGCGGCAACCCGTTGGCCTACCTGCATGCCAAGCTGGGCGGCTGGGGCTCTGCCGGTCTGGGCTACATCGAACCGGCCGCATTGGCCGAATACGAACGCTGCTTCTGCCAGCCGGCCACCCTCCATGCCATGTGCGAGGACTACCGCGCCAGCGCAGGCATCGACCTGGAGCACGACCGCATCAGTCGTGCCGAACAGCCGCACGGTGGCGGCAAAATTGTCTGCGACACGCTGGTGCTGTGGGGTGAACGTGGCGTGGTGCATCGCTTGTTCCAGCCGCTGGCTTTGTGGCAGGCCCAGTGCGCGGCACAGGTGCTAGGGCACACCCTGCCCGCCGGGCACTTCATTCCCGAAGAGTTGCCGCTAGAAACGGCCGCGCAACTGGCGGCCTTCTTCTCGCGTCCGTAATCGTCGCCGCGCTTCATGCTGCACTCTATTCCGTCCGGCGGCCTGGCCGTGGTTATCGGCGCAACCGGCGGCTTGGGTGCGGCCCTGCTGGGCCAATTGCAGTCCGACGCCACCTTTGCCCGCAGCTTGGGGCTGGCGCGCTCCAGCCCCATCGCGCTGGACCTGCTGGACGAAGCCAGCATCGCTCAAGCGGCGGCGCATGCCGCCACCTTGGGGCTCGACGTGCGGCTGGTGCTGGATGCCACCGGCACCTTGCATGGCGAGGGCTACCAACCAGAGAAAAGCTGGCAGCAACTGGATCCGGTGCAAATGGCTAACGCCTTTGCCATCAATGCCATCGGTCCGGCGCTGCTGATGAAACACTTTTTGCCGCTGCTGGCACGCCAGGGCAAGGCGGTATTTGCCACCCTGTCGGCCAAAGTCGGCAGCATTGGCGACAACCGGCTGGGCGGCTGGTACAGCTACCGCGCCAGCAAAGCGGCCTTGAACCAACTGGTACATACCGCGGCCATTGAGCTGCGCCGGCGCCAGCCGCAGGCCATTTGCGTCGCGCTGCATCCGGGGACGGTCCACAGCGCCTTGTCAGCGCCGTTTGCCAAGGCCGGATTGACCGTGCAGCAGCCGCTTGACGCAGCGGTGCGCCTGCTGCAGGTGCTGGACGGCCTGAGCGCGGCCGATTCAGGTGCCTTTTTCAACCACGACGGCAGCGTACTGCCGTGGTGACCTCACATTAAGCGCCGCAGCACTTCTTGTATTTCTTGCCGCTACCGCAAGAACACGGGTCGTTGCGGCCCGGAGTGGCCACCTTGTGCAGGGTTGGCACGCGCGGGCCGAAGGTGCGCCACAGTTCGTGCAGGTCGTAGACCGCCCACACGGCATCGGCGAAATTATTCAGGCGATTCAGGCTGAGGCTGGGCGGGCCTTCCTCATCAAAGACGGACAGGGTCGGGGTGTCGGTATCGTCCTCGGTCAGGGCGACGATGGCGTCCAGCGCGCCGTTGAGCCACTTGACGGCGGCCTTGTCGCGCGGTGCCGCCCATTCTTCGGGCCAGGCCTCGACGGCAAACATGAAACCCAGCGCCCACACCTGAGCGAAGGCGGGCAAGGTTTCATCCCCCATCTCGGCGCGTTCCTCTTCCGGCAAGGCCGCAATCGCGCCGCGCACGTCCATCACTTCGGGTTCGTAGGCGGCCTCATCGTCCAGCGCCTCGACCTTGGTGTTGAGGGCCTCGGCCACTTCGTTCCAGCGCCGCGTCCACAACTCGGTAAAGCGCATCTGCTGGGCCGCGTCGGCAAACGAGCCTTCATCTTCTTCGCCTTTTGTGTCTTCCGAGCCCACCGCCAGCAGCACGGGCAGGTATTCGGAAGATGGGATCGGGCGACGGCAGCAGATCAGCGCCGCCATGAAGCCTTCGCAAAATTCCCACTGCGGCGTTTCGTCGTAGCGGGTGCGCAGCTCGTCCAGGATGGCGTCAATTTCGTCAAACTCGTCCGGGCTCAGGGCGGCGGGCGTGAGGATGGGCGATCCGTCTAAAGGGTCCACAGGGATTGGGGTCAAGTCTTGGTTCATCCCTCTATTTTGCCCTGCCCGCGGGGCAGCAACCGGTGCCGACCGCCTTACGCTACAAACTTAATAGCTGCACGCGCATGTACATCAAGGGCTAGCAGCCGTTTAGCCATACAAAGCACGGCGTTGTCCTTGCTCAGCAGCGTGGCCTGGTGGGCCACGGCCAGATCGATGAACTTCTGGTCATCCGGGTCGCTGCAGGTGACGCTGGCCTTGGGCGCCACCTCGACCAGCTGTGCCTGCGCATCGAACTGCGCCAGCACGTCGGCGGCTGTGCGTTGGTAGAACGCCAGCCGCACGACGATCTTGGGGTAGGCCAGCACCCGTTCCAGTTCATCGCGCATCGGTTGCGTGCTGATCCACTGGAATTGCTGGTTGGCCAACGCCTCTTTGAGCGGCTGCGCCGCCGGGTCATGGAAGAGGAAGGCGTCCAGCACGATGTTGGTGTCGAGGACGATCATTTGGTCCGTGCCGAGCCCTTCACCATGTCAAAGCGGAACATGCGGCACTCGATCGGGCCGTTCCACATCGGTACGCGGCGCGATTCTTTCAGGCGCATTTTGCTCGGCAGTTTCAGGTCGGGTGTCAGCACCCAGGCGGTCCAGTTGGGGTAGTTCTTCTTCCAGTGGGTGGCCAGCTGGCTGAAAAACTCGACACCCTCTTCAGTCTGCGCCAGCTCGCGGGCGCCAAAGCGGCCTTCTTGGGCGGCGCTGCCGGCGACCCCGGCCACTTCGATCCGCTCGCCATACGGGGGATTCAGCATCATCACGCCGGGACCTTCCACGGGCGGCATCCGTTGCAAAGCATCGCCACCGCGAAACTCGATGACGTCGGCGACACCGGCGCGTTCGGCGTTGCGCTGGGCAAAGTCGACCATCCGGTGCGACACATCGCTGCCAAAAATAATCGGGTGCTGGTCGGGCTCCCGCACCACCTCGGCCTCCCTCGCTTCTTTTTTCATGGCGTCCCAGTCGGCGCGGCGAAACGGCAAATACTTCTCGAAGGCAAAGTGACGCAATGAGCCGGCGGCGATGTTGCAGGCCATCTGCGCCGCTTCAATCGCAATCGTGCCGCTGCCGCAGCAGGGGTCGTACAGCGGCAGCAGGTCGTCTTCGCCCTCCATCCAGCCGCTGGCGGCGAGCATGGCGGCGGCCAGCGTTTCTTTCAAGGGCGCGTCGCCCTTGTCTTCGCGCCAGCCGCGCTTGAACAGCGGCTCACCCGAGGTGTCGATGTAGATCGAGCAGTTGTCGGTGGTCAGGTGGGTGTAGATGCGCACATCGGGCCACTGGGTGTTGACGTCCGGGCGCACGCCGCCGGCGGTGGCGCGGAAGCGGTCGCACACGGCGTCCTTGATCTTGAGCGCGGCAAAGTTGAGCGAGGTCAGCGGGCTGTGCTGCGCCGTCACTTCGACCTTGATGCTCTCTTTCGGGGTGAACCAGCGCTCCCACGGCACTTCGCTGGCGGCACGGTACAGGTCCTGCTCGCTGCGGTACTCGGTGAACGACAGCAGCACCAGCACGCGCTGGGCCAGCCGGCTGTAGAGGTTGAGCAGCATGGCATGCGCCAGCGAGGTGCGCACCGCCACGCCGCCACGCTGTTTGGTGACGCAGCCCGGTGGCAAGCCGGTGATGCGCAGCACCTCGGGCTCCAGGTAGTCTTCCACGCCGGCGGCGCAGGGCAAAAATAATTGAAGTTGATTCACTTGAATTGTCTCAATGGGGTCAAAAACCGGCCGCGCAAGGATGCGGGCCGGCGGTAGTCAACGCGTATTACAGCGCTTTTCTCAAGGAAGCAGGGGCAATTCGCAGCCCCTCGCGGTATTTGGCGACGGTGCGCCGGGCACAGTCGATGCCTTGCTCTTTGAGCATTTCGGAAATCTGATTGTCGCTGAGCGGCTTTTTCTCGCTCTCGGCACCGATAAATTGCTTGATCAGCGCCCGCACCGCCGTGCTGGAGGCGTTGCCGCCCGAGTCGGTGCCGAGACCCGAGCCAAAGAAATACTTGAGCTCAAAGGTGCCAAACGGCGTCGCCATGTACTTGGCGGTGGTGACGCGGCTGATGGTCGACTCGTGCAGGCCGAGTTCATCGGCAATCTCGCGCAGCACCAGCGGGCGCATGGCCAGTTCGCCGTGGGTGAAAAAGCTCTTTTGCCGCTCGACGATGGCGTTGCTGACGCGAAGAATGGTGTCAAAGCGCTGCTGGATGTTCTTGATGAACCAGCGCGCTTCTTGCAGGCGCTGCTGCAGCGCGGCATGGTTGGCGGCGTCGGTGCCGCCGCCCTTGTGCTGCTTGAGGGCGTTGGCGTAAATGTCATGCACCCGCAGGCGCGGCATCACCTCGGTGTTGAGGCGCACCTGGAACTTGGCTGCAGCCCCCTTGCCGACCTTGACCACCAGCACATCCGGCACCACGATGTTGCGCTCGACATCGACAAAACGGCGGCCCGGCTTGGGCTCGAGACGGCCAATCAGGGCAATGGCTTCGCGCACGGCGGCATCGGTCGCACCACTGAGCTGCACCAGCCGCTTGATGTCGCGCCGGGCCAGCAGGTCCATCGGTTGGGCGCAAATGCGCAAGGCCACTTTGGCCACCGTCATCATGGGCTTCGGCACCGGGTCCGCCGCACCCTGCGCCAGCAGCGCCAGCAATTGCAGACGCAGGCACTCGGCCAGGTTCTGCGCCCCGACGCCAGCGGGCTCCAGGCTTTGCAGCAGGGACAAGGCCACGGTGAAATGGTGCACCAGTTGTTCGACCTGCTCGGTATCCTCACCTGCCAGCCCCTCGGCGAGCGAGGTCAGTGTGTCTTCCAGATAACCATCGTCGTTCAGCGATTCGATCAAGAACCGCAGGGCGGCCCGGTCTTCTTCACTCAGGTGAAAGGCCAGCGCCTGCCGGTGCAGGTAGCTTTGCAGCGACTGCTGGCTACCGGCCAGCTCGGTGATGTCCGCGTCGTCATTGCCGTTCAGGTTGTTGCTGCTGGGTTTGGCGTCGCCGCCCCACTCGCTGTCGTCCGGCGACAGGGTGGCGCTGCCGTCGCCTTCCCAGCTTTGGCCGTCGTCTGCCGACAGCGGCGTGACTTCTGAGTCATTTTCGGCGATAGCCCTTGTCTCACCTGCGTACTCAGCTATTGAATTAGTAGCGGATTCGGCCGCCAGATCGTCATTGCGCACCGGCGTGTCGGCTTGCGCCAGACCGAACTCCTCGCGTGGCGGCTCGTCAGCGTTCTGCTCCAGAAACGGGTTGTCGTCCAGCATCTGGTCCACTTCCTGGCTGAGTTCCAGCGTCGACAACTGCAACAGCCGGATCGACTGTTGCAACTGCGGCGTCAGCGCCAGGTGCTGCGAAACGCGGAGGGACAGGCCTTGTTTCATGTGCTCACCGTAGTGTCGGGCGCGTGAGTAAAGGCCGCCGCGCCGGGCCGCCCCAAGCAAGGCCAGCCCCCTCGGGGGGCAGTGCAGTACACGCAGTGACAAACGTGGGGGCCATATATCTACATCTTGAAGTGTTCGCCAAGATAGACCCGACGCACTTCGGCGTCATTGACGATCTCGGACGGTGTGCCTTGGGCCAGCACGGTGCCATCGCTGATGATGTAGGCGTGGTCGCAAATACCCAGGGTTTCACGCACGTTGTGGTCGGTGATCAGCACCCCGATGCCCCGGTTTTTCAAAAAACTGATGATGCGCTGAATCTCGATCACGGCAATCGGGTCAATGCCGGCAAACGGTTCGTCCAGCAGAATGAAGCGCGGCTGGGTCGCCAACGCCCGCGCAATCTCGACCCGCCGGCGTTCGCCGCCGGACAAGGCCAGCGCCGGCGTTTCGCGCAGGTGGTCCACGCGCAGGTCCTGCAACAGGCCGGTCAGCCGTTTCTCAAGCTCGGCTTTGGCCAGCGGTTTGCCCAGCTCGTCCTGCTGTAACTCCAGCACCGCCCGCACGTTTTCCTCGACGTTGAGTTTGCGGAAAATGGAGGCTTCCTGCGGCAAATAACTCAGTCCGAGCCGGGCCCGCCGGTGAATCGGCATGTGCGCCACCGACTGGCCGTCAATCGTGATGTCCCCGGCCGTGGCATGCACCAATCCGACAATCATGTAGAACGAGGTGGTTTTACCGGCGCCGTTCGGCCCCAGCAGGCCGACGACCTCGCCCTTGCGCACCACCAGCGACACATCTTTGACCGCCTTGCGGCTGCCATAAAACTTCTGCAGGTGGCTGACCTCAAGCCGGCTTTCATCGCGGTCGGTATCCAGCCGGGGCGGGGCGTCCATGACAGGCAGGTCTTGCGTCACTTTTTCTCTCCCTCAAGCCGGGTCGAGTCGCGCAGCACCGGGCCAGGCGTTGGCGGCTTGCTGGCGCTGCCGGCCGGGGCCGTTGCGGCCGCGTCCGGTGCCGGCGTCAGCATGGCCCGCACCCGGCCGGCCGGTGCGCCCGGACTGCTCTTGGCCACGGTGCCATCGACCGTGAAAATGTCGGTTGTGTTGTTGTACAAAATCACACCGCCGGTGAACTCGTCATTCAGATTGGGGCCCCGGTAACGGCGCAGTTGCGCCCGGGTAATGAACTTCACGGTATCCGCCTTGCTGTCGTACTCAATCACTTCGCCTTCGCCCTCAATGAACTCGTCCACCGCTTCGCGCTTTTGCCGGTAGAAGGCAAGCTTGCCCGGCTCGGCGGTCACCACGCCAAACTGGTAGCCGTCCGCATCCTGGCGCACGTCGATCTTGGCCCCCCGGATCAGGATCGTGCCTTTGGTCAAAATCACCCGCCCGGTGAAGATGCTGGTCTGCTTCAAATCGTCGTAGCGCAAGGCATCGGACTCCACATTCATGGGTTTGTTGCGATCGGCCTTTTCCGCGCAGGCGATGCCCCCGGAAAGGGCCAGGGCCGCGATCAAAAGCAGATGGGAAAGTGGTGATTTCATAAAGGCACGAATCTTGCGTTAACGTCTTGTTTTTTGATTGTAACGACCAGCAGCCGGGTCTGACGCCCCGCACCGATCTTTGGCGGGGGCTCCTCTCGGCCAGATCGGACTCCGTGGGTACGTGACGCGCAAATGACGGTTCTATCTTGCGCTGGATCAGTGGCTCACGCTTGCGCTATCGCAACGGCACATGAGCCCGGCCAACGCGATTGAGCGTGACGCTCAATGCCCACTGCGGATTTGTGCGGCCAGGAATTCGACAACCGTCAAAGCACGGTCCAGGCTCTTGGCCAGTGTGCCGTCGGTATAGAAACGTCCCGCCACGCCCAGCGAAGGAACGCCCTCGACCTTGTAGGCGTTTTGCAGCTGGGTGCCACGCGCCACCTTGGTCGAGACCGAGAACGAGTTGTACTGCTCCAGGAACTTGGCTTTGTCCACTCCCTGCTTGGCCACCCAGTCGGCAATCGCGTCACCGCGGCTCAGGTTTTGCTTTTCAACGTGAATGGCGGCGAACACCTTGCTGTGCAGCTTCTCGACCAAACCCATGGCCTCCAGCGCATAGAACAGGCGCTGCTGCGGCACAAAATCGTCCTGGAAGGCGACCGGTACCCGGCGCACGGCGAGGTCTTTGGGGGCGCGTTTGCGCCAGGCATCAAAGGTTGGCTCGAACACATTGCAGTGCGGGCAGCTGTACCAAAAAAACTCGACCACTTCAATTTTTCCAGCGGGCGCCTCGACGGCAGCGCGTTTTTCCACCAGTAAATAATCCGTGCCCGCGACAGGCGGCTTGACCTGCGCCAGTGCCGGTGACTGAATAAAAGCCGCACCTGCCAAAGCACTGCAGACCAGAGAAAAATCACGACGCTTCATCTTCAAATACTCCTGTTAAACGAATCAGACCGAGCCAACTTGAAAAAGTTCGTCAAGCCGTTCCGTACCCCGACGTTAGCAAACTACCGTTGCACGCGAACCAAGGCGGTTTCCAAACCGGCCGCTTCCAGTTTTTCCTTGGCTTTGTCGGCCTCTTCTTTTTTGTCAAAGGGACCCACGCGCACCCGGAACACGGTGCGACCGGACTGTTCACGCTCGGTCACTTTGGCTTCGACGCCGCCGAGCGACAACTTGGCCCGCTGGCTCTCCGCGTCTTCCGGGGTCCGGAAGGCGCCGACCTGCACGAAGTAAGAAAACGGCTCCACGGTGGCGCCCGAGGAACGCGCTTTGGCCAGATCGCCCAAAGGATCGGCCGACACTGCGGGTTTGACCGCAGCTTTAGGGGGGACCGCCGCCGCTGGCGCGACGACCGCCGCATCGCGCGTCGGCTTCGCGGCCGGCACGGGCACAGGGGCGGTCGCAAGGCCGGGCGCAGGCACCGCCGGTTCAGGCGCGGGCGTCACGGGTCGAACCGGGTTTTTGCCATACAAGGGGGTGTTGGGATCCCAGTCCTTGTTTCTTTTAATCTCCGCGGCATCCTGGTCGGCCGTCCGACTGGCGCCCCGGTTGACAAACGGAATAGGCACTTTGGTGACGTAGACGGCAACCGCCAGCGCCGCCCCGAGCCCGACCACCACGCCAATAATGAACCCCAGAATGGTTCCGCCGCGTTGCTGTTTCATGCGCTAAACCTCAGTCTCTCAAGCTTGTTTTACATTTTTTGCGGGGCACTCACGCCCAGCACTGCCAACCCATTGTGCAACACCTGCGCCGTCGCGGCGACCAGCGCCAAGCGGGCCCGTTTGACGACTTCGTCGTCCACCAGAATGCGCTCGGCATCGTAATAACTGTGGTAACAGGCGGCCAGTTCGCGCAGGTAGAACGTGACGTCGTGCGGCGCAAAATCCACCGCTGCAGCGGTCAGCATGTCGGGGTATTTGGCCAGCAGCAGCATGAGCGCAAGGGCCTGCGGGCTTTGCAGCGGCGACAGGTCGGCTTGATGCAGGCTGGCCACCTCACCGCCGTCCTTCTCGCGCCAGGCCGCCAATACCGAACAAATCCGGGCATGGGCGTACTGCACGTAATAGACCGGGTTGTCGTTGTTCTTGGCAATGGCCAGGTCGACGTCAAAGGTGTATTCGGTGTCGGGCTTGCGGCTGAGCAAAAAGAACCGGACCGCGTCCTTCGAGGTCCATTCGATCAGGTCGCGCAGCGTCACGTAGCTGCCGGCGCGCTTGGAAATTTTGACCTCTTCGCCCCCCTTGACGACGCGAACCATGGTGTGCAGCACGTAGTCCGGATAGCCTTGCGGGATGCCCACGTTGGCGGCCTGCAGGCCGGCGCGCACCCGGGCGATGGTGCCGTGGTGGTCGGTGCCCTGGATGTTGACCACTTTCTCGAAGCCGCGTTCCCATTTGGTGATGTGGTACGCCACATCGGGCACAAAGTAGGTGTAGCTGCCGTCGCCCTTGCGCATGACCCGGTCTTTGTCGTCGCCATACTCGGTCGACTTGAGCCAGAGCGCACCGTCCAGTTCGTAGGTCTTGCCGGCGTCGTGCAATTTCTTCACGACGTCATCGACCTTGCCGCTCAGGTACAGGCTGGATTCCAGGTAATAGTTGTCAAACTGGACGGCAAACGCCTTCAGGTCCAGGTCTTGCTCATGGCGCAGATACGCCACGGCGAACAGGCGGATGTCGTCCAGCGCCTCGACGTCGCCCGACGCGGTGAACTCGCGGTCGTCCGAGCGCACCGTCTTTTTGGCAAGAAAGTCAGCGGCAATGTCGGCAATGTAGTCACCGTTGTAAGCCAGCTCCGGCCACTCCGGGTCGCCCGGCTTGAAGCCCTTGGCGCGCAGCTGGGTGCTGGTGGCCAGCGTGCCAATCTGCACGCCGGCGTCGTTGTAATAGAACTCGCGGTACACCTCCCAGCCCTGGGTCTGGAACAGGTTGCAGATGGCGTCGCCCAGCGCCGCCTGGCGGCCATGGCCGACGTGCAGCGGCCCGGTTGGATTGGCCGAGACAAATTCCACCAACATGCGGTGACCGGTGTCGGCCTGCTTGCCAAACGCCGTGGCCTGCGCCAGCACCTCGCGCACGATCTGCTGCTTGGCCTCGGGCTTCAGTTTGATATTGATAAAGCCGGGACCGGCAATGTCAATCGCGTCCACCCAGCGTTGAAACGGCGCAGCCGCAAGCAACTCGGTGCGCAGGTTTTCGGCCAGTTGACGCGGGTTGAGCTTGAGCGGCTTGGCCAGTTGCATGGCGGCGGTGGTGGCCAGGTCACCATGGGCGGCGACCTTGGGCGACTCAAAAGCGGCTTTGGCACCCGCGCCGGGAAGGAGTTTTTCCAGGGCTTGCGCCAGGGATTCGAGCAATTCAATTTTTACAGACAGCATGCCGCTGATTTTACGAGGGACGCCGGGCCTGTCCGATTCACGCAACGGTAACGCTTTGTCAGCGGGTTTGCCAATCCGGGCGTTATGTGCTGGAATCCAGCCCGGATTCCCCTTCTAAACCTTTTCAAAGGAAGCATGATGAAGAAACTGATGACCCTCCTCGGCCTGGCCTTGTCCCTGTCAATGGGCGCTGCCCATGCCGCTGATGCGCCCGCCGCCGATGCCGCCGCGAAGACGCCGCAGCAAAGTAAAATGACCATGTGCAACAAGGAAGCGACTGACAAAAAAGGGGATGAACGCAAGGCCTTCATGAAAGAGTGCCTGAGCGCCAAACCAGCCGCAGCCGCCGTCTCCGACAAAAAAACCGCCCAGCAAGACAAGATGAAAGCCTGCAACAAGGACGCGGGCGAGCAAAGCCTCAAGGGCGACGCGCGCAAGACCTTTATGAAAGACTGTCTCAGCAAGTGAGCCGGTTGACGCTTTTCAAAGCGTCAGCAACCGTAAAAATACCCCGCCGGTTTTGCTGGACGGGGTTTTCTTTTGGCATGATGCAGCCATGACGACCCGTACTATTCAGTCCCCCTCCCTCTCCTGCGTGGTTCCTGCCTTCAATGAAGCACGCAATCTGGCCACCGTGGTGCCTCATATTCTGGCAACCCTCGCGACGCTGAGCGATCGCATCGAGCTGATCGTGGTGGATGACGGCAGCCGGGATGACACGACCCAGGTGATGCAGACGCTTTGTGCGGCGCACCCTGAAGTGGTTTACCTCAAGCTGTCGCGCAACTTTGGCAAAGAGCCGGCCCTGACCGCCGGCATTGATGCGACCCGGGGTGACGTGGTTTTTTTGATGGATGCCGATGGCCAGCATCCCGTGACGCTGCTGCCCGAGATGCTGCACAAGTGGCGACAGGGCTCCGACGTGGTGTACGCGGTGCGCAAAACGCGCGACGATCAGTCCGGGCTGCAGGTCAGTCTGACCGGGCTTTTTTACAAGCTGGTCAACTACGGCAACCGGGTCAAAATTCCGGCCAACGCGGGCGATTTCCGGCTGATGGACCGCAAGGTGGTGGACGCCCTGAAGAGCCTGCCCGAACGCAACCGCTTCATGAAAGGGCTGTACGCCTGGGTTGGCTTTAACAGCACCGCCATCGACTACCAACCGCTGCCGCGCGCGGACGGCAAGAGCAATTTTGGCCTGCGCGGCTCCCTGTCGCTGGCACTGACCGGCATTCTGGCGTTTTCCATTGCCCCGTTGCGGGCCTTGACACTGGTTGGGCTGATCCTGTCAGCGATCGCTCTGGGTTATGGCGGCTGGGTGGTGGTGGACTACTTTGTGTCCGGTATCGCGGTCCCGGGTTACGCCACGATCGTGGTCGGCATGATGTTTTTCAGTGGCATCCAGTTGCTTTCCATTGGCGTGCTGGCGGAGTATGTGGGCCGCATTTATGAAGAGGTCAAACAGCGTCCGCCCTACCTGATCAGCCAGCGTGAAGGCCAGGGGCTGACTGGCGCCGCGCCGGCAGCGGGCGCTGGGTTGTCTTTGCCCCAGCAAGAAACATCGCTGCTTTGAGCGCGTCCACCTTCTGGTTTCTGGCGGTCGGCGGCAGCGCCGCCCTCACGCACATGGCGGTGTTTGCGCTGGCCCAGGGCCAGATGTTGCCTGAACTGGCCAATGCCCTGGGCTTTTTGATTGCGTTTTTTGTCAGCTTTGCCGGCCACCGGTTGCTGAGCTTCAAGGATGCGGGCACCAGCGTGGGCACCAGTTTGGGCCGGTTTGCCGTCACGGCGCTGGCTGGTTTTGCCAGTAATGAACTCGTCTTTATGCTGCTGTTGCGCGGGCTGGGCTGGCCCGCGTTGCTGGCGTTATTTGTCGCCCTGCTCTTTGCAGCCGGGCAAACCTTTGTGTTCAGCCGTTTTTGGGCCTTCCGCCGCTAAGGGGTGCCCCGACTGGTAAAGCAGCCAGCCGGCGCCCTGGAAGTACAGCTTCCAGCCGGCCAGACCTTCCGCCATGCCATTACCGGTGCTCACCACCAACCAGTTGCCCGGCGTGAGTCCCGCTTGCGGCAGCACCTCGGGCGACTGCAATACCTTGGCCGCCTGTGCATCAAAATCAGCGCCTTCAAACAACTCGCGTTGCCAGCCATCGCCCGTCTGCTGGCGCAGCAGGGGCCAGTTCTCCAGCACCACCAGAGGTTTGCTGGTCTGCGCATAAAACGGCAGATCGTAGGGGAAAGCGCCCGACACATACACGGTGTCCGAGGGGCGCGCCGCGCAAGCCAGGGCGCGGGCCACGTCTTGCGAGCGCCCGGTGCGGGTGACCTCGCCCACCTGGGTCATCAAGACGAGGGCGCCCACGATGTTGAGTAGGCACAACGCGGCAAAAATCTTGCCGGCGCGAGCTCGGTGCGCCATGCTGCGCTCCCAGCCCAGTGCCGACAACAGCGCCAGCGCCGGCATCACCGGCAGCACATAACCAATCAGCTTGGAGTTGGGAATCGAGAAAAACGTCATGATGGCCACGGCCCAGATCCAGAGCAGACTCCACCAGGCTTTGGCGATGAGCGGCGCCGCCTTCGGGGCCTGAGCGAGCGGCCGGCGCACCTGGTTCAGGGCAAAAAACACCCAGGGGAACAGCAGCAACACCACCGACAACAGGTAAAACCACCAGGGCTGCGGGTTGTTGTAGGTGGCGGCGGTGTAGCGGTTGAACTGCTGGCCAATGAACATGTAATTAAACAGCTGCGGGTACTTTTGCTGGGCCATGACAAACCACGGCAGGGCGATGGCGGCAAACAGCGCCAGGCCACTGAACCACGGCAGATACAGCATTTTTTTGAACTGCCGCGTCCAGAGCAGCCAGATAAAAATCACCAGTCCCGGCAAGGCGATGCCGATCAGCCCCTTGCTGAGCATGCCAAAAGCGCAAGCGACAAAGCCGAGCCGGGCCAGCGTGGCGTTGGGTTTGTCCCCGGCCATGAAGGCAAAGGCGAAGCACCAGATCGCCACCCCAATCCAGGTGGCCACCGCCATGTCGTGGTTGATGTATTGCCCCCCCACCAGAAAGGTCAGGCTGGTGCCCAGCATGATGGCGGCGCGACGGGCGATTTGCTCGGTGCTGATGGTGCGCGTCGACAGGTACAGGACGATCAGCATCAGGCCGACGTGCAGCGCCGGCACCAAGCGCAAGGCCAACTCATTGACGCCAAAGGTGGCCAGCGAGATCGCCTCCAGCCAGTACAAAAAGGGCGGTTTGTGAAAGAACGGCAGGCCATTGAGACGCGGCGTCAGCCAGTCGCCGCTTTGCAGCATCCAGCGGCCAATTTCGCCGTAGCGGCCTTCGTCGGGCACGGCCAGCGGCCGCATGGCGGCCATCAGCAGCAGCACCAGCCAGAGCAGGGCCAGGGTCAACCAGGATTTTTGTCGTTCGGTCAGGGATTTATTCACTGGCAAATTTTAGCGGGCATGGCTGCTTGCCCGCGCCGCGCTATGCCGAACAACCCCGCACCAGCCACACCCCGGCGCGGCTGAGCGCGGCGCTGAAGTCGGCACCCATCAGGTAATTGAACTCCTGGGCGCGGGCGATGCCGATCTCATCGTCCGGCTCCGCCGCCTGCGCCGGGTGGCACATGATGATGCTGCCGGCTGGCGCCGTGCGTAACCAGCCGGCCATCAACTCGGCATAACGCGCTGGCGTGCCTGAGAAATCATAGATGCCTGATAAGGCTCCAGCCCCCGTCACACCTGCGCAAGCAGCTATTGTTTCAAGAGCATGGGCACCCATCGCCGCGATCACGCGACTTTTCAAATCGGCGGCGCCCGCCGGCGCCCGCGAGATGCGCAAGTAGGGTTTGTGCGCACCATAACGACGGGCCAGCGCCTGTACCAAGGCTTCGCGAATGCCGGCAAACTGCTGCACATGCTGGTGGCCATCGACATAGTCGGGCGGCGCCTGCCACTGCGCTTCAAACAAATCAAGTTGGCGTTCGATCACGGCACGCGCCGCGGTCTGATTAAAGCCGCCCAGCGCGGCCTTCAGCATGGCCGCCTTCAGCGACAGGCCGTGCCCGGCGGCAAAAGCAAAGTCGCTGGTCCAGTCCAGGTGCAAACCGACGTCAAGGCGGCCGCGCAGGTCGTGCAGCAGCGCCACGTCCTGCGGCCAGCGCGGTGACAGCACCATGACGCTGGTGGCGCTGATGCGCCCGAGCGCCGCCAGCTTGGCAATGCCGAGCGAGGCGCTGGCGTGCACCGCGAAGTCGTCGGCGCACAGAATCACGCCTTTGCCGGCATGGGTGTCGTTGGGCATCATTGCGCCTTCCAGTAGCCGGCCTGGCCGTAATGGTGTTTGAGAAAATCAATCCACAAACGCACGCGCAAAGGCAAATGCTTGGCTTGTGGAAACACGGCATAAATGCCGTTGGCCGGCGCTGCAAAATCATCCAGCACCGCCACCAACGCCCCTGCGGCGATCTCGGCTTCCACCTCCCAGGTGCTGCGCCAGGCAATGCCATAACCCGCCAGACACCAGTCATGCAGCACCTGGCCGTCCGAGCAGCTCAGCGGCCCGCCGGGTTTGAGGTGCAGCAGTTCACTGGCATCGCCTTTCGGCACCTTGAAGACCCAGCCCCGGGTTTGTGAGGCGTCGCTGGACAGGGTCAGGCAATCAAAGCGGGACAAATCATGCGGGTGGAGCGGGGTGCCGTGTTGCCGCAGGTAAGTCGGCGTCGCCACGCACAGGCGGCGGTTGTCGGCCAGCCGCACGCTGACCAGGCTGGAGTCCGGCATGTCGCCGACCCGCACCGCGCAGTCAAAGCCTTCGCCGGCCAGATCGACCACCCGGTCACTCAAATTCAGGGAAATGGTGACCTCCGCGTGCCGCTCCCGAAAGCGCGGCACCAGCGGCGCCACATGCCGCCGCCCGAAGCCGCCCGGGGCCGTGATGCGCAAATGCCCACTGGCCTTGATGCCGCCGGCCGAGACACTGGCCTCGGCATTGGCCACGTCGGCCAGCAAGCGCTGGCAGTCTTCCAGAAACGCGCTGCCTTCGTGCGTGAGCGAAATGCGCCGCGTGGTGCGCACCAGCAGCTTGACGCCGAGGCGTTCTTCCAGCGCATCGAGCCGGCGCCCCATGATGGCGGGCGCCACACCTTCCGCAATGGCGGCGGCCGTCAGGCTGCCACGCGTGGCGACCGAGACAAAGGATTCGAGTTGCTTGAACTTGCTCATGCCTGCAGATTACCCGCATAAAAGTAAAAAATCAACGACCGAACTTATTTATTAAGCTGCGGCCATGATGGCACGGCGGGCGAAGCAACGGCAGCCGGGACAGACCGTGGCCACGGCCGGGCCGACAGAAACCCGACGCGCCGACTCGGGGCAGAGGCCCGCAAAGCGGGTCAAGGTTTTTGCTTGCGCGTTCGCAATGCGCAAAAGCAGATGGCGGCGAAACTTTGAACGTTGCAACGCGGGATCCTTCTCTTTCATCAACGACAACAGGCTGCTGAGCGCCACCATGTACCGGCCAATTTCTATTTTTGACGCCATGTTGAGCGAGAGAAACAACTTCGATCTGTTGAGGTTGTTGGCGGCGTTGGGCGTGGTGCTGTCCCATGCGTATCCGGTGACACAAGGCTCCAACGCCAGCGAGATCCTGATGCTGCTGAGTGGCGGCCAGTCCACGCTGGGGGAGGTCTGTGTCATGGCCTTCTTTGTCATCAGCGGCTTCCTGATTACGCAGAGCTTCGCGCGTTCCAGGAGCGTGATCGACTACATGAGCAACCGGGTGCTGCGAATTGTGCCGGGCCTCGCCGTGATGGCACTGCTGACGAGCTGCGTTCTCGGTCCGCTCGTCACCACGTTGCCGGCCGAGACCTACTGGACCAGCCGCGCCACCTACCGTTTCCTCGCCAACGGACTCGTCTACAACACGGCCCAGTGGCTGCCCGGCGTGTTCAGCCAAAATAGCTATCCGAACGTCGTCAACGCGTCGTTGTGGACGCTGGCTTACGAGTTCTCCTGCTACACCGCCGTGGCCAGTGTTGGTCTGGCATTGCGCCGGGCCTGGCTGCCGGCGCTGCTTCTGACCCTGGTTACCGTGGCCAGCGTTTTTTTAACCTGGATTTCGCCACGGTTATTCCTGACTTTTGGCAGCTACTTCCTGGCCGGCAGCGTGGCCTACCTGGCCCGGCGCCGCATTCCGCTGGATGGCCGGTTATTCGTGTTTTCAGTGGGGGTGCTGGCGGCAACGCTTATCAGCAAGCAGGGGCTCCACGAAGCCCTGCTTTTCTTCGGCAGCTACATCATTCTGTGGCTGGCCTTTCGGCCGGTTCCTAGCCTGAAAGGCCTGGCGCGGCAGGGTGACTTTTCCTACGGCGTGTACATCTACGCGTTTCCGATTCAGCAGGTCCTGGCGCCCGTCATCGCAACGCCGGTCTGGAACTTTCTGCTCAGCACCCCCCTGATCCTGTTGTGCGCCGTGCTGTCCTGGTACCTGGTCGAAAAGCCAGCGCTGGCATGCAAGCGGCAAGCCGGGCACTGGGTCAAGGGCTTGCTCGGAATACCGGTGACCCGAGGGGCGCTCATGGAGAACCTTCCGGACCATCCGTTCCACGGCCGGCCGGCGGACACCGCACCCAGCGTCTGCGCAGGACCACGGGGCGCACCCTATGGTCCGCCAGAATTGAAGCCACTGCGAGACAGCACGGACAAACTTTAAGTCTGTCGGCTGGCCTCTTTCATCTTTAGAAGCCCTCAGGGGCAACATCAAATTGAATTGACTCAAGCCACCGCGTGACTTGTACGCAGCGCCGCAATGGCCTCCGGGGTGTAACCCAGCCCCGCCAGCAGCTCCTCGGTGTGCTGACCGCAGGTCGGTGGCTGCAGCCGCACGCCCAGCCGCTGGCCGTCCATGGTGAACGGGAACAGCGTGGTTTGCGCGGTCTGGCCGGCGCGTTCGCCATCCGGCAGCGTGATGTCGGCCAGGCCGCCGGTGGCCAGCAGGTGCTCGTCGTCAAACAGTTCTTCGGGCTTGCGGATCGGCGCGAACGGCAGCTCGTGCGCCTCCAGCAGCGCCGCCAACTCGGCCGCACTGCGGTCGGCCAGACGCTCGCGCAGGATCGGCAACAGGGTGGCGCGCAGGCGCACCCGGTCGTTGTTGCTGGCGTACTGCGCCTCATGTTTGAGGTCGTCGAACCCCAGCGCATCGCAAAACGTCAGCCACTGTGCGTCGCTCACTGCCGCCAGAAAGATCTGTTCGCCGTCCTTCACCGTGAACACGTCGTACACCGCCCAGGGTGAAATACGCGCCGGCATTGGCGCCGCCGGCTGGCCGGTGACGGCGTACTGCAGCATGTGCTGGCCGACCAGGAATACATTGTTCTCGAACAGCGCGCTTTGCACCTCCTGCCCTTTGCCGGTGATGCCGCGCTGGAGCAGCGCGCCCAAGGTGCCGATGGCGCCGAACATGCCGCCCATGATGTCGTTCACGCTGGTGCCGGCACGCAGCGGGTCGCCCGGGCGGCCGGTCATGTAGGCCAGCCCGCCCATCATCTGCACCACCTCGTCCAGCGCGGTGCGGTGCTCGTAGGGGCCGGGCAGAAAACCCTTGTGACTGACATAGATCAGGCGCGGGTTCACTTGCGACAGGGCGGCATAGTCCAGCCCGTATTTGCCCATGGTGCCGGGCTTGAAATTTTCCGCCACCACGTCCGCCGTCGCGGCCAGCTGGCGCGCCACGGCAGCGCCTTCGGGCGAGTGCAGGTCCAGCGCGATGCTTTTCTTGTTGCGGTTGAACATCGGGAAAAAGCCAGCGCCCGCACCCAGCAGGTGCCGGGTGCGGTCGCCGTGCAGCGGCTCAACCTTGATCACCTCGGCCCCCATGTCGGCCAGCACCATGCCGCAGGTCGGGCCCATGACCATGTGGGTGAATTCGACCACCCGCAACCCGGCCAGGGGCAGCGGGGCCGACGCCGGCGCGGGTAAACCGGGGGCGGAGGGCGGGCGAGCATTGGGCGGTGTTGGGTTCACGTTGTGCATAGATTTCGGTAGGTTCGATGGCGAACGTCGGGACGGAAAAGTCCATCCCTGTCGCCCTGGCTTTACCGGACTTTACCTACTCAGATGAGGGACGTCAGCCGCCTGTCCGCAGAAATTGATAACAATACAGGCATTAGAGTTAACCCTGTCTTCCGTACCGCAAGCCTTCATGCCCCTCAAAGTCACCCCCCTGGCAGGACAAGCCCCCGTCCTGCACCGCCCCACGCCCGAGCTGGCCTGCCAACTCAGTGTGGTGGTGCCCGTGTTCAACGAAGAGGCGGTGATCGCCCTGTTTCATGCGCGCCTGATCCAGGTGCTGGCCGCTTGCCCGGGTGTGCACGAAATCATTTACGTTGACGACGGCAGCACCGACCGTTCTCGGCAGGTGCTGGAAAACCTGCGCGTCGCGTGCCCTCTTGTGGGCGTGGCCCGGCTGAGCCGCAATTTTGGTAAGGAACGCGCCATGACGGCCGGCCTGGAACTGGCCCGGGGCGAAGCGGTGATCATTCTGGATGTCGATTTGCAGGACCCGCCCGAGCTGATTCCGTCCATGCTGGACGCCTGGCATGCCGGGGCCGATGTGGTCAACATGCGGCGCACCGGGCGGGATGGCGAAACCGTTGTCAAAAAAGCCACCGCGCATTTCTTTTACCGCGTCATCAACCGGCTGAGCGACGTCGCCATCCCCAGCGATGTTGGCGATTTTCGTTTGTTCAGCCGACGCGCGGTGGACGCGCTGAACCGGCTGCCCGAGTCCAACCGCTTCATGAAAGGCTTGTTCGCCTGGATCGGCTTCCGGCAGGTGACGCTGGACTACCACCGCAAGTCTCGGGCGGCGGGGCTCAGCAAGTGGCCTTACTGGAAGCTGTGGAACTTTGCGCTGGAAGGGGTGACTTCGTTTTCCACCGTGCCTTTGCGCATCGCGTCTTACGTCGGATTTTTAAGCGCCCTGGGGGCTTTTTTGTATGCCCTGTATTTTCTGGTCAAGACCACCTTCTGGGGTGACTCGGTCAAGGGCTTTCCCACGTTGATCGAATTTGTGCTGCTGCTCGGCGGCCTGCAGTTGATGGCGATCGGCATCATGGGCGAGTATGTCGGGCGCATTTATCTGGAGTCCAAGCGCCGCCCCATTTACCTGCTGGATTCGTTCACGCCGGCGACCCTGACGGCAACCGATCCCGCATGAGCCAGCGACCTATTCCCACAGAAACCCAAACTCAAGTCCGCGTCTGGTGGGCCTTGGCTATTTTGCTGAGCCTGCGTTTGATCAGCTTGGGGCTGTACCCGCTGATGGACAACACCGAAGCCCGTTATGCCGAAATCTCGCGCGTGATGGGGGTTCTGGGCGACTGGGTCACCCCTTGGTACGACACCGGCGTGCCCTTCTGGGGCAAACCGCCCCTGTCGTTCTGGACCACGGCGCTGAGTTTTGGCCTGCTGGGCGTCAACGAGTTTGCCGCCCGCCTGCCGCACTTTCTGGCCGCACTGGGGGTGGGTTGGCTGGTGTGGGGCTGGGCGCGGCAACGCTCACAGCAGGCGGCGTTGACGGCGGTGGCCTTGCTGGCCGGCTGCAGTCTGATGCTGATCTCGGCCGGGGCGGTGATGACCGACATGACACTGCTGGTCGGCATCACGCTGGCCATGCGCGGCTTCTGGCTCGGCCTGCATGGCGATGCGACCCAGCGGCGGCGCGAAGGCTGGCTGTTTTTTCTCGGTCTGACTGTGGGGCTGCTGGCCAAGGGACCGCTGGTGCTGGTGCTGGCCGGCTTGCCACTCGGTCTGTGGACCCTCTTTAATTGGCAATGGGCGCGCGTCTGGCGCCACTTGCCCTGGCTGCGCGGCAGTCTGGCCGTCCTGTTGCTGGTCGGGCCCTGGTATGCGGTGGCGGAACTGCGCACCCCCGGTTTTCTGGATTATTTTTTGCTGGGCGAACACTGGCACCGCTTTGTCACGCCGGGCTGGACCGGCGACCGCTATGGCGTCGCCCACTCGGCGCCGTGGGGCAGCATCTGGGTCTATGCCGCGGTAGCGATGTTGCCCTGGTCGCTGCTGGTCCCAGTGGCGTGGTGGCGCTGGCGCACGGCGGGCATCGCCGCTCAGCCCGTTGCCGCTCCTGACAAACCCTTGCAGCACTATCTGATCTTGTGGAGCCTGGCGCCCGCCGTGTTTTTCACCTTCGCCGGCAATATTCTCTGGACCTATGCGCTGCCAGCGCTGCCACCACTGGCCTTGTTGGGCGCAGGGTGGTTGACCCGGCACGCCGACCTGCAGCGCGTCAATCGCCTGCTGACCCTGGGTTTGATCCTGAGTGCGCTGCTATTTGCCGGCTTTGTCGCCAGCCTGAACCTGAAACAGACCGAAGACTGGCACACAACCCAGCGGCTGGTGGCGCACTACGACACGCTCAACACCCAGCAGCGCGCCCTGATTTTCTACCCCGAGCGGCCCTACTCGGCGGCTTTTTACAGCCGGGGCCGGGCCGAGCAAATCGCCCAAGCGTCGGCGCTGCTCATCCGCCTGGCCGAGCAACCGGCCTTCCTGGCCGTCGAAACAACAACCGTGGCCAGCCTGCCAGCGGCGGTCCGCGCCCATCTGCAATGGCAAGGCCAGCATGGCGACTACACGCTGTTTTTAATTACCGACCTTTCGGTCAGGGATCAAACGATTGATTGAACGTTAATCCGGCCACGGCTATCGAATAAAGTAAGCGTATGAAAAAATCCCGGGCTACAGCTCCCGAAAACCCCATGGCCTCGACCCCGCCAGCACCGCGCGCCGTCTTGTTCGACGCCTACGGCACCTTGTTTGACGTCTACAGCGTGAGCCTGCTGGCCGAGCAATTGTTTCCCGGCCACGGTCAGGCCTTGAGCCTGTTGTGGCGCGACAAGCAGATTGAATACACCCGGCTGGTGACCACCTGCAACGATGGCGCCCACTACCAGCCATTTTGGGCGCTGACCCGCTCGGCCCTTGTTTATGCTATCAATAGAATAGTGGTTCCCGCACAGCCGACGGGGGCTAGCGGCCTGTTTGATACCGAAATTGACCGTTTACTCAACCAATACCGTCACTTGAGCGCCTTCCCGGAAAACCGGCAGGTGTTAACTGAACTCAAAGCCCGGGGCATCGTCACCGGGGTCTTGAGCAATGGCGAACCCGGCATGATCAATATGGCGGTCAGTTCCGCCGGACTGGAAGGCCTGCTGGACCATGTCATCAGCGTCGATGCCGTGCGCAAATACAAAACCCACCCCGAAGCCTACGCGCTGGGCGAGCAGGCCACCGGACTGCCGGCCAGCCAGATTGTGTTTGTCAGTTGCAACGCCTGGGACGCACTCGGCGCCACCTGGTACGGCTACCAAACCCTGTGGGTGAACCGCTACCAGTTGCCGTTTGAAGAACTGGGCACACAGCCCACCCGCACCGGCAGCAGCCTGCGCGAAGTGCTGGACTTTTTCCCCGTCTGACCGCCCCAAAGCCGATTCGTTGCAACCTCTCACACGCGGCTGATGGCTGGACTTATCCGGTGAGCTTTGTATCATCCCCCCTGTTTTAGCCGGTTGCCGCCTTCATTTTTTATCCACCTCCTCATTTACTGAAACCAACCACCATGACCGAACGCACCCCCAAGCACCGCCTGCAAGTTGCCACCACGCTGCTGCAATTCATCGACAAAAAAGTGCTGCCCGGCACCGGCGTGACACCGGCCAAGTTCTGGAAGGGCTTCGACACCCTGGTGGCCGATCTGGCGCCGAAAAACATCGCCCTGCTGGCCGAGCGCGACCGCCTGCAAACCGAACTCGACGCCTGGCACACCGCCCACCCCGGCCCGGTGCAGGACATGCCCGCGTACCGCGCCTTCCTGGAGCAAATTGGCTACCTCGTGCCGAGCCCCAAGAAGGTGCGCATCACCACTGCCAAGGTCGATGCCGAACTCGCCCTTCAAGCCGGCCCGCAACTGGTGGTGCCGGTGCTGAACGCCCGCTACGCCCTGAACGCCGCCAATTCGCGCTGGGGTTCGCTGTATGACGCGCTCTATGGCACTGACGTCATTTCCGAAGCCAAAGGCTGCGGCAAAAACAAGAGCTACAACCCGAAACGCGGCGCCAAAGTCATCGAATACGCCCGCCATGTGCTGGACCGCACCGCGCCGCTGCGCAAGGGTTCGCACGTCGACTCCGTCAGTTACCGCATCAAGGACGGCAAACTGGCGGTCAAGCTGGCTGACGGCTCCAACACCAGCCTGGCCAACCCGGCCCAGCTGATCGGATTTCAGGGCGACGAGAAGGCACCTTCCAGCGTGCTATTCCTGCACAACGGCCTGCATCTGGACCTGCAAATCAACCGCGCCACCGCCATTGGCGCCAGCGACCCGGCCGGCGTCAGCGACCTGGTGCTGGAAGCGGCACTCTCCACCATTCTCGATCTGGAAGACTCGGTCGCCGTGGTCGACGCCGACGACAAAGTGCTGGCCTACAGCAACTGGCTCGGCATCCTGCAAGGCACGCTGACCGAAGAAGTCAGCAAGGGCGACAAAGTGTTCACCCGCGGCCTGAATCCCGACCGCGTCTACACCCCCGCCGCCGGCAAGGGCAAACCCGTCACACTGCACGGCCGCTCACTCATGTTCGTGCGCAACGTCGGCCACTTGATGACCAATCCGGCCATCCTGTACACCGACAAAGCCGGCGCCACGCGCGAAATCCCGGAAGGCATTCTGGACGCCGTGGTCACCACCACCATCGCCATGCATGACCTGAAGCGCACCGCCAAGGACGCCATCCGCAACTCGCGCAAGGGCTCGGTTTACATCGTCAAGCCCAAGATGCACGGCCCGGTGGAAGTCGCGTTTGCGGCGGAACTGTTCACCCGCGTGGAAAAAATGCTGGGCCTGGAGATGAGCACCGTCAAGCTCGGCATCATGGACGAAGAGCGCCGCACCAGCGTGAATCTGAAGGCCTGTATCGAAGCCGCCAGCAGCCGCGTCGCCTTCATCAACACTGGCTTCCTGGACCGCACCGGCGACGAGATGCACAGCGCCATGTTGGCCGGCCCGATGATCCGCAAGGGCGACATGAAAAGCAGCGCCTGGATTGCGGCCTACGAGCGCAACAACGTGCTGGTCGGCCTGAGTTGCGGCCTGCGCGGCAAGGCACAAATCGGCAAGGGCATGTGGGCCATGCCCGACCTGATGAAAGACATGCTGAAGCAGAAGATTGCACACCCGTTGGCCGGTGCCAACACCGCCTGGGTGCCCAGCCCGACCGGCGCCACGCTGCACGCGCTGCATTACCACCAGGTGCTGGTCAGCGACATCCAGAAAGAAATGGAAAAAATCGATTACAACAAAGAACGCGACACCCTGTTGACCGGTTTGTTGACCATTCCCGTGACCGCCAGCCCCAACTGGTCGGACGTGGAAAAACAGCAGGAACTCGACAACAACGCGCAGGGCATCCTCGGCTACGTGGTGCGCTGGATCGACCAGGGCGTCGGCTGCTCCAAGGTGCCCGACATCCACAACATCGGCCTGATGGAAGACCGCGCCACCCTGCGCATCAGCAGCCAGCACATGGCCAACTGGTTGCACCACGGTGTCGTGACCGAAGCACAAGTGAAGGAAACCTTTGAGCGCATGGCCGCCGTGGTGGACCAGCAGAACGCTGGCGACCCGCTGTACCAAAACATGGCGGGCAACTTTGAGACCTCCATGGCTTACAAGGCCGCGTGTGAGCTGGTGTTCAAGGGTCTGGCGCAACCGAGCGGCTACACCGAGCCTTTGTTGCACGCCTGGCGCTTGAAGGTGAAGGCGGCGGCAGTGGCTGCGGCGGTGGCAGCCATTTAAGGCTTGCTATTTAATCAATAGCTTTTTGCGCAGTGTGGACGAGGGCTAGCGGCCTATTTGGCACTAACAAAAAGTAAAAACGGCACCTTCGGGTGCCGTTTTTCATGGGCCAGGGGTTTAACTAAGCTGTTGGGCGGAATTACTTAGGGACACCAACAAAGTCCAACTTGCACTGAGCGTCGGCTTGGAGCGCTTGCTGACGTTCACTAACGTCAGACATCTGGAAGTTGAAATAAATTTAAACTAGTTCCTGTGAAACAGCCCTTCATCATCACTTGGGCGCAACGACATGAAGCAATTTGAATTTCGACTCAACATCACGGAACAACAGTACCTGAACTACTACCGCGGGTCGGTCAAACAAGTCATTGTCAGGAGCGCCACTGGCGCGACGATCCAGTTTCCGGCTTCGTTGCTCACCAAATTTGTAACTTCTGGCGGGGTCCAAGGTCACTTTCTTCTGACTTGCGACGATGCACACAAGGGCTCTGAAGTTCGACGGGTGGGTTAGCCATTGAGCCCACATTTCTTGATCAACTCAAACACGGCACAAACATGACGCGCTCGCTTCGCTGGATTTTCTTATGTGGTTGCTTGACACTACTCCTGCCATTCAGCAGCCATGCCCGGGGGTCCGAAAAATGCGTCTCAACGATCGTTGAATTGAAAGACTTGCTGAACGATCAGGCGTTCTCTTTGAAATGGGAAGAGACCACGATGGACGATGGCAAACCGATGGTGGTGTCTATTGCTGAAAAAAACGGGGCTCTTTCGGTGGAGTTCTTCAAAACGGAAAAAGGGCTTTGGGCGGATATTTCTGGCGTGATTTGCAAAACGGACAAGGCTATTGAAATCAGATTTACCGCAGAGCAGATTCGCTTTGGGCCCTCGGCCAGCTGGGTACTCCGCTATGTGTTGAGTAACGGCGGAAAATTCACGCTGACGCGAATCGACGATAAACAGTTGCGCGTAGCGACGACTGGATGGAGCGGGATTTTTGTGCCAGTGGAAAACTAGTTATGACCTTTCGCCAGCCGGAGCACGTGGGTGTCCCGAATTTTGTGTAAACGGCAGACAAGTTAAAGGCGCGGCATGCGCTCGTCAAACTGAACAGTCAATCGATTCAAGGCGGCCTCCCCGTCCCGAATCGGCATCGTCCATTGATTGCTAAGGTTGGCCAAGGCCAGATAGAACAGTTTGGCAAAGTATGACGATGCTCAACGGATCACAAGGTAGTCTACAAAGTCATAGCTGGCCGCTGAGCCATCGCTGATCGCCAGCGCAATAGATTGGGATGGCGTTCATTGGGCCTGACCTTGACGATGCGTGCAAAGTCGATGGTCACGACCGCTGCGATGTCGGCGATGCTGAACTGCTGGGCCGCGATGAAGTCGCGATCTTGGAGTCGTTCGTCCAGGTCCATCAGGAATTGCTGCAGCCGCGCCAGTCCGCGCTCGGCCAGTTGGGGAATTTGCACATAGTTCACCGGCCCAGGCAAGGCACGGTTCAGCATGGCGGCGGAACCGTTGCGAAATGCTTCCGCAATTGGCATAAAGCCTTCAAACTCAATACGCCAATGCCAATCCGCAATTTCAGCCTTGTCCATCGGAGTGACGCCAAGCATGGGCGGTAGTGGGAAGCGGGCTTCGAGATAAGCGGCAATCGCCGCATTGCTCGTCAACATTGCGCCCTCGTCAGTACGCAACGCCGGCACCGTGCACTGGGGGTTGATCTTTCGGTAAGCCTCACCGAGTTGCTCACACGCTTTCAAATCGACTTGCACTGTGTCGTGGGCGATGCCTTTCTCAGCTAGCAGGATACGTGCGCGACGGGGGCTGGGTGCGGTTGCACAGTCGTAAAGCGTGATCATTTTGAGTTCTGCAGCTTGTCTTGGGTGCGGGTATCGAAGTCGCTGGCATCGTGCCGTTCATGCAACTGCGACTCCAGCGGCCCGGTGACGCGGTTGACCATGCGGCCGCGCTGGACCGCCGGACGCTTGGCGATGTCGTCCGCCCAGCGGATCACATGGGGGTACTCATGGACCTGAAGGAATTCACCAGCGTCATACGCCAGGCCTTTGACCAGCGCCCCATACCAAGGCCAGATGGCCATGTCAGCAATTGTGTAATCATCGCCGCTGACATAGGGGTTTTCAGCTAGTCGCCGGTTGAGCACATCCAACTGGCGTTTGGCTTCCATGGCGAAGCGGTCGATGGCGTATTCGATCTTTGTAGGCGCATAGGCGTAGAAATGACCGAAGCCACCGCCAAGATAGGGTGCGCTGCCCATCTGCCAAAACAACCACGATAGGCACTCGGCGCGTTGAGTCGGCTTGCTTGGTACAAAGGCATCGAATTTCTCGGCAAGGTACAACAGTATCGAACCGGATTCAAATACCCGGATCGGCTCGGGTGCGCTGTAGTCCAATAGCGCCGGAATTTTGGAGTTTGGATTCACCTCGACAAACCCGCTGCCGAACTGTTCGCCTTGGTTGATGCGGATCAGCCACGCGTCGTATTGAGCACCGTCATGCCCCAGAGCGAGCAGTTCCTCCAGCATGACGGTGACTTTGACGCCGTTGGGCGTGGCCAGCGAATACAACTGCAGGGGATGTTTGCCCCGCGGCAGTGCAGCCTCGTGCGTTGGCCCGGCAATGGGTCGGTTTATGTTGGCGAACTGCCCCCCGTTAGCCTTGTCCCATGTCCAGACCTTGGGTGGGATGTAAGTGGGCAAATCAGACATACGAGGATCTCACTTTCGGGTGCAGGCAATCCTGCATGATATTTCAAGCAATGACGGCACGCTGGCGGACAGTTGGGCATCCGATAACCCGGACTGGTATCGTCAATTGCACGAGACAATTCCATCACGAATAGATAGATGACTATTCAGGCTTGGAATTTAGAGCTTGTTAGAGATGCGCTTCAAATGCTGTGTCAACTGCAACGCAGCGTATCCAACCGGTCACCATCGGCAGCTTTCTGGAAGTTCAATTACAAGGATTCACTTGCCGGCCAATTTCTGATCTACATTGATGGCAATATCAGAGAGCACCTCGAGGCACTCGTCGCCAAGAATGCCGGGTGCTCTTTTCTGATAAAGAAGCGAATCGCGTCTTAGCAGCAAATCTCGAATCTCATCTTTGTATAGCTTGACGACGCATTCGATCACCGTATCGACATCTTCGTTGCCAGTATCGAGAGTCATTTGATCCAATAGCAGCGCGGTATTAGAAGCTGAAAGCATCAAGTCGCCGGTCACCCAACTGTTAACCGTGAAAAGGGTTTTCGGAATACCCTTTGCGTCAAAGCCAATGGTCAGCAAATGGCGCGTGTTTACCCGCGGGTCGGCGCCTTCGGCGAGCTCCGCAAACTTCAACTCCCTGACTGACCGGAGGCGTCTCGACCAGAGCTTGCGGCGGGCGAACAGATGAATGTGGCCATGCTCGGCCGACCCTGGACGATCCTTGGGAGAGTGCGAGTGATAGAACCACTGAAACCCACGGCCTTGGTCGATCGCGTCGTCTTCTGGATAGTGGCTCCATTGGCGCGGAGTTTGGCCACCAAGCAGGCTTCCAAATAAATGCTCCCCGCGCTGGGCCAAGTTCGAGTAGGTTTCAAGCAACCGCAGGACGGCGGCATGATCGCCGCCTGCGGACTGTCGCCCTTTCAGACTCAACTGCATTAATTCTTCGGAGCACATTTAGGCGCACACTTGGGGGCGCATTTAGGTCCGCACTTCGGGGCACACTTGGCTTCACATTTTGCAGCGCATTTTTTTGCCATGCATTTGGCGGGCTTTGCGCAGCATTTCGGGGCGCACTTGCCGCAGCACTTGGACATCCCTGTCTTGGGCTTGCACTTGACGGTGTCCTTCATGTCCTGCGCGGCCGCGGGCAAAGCGAGGGTGGCGGCCGTCAGAGCGGCGAGGGTTGCGAACTTTAAAGATGTCTTCATGGGGATTCCTTGATGGTGGTTGGATGTAAGGCGCTGTTTGCGTCCTCGGAAGCTAAGAGGGGCCGATTTATGGATTGGGTTCGCGAAGACGTAAATATTTTTTACGAGCGCGGGTGTAAGAAATCTCCGCCCGACGCGACCAATGGAAAATATTTGGCTTTCCGCGAACCGTTTTGATGACTCGCCGCCTCTTAGTGGGGGAATCGCCAAAAACCAAGGATCGCCATGCCTAAAACCACCCTAGCTTTACTTATTGCCCTTTTCGTTGCCGCCCCCGCCGCCTTCGCGGCCGACGACGCGGGAGCTCAAATCACCCGCCCTGCGGGATATAAACCCATGGCCGGGGACGCCACGCTCGGAGAAAAGCTCTTCAACGATGTCAAGCTCTCAACCAACGGCATGTCCTGCGCGACCTGCCACGCCAACCATGGCGCCTTCCAAGCCAGTTTCGCCAAACCCTATCCGCACACCGTGGCCATGGCCAAGGAACAATTGGGCCGCAAAACTGTCTATCTGGATGAAATGATCCAAGGCTGCATGGTCATGCCCATGGCCGCCAAGCCCTTGGCTTGGGATTCCAAGGAACTCGCCGGTCTCATGGTTTACCTCCAAGTTCAACAAAAGTCTTTCAAACCATCCCACTAACAATCACACACTTTTAGGAGCATCCCCATGAATTTCGTAAAAACCACCATTTTGATTGCCCTGTCGTCTCTGATGTCCTTGGCGATGGCAGGAGAGATCAAGCCGTTCAACCAAAAAGACTTCGACGCTCTCACATCTTCAGGAAAATCCGTCGTCCTCGATATCAGCGCAACCTGGTGCCCGACTTGCAAGGCGCAAAAGCCTATCATCGACGGACTCATGAAGCAGCCCGCCTACAAGGACGTGACGCTCATGACCATCGACTTTGACGCCAACAAGCCCACGCTCAAAAAGTTCAAGGTAACCATGCAAAGCACGCTTGTGGCCTTCAAGGGCGCGAAGGAAGTCGGCCGCTCCGTTGGCGACACCTCACCGGAAGGACTTGAAGGCTTGATCAAAAAGTCGGTCAACTAATGGAATTGGGACTCGGCTCCTACGGCTTTGGGTTTCTGGCGGGGCTTCTTTCGACGCTCTCGCCATGCGTGCTGCCCATCATCCCCATCCTGTTGGGGTCGGCGACCAACGCCCATCCACGGGCTCCCTTGGCTTTGGCGGGAGGTCTCGCCATTTCCTATGCCCTCATCGGCACGACTCTGGCGTGGGCCGGGTCGGCTCTGGACATCGATGCCTCAATATTCCGAAACGTCGGAGCCGGTATTCTGGGACTGCTGGGCCTGGTGCTGATCTCGGGCAGCTTGCAACAACGCTTTGCCTCGGCGACCTCCGGCATCGGCGACGCGGGAAACAACCTGATCTCGCGCATGCGCCTGAACGGCCTATGGGGACAGTTTGTAATCGGCCTCGTCTTGGGTGTCGTGTGGAGCCCCTGCGTGGGCCCCACTTTGGGCGCCGCAGTCGTCCTGGCAAGCCAGGGCTCGCACCTGCCACAGGTCGCCTTGCTCATGGGCATTTTCGGCTTGGGCGCGGCCTTGCCGGTGGTCGCCCTGGCCTACGTCTCTCGCGGCGCCATGATGAAGATGCGCGGCAAACTTATGCAAGCGGGCAAGACTGGCAAGATAATTCTTGGCGCGATCATGATCGCCTTGGCCGTCATGATCCTCTCGGGGGCAGACAAGCCGGTTGAGACTTGGCTCGTGGATCACTCGCCCGCCTGGCTCACGAAATTGACAACTCGCTTCTAATCGTTATATCTGCATACCACCCCCGAAAGGACATTTCCATGCACATTAAAAATCCCAGCATCCTGCGCCTTGCCTGCGCCGCAGTTGTGGCAACCACCCTCGCCTTTGGCGGCGCCGTAATGGCCGATCCGCTCAACGTGCAGGCCACCATGGTCCCCAAGGAGCAAATCAAGCTCGACTTCAAAGATGGCTCGGGACACTTCGTCCTGATGGTCCGCCGCGAAGGCACAGCGACCGGAACTGGCCTTCTCAGTGAAGCCTCCATCGTCGAATTCGGCCGCCACGACATCGTCCCCGGCGTCTCGGGCGACCCGTCTGGCTATCTGGTAGCCACCAAGGGCGAGGGAAACGTGGCCTATATCAAGTGGACCGTGCGCGCGATCTTCCTGCCGGGCAAGGATGGCAAGCCTGAACTCAACGACAACGGATTCTGGGAAGTCGTTTCCGGCACAGGGAGCTTCAAGGGCCTCAAAGGCGCCGGAACCCTTCACATCAAGAGCGCTAACGCCACCGACCGCATTTTCATGCTCGACGGCAATTTGGCGCCAGCTCAACCCTGAACATGTTTATTTCATCTCCCGCGAACCGTTTCGGACCGTTGCCCCCTCTTAGTTTGCGAGGGCTGTCCTCACACACCAATGGATCAAAGGAGATCACCATTTTCTACGTCAAAAACGTCCCGTCCTGGGAGCGCATTCTTCGCATCATCATGGGCCTGATGGCTCTGGGCTTCGCCGCCATGAGCTGGGGCTCGCCCTTGGCCGTCGGAGCAGGGGTCATGGGCGCCATGCTGTCCATGACTGGCCTGTTTGGCTTTTGCCCCATGTGCGCCATGGTCGGCCGCAAACTCGACAAGGGAGCCTGAGCCATGACAGTCAGCGGGATCGAACGGGACAATCTGATCTTTGCCGCGCAGACGGGCGATCCCGCCGCCATTGGGCGCTTGCTGACTGTCTGCCAATCTGACGCCCGACGATACGCCCGCAGGCATTGCCAAGTCAGCGACGTGGACGATGCCGTCCAAGAGTCGCTCTTGGTCATCTCGCGCAAGGTTCACGGGCTCAAGGCCGCCGCGGCCTTCACCTCATGGCTTTTCACCGTCATCAAACGCGAATGCCGCAAGCTGGAGCGGGCCATGTTCCGCCACGACCCGCTGGATGAAGACCTGGCCGAGCACCAGCTCGCGAGCAAAAGCGACAACGACCTGCGCATCGACTTGGCGGCCGCGCTCGAATCGCTGCCCGCCCATTACCTTGAAGTGGTGCTGCTGCGTGACTTTGAGGAGCTCACCATCGCTGAGATCGCCGAACGTCTTGACGAACAGCCAGGAGCCATCAAGAGTCGCCTGCACCGAGCGCGCGAACTGGTGCGCGAATATATGATCGGCCCACAAGCAGTAGCCAAGAATCCGAAGGAAATCCAATGAACCCTCAACTCCTCATGCCCCGTCAGGCAGTTCCCGCCCTGGACGTTCCCACCATCAACGGTGGACGATTTATCCTTGGCGCCGCGCCTGCCGAAAAGTTTGACCTTGTGGTTTTCTACCGAGGTCTGCATTGCCCCATTTGCGCCAAATACCTGCTGGAGCTCGAGCGCCTTGCGTCCGAATTCCAAAAACGCAGCGTCAACTTGATCGCCATCAGCAGCGACGACGCAGAGCGTGGAAAGAAGATGGCCGACAAGGTCGGCGCTAGCGGCGTGAAGTTCGGATACGGCCTTGGCCTGCAAGCCGCTCGGACGTGGGGCCTCTACATCAGCGCGGGGCGCGGAGCCACCTCAATTGGCATTGAAGAGCCTGCCCTCTTCAGCGAGCCAGGTGTTTTTCTGATCAAACCTGACGGCACGCTTTACTATGGCTCGACGCAAACCATGCCATTTGCGCGCCCGCAGTTCCAGGACCTATTGGGCGCGATCGACTTTGCGATCGCCAAGGACTACCCCGCGCGTGGAGAATACGCGGGAGAGGTTTAAAACCAAGGCTGTGCAGTGAGCGAACAACCTGATTCTGAATGACAGGTATCGGGCGAGCGGTTCGGATAGTTCAATTTTCGTTTTAGACACACAGCGGGTATTAGTCGAATCAGCAGGTCCATCGGATCATTTGCCCATAGCCGACGTAACACATGGAGAAAAGCAGAGCCAACTACCAGCGTAACACCCGTGGCCCCAGCAGCGCCCCGGTCAGCGTCGGCATGGCGATCCCCAGCACGTACCAGATGGCGACGAAAGGCGCACCCGATTCCGGGCAGTGCAGTGCATAGACCAGGGTGCCCAGCGCCCCAGCCAACAAACCGGCGCTGGCACCAGCAAGCGCCAGGCGAGTCGGGGCAAGACCCTTCATGGCCCAGAGGCTTGCGGCGAACAGAGGCAGTGAAATCAGTGCAATGTTGAAAGCACAGGTCTTCCAGGTATCGCCGAGGATGAGATCAGCGCGCTGCGCGGGCGCGGCAGCGATCAGCACCGTGGCCGCAATCAGCCACAGCACCAATACCGGCGCCACCAATGCGGCCCGGACCCCACCCAGACGCATGCCGGGGCGGGCCAGTCGTTCGGTTGCCATAAAACCGGCGAGCGCGAGGCCGCCCGCAAAGGCGAGTTTCAACCAGAGTATCCATCCGCCCATGGCCTGGGCCAAGTCAGCGCGTACGCCGAACGTGACCGCCATGAGTAGCACCGCGATCGGAAAGCCGCAGCTCAGGGCCACAGCAAAGCGCCGGCCAACTGCGTTCGCGGACACTGGGGCGGCGCTGGTGGCCAGCAGGGAGATGAGGTCATCAGTTTTCATGGGGTTCCCCTGATTTTGGCTGCGAGAGCCTTCAGACCCCGGTGGACACCGACCTTGATGGCTGCTTCGGACATGCCCGTGACTTGCGCCGCCTCCACCACGGTCAGGCCTTCGAGCTTGACGTGCACAATGGGCAGGCGCTGGCGGTCGGGCAAACCGGCCAGCAGTTGGTTCAGATCCTTTCGGGCCTCGGCTGCGTCGGTGTCGGACGTCGCAAAGACTTCGAGCTCGTTGTCCAGGGGATCGGTCAACGCCTCGCGCGACGCACGCGCCCGCAGCAGGTCAATCAACTTGTAGCGCGCGATCGCATACACCCACGCCGTCAGTGGCTGGTCGCTGTGATAGGTGTGTCGCTGGTTGTGCACCGCGAGCAGTGTTTCTTGCACCAGATCCTCCACTTCATCGGGTCGTTGAAAAAGCCGTTTTTTGAAATAGGCGCGCAAATGAGCACTCAAGGCTTTCAGAAAGCGGTGGTAGGCCGCGGTATTGCCGCTCAGTCCTTGAACCAATAGCTCACGCAGCCGGGTCTCGTTGCCCGTGAGCTCGACTTCTTGTTCTTTAGTTCGTTCCATGCAGGCTTTGGGTTACAGCGTCGGCACAAAATATTTTTTGTGAATTTTGGTCCGAACTGTAACCCGCGGCCAGGTTCTGGCGAACTACATCGCAACACAGGAAGCCATCATGAAGATAAACCGCGCCGTTCAAACGCCTACCGAATGGAAACTTGAACCTTGGGCACCGCGCCTTCGGGTAAGCGCTTAACTTAAGGAGGCATCAAATGAAATCTCGAAATGCAGTCATTCATCCGGGGTGGTTGCGAACCATGCACTGGCTCAATGCCTTGGCTGTAATTGTTCTCATGATGAGCGGCTGGCGGATTTACAACGCCACCGCCTTTCTCGGCTTCGCGATCCCCCAAAATATCACGCTGGGTGGCTGGCTCGGGGGTGCCCTGCAGTGGCATTTTGCCGCCATGTGGGTCCTGGGTGTCAACGGCTGTCTCTATCTGGCGGTCAACCTGGCAAGCGGACGCCTGCGCCACAAGTTCTTCCCCCTCTCTGCCAGAACATTGTGGGCCGACTTGCTGGCCGCACTGAAGGGGCGGCTGGCTCATGCTGATCCACAGCACTACAACATGGTGCAGCGGCTGGCCTATTTGTTTGTGATGCTCGACAGCGTGCTGCTGCTTGTATCGGGCTTGGTGCTCTGGAAGTCCGTGCAGTTCCCGCTGCTGCACGAACTCCTGTGGGGATACGAAGGCGCACGCCGGGTGCATTTCTTCGCCATGGCAGCGCTGGCTGCGTTTGTGGTGGTTCATCTGGTGATGGTGGCGCTGGTGCCGCGCACACTGATTTATATGGTTCGCGGTCGTTAAGGAGTCCATACGATGATCATCAAAACACCTACCCGTCTGGCCATCGATGGCGATGCCGTCTTGAAAGAAGCGGTCAATCGCTTCAACCACGCCAGCCAGAGCGCGCAGCCGGCGCGGCGCGACTTTTTGCGCCGCTCACTCACGCTGGGCAGTCTGGCCATGCTCACCGGGTGCACGCTGGTCGACGAGGCCAGTGTGGAGACGGCTTTGAGCCGGATCTCCCGCATGAATGACGAGGTGCAAGGCTGGCTGTTTGACCCCAATCGCCTGGCGCCGACCTACCCCGAGTCGATGATTACCCGTCCCTTTCCCTTTAACGCCTACTACGGTGAAGACGAGGTGCGCGAGGTCGAGGAAAGCAGCTACCGCCTTGAAGTCACGGGCCTGGTCGCAGACAAGCGCAAATGGGCACTGTCCGAACTGCGAGCTATGCCGCAGATCGACCAGGTCACGCGCCATATTTGCGTCGAAGGCTGGAGCGCCATTGGCAAATGGGGCGGTGTTTCGTTTGCGCGCTTTCTTCGCCATGTTGGCGCCGATCTGAGCGCCAAGTATGTCGGCTTCAAATGTGCCGACGACTACTTCACAAGCATCGACATGCCCACGGCACTGCACCCACAAACGGTGCTGGCGCTGACTTATGACGGTCAAGCGCTGCCGCCCAAGTACGGCTTTCCGATGAAATTGCGCATGCCCACCAAGCTGGGCTACAAGAATCCCAAGCACATTCAGGCGATTTTCGTCACCAATACCTACCCCGGAGGCTACTGGGAAGACCAGGGGTACAACTGGTTCGGAGGCAGCTGAGCATTAGTGCTCGGACGTCCTGAAAAACCCGGCACTACTGCCATTTCAACATCACCTCACTGGAGTTCACTATGAAAACGATTGCCTCAACCCTTGTATCCATTGCCCTCTTGCTTGCTGGAACGGCAGCTTTCGCTCAGGATGCCATGAAAAAAGACGACATGGCGAAGGATGCCATGAGTAAAAACAGCATGGCCAAAGACGCAATGAAAAAAGATGCCATGACAAAGGATGGCATGAAGAAAGACACGATGAAAAAAGATGCGATGAAGAAAAATTCCATGGCGAAGGACACCATGGGTAAGGATGCTATGGGCAAGGATGTTATGGGTAAGGACGAAATGAAGAAGTAAGCCAGCGGGGGTTGCGGATCGGAAGTCATCCGTGCGAAAGCACGGGTCTTCCAGATGCATAGCCCCAACGTCCGTTGCAACGAATCAAAGCCCTGAATTTATGTCGATGGACAAGATTTAAGGCCACACTTTAGCTTGAATGAAACAAGGAGAGCACCTCATGTCTGGACTAACTTTCTCCACCACGCTAGCCAAGTTGGCCGCAACGGCGGCTATGGTGCTGGCGACCGTGGCTCCTGTCTTGGCGAATTCGACCGTACCCAATAGCAGCGACGACAAGCCACCAGAAATGTTGAAAAACCCGCAAACTGCTGTCTTCGCGGGGGGCTGTTTCTGGGGTGTAGATGCCGTGTTCAAACACGTCAAGGGTGTGTCCGAGGTGGAATCGGGCTATGCCGGCGGTGGTGCGAGCGCGGCCAGTTACGAGCAAGTCAGCGGCGGTGCTACCGGGCATGCCGAGGCTGTACGCATTCGCTTCAATCCAGCCCAGGTGACTTATCAACAACTGCTGCAGGTGTTCTTCAAAGTGGCACATGACCCCACGCAGCTCAATCGTCAAGGACCGGACGTTGGCAGCCAATATCGCTCGGCGATTTTTTACACCAGCGCTGATCAACAGAAAATGGCATCAACCTATATTCAACAAATTACCGACGCGCACAACTTTTCCAAGCCAATCGTCACGCAAGTGGTGCCCTTACAGCAGTTCTATAGAGCAGAGGAGCATCACCAGAACTACCTGGCATTGCATCCCGATCAGCCCTATATCGTCTTCAACGACATGCCCAAGCTGGCACATTTACGCCAACAATTTCCAGTCCTGTACAAGTAAGAACTTCAAGAAGTCGGCCAGTTCAGCGCGATTAGATGGTCCACGATTCCCAGATCTGCAGGTATTCCTCCCGACGCGAGTCATCGTCGCAGCCACATACTGGAGGGCCCTCACACTTCAAACGCCCCTTAAAGAGGCGTGGCCGATGGCAGCAGCATTGGAAACCATCAATAAGAATGTCGGCAAACAATTCGGTTCAGCAGTATTAGCAGCCCTGCACAGGTCCTTGCCCCGTGTGATGGAGATATACGGGCGCCTGAAGCACTTCCGAGTGGGACAGCCGACTACTCCTGTCGGCTGAAGCCGTTGTCAAGGACACTTTGTTGCACTGGGCCGATCTTTACAGCTGAACGTCTGCAATAGGTCACAGACTTAAACGACGGGTTTTGGCCAACCGGGTGTTCCAATGCTCTTGACGCTTAATGGGTTCTCCAAGTAATCAAGCTGTTGACCCAAAAAACCCAATCCTGCTGTGACATTTGTGGATTAATAAATGGCGGCTTCGCTGCCCACACCGCGACCTTCGCAGCACGCAGAAACCTGCAACAATTTTCCTAGCAATTAGCGCTCACGTTCTGCAAGGCCAATGTTTATCGATCAGAACATTCACGCCTGCGAGGCGTATATTAAACCTTCAAGAACCACATCACGAACCAGAGAAACCACCATGCTGAAATCACGAGAAGGTCAAAAAGTTCCCAACGTCACGTTCCCGATTCGGGTCAATGGCGAGTGGCAAAAAGTCAACAGCGACGCCGTGTTCAACGGTAAAACGGTCGTGCTGTTCGCGCTACCGGGTGCCTTCACGCCGACCTGCTCCAGCAAGCATCTGCCGCGGTACAACGAACTGGCTGGCGTATTCAAAGCCAATGGGGTGGACAGCGTGGTTTGCCTGGCCGTCAATGATCCCTTCGTAATGGCAAACTGGAAAGCAGAGCAGAACGCCGACAACATCGACTTCCTGCCCGATGGCAACGGTGAATTCAGCGCAGGCATGGGCCTGTTGGTGGACAAATCGGAGATCGGTTTGGGCAAACGCAGCTGGCGCTATTCCATGCTGGTGAAGGATGGTTTGATTGAAAAAATGTTCATCGAGCCCGAAGAACCCGGCGATCCTTTCAAGGTGTCGGACGCCGATACCATGTTGAACTACATCAGCCCCAAGGCCAGTCCCCCGCCACGAGTCACTTTCTTTGGCAAACCCGGCTGCCCCCACTGCGCCCGCGCCCGCAAGATGCTCAACGACAAGAGTCTTCGTTTTGAAGAAATTGAGTTGGGCCGCCACGGCATCAGCTACAGCTCGCTGCAAGCGGTGACCGGACGCGGCACCACACCCCAGGTGTATATCGATGGCGAACACGTCGGTGGCGCCGATGAACTGGCCCTCTGGTTGGCCAAATAAGTTTTTACAAACGACCTCAAGCCTGCCCTGCGGCAGGCCTAAGCAACGCTGGCATTCATAACTGCCGGCATTACAAGGGGAGCTAGTTGCCATGACACCGATTCAAGTCAATGTCGCTATTGTGGGTGCCGGTACTGCCGGCATGGGGGCCTACCGGGCGGCCCGCGCCCTCACTGACTCCGTCTTGCTGATCGAAGGGGGAAGCTACGGCACGACTTGCGCCCGCGTGGGTTGCATGTCGAGCAAATTGTTGATTGCCGCTGCGGAAGCGGCGCACCAAGCGCGCCATGCCGAGCCGTTCGGGGTGCAGGTGAAAGAGGTCACGATTGACGGCGCAGCCGTGATGGCACGCGTGCAGCGCGAACGCACCCGTTTTGTCGGATTCGTGCTGGAGACAATTGAATCCATTGCGCCAGGTGATCGTTTGACGGCCAAGGTGAAGTTTCAGGATGCCCATACCTTGGTGACGGAGCAGGGCCAGTTGATTCATGCCCAGCGCATCGTGATCGCCACCGGCAGCATTCCCGTTCTGCCGCCGGTGTTGAAAGGATTGCGCGCCCATTTGCTGACCAATGAAAACGTCTTCGAATTGCCCACGTTGCCGACCAGCCTGGCGGTGTTCGGGCCGGGACCGCTGGGGATGGAACTGGGCCAGGCCATGAGCCGCCTGGGCGTCAAGGTCAAGATGTTTGGCGTCGGCGGTGGTATTGCCGGCATTCGCGACCCGGAAATTCGCGACTACGCCAACCAGGCCTTCAATGAAGAGTTTTATCTGGATGCCTCGGCTGAGGTGAAGTCCGTCAAAGAAACCGCCACCGGGGTCGAAGTCCATTACCTGGATCGCGCGGGTGCCTGGCAAACCGAGCCGTTCGACTATGTCTTGGCGGCGACCGGGCGGGCGCCTGATCTTGCCGGACTGGCGTTGAAAAACACCGGACTGCAGTTAAATAAACGCGGCGTTCCCCTGTTTGACCGCTTCACGCTGCAGTGCGGCAACAACGCGATCTTTATGGCGGGCGACGCCAGCAACGACGTTCCCCTGCTGCACGAAGCGGCCGATCAGGGTCGCATCGCTGGCGAGAATGCCGGACGGTATCCCGACATCCGATCCGGCTTGCGCCGCACCCCGCTGGCGGTCGTCTTCACCGATCCGCAAGTGGCCTCGGTGGGGCTCAACCTGGAACAGTTAAACCAGCACTTCAAGGGTCGGTTCGCGGTGGGACTCGTGTCGTTCGAGGACCAGGGACGCAGTCGGGTCATGCTGCGCAACAAAGGGATTTTGAAGGTCTATGCCGAGCACGGTAGCGGCTTGTTCCTGGGGGCGGAAATGTTCGGCCCCGCCGCCGAGCACATCGGCCATCTGCTGGCCTGGGCGGCGCAACAGCGCATGACGGTCTCCGCCATGCTGGACATGCCGTTCTACCATCCGGTTATTGAAGAAGGCTTGCGCACGGCACTGCGGGATCTCAACCATAAGCTGCACATCGGTCCGGACGTGATCAATCGTTGTATGGATTGCGGGCCTGGCGCTTAGGTTCTAGTGATGTTTTTCGGGGCTCGATTTCACGCTCTCTGGCCTTATTGGCCGTCATGCATTTAAAGGAATTGCAGCGTGGCCCATTCCTCCAACATCCGTAGCTCATCCGGTTTGGCAGTTCTCAGCCTTGGGTTGGCGCTGTCCGCCTGCGCGCCGGTACCGGTTGCCACGTGGGTCGCGGCACCCGCCGAAGCGCCGAACTTTGCGTCCCGGCTGCGCTGCGGCAGCCAGCTCGTGACGCTGGGGTTCACGGGGGAGGCGATGCATCTGCGCACGGACAACGCTCGCTTTGCCCTGCACGCGGTGCCCGCGGAGTCGGGTGCCAAATACGAAGCGGTGGACGATGCCACGACCAGTTTGTGGAACAAAGGCCGCGCCTGGATGCTGACGCTGCACGGCCAGGACTACCCGGTGTGCCGTACCGTCAGCAGTGGCGCACAGGCGTTTCGCGCCACGGGCAACGAACCGGGCTGGCAGCTGGATATTTACGGCCCCCACTTCAGTTTTGTCACGCAGGATGAACGCGTGCGCGTGAGCGGCCGCACGCCTGTGCCGCAGGTGTCGGCCGACGTGACGACCTACAGCGTCGCCACCGAGGCTGGCCCCTTGACGGCGCTCTGACCCGTCAACGCTGCGTCGACAGCATGAGTGGCATGCTTTATCCGAACACGGTGCAGGTGCGCTACCGGGAACGCGATTTTCAGGGCTGCGGCGGCGATCCGGCTACCTTGCTGCAAGGCACCGAATGGGTGCTGGAGGACATGGCCGGGCGGGGCCTGATTGACCGGTCGCGCATCACCCTTGTTTTTGGCGTGGACGGCCAGCTCTCCGGCCGGGCCTCGTGCAATAGCTACGTGGCCAGTTACGCGCTGACCGGTGAAACCCTTCAGGTCAGCCAAGCGGTCACAACCAGGATGGCCTGTGCCCCGACCCTTGGGCAGCAGGAAACGCTGTTTTTGGCTTTGCTGCAGGAGGTACAGCGCTTTACGTTCAGCGCCGACGGCGCCCTACTGCTCGACACTGCGGATGGCCGGCAGCTCCTGGCGCGGCGCGCCAAAGCCTTATAAAAATTGCCGTTTAGTTGCTATTTATTAAATAGCAGATTGTGCAGTATCGACGGGGGCTAGCGGCTAATTTGGCACTAACTCCACAGTAAAAATGGCACCCGAAGGTGCCATTTTTACGTTACAACCTGTCTAAACGACAGAATTCCTGATCTACAAATCGCCCTTGCATTCTCAAAGCTGGGATTAAATGCTGGTCCGCATATAAACAATCAGTCCTCTCGATAGGCCTCTGCCCAGCTTTTTCAGCAGCCTCGGGAGAATGACCACGTCCGGCCTGCAGCTCCTGCAACATCAGCGCGTAACCGGGCTCCCAAGCAGTGAGGCATGGAAACGTTGACCGCATCGCCGCCAGAATTCTCATCCCAGCGAAATCAAGATCACCCCAGAAATGAACGGGATTCGCGGTATCGGCATTGCCAAACAGCCATTTTTCAAAGAGCAGTTTGATTTCACCGCCAAGCGCCCCGGTACCGGCGTAATAAAGAGAACAACCGCCAGGCATACGCAGGCGTTTCGCACTTCCTTTGAATCCGGACGCATAAACCAGTGCAAGCCCCTCGAACGATTTCTCTGCCGCGCGACATGCTTGCTCGAAGGTCATGAGATTTTCAATAAATAGAACCGCCGAATACCCGCCAACTGGGAGATAAACCTGAAGCTGAATCGGCGACTCCGGAAATGGGCATTCATCCATACTCAGCAGCGCGGCGACCAGCCCCTGGCGTTTATCCAGCACCTTGGACATACCCCAAAAAAGCTGTGCCGACACCTCGCGGAGCAGCATCGGATGGTCGGCAAAAGACTTCAGCTTATTGAGTTGCGGCACCACCTCATCCATCGAATGATCAGGCATGTCGATACAGAACTCGCCAACGGCACGCTTGACCGCATCCGATGCATCCAAGCCTGTGTCAACAGCATTGCGCCAACGCTCCACACTTGATTTAATGCGCTCTGGGCGATTGACGGCTTCCCGGATGGCGGTCACGTTCAGCACGGTGACGCGAGGCGCCAAAGCGTAGCCGGAAGCCGACTTCAAGGCGCTCGCTGGTTTGACCTGTAGCCAGCCCCAGCGACACATCTCGATGACGTGCTCCCAGAGCTCCTCCTTGCGCGACTCAAAGGGCAAAGCATTCAACGTCGGCCAGGTTTTTTCCGTCAGGGCTATGGACTGGGATGTGGCGCTGCCACGCTGCTCGGCGGAGTCCAGCCGGTCGACCAGCAGGTTGAGCAACTCGCGAATGCCCTTCGTGATAAGCCAAAGAGGTTTCTTGGTCACTTGAAAGCCTCAGCAGCATCAACCAGCTCTGCCGCCTCGAAGGTCAGCTTTGCCTGCTCATTTGCCTGTGAGCGCTGCAGCGCCCACAGCTCGCGCATCCGGTCGATCTTGAGAACTCGTTCGTCGCAGTCAGATATAAAGTCAAGCTCTCCGTTTGCATCCACGGCCGCCCGAGTGAAACTGTATTCACGGGTGAATTCGTCCCGAAGACCGCCCGCTGCTTTGGTCGGCATGGCGCTAATGACCTGCAAACCCAGGTTGTCGCGCAGAAAACGAAGCACCGCGCGAGCGCGTTGTTCGTCCATCTTGGAAAATGATTCATCATTCACCAGCAGTTTCAGGCTAGGTCCCTTTTCGAAAAACTTGAGCCGGTTGGTCACTATCGCTGCGCGAACGATATAAGCAGGCGTCTCAAGCTGTCCACCAGAGCCAGTGCCCCAAGTGGAAAGAGGCGTTCGCCCACCGCTGTCAGAATCGTTCCAGATTTCGTAGCGACGGTAATTACGGTAGTCGGCGATGCGCAACAGCTCGCGACTGGCGCGCTCCTGGTCTGGATCAAGCAGCAGTTTGACTAGCCTGTCACGCACCTCGACGTGTTTGGTTGAAAGTTCGGTCTCACCAAACAAGTCCACCGTCTCGGGCGAGTCTGCAAGCTCGGTGACCGCATTAAAGAAACTGTAGTAATCCTCAAATTCACGCTCCCACTTCCAATCGATACTGAATTGGTCGGAACCGAACTTCAAATTCTGTAGCTCACCGTTCAAATGCTTCAGGGTACGAATACCATCGTCCACTTTGGTCTTGATTTCCACGCAAAACTGTTTGGTGAAAACATCGTGAAAGGAGCGCTCGGCTTTCTCAACATCATTGCGGTTGTTATAGAGACCGATGCCCTCCATATCTTTGAGCTGTTGACTGGCGGCACGCCCCAGAACGACCAATGGCCCGTAGTACGGGTCGAAAGTGTTTGCATCATGATGGTGGGGCAATGCGGATTGGAAGCGCTCCTCTGTTCGAGCTTGGGCGTTGTACTCCGCCAGCAGTTCACGAACGTCGCCCAGAAGGTTGCCTGGAGCGGCTCGAAGAGCAGTTAACTTGTGCTGGGTGCCTGCGATGTCGATGGCACGCGCAGTCAAGAGGTCCTCGACCTCCTCGGCCATCACGGTGTACGTTTTTTCAGGGTTCGCTTCGCACAAGACCTTGAGTCGCTGAATCTGGCGATCGCGTTCGGCAAATCGACTGTCACGCCGAGCATTAATATCGAGAATAGCGTCCTCAGCGGTTTTTACACGACCATCCGCAAGAGCCGCCTCTGTATGAGCACGTTGCATCGCAACCTCGTGTTGCTCTATTTCTCCTACCAATTCAACGAGTCGTATTTCAAGTCCAACAACTTCAGTCAGGTCTAACTGAGACAGAGACCGGCGAGCATGGTCGATTTCGGTAGCACAAGTGCCCAAGGGTTGTGCATCGAAAACCGGCTCCTTCAATTTGGAGAGGTGCTGGCGGACTACAAAGAGTGTTGTCTGCAATCCTTCCAAACGCAAAACTTCCAACTCGGCAGCGACTAACCGCTCGGTCGTTTCTATCAAAGCCCTTTCCCGAGCCGCGCGGCCAAGCACCAGGTTTTTCTGGTCGCAAACAAACATCGTGCGTGAACCACTGGCTTTGCCATCCTTGGTCAATCCGCGTGCAGTCTTGCGAAGTTGCTCCACATTCTTAACCTTGACCACCGAACCGTACTGTTCAATCAGGTAGGCCCTTGCAATGGGGTTTTCCGTACGCAGTTCGTGGGTAATTGAATCTTGCGATACGCGCGCCGGGTCGGCCCGGTCAAGACAGTACTGCCCCTGAATAACTTTAGAGCGAAGGCCGCGCGCCTGCAAAAAATCAGTCGTTTTAGCCTCCCACTCGGGCTTGACGATCAGGTTGAACCGGGCATTGTCCAAGTAGCCTTCTATGGCACTCTGCCATTCCTCAGAAGCAGGTTCCACCAGATCGCAAAGAACTTGTACATTCGCCTGCGGCAAATCGTCCCGAATACGATCCAGCGTCAATTTGGTGTCGTGGTTGTAGTTGCCCCCGCCTGACGCAAGATGAGCTTTTTTCCCAGCCAAGTCGTCTCTGGCCCTTTTGGCAGCAATGATGCTAGCGTCCAGCGTCGACGATTCGGTCGCAATCGCAATGGAAACACTATCCACAGGTCCCACCAGCGCGCCATGCACTGCTGCAATGCCGGTATTGGCCCCTTCAAATGCTGACACAAGCGTTTGAAGCTTGGATACGCTCAACTCGTCCTCGCCCTCGCCCTCGGCCTCAACAACGGCATCCTGCAACAGCGCGAGCCTATCGAGCGCGGTTTCCGAAACCGCGTCCGCTACAGCCTGAACCGACGCCTTCAACTTGGGAAATTGGTCTGGGACGGGTTTGCCAATGAGTTGCCGCGCCGCGTTGTCCAACTGCGCAGCAGCCAATAAGGATCTGCTCAGCAATTCGAGTGTCGTTCTGGCCGTCAACGTCGCCCGCGAGAGTGAATCTTCCAAGCGTTCCTTCTCACCATGGGCAGGAATTCCCTTCAACTGGACGGCTACCGCGATTCGGCTTTTGTCTTTATCCTCCCGAAGGCCTTTTTCAACCAACTCTTCCGCCCTGTGCCGTTTGGCAAGTTCGGTATCGTCTGCCATCTTCTGCTGCTCTTGCGATGTGCGTTCGTTGTCCGAACGAACAACCTGTTTTGCCAACAGCAGGTCGTACTTCACTTGTTGCTCAAACGCCGTTGCCGTTGTCCCAATGGCACCCGTGAGCTCTTTCAGGCGCTTCACGGTTACTTCAATACGCTGACCCTCATGCTTCAGGTTGGTTACCTGACACATCAAGTCGCTGATTCGGTTAATGCTCTCCTGTAATTGCTTGCCGTCGAATTCGAGAATCTCGTCACGAACCAAATCGTGTACAGAACCAATGGGTTTGTAGGCAATCGACTGGCACCAGGCTTTGGCTGCATTTTGTGCCTCGTCCCAGGTCACGGTGGAGCGACCGCGGAAGCGACCATAAAGAGCGCAAAGATAGTCTTTCTTGTGCCCGTCATAGGTCGTTATGCGCGGGTATTTGGCTTTGAGACGCTTGACGATTTCATCGACGGCGACGCATTCGGTGGCTTCCGCGTTCTTGACAAAGTCATCCAAAGTCACCGCGGCATCGTCAATGATGACAAGCTCGAACTTTTCCAGCTTGGTGTCTCTGCGTTCACCCGCGCCATCAACCCGAGCTGCCGCGGCAACCAGTGCTGTGAACGTTTTGACACCGTCTTCGCCCGGACTCGGACGAAATACCGCCGCCATGTAGCCTTGTGCACCATCGGGGCGAGAAAAGCGGCTGTATTCAGCGCCCACAACATAGGACTCCAGCGTCCGCTTGGTTTTGCCCCTGCGCTGACCTTGCGAAACCTCGTCTTGGCCTGGGTTGTAGTTGAAGATGCCTTGGTAGGCAGCGGTCATGACTGTCTGCAGCGCATCAAGCATGGTTGACTTACCTGACCCAGTTTGACCAGTCAACAAGGTCATGTCGCCCATGTCGTATTCACCTGAACGAATCTGGCCCCAATTCACCAATACCAAACGATCCAGCTTCATTCACCAGTCTCCTCGATTTGAACTATCTGCTCAATGAGGCCATCAGCATCCAGTGCGGCTGTGAGCGCGTCGTTGCTCACAATTCCGAGAATGGTTGGCCGAATGGCCAGCAACGCGTCTTCGTCTTCAATTGAGAAACTGGGCGCAAAGCTAAGCAAGCGGTGCCGTCGCAGCTCTGCCAACAGCGCCTTCTTTTCACTGAGGGTTGTGGGCAACGTACGCTTGAGCTGCGTCTGCAGGGTTATTGCCAACTCTTCAAATCCAATCAGGGCCTCACCTTGCGGCTGAATGTCACCGTTATTCAACTTATTTTGGTAAATGAACCGCAGCGCAAGGGTTGCCGCAACAAAGTCGGTGGAGACACGCGCACGCAATGAGGGAACGGACTCGTAAATATCTTCCGGCAGGCTGTCCACGACGGCACCGGGGGCATAGAGGCGATAAAACTGGTTCGTAGCGTCATTGTGCAGCAGCAGACCGGCGACATCGAAATATTCCTCCAGCATCGTCTCTACACGCCGTGCATCGTCATACAACAGCTGCTCGACACGGTCCTCATCGCGGACGATGACCCCGTATGTCAACAGTCGGGTAATGATTTCGCGGAACCGTTCATTCTTCATATTCGCCACAGACAGTTGTTCCCGGACAACAGTAGAGATATTCATTTTTTTTCGTCAATTTCGTAGTCAGAGCCGCTATAGAACTCGTTGTCCAAGCGGGTTGTTAGTTTTCGAGCGACGAGATCGTTACCACGGGCGTTACGAACGGCCTCGACGGCCTGCATGGTTCGGATCACGTCGCGTGCGGTCGAGGACGGCAGCAAAGACAAGCGAATGGGGTGCCGGAATATCCGCAGGTCACCCCGTAGCTTTTCAGCGAGTTCTTCGTTGGAAAGCGAGAACACCTCTGACTCAGCCCGGTGCATCGCGGCTGCCAAACGGGCCTCGCGGCTCGGTCTAGGCTGAATGGAAACCGTCACAGCCTTGCGACGCTGCGTCGCCGTGCGAAGTTTGAAACTGTACGGATCGAGCAATCGAACCTCGGCGGATGCCAAGTGCTCTCCGATCCTCGCCAGAAGCTTGTCCTGAGTTTCTCTGGGTGATTCAGACACTTTCTGAATGGCTGCCAAGTAGGCGTGCCGGGTCTGGCCAGAGCGCAGCATCATCGACTGCAGCGCCAGCCCGTTGACCCGCTTCAGGTAGGTTTCCATCGCCTTGAGGAAACCCGGCTGCTTAGATTCGCAGGCCGCGTCAACGATGTCCTCAATACGACTCAGCAACCAGTCGTAGACAGAAGGTCCCGTGTGCTCTTTCACCGCCCAATGGAGGATGTCGTGCAGTTGAGCGTCCACGCGCTTGTATTTGTTTTCAGGCACCACACGCAGTTTCTCTAACTTCTGGCGGATGGCCTGACGATTCAGCGTCGCATTGTCGGCGGTGAGCTGTTTGGAATAGTCGCGCTGAAAGCGGTCGAGAAACTCCACGAACTCGCTCCACTGAGTGTGAACCGACGCCGTTTGCATCAAATGGCGCACCAGTTCCTGGAAGTAATCGATGCCGTCGGTCAGGTCTTCGATAACTTTCTCTGCGTATTCGTAAGCGTCTACCAGGTCGTGTGCATCGCCACGCTCAGTCAGGGCTGCCTCCAGTGCGTTGCGACAGCCCCTCATGTTGCGCTGGCGGCTGCGACTCGGGCGATCCAGCGACCAAAGTGCTTCTGCAAAGAGCTTGCCAGGACGAGAGAACCGAAAGGCCGTCACGAGGCCGTGCCGGTCAGCAAACTGTTCCAGCCAACCGTCGGCCAACAATGCGCGAATGACGACCCCAGTCAAGTGCTGTGGGTCGTCTGACTCCGGCGTATTGAATTCGTCCTGTCCAGCGTCGGGAGCGACCTTGTCCTGAAAGTCGCGTACCACTGGAAGCAGAAGATCCTTGAGGACGTCGCGGGTGAGATTGTGCGCATAGTCAGCAGCCGGTCCGTGTAGACGCTCAAACATGGCACGCAGGCAAGCAACAAATAACTCGCGGCGAGAGCTGCTGACGGGACGGAAGAACTTTTGTCGCTCTGCTTCGAAAAACAATGACGTCATACGATCGCACAGCTTTCAGATTGAGCGGATGAAAGGTCAATCATCTGTTGACTCTCATATCCTTGACGCGCAGGAGCATCCTGAAATGCGACCAGCTCAATTCTCTCCACGCTGTGGAGAGAATTGGAAACTCAAGATGAAACTGGCGGTAGTTCCAAAGACTTGGGGCGGAAAACCCTTTGCCAAACTCCGACGAGAGGCGTTTTGCCAGCTCCAAGAGCACACGTTTCCCATACTCTGCCCGCTTCGCTCCCCCTTGTTCGTCTTCCACAATCAGGCGACCGATCTGCCAGTAGGCCTGCACCATCGTCGTGTTGACGGTCTGGCGTACCTGCGTTCGCGCGGCCAGCAGAACGTCGCGGATACCCTGGTACAAAACTAACTTGGCAGCAACAGGCAGATTGCTCATGTCGAAAACCCTTTTTTCGCAACACTCACACGGCTCGGCCACGGATCTTTATCGCAGTTATCAAATAGGTGGGCCATTGTTTAATTTTTCGAATGCGGTTTCCCTGATGGGCTCATTGTGCCCTCATCAATACCGGATTTCTGAAGCGCCAAGGAGGCGGGAATGCCGCTTGCCGTCAGGCATTTCGAACCATCACCCCATCGCGCGTCGCCGCGCCGGAGCGCACCAGATCGCCAATCAACTGCTCGACCCACGGTGCAAATTCCTGCTTTGAGAAATGCGTGTTGTAAATCAACGTGAAGTACGGGGTGGCCTGCGCCCAGGCCAGGAAGGCGGCCAGCTCGATGTTCTGGACTTCGAGCAGCTTGAACTTGAGCAGGACTTTGGCGCCGTACTGGATGTGCTTTTCCGGATGCGCCACAAAGCTGTCCAGCCGGTCACGGGCGCGGGCAATGGCGGCCGCCACGCCCGCGAAAGCAGGGCCGTGCCCCGGAATCACGATCGCGGGCGCCAGCGACTCAATCAGGTCGATGGTTTGGCCAACTTCGTCAAACGCCGCCACGCCTTCCAGCTCGGGGAATACCACGCCGAAGCCGCGCTCCCACAAGGCGTCGGCCGAGACCAGGACACGGGAGGCCGGCTCAAACAAGATCACCGAGTGCGGGTCGTGCCCGGGGGCCGCATGCACCTGCCACGGCCTGTCGCCGAGCTGGATGTCCGTCCCCGGCAGCAGCACGGCATCGAAGCCAAACGGCGGGCAAGTCTGCCCGGTCGGCGCGTAGGTCAGCGCGTGCGGGTCCCAGTGACGGACGTGCGGCGCCAGGCCGGGCGGAATGTGGGTCTGGAGCGCCGGGTAGGCGTGCTGCAGCGCCGCGTTGCCGCCGCAGTGGTCGCTGTGCAAGTGGGTGTTGAGCAGCAGATCGAGCGGGCGGCCCTGAAGCGCCGCCTCGACCAGGGCCAGCGTTTGCCCGGCATGGTCGCCGTAACCACTGTCAATGAGGGCGGTGCCCGCGCGGCCGCTGATCAGGATGTTGTTGGACGACAGCCAGCCGCGTTCAAACACGCTGATGTCGGCGGGCAGCAGGGGGCGCGGCAGGGCTTGCTCAGACATGCGTGCGGTCCTGGCGGTGGTATTTCAAAGCTGGTTTTTTCATGCGGGTCTCCGTTGGCCTCATTTTGAAGCAGGATGACGGGCTGCCGTTAGCGGGCTTGTCCCAATAGCTGGGTCAGTTCGGTCTCACAAGCGACAACGTTGCCATCAAACAGCAGGTCAATCAGCCGGGTTTCACGGGCCTGCACGATCTCCAGAAAATGCTGGGCGCCCTCGCCTTGGCGGCCCATGGCGGCAAAAGTGTCAAAGCCCGCTTCCAGAAATTGCTGCAACGCGCCAAGTCCCGCCAGGTTGGCCGGTCGGCGCATCATCTTGAGCATCAGGCGCAGACCGGGGGTGCGCGTCAGGCGGTCCAGTTCTTGGCCGATGCGAATGACGGTGGTCAACTGGGCGTAGCGGTCGGCGCGCCGGTCAACCACACGCCAGGCGGCGATGTAGCGCGTCACCTCGTTCGTGTCGGCGTGTTGGATGACCTGTTGCGCCATCGCCAGATCCAGCTCTTCGGACAGCCGATGCACCTGCGCCAGCGCGGTGGCGGTCTGCACCACCTGCGGTGGAAAGAGGCGTTCCAGCGTGCCGGCAATGCGGGCAAATTGGGCATCGCGCCCGGAGTAGTCTTTGGCGCTGTACAACTCTTCCAGAAAAAAGCGGGCGGCGGCCCGGTAGCGGTCCGTGTCCAGCAGATCAGCGTAGCTGCCGGCAAAGCGGCGGGCCTGCAGCTGCTTGATGTCGCTCACGGCGCGCGCCAGCCCGGGCGTCGCGGCGGCGATTTGGCGCAACTGGCCGACGTGCAGCACGGCGTCACGAATAGTGGGGGTCGCATCCATATGAGCACGAGTTTATCGGCAGCGCCGCACCGGCCTACACTGCAGCCCTGCCGAAATTTCCGGCGATGGAGCCCGCCATGCCAATTACCTCCCCGATCGATCCCACCTGCTGCCCACTGTGCGGCCAATCCAACCAGTGCGCCGGACAAGTCGAACGCGCCACCGGCATCAAACAGCCGCCGTGCTGGTGCAACGAGGCCAGCTTCGGCGCCGATTTGCTGGCGCGCGTCCCGGAGCAGTTGCGCCGCAAGGCCTGCATTTGCCCCGCGTGCGTTCAAGCCGCTGCCGTCTGAGTTTCTGTCTTGCTATTTAATTAATAGCTTCTTGCGCATAGTGGACGGGGGCTAGCGGCCAATTTTGTATAAACATTAGTCGGAACCCGTTATCCCCATGACACTTCAATAGAAGTTGTAGAATCAAAGCATGGATAAATTGTCAGCCCTTGCCGTTTTTGAATCGCTCTCCTCCGGCGTGCGTTTGGACATTTACCGGCTGCTGGTCAAAGTCGGGCCGGAAGGTCGGGTCGCCGGTGAAATTTCCAGCACGCTGGCGGTACCGCCGACCAATCTGTCGTTCCATCTGAAGGCGCTGACCCATGCGCAGTTGCTATCGGTGGTGCAAGAAGGGCGCTTTCAGCGCTACCGCGCCAACCTGGCGCTGATGCACGACTTGATCGCTTATTTGACCGAAGAATGTTGTGCTGGCCATCCGGAGCAATGCGCCGAGCTTTGTCCGCCGCTCAGCTGCCAGACCGCGCCCGCCATTCCGACGCCCGCCTGAAGCGCCAGCGCCTTAGCGGACGTTGCGGTTAAACCCCACCTGTCGATGTTTGCCCCAGGAGATCACCCCATGCAGTTTCTCGAACAACCGCCCCGTTTTCTGTTCTTCACCGGCAAGGGCGGCGTCGGCAAGACCTCGATCGCCTGCGCCACCGCGGTCCAGCTGGCGGCGGCCAATAAACGCGTGCTGCTGGTCAGCACCGATCCGGCCTCCAACGTCGGCCAGGTCTTTGGCATCACGATCGGCAACCAGATCACCGCCATCCCGGCCGTCGCCAACCTGTCGGCGCTGGAGATTGATCCCCAAGCCGCGGCGCAAGCCTACCGCGACCGCATCGTCGGGCCGGTGCGCGGGGTGCTGCCGGAGGCGGTGGTGAAGGGCATCGAGGAGCAACTGTCCGGCGCCTGCACCACCGAGATCGCCGCCTTTGACGAGTTCACCGCCCTGCTGACCGACGCCGCGTTGACGCACGATTTTGAGCACATCATTTTCGACACCGCGCCCACCGGCCACACGATCCGGCTGTTGCAACTGCCGGGCGCCTGGAGCGGATTTCTGGACGAGGGCAAGGGCGATGCTTCGTGTCTCGGTCCGCTGGCCGGGCTGGAGAAGCAGCGCGCCCAGTACAAGGCGGCGGTGGATGCGCTGGCCGACCCCGAGCGAACCCGCCTGGTGCTGGTGGCGCGTGCCCAGCAAGCCACCTTGCGCGAGGCGGCGCGCACCCATGTCGAACTCGCCGCGATTGGCCTGTCCAAACAGTTTCTGGTGATCAACGGCGTGTTTCCGCCGACCGAGGTCGATCAAGATCCGTTGGCGGCCGCCATCTGCCAGCGGGAGCTGGCCGCGCTGGCCGGCATGCCGGTCATGCTGCAAACCCTGCCAACGGACCAGATCGCGCTCAAAGCGTTCGACCTGGTGGGGCTGGACGCCCTGCGCCAATTGCTGGTCAGCAGCGCGCTGCCCCAAGCCGTCGTCACGCCGGAGCCGCTCCCACTCGACGCACCCAGCCTGTCGCAACTGGTGGATGACATCGCCGCCGACGGCCATGGGCTGGTGATGCTGATGGGCAAGGGCGGCGTCGGCAAGACCACGCTGGCGGCGGCGGTGGCGGTGCAGCTGGCCCATCGCGGATGGCCGGTTCACCTGACCACCTCGGACCCGGCCGCGCATCTGGTTGAGACCCTGCGCGGCACGCTGGAACACCTGACGGTGAGCCGCATCGATCCGCACGCTGTGACCGAGCGCTACCGCGAGCAGGTGCTGGCGAGCAAAGGCGCCAAGCTGGACGCGGCCGGCCGCGCCTTGCTGGAAGAAGATTTGCGCTCACCCTGCACCGAAGAGATTGCCGTGTTCCAGGCCTTCGCGCGCGTGATTCGCGAGGCCGGCAAAAAGTTTGTCGTGATGGACACCGCGCCGACCGGCCACACCCTGTTGCTGCTGGACGCCACCGGCGCCTACCACCGCGACATCGCACGCCAGATGAAAGACACCGGCCTGCACTTCACCACCCCAATGATGCAACTGCAAGACCCGAAACAAACCAAGGTGCTGCTGGTGACACTGGCGGAAAAAACGCCGGTGCTGGAGGCCGCCAACCTGCAGGCCGACCTGCAGCGCGCCGGCATTGCGCCCTGGGCCTGGATCATCAACAACAGCGTGGCAGCGGCCTCGCTCAGCGCACCGATTACCGCCCCGCTGCTGCGCCAGCGCGCCCACAACGAACGGGCGGAGATCGCCTCGGTGGCCAGCCGGCACGCCCAGCGCTACGCCTTGGTTCCGCTCCTGAAAGAGGAGCCGATTGGCGTGGAACGCCTCATGCAGCTAGCGGGCCATTCGTCTGCAACCCCATTCACCTCCAAGGAAATCTGAAATGACGGAAAAAGTTCTCAACGTCCTGTTCTTGTGTACCCACAACTCAGCGCGCAGCATCCTGGCCGAAGCCATCCTCAACCACATCGGCCACGGGCGTTTCAAGGCCTATTCAGCCGGCAGCCACCCGCGCGACAACCAGCAGCCCAACCCGCTGGGTTTGCAGGTACTGCAAAACGCCGGCATGGCCACGGCCGGTCTGCGCAGCAAGACCTGGGATGAATTTGCCACTCCGCAAGCGCCGCACATGGACCTGGTGATCACCGTCTGCGACAACGCGGCCGGCGAGGTCTGCCCCTACTGGCCCGGCCAGCCGGCCACCGCACACTGGGGCTACCCCGACCCCTCGGCCGGCAATGGCACAGAGGCGCAGAAGCTGGAAGCCTTTCGCTTGACGCTGCACGCGCTTAAGCACCGGCTGGAATTGCTGACCAGCCTGCCCGCCTCGAAGCTGGAAAAGACCTTGCTGCAAAGCTCGGCCCGCGACTTGGACCAGGCGTAACCCCATGAGTGTTCAATGTGAAGTGACTGCCAAGCAGGCAGCGGGCGCACCAATGAGCGTGTTCGAGCGCTACCTGACGGTGTGGGTGTTTCTGTGCATCGTGGTCGGTATCGGGCTCGGCCAGTGGCTGCCCGACTTGTTCCAGGCCATTGGCCGCATGGAGGTCGCCAACGTCAACCTGCCGGTCGGCGTGCTGATCTGGGTCATGATCATTCCGATGTTGGTCAAGGTCGATTTTGGCGCGCTGCACGAGGTGCGCCAGCATGTGAAGGGCATTGGCGTCACACTGTTCGTCAACTGGTTGGTCAAGCCGTTCACCATGGCGTTTCTCGGCTGGCTGTTCATCCGCCATTTGTTTGCACCGCTGCTGCCGGCCGACCAGTTGGATAGCTATATCGCCGGCCTGATCCTGCTGGCCGCCGCACCCTGCACCGCCATGGTGTTTGTCTGGAGCCGGCTGACCGGCGGCGACCCCTTGTTCACGCTGTCGCAAGTGGCGCTGAACGACAGCATCATGGTGATCGCCTTCGCGCCGCTGGTGGCCTTTTTGCTCGGCATCTCGGCCATCACCGTGCCGTGGGCCACGCTGCTGATCTCAGTGGGCTTGTACATCGTGATTCCGGTGCTGCTGGCGCAAGTGTGGCGCAAGGCCTTGATGGCCAAGGGACACGCCGCCTTTGACGCCGCCATGCACAAGATCGGCCCCTGGTCGATCGCGGCCTTGCTGGCCACGCTGGTGTTGTTGTTCGCCTTTCAGGGTGAAGCGATTTTGAAGCAGCCGCTGGTGATTGCCTTGCTGGCGGTGCCGATTTTGATCCAGGTGTTTTTCAACTCGGCCCTGGCCTACTGGCTCAACCGCGCCGTGGGTGAAAAGCACAACATTGCCTGCCCGTCGGCGCTGATTGGCGCCTCCAACTTCTTCGAGCTGGCAGTGGCTGCGGCCATCAGCCTGTTTGGCTTCAACTCCGGTGCGGCATTGGCGACAGTGGTGGGCGTGTTGATTGAAGTGCCGGTGATGCTGCTGGTGGTTTATATCGTCAACAACTCCAAGGGCTGGTACGAGCGCGGCTGAACGGCGGCACCTTTGAAAGCAAAAACACCATGAACCACATCACGATTTATCACAACCCCAAGTGCGGCACCTCGCGCAACACACTGGCGCTGATTCGCAACACGGGCGCCGAGCCCCACGTCATCCCTTACCTGGAAATACCGCCCAGCCGCAC
>Ga0209100_1000150_pt1 | contig 80772 bp, 62 predicted proteins | sample lystaG_FD_185480 | JGI IMG/M metagenome (GOLD analysis project Ga0209100, IMG submission 185480) | Glacier valley bacterial and archeal communities from Borup Fiord, Nunavut, Canada, to study Microbial Dark Matter (Phase II) -... | ecosystem: Environmental > Aquatic > Freshwater > Ice > Glacier ...
TGATCCGACAGTACCTGCCCAAGGGCAAGAGCATGGCGCACGTCACGCAGGCGGACTGCGATCGAATCGCCGCCAGGATCAATTCGCGGCCGAGGAAGCGGTTGGGCTACAAGACACCGGAGGAGTGTTATGTACAAACCAGGTAGGCGTGAGCGTCAAAGGCGGAAGTGTTGCACTTCAAACTTGAACTTACGCGCACAACCCCGACGTCCCAAGGGGTATTCTCTGGACTACCGAGTCCATGGAGGAAGGGGACCGATGCGATTCGCCCACCTCATCACAGTCGCCATGCTGGCCATCGCCGTGGCGGCCTCCGCCGGATGCAGCAACGCCACGGGAGTGAGCCAGCAGGAGATGCGCAAGCTGGTGCAAGGCGACATCACGCAGGTTATGAACGACATCTCCCGCGCAGAGGAGAGCAGTCCGACGATTGGGCTGAGCTCCAATCCGTTCACCTACGCAGAGATCTCCCCCGCTTTGGACCGGCTGGTCGCCAGGGGGAAGCCAGCGCTCGACGCCATCGCCGATGAAGTTGAGAGTAGTGCGGACGACGGGCTGCGCGAGTACCTTCTGGCCATCGCGGGCCAGAGAATCATGGACGAAGTGAAGCCCGATGGGCTCTGGTCAACCGGCAAGGGGTGGGCACGCTACTATCGAGCCCAGAAGTAGGAATTCGCGCGTTCCGGGTTGCGTAGAACAACATGTATACGGTCCGCATAAGACTACTCCAGTCGCATACGCGCTGGTAGTGGCAGCCGTCCACGGACTGCTCGCGCGAGCCCGAAGGGTGAAGCTCGCGCGATCTGGCTGTGGTCGGGTGTCAGAACCTGGCGCTACACTCGCTCACATGACAACTCCAAGCGAGAACCTCAAAGGACGCCTCAAGGGCGTCGGCGTATCCCTGTCCGCTTCTCCCCCGCTGCGGGAGCTCTACGACGAGGTGGTCAGACACTTCGATTCGGGCGAGTCGGAAGACGACGTGCGCCTTTTCGTCTCCGAGTACCTGTTCGACCACGACGACATGGGCATCCGCGCGATGCTGGGACTGAACCGCAAGGCCTCACGCCTTCCGGCGGGCAAGGGCCTCATAGCCATCGCCACGCACTGGGCGGCCAAGCTCAAGAAGAAGACGATTCGAGACCTGCTCGTGGAGTGGTCGGCGCGCAACAACCTCGACGGATGGCTCGGGGACTTCATGGTCCAGTGGGCACGCAGCGGCGAGCCGCCCGCACTGAGCGGCAACGCCGCGCGGGTGGTCGGCGACTTCCACATCAACAAGGACGGCGAACCCATCGTCTTCATGTTCGCGACGGCGCTCTGCGACCCGGACGAGGCCTGCGAGGAGTTCAAGCGGAAGTGCGCCCTGACCTTCCCGCCCGAAACATGGGTGAAGAAGGGATTTGCCGAACGCGACGCGGCACGGTTCAAGGCGTTTGAGGAAGGTGCGACCGACTTCGAAATCGCCAAAGCGGAACTCCAGGCCGAAGGCTGGGAATGGGTCGCCTCCGACAAACGCGAGTACAACGCCGAGGTGAAGAGGCGCGCCAACTCCGTTCTGGTCAGCAGGAACCGCTGGTACGACTACGTGACAGGATTGCTCGATTCGACGTCACGCAATTCGGCCTGACCTGATGGGACATTCCACCCGTAACGACCGCAACACGTCGAACGGGTGCCAGTGTCCAAACCGAAACAACAGGCAGGAGAAGCCCTCGCGCGAGCCTTCGCTGCGCGGGGTGTGCGCTGCGATCGCGAGCTCGCCGCACAGGTGGCAGACCTCCTGCTCGACCTCGTGGAGCGCGGCGTCCTCGTGTCGCCCAAGGACCCCATCGTCCATAACATGGGGTCCTCTGTTCACCGGACAGTCGGTGATGCGGCGTGAAGCTCACGATTCTTCGCATGGCCGTGGACACTCTGGAGGCATCAATCGGCGGTCGCGTCCGCCCCTTCATGGTCGACGCGCTCGAAGCGGCCAAGCTCCAAGCCCAAGAGGACGAGTGCCCGGTGCTCGCTCCCTTGAACGGCATGGACTTCGGCATCCAAGGGCAGGGCGCGGCCCCCTACCGCTTCGTGCTTCGCGGCGAGGACGCCACCATCCGGGCCACCAAGTCGCCCAAGCTTCCCGGCGCTTCGGTCAGGCTTTCGGCTCTGGGGCTGGCCTACTACGAACCCGACCGTCTCCTCGACGCGCTGCTCAGCATCGTCGCCGAGTTCCTCGGGCCCGATGAGGAGCCCAAGCTCTCGCGTCTCGACCTGTGCGTCGACTTCCAGAGGTTCGACGTCGCCGGCCCCCACGGCGCGCGCTTCGTGACCCCCGCCAACTTCCGACCCGTCTACCCGAACGCCGAGCATCCCGAGACGTTCCAGTTCGGCCGGGGCAAGGTCGTCGTGCGCGTCTACAACAAGACGCGTGAGCTCGCCGTGTCGGGCAAGACGTGGATGAGCGGACTGTGGGAGCAGAACCCGGACTACGACCCCGCACAAGACGTCTGGCGCTTCGAGGTGCAGTACCGCCGCGAAGCCCTCAAAGAGCTCGGAGCCTCCGCACCCGCAGACGCGCTCGCGCAGCTACCCGAACTGCTGCGCTACGGACTCGGGTGGGCGGACCTCCGCATTCCATGCGGGCTTAGCTCTGACCGATGGGAGCGCCACCCCGCGTGGAGCGCGCTCGCCGAGGCAACGGGCACGCACACCACGCTGAACCGCGAGCGAGCCGTCGCAAGCATCGGCGACCTTCCGATGATCGCGGCGGCGGTTGCCGGATACACCGTATCGGCCGGAGTCCGCCTCGACCGCTTCGACTTCGACGACGTGTGGGGCATACTCGGCAGGAAAGTGCGCGACCGTCTCGGCGATGAGGGGAACTTCGCCGCATCGGTCAAGCGCCGCCGTCTCGAACGACTCGGCAGGGAGGCCCGCACATGACCCGGTGCGTCATCTACGCTCGCGTGTCGACCAAGGAGCAGGCAAGCGAAGGCTACTCCATCGACGCCCAGCTCAAAGCCTGTCGCGAGCTGTGCGAACGCGACGGCCTGCAGGTCGTCCACGAGTTCGTGGAGGCCGAGAGCGCAGGCAAGGCGGGCCGCACCCGCTTCGCCGAGATGTGCGTCTACTTCGCCGCGCATGCAGACGTGCGGCTCGTCGTCGCCCACAAGCTCGACCGCCTCACGCGCAACTTCTCCGACTCCATCAAGCTCGAAGAACTCGGGGTGGCCGACCGCTTCGTCGTCTCCGACTTCCCCGAAGGCCCTGCGGGCATCCTCGCCCGCGACGTCAACCTCGCCGTGGCCAAGCACTACGTCAACAACCTGCGCGAAGAGGTCAAGAAGGGCATGGCCGAGAAGGTCGCCCAGGGGGGCTGGCCTCATAAGGCCCCCCTAGGCTACCGAAACGACAAGGAGGCGCGCACGCTCGTCGTGGACCCGGTCAACGCCGCCTTCGTCGCCCACGCCTTCAAGCGCTACGCCTCGGGGCTCTACTCCCTCACGTCGCTGACCGACGAGCTCTACTCGATGGGGCTGCGCTCCAAGGGCGGGCGCAAGGTTTACCGCTCCAACATCGACAAGATTCTCAAGAACCCGGTCTACTGCGGCCAGATACGGTGGAAGGGCGAGCGCTACGCGGGCAACCACGAGCCCCTCGTCTCCCAAGCGCTCTTCGACACGGTGCAGGAGGCGTTCGTCCCAAACCGCACGAAGAACAACCCGCAGAAGCGCACCTACGTGCTGCGCGACTTCCTCTACTGCGCCGAGTGCGGAGCCAAGATAACGGCCAGCACGCACAAGGGCCACATCTACTACCACTGCACGCACGGCAAGGGCGACTGCTCGCAGCGCTCCTACATCGGCGAGGACCGGCTCATGGGCGAGGTGGCCGAGGTGCTGGAGCGAATCGCCATCACGCCCGACTTCGTGGAGGCGCTCGTCGAGGAGGCGCGCGTTCGCGAGAACGCCGCCCAAGGGGCGGCGGAGCACGATCGCGGGACTCTCGACGCCGCCCTCGCGCATAACGGCGTGCGTGCGTCCGCGCTTCTCGACAACCTGCTCGACGGCGTGGTCAGCCGTGAGGCATACGCCGGAAAGGTCACAGAGCTCGACCGGGAGCGCGGGACTTTGGAACGGCGTGTTTCTGCGCTCGCAGAGCGGCCGAGCGACCTATCGGCGCAGGTGGGAGCACTAGCGCGCAAGGGTGCCGGTGCGGCGATGGACTTCGGGGTAGCCGATGACACCACGAAGCGCAAAGTGCTCGCCGGAGTACTTTGGAACCTGCACGTGGAGGACGGCCACATAGGGTCCTACCAGTGGAAAGGCCCCCTCGGCTTCCTCGAAAGGAGTGCCGAAGGGGCCCCTATTCACGAATGGTGGGCGATACTGGATTTGAACCAGTGACTTCCACCGTGTGAAGGTGGCACTCTCCCGCTGAGTTAATCGCCCGAACGTGCTGCGCTAGCAGCGAATAGTGATTCTACTTGTACCCGCCCGGGTGTTCAAGGTGCCAGTTCCACGCATCGCCGACAATCTCGTCGAGCGCACCCCGTTTCGGCGTCCAACCGAGCTCTGCGCGCGCCTTCTCGGCGGAGGCTATGAGGACGGCAGGATCGCCTGCGCGACGCGGTCCGATCTCGATTGAAACGTCTCGGTCGGCGACCTTCGCGCACGTCCGCACGACCTCGAGATTGCTGTAGCCCTGCCCGTTACCGAGGTTGTAGACGCCGCCGGCGTGCCCACCAACCAGCGCCTCAAGGCCGAGCCGGTGCGCCTCGGCCAGGTCGAGGACGTGGATGTAGTCGCGCACGCAGGTGCCGTCAGGCGTGGGATAGTCGCCGCCGAACACCTTGAAGCGCTCCTGTCCGCTGCGCAGAGCGCCCAAGACGCGCGGGATGATGTGCGTCTCGGGATCGTGCGCCTCCCCCATCGATGCGTCGGGCCAGGCGCCGCCCACGTTGAAGTAGCGAAAGCGGATAGACCGGATACCGTGCTTGGCGCGGCACTCCTCGAGCGACTGCTCGAACGCCAGCTTGCTCGCCCCATACGGGTTCACAGGCACGGTGCGCGCGTCTTCCGAGACGGGCACCGAATCCGGCTCGCCGTAGACGGCCGCTGTCGAGGAGAACACGAGCGCGCCCACGCCGTGACGCGCCATCGCACCGAGCATCACGAGCGGTTCGGTCGAGTTGACGCGGAAGTACTTCTGCGGGTCGGCCACGGACTCTGCAACCTCGATGTAGCCGGCGAGGTGCATGACCGCGTCGCACCCCGGCAGCGCGTCGTCCAACGCGATCTGTTCGCCCACGGAGCCCTGCACCAGCCGCGCACGCGGATCGACCGCCTCGGCGTGGCCGCGCTCGAGCGTGTCGAGCACCACGCACTCGTGGCCGGCGTCGAGCAGTGCGCGCGTGGTAATCGAGCCGATGTAGCCGGCGCCGCCGGTCACGAGGAATCGCATGGCGTAGCTCCAATTCGGGGAAGGGCGTGGTCACTAGAGTACAACGCGTTGCGCCGTAGGCTATGCTTTCTTCCACGATCCACTCTGACGCGAGACCCCATTCACACACAGGAAGCAGGCTCGTGAGCAGATCTCTCCACATCGCCGGACTCAAGGTGACGCCGCTCCCCCTGGCCGCCGCGGTGCAGATGTTCCTCGAGGATGCCCGAGCGGGCCGACCGCGTGTGTACGTCTTCGTCAACGGGCACTCCGCCATGCTGCGACGCGCCGACGAGGCGTATGCCGCAGCGCTTGAGGACTCCCACGCCGTCGGCGTGGTCGACGGCGCCGCAGTGGAGCTCGCAGGCCTCTTGCGCGGGGTATCGCACATCGAACGCTGCCCTGGCCCGGACTTCTTCACGGCAGCCGCCCATGCGGCAGCAGAGTCGGGCGTCTCCTTCTACCTCCTTGGAGGCAACGAAGGCGTCGCAGCTCGCGTCGCCGAGAAGCTCACCGCCGACAACCCCGCTCTTGTCGTCGCCGGCACGGTGTGCCCGCCGTTTGGCACGTGGGACGGGACTGTCTCAGATCCGCTGATCGCCGGAGTTCATGCCAGCGGCGCACAGGCGCTGTGGCTCGGCGTGTCGGCTCCGAAGCAAGAGACCTGGGCGATTGCCCACTCGGAACGACTCGGCATGCCCGTGGCGTGCGTGGGGGCTGCTTTCGACTTCATAGTCGGAACGCAACCGCGCGCTCCTCAGTGGATGCGTTCGGCCCGGCTCGAATGGCTCTTCCGGTTGGTCAGCGAGCCCAAACGCCTGTGGCGTCGCTACCTCGTCGGCAACACGCTGTTCATCTGGGATGCCCTCCGCTACGGAAGCCGCCCCGCCAGCAAAGTCCCGACCGAGTAAGTACGGCCGATCACCGCAGGGGCGCTACCCCGCGTCGGATCGCTCGCGCGACACGGTCTGAGACTGCGGAGTCCCAGCGGACCGGCTGCGCCCACGTGCAGCGCTTCCCCACAGCCTTGCCGATAGCCGCACCGATGGCACCCGATTCGGGCTGAACGAGCACATTCGCACCGGTGCTCACGGTATCCACGTGCTCGGTGCAGTGGCGCACGGTCACGCAAGGCGTGCACAGCACACACGCCTCCTCCTGAACGCCACCCGAGTCGGTGACTACGCACGCCGCACCTCGAATCAGTGACAGCATCTTGAGGTGAGGCAACGCAGAGCGCGTCTGAATCACCGAAGGCATCTCTAAACCGGCAGTGGTTGCTGCCTCGACGAAAGCCTCCGCATCGGGCATCAGGACGGGCAGCGTCGATGCGCTGATTCCATCCAGCACGCCGGCCAGCCACGCGGCATCCGCAAGATCGTCGGGGCGGTGAAACACGGCGAGCACGTAGCCCCGCCGAGTCAGCCCGAACGACTCCACCACGCCGTTGCCGGGCGCGGCATCGAGTTCGCGAAGCGCTTGCTCGGCCACGGTATTGCCGACGAAGTGAATGCGCTCAGGATCGATTCCCTCGTCCTCGAGGTTCTCAAGCGCCAACGCGGTGGGCGTGAGGTGCATCGCGGCCACGCGCGAGATGAGCACGCGATTGATCTCGTCGGCGACACCGAGGTCTCCACAGCGGATGCCCGCCTCAAGATGGATCACGGGGATGCCTGCCTTGGCGGCCGAAATCGCTGCGGCGAACGTCGCGTTCACGTCGCCGCACACGAGTACGGCATCAGGGTGCTGTGCGGCGAACAGCCGCTCGAACGAGCGCATCGCCACACCGGTAGTGGTCGCGTTCGTGCCCGAGCCGGTGTCGACGTACCACGTGGGCGCCGGGATGATCACGCCGAACACGCTCACGAAGCCGATGCCGCAGTCCAGCGCGTCACGCTTACCGCCCGCGAAGGCGATTCGGACACCGATCTTCGCCGAGGAGAGTGCAGGCAGTAGTGGCGCGACTTTGACTACGTTCGCACGCGCGCCCACTACGACGATCAATTGCACCTGCTCAACACCTCTCGGCTGAGGGGATTCGCTTGTGCGTTCTTACCCCGCCAGCGGCGTTACTCCACCGATTAGCGCGGCAACGACTCTGTCGGCCACGTCGGCATCCCAGCGCGCCGGTATCTCCCAGCCCTTCGGTGCAGCCAAGGCCTCGGAGACTCCCTGCGCGATTTCGGACGCATCGGCCTGCACGAGCCTGTTGGAGCCAAGCTCGACGGTAATCTGGCGCTCGGTGTTGCGACGCACGGTGACGCACGGCGTACCGACCATGCACGCCTCTTCCTGGATTCCGCCCGAGTCGGTGACGATCAAGGCCGCGTCACGCTGCAAGGCGAGCATGTCGAGATAGCCGACCGGATCGATCAGGCGAACGCGAGGATGGTCTCCGCCGAGTCCGGCGGCCTCGAGAATCGGTCGCGTACGCGGATGCACGGGGAACAGTACCGGGAGTTCCATGGCCAGAAGCGCCGTGGCAATCGCCGAGGCCTTCTCGGGGTGGTCGGTGTTCTCCGGGCGGTGGATGGTGACAAGTGCGTAGGATTCGCGCTCGAGCCCGTAGGCGGCCGCAGCGTCGCGGTCCTGTATCCGCGGCAGATTGCCCAGTACCGACTGGGCCATCACGTTGCCGACGAAGTGGATGCGTGCGGGATCGATAGCCTCGGCGATGAGGTTGTCGGCGGCGGTGGGTACGGGGGTCAGCAGCATGGACGAGAGCTGGTCGGTGACGAGGCGGTTGAGCTCCTCGGGCATCGACATGTCGCCGCTGCGCAGTCCGGCCTCGAGGTGCACGACCGGCACGCCGATCTTGGAAGCGGCAAGCGCGCCGGCGAGCGTCGAGTTCACGTCGCCCACCACGAGCAGCGCGTCGGGCTTCTCCTTGAGCAGCAGCTCCTCGAGCGCGATCATGGCGCGGCCGGTCTGGACAGCGTGAGTTCCCGACCCCACGCCGAGGAACCACGACGGCTTGGGAAGGTCGAGGTCGGCGAAGAACACGTCGGACATCGTGGCGTCGTAGTGCTGCCCGGTGTGAACAATCCGCGCGTCGATCTCCGACTTCGCGAACGCGGGCATGAGCGGACCGACCTTGATGAAGTTCGGTCGTGCACCCACAACAACGATTATGCGCATCATGGCTTCTTCTTTCCTCTAGTAGGCGCCGCGCGCGACGAGCACGGCGGGGATGGTGCGGAAGATCAGCGACATGTCGAGCGCCACCGACCAGTTCTCGATGTAGTAGACGTCGAGGCGGACCATCTCTTCGAAGGTCAGCGTGGAGCGCCCCGACACCTGCCACAGGCCGGTCATGCCCGGAACCACCTCGAGCCGGCGCCAGTCGTGCGGCGTGTAGCGCGAGACTTCGGCCGGCAGAGGCGGACGCGGACCGACGAGCGACATGCTGCCGTTGAACACGTTGATCAACTGCGGAATCTCGTCGAGCGAGAACTTGCGCAGCCATCTTCCCAACGGCGTGACGCGCGGGTCGTGCTTCATCTTGAACAGCGGACCAGTCGCTTCGTTGGCCGCACCGAGTGCAGCGAGGCGGTCGTCGGCATCACTGTACATCGACTGGAACTTGTACATCGAGAAGCGATGCCCGTGCCTGCCGACGCGCTCCTGACTATAGAGGATCGGCCCGCCGTTGGAGACCATGACGGCGACGGTCAGGAGCACCCATACCGGCAGCCCGATCAGCACCATGAGCGAGGCTACTACCAGGTCGAAGACGCGCTTGATGAGCAGACTCGTGTTCGACAGGGAGATGCCGCGAACGGTGATGAGCGGGACGCCTGATATCTCCGACACGAGCACGCGACTCGTGAGGACCTCGAATAGGCCCGCCGAGATGTGGACGTCGACGTCGGTCGCGCGCAGCTCGGCCACCATGCGCGCGAGCACGTCGTGATCGAATGCCGACGAGGCGATGACCACCGCCTCGGCAGCCGAATCGCGCACGACCTGTGCGATGTCTCGCGCCGTGCCAAGCACCGGCAGGTCGCCGCTGCAGAAGTCCAGCTCGAGCTTCTCGGCATACGATGACGCAACGCAGCCGACCGGACGGAGACTCGCGTTGGGATCGGCTTGGAGCATGCGCACGATCTCGGAGGCTTCCGCGTTGGCACCAACGATGATGGTCGGTTGGCGCAGACGGCCGTGTGAACGTGCAAGCGTCGCGAACAAACCGACGACCGCACGACCGAGCAGCACGAACACGATTGCCAGCACCCACACGAGCAGTGTCCACGCACGCGACAGGCCAGGGGTCTTGAGCAGATACGTGATGAGGATCATGCCGACCACTCCGAGCGACAGGCCTCGAATGACCTTGCCGGCAGGCGAGAGTCCCCAGGTGAGCGTGTCGACGTCGTAGAGGCGCCCTAAGGCCAGGAAGCAGACCCATAGCGGCACCATCAGCGCCGCTATCTGCAGGAACCCGACCGTAAGCGGCGCATTCTCGAACCCTACAGGCGCCACGACCGAACCGAATCTCACAAAGGTCGCCGCCATGCCTGCACCGAGGATGGCGAGTGCGTCTGAGAGCAGCAGCACAGCCACAACGCGACGCCGTCGGCGGTTCCGAGCAGCGGCACCGAGAGAGAGCGGCGCGAGCGCCGATCCGGGGTAGCGACGAAACATGAAGCGCGGCTCCTCAGATGCTGTCAGGGACATGGGCGCGAGCGGCCAGATAGCAGTATATACCTGCGATGATGGGCGGCGCGCGATGCTGGATGGCCGAATTAATGTGACAATTCTCACAATGTTCGCCGCGCCCTCTAAAGTACGCGCGTGAAAGGTTCGATACCCAACACAGACGCATGCATGCTTATGCGCCTGCTGTCTGCATCTGTAGCGCCGGTGAATGCCCCGCCGGCCAACCGAGGAGGATCTACGTGGTCAAGTTCCACCGGCGTGGCGCGCTCGCAGTGCTCGTACTGCTCGCCGCAGGAATCGCCTTCACTCTCTTGGCCCCTCCGCAAGCACAGGCGCTGTTCATGCAGCCCGACGCAGGAGACCGCTACATCAACCGCGTCTCCTACCCCACGTATGTCGACCCGATCAACGGAGCGGTCTACGAGGCCTCTACGTTTGCGTTAGCGCCCGACGGTGACCTGTGGGTCGCGCACAACGAGCGCCGTGAGGACACCGTGCTCAACTCCGGGCTGGCGGTCTACCATCCCGGCGACAGCGCGCCGTGGGCCTTCTATCCCTTGCCCGACCGCTGGATCATGGGCGCCGAGTTCGGTCCCGACGGCTTCCTCTATCTCACGGACTCAGGCGAGACACAGCGGGTACTCAAGTACGACATCAGCACGCAGACTGTCGTCAACTCGATGAGCGGGTTCAGCGGACTCAACGACCTGCATCTGGACGGCGCCGGAAACATCTACGTCGCCGACGAATGGGCGAACAACATCGTCAAGATCTCTCCGAGCATGGACACCAGCCAGACCTTCGACATACCGACCACTGCACCCCTCGACCTGCCACGTTCGTTCGGCTTCGACCGGAGCGGAAACATCCTCGTCGCCGATACGACCGCATCCCGGCTCGTGAAGTTCTCTCCCAGCGGAGCGGTACTCTCCGAGACGAATCTGTCGGACCTGGGCTACATCAACCTCTTCGACGTCTATGTTGACGGCTACGGCACCATATACGTGCTGGGCGACAACGCCGCCGGCAACGTATCGTTCACGCGTATCACCGCCGACGGCACCCGTATGGGCACCTACCCGGACATCCTCGAGGGTTCCATGCAGTACCCCACCAAGATCATCGTCGACACCTGGGGCGACGTCTTGGTGAACAACAACGGTGGCTCCGGCATGGAGGTCCAGCGCTACACGTTCGCCGAAGGCGTTGTGGACACCTGGCCCCCTACCACAACGGATAACGCCCCCACGGTCTGGGCGCGCGGACCCGTCACCGTGCACCTGACATCGGTCGACACGGGAAACTCCGACGTTGACGAGATCCGCTACAGCCTCGACGGCTCAGCGCCATCGCTCGTGACAAGCGGCAACGTGGTGGTCTCGGCGGAGGGCACCTCCACGTTGAAATACAGTGCCATCGACCGCGCCGGCAACGCCGAAACGATCAAATCCGTACAGGTGCGCGTGGACGACACTGCACCTGTCACGCTCAGCGATGCGCGGCCGCTGTACTATGACGCAGTCCAAATCGACCTGACGGCCTCCGACCCGCTTTCTGGGGTCAAGGCGACGTATTGGAGCCTCAACAACGGCACGAACTGGAATGCCGGCACCCGCGTGACCATCCCGGCCACCACGCGGGGTGACTTCCGCCTCCAGTGGTACTCCGTCGACAACGCCGACAACGCGGGCACTGTGAGCGAGGCGATCTTCAGCGCCTACACGAACTATGAGCAGAACGCCGCTCAGGTTGTCTACCGCGGAAGCTGGTCAGACGTCGTAGACGCGGGCTACTCCGGAGGCTCGTACACCCGATCGCAGGGAACCAGCGCAGCTGCCTACGTCACCTTCGTCGGCAACATCATTGAGATCTATGGCATGCGCGGACCTGACCTGGGCAAGGCCATGATCCGTCTGGACTCCGACGCTCCGCAGGAGATCGACCTGTACGCCGCCGTCGCGGTACGCGACCGTCTGGGACGCTACATGGGTGCAGTGAATGCCACCCACACGCTCTCATTCGAGGCGCTTGATACCAAGAACACGGCATCGAGTGGCACCGCGATCTCCGTGGACTCCTTCAACATCGGCGGAACTGCAGTCGCCGACATCGAATCACCCGTCACCACGTCCGACGCGCGGGCGGGCTGGTACAACGCCGACAGCCTCGTGACGCTTTCCCCCACCGACAACGCCTTCGTGGCCTTCACCCAGTATCGCGTGGGTGCCGGCGCATCGGAGCAGTATCTCGCACCGTTCAAGGTCACTGGAAACGGGGCGGTCGACGTACAGTTCAGCAGCCGTGACGGCGCAGGGAACAGCGAAGCGACCAAGACCGCAACCATCCAGGTGGACAGCACGCCGCCTTCGTCGTCGGCGACCGTGATCGCAGCCAGCTACGTTGACTCTGCCACCATCAGCCTGTCTGCCACTGACAACCTGTCCGGTGTGGCCAAGAGCCAGTATCGCGTGGACAGCACGCAGTGGACCGACGGCGCATCCGTTCGCGTCATGGGGTACGGTCCTCACCGCATCGACTACCGAGCGCTGGACGTTGCCGGCAACACCGAGACCACGCGCACAGCCAACTTCGTGATTCGCCGCCCCGTTACCACCTACTGGGCCGTCAACGCAAGCCCCGAGGCGCTCACCTTCAACGGCCACTGGACGCAGCTGGGCGCAGACGCGATGCGCACGTCGACAAACTCCACCTACAACTCCATGTACGGATACGGTCGCGCGACGAATATCGCGCTGTACGCCTACAAGTCCAACGATGCCGGCATCGCACGACTCAGCTTCGATGGCCAGGTCATCTTCGTTGACTTGTACGCCGACGCCGTTGTGCCGACTCTCGCGAAGGTATGGGATAGCGGCGTCATCCCGGACGCCCAACATTTCATCAGTTACGCCTACAGCGGTTACAAGAACCGAGATTCCAGCTCCAAGAACGTGAACGTACAGTCGGTTGTGGTTGAGGGAGTGTTCGAAGGGACCGTGCCCGATAACGAACCCCCGACAACCACTTCGAGCATCCCCACCACTTGGGTCGCGTCCCCGTATACCGTCTCGTTCCTGCAAAACGACTACCTGCTCCACGAGGGAGCAACGTTCTACGACGTTTCCACTGAGGACACCACCACCCGGGACGCTACCACTCTCTATGAGAGTCCGTTCTCGGTTGCCACGCAAGGCGTCAACTACGTCTCGTTCTACTCCGAGGACACCTTCGGCAACAGGGAGCCGTTGCAGACGCAGCAGCTGCGGCTGGACTCGGTACCCCCAACGACAGCCAGCGACATCGTCCCCACATACTCCAACACGGCCAACATCACGCTCGCCCCCGTTGACCTGCATTCGGGTGTCGCGTCCACGTACTCCAGCCTCGACGGCGCAGACTTCAAGCTGGGCACAACGATTAGCGTCCCTAAGGCATCGCCGGGTGTCCACACTCTGAGATGGTATTCCCGAGACGCCGTGGGCAACACGGAAGCCCTCCGCACCGCCACGTTCACCAACCTTGTGCGCTACGAGGACGAATACGAGCAGCACATCGAACAGGAGGGCCTTGACACCTGGGCTCGCGAGAACGATGCGCTCCACTCCGGTGCGCTCGTGCGATACGCGACTGGTGTCGGGGCACTCGCCGGAACGTTCTCCGGAGATCGCTTCGACCTGATCTCGGCCACAAAGCCGAGCTACGGCATCGCGCGCATCATCATAGACGGCGCCCAAGCGGGACTATGTGATCAGTACTCCCCGACAAACGTCCATCAGGTACGCGTGTTCAGCAAGGCCGACCTAGGCGCAGGGAACCATACGTTCCGCGTTGAGTGGACAGGTACCAAAAACGACGCCTCCACCGGAACCAACATCAACGTCGACGCCTTCGAGCTCATCGGCGCAATGGTGGGAGATACCATCCCGCCTGTGACCGTCGCCTCCCCCACCGGTGAGTGGCGCACCACGCCCGAGAATGTGACCCTGTCGGCAACAGACAACGGCGTAGTCGCTCCGGTCGAGCGCTACCGGCTTAACGGTGGCGGTGCGAACATCTACAGCGCCCCGTTCCTAGTGAGCGCCGAGGGCACCACGACTGTCGAGTATTGGGCGACAGACGGTGTGGGTAACGAAGAGGAACGTCGCACCGTGGACGTCCGCATCGACCGCATCGCGCCCAGCGTTACCCCGTCGGCTCCGGCCTCGTGGGTCCGAGGCCCTGTGGTCGCGACGCTAGGGACGAAGGACGCGGGATGCGGCGTGGCATCAGTGCGCTACAGCGTCGACGGTTCCGCGCCGGCTACCACCTACACGGCCGAGGGCATCTCCGTGAGCGCCGAGGGCACCACCACTGTCAGATACGAGGCCGTGGACAACCTGGGCAACACCAGCACAGGTTCGTTCAACGTGCGGCTCGACCGCACCCTGCCGACGAGCCGAGACGACGCGGCTGCCGCGTGGGTCAAGGGCACTCAGTACATCACGCTGAGCGGTGAAGACGCCCTGTCGGGTATCGCGAGCATCCACTACTCACTGGACGGCGCATCGTCGGGTCTGTACTCCGCGCCCGTCTCCGTATCGACCGAAGGCACCCACACCCTCAACTACTACGCGGTCGACGCAGCGGGCAACGCCGAGGCGTCGAAGCCGACGACCATCCGCATCGACAACACCGCGCCGGTGACGGGCAGCGACGCTCCCGCTAGCTGGCAGAGGTCTACGGTGACGCTACATCTGACGCCCACCGACTCGCTGTCGGGCGTGGACAAGACCTACTACAGCCTTGACGGATCCGCGCCGTCGATCGTCGCGACCTCGGGAACCGTTGTGTCGGTCGAGGGAACCACGACGGTCAAGTTCTACTCGACTGACACGGCAGGCAACGCCGAGGAGATCACGACCAAGACGGTCCGAATCGACCGCGACGCGCCGGTGACTACTGGTGTGGTGCCGAGCGGATGGTCGACCGGCACGGTCACCGTGCACCTTTCGGCTACTGATTCCGTCTCCGGCGTAGACACGACCTACTACTCGCTCGACGGGTCCGTTCCGTCGATTGTCGCGACATCCGGCACCGTCATCTCCGCTGAGGGAACGACTACGCTGAAGTACCGCTCGGTAGACAGCGCGGGAAACAGCGAGGCCGTTGTAACGAAGACCGTCCGCATCGACCGCAACGCACCCGTGACCGGGGACGACGCGCCCGGTTCGTGGGCGCGCGCAACCGTAACCGTGCACCTCGTGCCGAGCGACTCCGTCTCTGGCGTAGCCACAACGTACTACTCGCTGGACGGCTCCGTTCCGTCGATCGTGGCGACGTCGGGGACCGTTGTGTCGGCCGAGGGTACGACGACGCTGAAGTTCTACTCTGTCGACGTTGCGGGTAACGCGGAGACGGTCAAGACGAGGACCGTGCGCATCGACCGTGATGCGCCCGTGACCGTGGACGATGCGCCGAAGGTATGGGTTGGTGCGGCGGTTACTGTTCACCTGACAGCGACTGATGCGATTGCGACCCCTGCAGCGACCATGTACCGGATCAACGGCGGCCTGTCGACGCTCTACACCGGAGCGGGAATCAGCGTATCCGCCGAGGGTACGACGACGATCACTTACTCCACCACCGATGTCGCTGGCAACCTCGAAGCGACGAAGACCGCCTACGTGCGGATCGACTACACGGCGCCGGTCACAGGGAGCAATGCGGTCGCGAGCTACGTGAATACCGCGACGATCACGCTGACGCCGAGTGACGGGGGAAGCGGCGTCGCGCAGACCATGTGGCGCCTCGACGGTGGCGAGTGGACGAGCGGAGCCCAGATCTGCACCACGGACATCGGGGTTCACGAACTTCGTTGGTATTCAACTGACCTCCTCGGTCATACCGAGACAACCAAGACGGTCAGCTTCGACGTGCTCTCCAGAGCTGAGCAGACCGACTCGAAGCATCACTACACTGGCACCTGGTACACGACCACCAACGCCCTCATGTCCGCCGGCACCGACACGTGGATCAACGCAGGAGGCGCGGTAGACATCGCGTTCGACGGCACGGCGTTCCATTGGGTCAGCATCAAGTCGCCCTACTACGGCATAGCCAACGTAAGCGTCGACGGCGCGGCTTCCGTAGCCGTCGACCTCTACTCGGCTGCGACCACCTACCAGCAGCGCGCATTCTCCGTGACGGATCTCTCAAACGGCCGCCACACGGTCAGGATCTCGTGGACCGGCACCAAGAACGCCGCCTCCACCGGCACTGTCATCCGCTTCGATGCGGTCGATATCGCCGGCGCCCTCGCGGACGCCGACGCCATCGCGCCTGTCACCAGCTCGACCTACGACGGCTCGTGGAGGAGCGCCAATACGACCGTGGGGCTGTCGGCCACGGACAATCTCTCCGGCGTGAAGGCGATCCGTTACCGCGTCAACGAGGGAGCAACCACCACCTACACGATCCCTGTGACCGTGAGCGCCGAAGGAACCACCTCCATCGAGTACTGGGCCGTGGACAACCGAGGCAACACCGAGGTCGCCAAGACGGTCAAGGTCAGGGTCGACAAGACCAAGCCCTCAAGCGCGAGCGACGCCAACGCGACCTGGTACAACTCTGACGCACTCATCTCGATCGCGGCATCAGACGCCGTCTCAGGCGTCGACAAGACCTATTACTCGACAGACGGCACCACGCCGACGGTCCTCTACTCGGGTCCCGTCACGATCAGTGCCGAGGGCACCACGACGCTCAAGTACCTCTCGGTCGACGTCGCCGGCAACGCAGAGAGCGTGAAGAGCTCGACGGTCCGAGTGGACAAGAGCGCGCCGATCACGACATCGAACGCGCCTGCCGGTTGGGTCACGGGACCTGTGAACGTGACCCTCGCCAGAACCGACGCGCTCTCAGGTGCCGTTGGCACCATCTACTCGCTCGATGGTGCTGCAGTCTCCACCTACACCGCCTCCATCCCCGTCTCCGGAGACGGCACGCACACCATCGAGTACCGCTCCCTCGACGTGGCGGGCAACTCCGAGACCACCAAGACGGCGAAGGTCTTCATAGACGACACGGCTCCTGTACTGGGCGATGACACCGTCAGCGGATGGTCGCGGACGCCGGTGATAGTTAACCTCAATTCGGCAGACGAACACCTCGCAATCGAAGCTGTGCTCTACAGCCTCGACGGCGGTGAACCATCCACGCTATATACAGGCTCTCTGATGATTTCTGCCCAAGGTGCGACGATTCTTCGCTACGTGGGTCTTGATCAGGCTGGCAATTCGACGTCCGCAACACGCACAATTCTGATCGACACGGAAGCGCCTGTCACAACAAGTGACGCCCCAACGGCCTGGAGCCATGGGCCTGTGAATGTGAATCTCACTCCAACAGACAATGTCTCCGGTCCCTCCTCCACCATCTACTCGCTCGACGGCTCACAGCCCACCACCTACACCGCGCCGATTGCGGTATCCGGCGATGACACCCACACCATCGAGTACCGCTCGATCGACGTCGCGGGCAACCTCGAGGACACGCAGACCGCCAGCGTCTTCATCGACGACACGGCTCCGACAAGCTCGACTGACGCCACGGCCTCCTACGCGGCCTCGGCCACGGTCCGCATCATGTCCTCAGATCCCCTCTCCGGTCCCCTCACCACCCGCTTCAGCCTCGACGACGCGCAGTGGACCACGGGCACGGTCGCGACATCCTCAATCCCCGGCTCCCACACCCTGCGCTTCCTCTCCATCGACGCCTTGGGCAACACCGAGGCCACCAAAACGATCGACTTCGACGTGCTCGCCCGAAGCGAGCAGACCGACTCGAAGTACCACTACACCGGCATCTGGTCGACGACCACAAGCGCACTCATGTCCGCCGGCACCGACACGTGGATCAACGCAGGAGGCGCGGTAGACATCGCGTTCGACGGCACGGCGTTCCATTGGGTCAGCGTCAAGGCGCCCTACTACGGCATCGCCAACGTAAGCGTCGACGGCGGTGCCCCCGTGGCCGTCGACATGTACTCCCCCGTGACCTCCTACCAGCAGCGCGCCTTCTCCGTGACGGGTCTGGCCAACGGCCGCCACACGGTCAGGATCTCGTGGACCGGCACGAAGAACGCGGCCTCCAGCGGCACCGTCATCCGCTTCGATGCGGTCGATATCGCCGGCGCCCTCGCGGACGCCGATGCGATCGCGCCTGTCACCAGCTCGACCTACGACGGCTCGTGGAGGAGCGCCAATACGACCGTGGGGCTCTCGGCCACGGACAACCTCTCAGGCGTCAAGGCAATCCGCTACCGCATCAACGAGGGCGTGACGACGACCTACACGATCCCTGTGACCGTGAGCGCCGAAGGAACCACCTCCATCGAGTACTGGGCCCTCGACAACCGCGGCAACACCGAGGTCGCGAAGACGGTCAAGGTCAGGGTCGACAAGACCAAGCCCTCAAGCGCGAGCGACGCCAACGCGACCTGGTACAACTCTGACGCACTCATCTCGATCGCGGCATCAGACGCCGTCTCAGGCGTCGACAAGACCTATTACTCGACAGACGGCACCACGCCGACGGTCCTCTACTCGGGTCCCGTCACGATCAGTGCCGAGGGCACCACGACGCTCAAGTACCTCTCGGTCGACGTCGCCGGCAACGCAGAGAGCGTGAAGAGCTCGACGGTCCGAGTGGACAAGAGCGCGCCGATCACGACATCGAACGCCGATGTGGCATGGCACCGCACTTTCGCGTTGAGCCTGGATGCGACAGATTCCGTCTCCGGCATCGCCAGTAGTCACTACACGCTCGATGGCGGTGCTGTCACCACCTACTCGGTCTCGGCAGCTATCACCAAATCTGGCACTACTGAGGTCACCTGGATGAGCGTAGACAATGCGGGCAACTCTGAGGGCTGGCGTTCCGCCCAGGTCAAGATCGACTCCGCTGCACCAACGTCGAGTTCAGACGCGACCGCTAGCTATTCAGGCACGGCCACCATAGGCCTTGCAGCAACTGACTCGCAGTCCGGCCTGGACGAGATTAAGTGGCGCCTCGACGGCGGCTCGTGGACTTCAGGGACGACAGTAACGACAACGTCAGCTGGCACTCACAGTCTCAGCTACTACGCCATCGACGCCGCAGGTAACAGGAGCACCACACGGACTGTGACCTTCGACGTACTGCAGCGTTTCGAGCAGAGTGATTCGAGAATCTTCTACCAAAATGGATGGAAAAGTACCAGCATTGAGTCCTTGTCAGGCGGAACCGACAGTTGGATTGACAGCACATCAACGGTCACCGTTGCGATTAACGGGACAGGCGTCGACTGGATTTCCACTAGAGCGCCGTACTACGGAAAAGCCAGAGTAACGATCGATGACGGCGTTCCCGCCATAGTTGATCTGTATTCTCAGAATACTCAGTTTCAGCAGAAGGCGTTCTCAGTGCGCGGCCTCCCGGCCGGTCCCCACACAATGAGGATCGACTGGCTCGGCTCGAAGAATACATCGTCCACCGGAACCGTAATCAGAATCGACGCCATCGAGATCGCGGGAGCGCTCGATCAAGCCGGAGTCTCAATACAGGAAGGCGATTCGCGACTGCTCTATCAAGGACAGTGGCGTTCTACGAGCGACCCGAGCTTATCGGACGGCTCTGATAGATGGACCGATTCCGTGGGCGGTGCGGTCAATATCGCATTCACCGGCAGCGGTTTCAATCTGGTTTCCGCTAAGTCGCCATACTACGGTCGCGCGCTAGTCACCGTCGATGGCGGTACGCCATATCCAATAGACCTGTACTCACCGAGCGTTTTGTATCGTCAACGCGTGCTCACGCTGAGCGGCTTGTCTCCCTCGGCGCACACTGTGAGGGTTGAATGGACCGGTCAGAAGAACTCTCAATCATCTGGCACAGTGGTTCGACTCGACGCCGTGGAGGTCGCGGGTACGCTTGCGCAGGGACAACAGCCGAGGCCCAACGACGGTACTACCCGCTTCGAGCAGTCCGACGCGCGACTGCTCTACGAGGGTGCCTGGCTTGGGACTAGTGCATCGGACCTTTCAGGCGGAAGCGACAAATGGTCTGACTCCAGTGGCAGTGCTGCCAGTATCTCGTTCACCGGAACCGACTTCCATCTCGTGAGCACCAAGTCTCGCTACTACGGAATCGCGGCGGTCTCCATCGACGGCTCCCCATCCGTGATGGTCGACCTGTACTCCCCGTCCACCCTTTACCAGCAGCGCATCTGGTCTGCGTCCGGACTATCGAACACGCGTCACGATGTCCGAATTGAATGGTCCGGCTCCAAGAACCCCGCATCGTCCGGCACTTTGATCAGGCTCGATGCGATTGACCTAATGGGTATGCTGGAGCAAGGCAGACAGCTCTTGCCAACCGATGGCTCCACTAGATTTGAGCAGTCCGATCCAGCCATCAGCCGCGAAGGCACCTGGACAACAACCATCAACTCAAGCTCCTCAGGAGGCTCCGATGTTTGGGCGTACAGCACAAGTGCTGCTGTCACTTTCGCCTTCGCCGGAACGGGATTCCATTACGTTGCCCTTAGGGCCCCGTACTACGGCATTGCGCAAGTTAGCGTCGACGGTGGGCCACCAGTCGATGTCGACCTGTACTCGGGCGTCGTCGCCTATCAGCAGCGACTCTACAGCCTCACCGGACTCGCGGACGGACATCATACTGTCCGAATCTCGCGGTCAGGACGGAAGAACGCCGCAAGCACGGGTACAACGATCCGATTTGATGCCGCCGACGTCTTCGGGGTGCTCACGCCCTGACATGAATTGAGGATGGTCGCCGAGTCGGTCTCAGCGGTAGTGTTGCACTTCGAACCTGAAACCAGACGGGGGCCATGACTCGTAGGCGCTTGTGCGAATCATTGGTACTCCGAGTCGAGAAGGCCATCCAAATTTGACCTTACGAAGAACTGCCAGAGCACGTTGTCTCTCTGGCGGTGAAGCACACCCACGAAATCTACTGGTCGAAAAGCCTGCACCTGCAGGGAGAGCGAGCACAACTCCCAGAAGTGAAGCGCGTCGGCTAATTTAGCCAACCCGTGGCTGTTCCGGGCCGTTGGTGACTGGATCGACACACGGGAGAGCTTGGCCTCTTGCTGGCGAACACAAGTGATGGTCGCGCGCGACCATCCTCGCAGGAACGCCGACCGCCAAAGCGCCAGGCGGCACATCCTGAAGCACGACCGCGCCCGCCCCAACCACTGCCGCCTCGCCAATGGTGATTGGTCCGATAAGGATCGCCCCCGTGCAGAGAAAGGCGTCATCGCCGATTCGAGGCGCGCCCCCGCCATCATCCTTTGCACCCAAGGTAACGTTGTGGGCGATAGTCACGTCATCCCCGATACACGAACTGCTGTGAATCACAACGCCGTGTCCCCCATGCGGTAGGCGCAAGTTGCGGCCAATGCTTGCTGTCAGGGGAACTTCGGCATGCAGCAAACACATCACTGCGGACTGCAAAGCGTATGCAACCGCTAGCATTGCCTGCCGCAACCCTGGAACATGGACACGGGTATTCGTCCAACTCCCAAACCTATAGACCCCCATGATGATGCGCTCTCTCATATGCTGGCGCTCCTTTTGAATGTCCGCCCGCGGTGAACGGCCCGCCCTGTCCGATGAGCCATCGCCATCGACCTTGTGACAAGTGCACGACCGCCGCGCATTTCGTGAATGCAATGGCGCTTCCCGAATGCGCGGTAGTCTTGCTACGCTCCCACCATGGGCAAATCCTACCATCCGGTTCCACGGAGCGTGCACGTTACCTTGCAGACGATATCTGACAATATTCGAGTGCACCAAGGGCGCAACACATCGCGGACGGACGGATAGATACTTCGCGGCGCATTGATCTTCTTGTTATGAAGACCGATTACCGCAGATGACCGACAGGTTGATCGATGAACTGACAAGCTGGCGTGGAGCCCCGGTCGCTCACGTTCCGCCCAAGTGGCGGAATCATTGAGGTCGACCCGTGCGACGGGCTAGAATAGTCACACGCCCGCCAGGCTTCGGGCTTCTGTACGAGGAGGAAGATGTACCAACTGCGGAATCGGATCAACGCTGCCCTGCTGAGTCACGGGCGCTTGCTGGATTTGGCATACTCGCAGGGATACAACGTGTTGCATGCCCGCGACGCACTCCGTCAGCAGGCGGCCGCACTCCGACCGGTGTCCTTTGGCGAGTTGGCCTCCCGGGTGCCGGAATGCGCCAGTCGCTACCTTGATGTTCACGTGACGACGAGGTGTAACGCGCTATGTAGCTTCTGTGTGTATCGCAAGGCGGTTCGCGCTGGGTCGCTCAAACCCACAGTCATGGACGTAGATCTGTTCAAGAAGGTGGTCTGTGAACTCGACGCCCTCGGGGGCACGCGGCTGTCCCTGACCCCGCTAGTGGGAGAGGCGTTGCTCGACCCCTACCTGTATGAGAGGATCGACTTCGCACTGCACGAAGCTGGGCTTCAATCCGTCTTCCTGTGCACAAACGGGATCCTTCTGGAGAAGGCCGACAACTTCAGGAGTCTGGTCGACTCCGGAATCGATGAGCTGGACATCAGCACGCAGGGTACGAGCCGCTCTGCCTACGAGGCGGCCTACGGCGTAGACAAGTACGATGTGCTGCTCGCAGGTCTTGCTCACCTGCTGGAGTACAACAAGAGCAAGGGCGAACCGCTACGGATTCGCATTCGATTTCGGAACTCACAGAAGCCAAGTGAGATTGTTTCGTCGAAAGACTACCTCAAGTATATCCAGCCTTACCTCTCTCAGCGGGTGCATGTGAGCTTCACCGTCCGCTATATCAGCTGGGGTGGCACCATACAACAGCACGAACTGCCCGCTGGAATGAGGTTGTCGAAGATGCCTAGACAGGTGAACCTTCCCTGCGCCAACCTTCTGTCGATTGCGGTGACCCCCAGCGGCCACGTTCGAATGTGCGGGTGTGTGATGAAGCACACTGATGTTGACGACCTGGTGATTGGAAATGTGAGGAAGGACACCCTTGAGCACATTCTGCGTGGCTCACGGCCACTGGAAGTGATTCAGGGATTCTACGACGGCTCTCGCCCTGACGTGTGCTCGCAGTGTGAGATGTACGTTCCCATCACCCGAGGCATGCTCAATACCACCGCCTAGCAATTCCCGCACGTGCTACGCCGGGTACTCTGCAACCGTGGGGCTGTTGACCCGCCTAACGTGACACCCTGATTACGGACGTTGATCAGCACAGGGGTGCCGTCTTCCGCGACATCAAGAGCCTCTGCAACCCGCTGGCAAGCCACAACCGCAAGTGCCCATATCGTGTTGCGCATAACCCGCTAGTCGATGATGTGGTGGTATTCAAGAAGCGGATTGCCGCACACGCAGCAGCCGAAACGGCATTCTAGGCGTAATTGCCGCCTGACTCGCAACGGAATATAGCGCTCCTGATCGGTCACCCGCCCACCTTTCGGTCTAACATGCATTCACCGTTCCAACGATATGGCGTCTTCGTAGATTCGGAGCAGCGATGACACGTTTCGCTCGTCGGTGTAGCGTTCATTGAAGACCCGAATACTGTCAGAGGATAGTGCGTTCCATCGCGCATTATCCGCCGTTGAGATTTCGGCTGACATCGCACAAAGTGCCCCATAGTCTCCCCTCTCTGCCGCCACCCCCGGAGCGACTCCTTCTACCGCGCCCCCCCTGAAGGTCATCACTGGAGTTCCCTCGGCAATGCTCTCAAGTACGGTCAGGGGTAGCCCCTCGAACCAGACTGATGGGAATACCAGAACTCGAGCCATCCGTATGGCCCTACGCGCGTCCGCCGCCGACAAAGCGCCGCGCATATCAATGTTGAGCTTCGTGGCGGCCTTGGTTCGAACTTGCTCCAAGAGCGGGCCATCACCAATGACGGTCAAGCGCGGTGCTTCGGCATCCCATGCCTCCACCAGTCCAAGGATCCCCTTCTCGGGGGACATCCGCCCGACGAATACGACTCCATCTCGTTCCCGCCACGGCTTCGGGCTTCCCCCGGCGACACTGTTCGGTTTGACCAGAAGTCGATCGGCAGGAAGGCCTTGTTCCACATAGAACCGCTTCTGAAATTCCGTCAGGCACAACACGACGTCAGGTGTGCCCAAGGCCAATGCACACATCTGACCGCGTACTCCCCTCTCGTACGACAGGCTCTGCAGCTGCGAGCCACGGTAACAGCCGTGCATCACGCCACCGGTACGCCCTGATACGTCACAACGCCGACACACCTGTCCCCGGAGCAGGTGCGTACCGGCCAAACAGGACGCACGGTAGTTGTGCCACGTGTGGACAGTCGCACATCCGGCCTGCGATGCTTCGCGCAGGGCGCCAGCACCAAGTAGAGGGAAGAGATTATGTGTATGTACCACGTCGGGAATGCATAGATCGATGGCCGCGCGCATCGCCGAACGTCCATACGCGTGGTCTCCCTGCGACGCCGCTATAGAGAGGCGGTCACCTACGGACAGGTCATCATAGAGCGAACTGTCCAAGATCAGCGTTTCGACATCGACTCCCGAGTCACGAAGCAAGCGCGCTTCCTGCTCTACAACCGCGTCTTCTCCGCCCCGTTGTCGGTATCTGACGTGAGCGATAAGGACCTTCATCGCATGCCCATCATCGCATCCGTCAGGCAGGCCTCTATGCGCTCAATCCGGCATCGCCAAGCCAGTTCTGACTCGACACGGACAAGCCCATTTGCCCCCAGCAGTTGAATCCTGGCTCGGTCAGATGCCAATTCTTCAATGGCCGATGCGATCCGCATTGCAACCACTTGCGCCCCGCCGAACGGATCGACGAGAACACCGCACGTGTCGTCGACAATTTCGGCGGGACCCGCCCAGCGAAGCGCGACTACTGGACGACCAAGGCTGAGTGCCTCAGCGCATACCATGCCCCCTGAGTCATGGAGACTCGGATGAAGCAGAATATCCGCCCTCTCAATTGCCAGAAGCGCCTGCTGCTGTGTCAAATTGCCACGAAACCGGACACGGTCAACAATTCCAAGATCCGAGCAGCGCTTCTCAAGCCGTGCCCGTTCGGGTCCGTCACCAATTACTTCCAGGACCGCGGACGGCGCTGCCGCGATTGCTTCCAGCGCGAGTGCTACTGCCTTAAGGGGCACAAGTCGGCCCACGCAAGCAACCCTAAGACTATCTGCTCTAGGTTCGGGCGGCGCTGATCCGGCTACTGGATTCACACCCACTTGATTCCAAGTGGCGGTGCACCGGGCACCCATAACGCTCAGCCGATCTGTAGTCGTCTGCGTCGCACCGATGCAAATCACAGCGCCACGTACCGTCCTTCGAACCAAGGGGTCTCTCTCGGCCACCGCACGGGCCGCCCGGCGCACAAACTCAAATATGCGACCAGTGGCACCCAGGACGCTCTCCAATCCGGACGGCACCGCATCTGCACCACCAACCGGACCTATAACGTATGGCAGGTCCAACCATGCGATGGCGCTCGGTCCCCAGTACTTTGCGAATGTCGCATGGTGACAGACTTGGATCGAATGCTCATCGACGGCGACTCGCACACAGCGCCGCGCGCTCAGTTGCCAAAGGTAGTAATAGAGTTGAACCCCTCGCAACCCGCGTTTCATCGACCTAGCCCAAGCCGGCAAATCGTGATAGAGAATCTGGAGTCGAGGATGCGGCCGTTCGGCCAGCTCAGCTTCAATGGCGCTCCGATTATTTGATCGGGTGAGCACCCAAACATCGTGCTGTTCGCACAACCCTGTCGCGACATGCCACCCAACACCGGGCTCGGATCCTTTGCCAGGCTCGCACGCATATGCCGAGACCAGAATCCTCACAGCTCGCCTCCCTCGGCACACGCAACCCCGCGATCAACACACTCGCGCCACCACCCTGCCTGCTGTGTATCGTGCTCGGACTCCAACCGTATCGCGACATCCAGAGCAGTTAGCGTACAGATGCTGGCGGCTTCAGCGATAGACAGTCCCGTTGCCCGGCTGACTTCGCCAATCGAGCGGTCAAGCGCGCCGCGCGCACTCATACGCTGTGAAAGATGCCCGACCTGTAGACTCCAGTGTGCGACGTCGGTCAGCGGTAGCCCCTCACGCCGCCCGTACTCCCAGTCGAACATGCGTATCACGCCATCTGCGTCTTGAATCGCGTTCCACGGAGCCGCGTCACCGTGTGTTGGCAGCACAGGAAAGTCACGCCCCGCGAGCGACGCAATTGCACGAGCCGACTTCTCAGATTCGGCCGCCAACAGCGCTTGCACGAACGGATGCTCAGTGACCGGCAAACTGAATGCGTTCGACGCAGTTCGGTCCACAAGCTCTCTCGGGACCGAGGCGCTCAGACCCACTGGCTTCCCAGCGAGCGGAGACACAACGATGCACGACAGTGACTCCGACTCACTCGCTCCCAACAGGCGTGGTGCAATCGCTTCACCCGCTACCGGAAGCAGCGATGCCTCGTGACATACCAACGCGCGCGCCGTTGAAGTCCACGCAACTTTCATGAATGCAAGAGGACTTCCATTGTCGGACAGGAGAGTCAAGGTCGCCTTGGATCCCGCGCCTGGTGTCCCCATGAGCACAACGAAACGCTTGTAGCCCTCAACACATGAAGCTGCTCGCTCGATGACCTCTTGGACCTCAACGGTTGCGGTACCGGTCTCTATAGCGACAGCTTCAAGAGCCAACATCACCCTATAGGCCGCGCGACGCGCTTTGGCCGTGAATCGAGAAGCGGGGTACAGCGCGCCATCGGCAAGCCGCTCTAGAGCCGTGCCAGCAGCGGTTCCCATCCTTGCCCCCCCCCGACGGGGCAGAGTTGCAACCCGTGCTCCTTGAGGAAAGAACGATGCGGGGCCCGTGATCACAGTCGATTCACCGCCCGCGTCGCCATACTTCGCACGACCAACCATGCAACGCTGTTGAGGACTGCCTCCGGTGTACCGGATGCATCCACCCGTTCGATTCTATTGGTCCTTCCGGACAGACGGCCGTACGCTGCGTCCTGCGACGAGGTGACCTCGGGTCCGACTTCAGCCTTACGAGCTTGCACGGCGTCGGTGGCGGCAGAGAGTATCACGTAAAGATCCGGTCCCGCCACAAACGCAGCGGCTGCCCGCGGCAGCTGCTGCGGTCCCCCGTAGCGGTAGCGCGCCGGATCGGCGACGACATCAAGGTAGTAACGGTCGCACAGTATGAGTGTGGAGCCGACGAGCTTCGGCCAGAGACTGACCCAGTAACCGAGGTCGTAGTCGAGAATCAAATAGCCGAGTTTGAGGATTGACGCCACAGGCCCGAACACGGGCCGGCCGTAGGGCACCGGGGAACGGCTCTCGCCTGATTCACGAGCCGGAAGCAGGCCGGGTCGCAGGTGCATAGTGCCGACATGCCGAACCGTGGGCTCAAGGAGATCAGCCAAACCTGTCAGTAGCGTTGACTTGCCCACACCATCAGGGCCGAGAACGGCAATCTGAAAACCGGTTCTACGGACAATTCGGCTCACGAGGCGTCGCGGCTCGCCAAGTAAGTATGCCAGCGCTCCGAAAGGATGATGCACAAATGTCCCACGCAGTACTGCACCACGCAGCGTCAGCAGATCATCCGCAGGCTCCCGAGCCAATCCGACATCGAAGACACCCGCCACAACCGCAGCAGAGTCTGCGCCAAACAGTGACGCGCAACGCAACCTGCATGCAGCGTTGTCCTCGTTCCACAACCGAGACAGCACATCGAGATGCCGACCCTCGATGGCGCCCTTCAGAATGCGCTTTGCGAGATACGCCGCGAACTCAACGTCCACAGATACCGACGCAATCTCGCCTACTCGCCTCGTCGCCCCCAAGAGTTCGCCCGACGTGAAGAGGACTCTACCGTCGCGCCGGAAGTCCGTAGAAGCGTCGATCTTTAGGAAGGTAGGCTCCCCGGATTGCCCCGGAAGAGCCAGCACGTGGTATCGAGCGGTGGTCTCGTGCCGAATCACTTGGCACAGCACTCCCCCTGTGGCCTGGGCGAACTCTGTGAGTAGTGCGGTGAGGGCAGGCATACTGCCCTGGGCGACAACGATGTCGATGTCTGAGTCGACGAAATCGGGAATATCGTCTGCGCCATGTAAGACGGCGTAAGGAATCCCTGCCGTCTCAACCGCACGGAAGCACGCCGCAACGTGCTGGGCCATCGCCCTCACGCCTTCTCCCACCACTGTAGCCGCTCACCCTTCAGTAGAGCCCACTCACGCTGTCGCCGGATGGAGCCGTTCGTGATCTTCATCGCCACGTGGACGCACCGTGCCAGTAGATGAGTCAGACGCCGACCGAACGCGGAACGAGGCTTCACCCGATATAGGTCCTGGACGAGCATCCTCTCAGCAATTCGCTGCGTCGTGTCCAAACTCTTATTCTGGCCATGCCACCGGAATGCCGCCAGCGTCTGCGGCAACCACGAAAAGTGCGCTCCCTCGTTGCCCAGGTGCATGAACAGCTCGAAGTCCATAACGTAGTGGTACTCCTCTAGAATGCGCAGTGTGCCGTTCTCCAGTAGTCTCCTACGGAAGAACGTGGCGGTGGTAGGTATGTAGCACCCGAAGTACGCGAGCACGAACCGACTGAATCCGTGTTCCGCCTTGAGTCGCGTCAGTCGACCCGACCCGTCAACGAACGCGCAGTCGCCGTAGACCACGTCGACATCTGGCTGTTGGGCGAACACATCGGCCACCATCTGCAGTGCTCCGACAAGATAGAAGTCATCTGAGTTGAGCCAGCCAATGATGTCTCCTGATGCCATCGCGAAGCCCTTGTTGAGTGCATCTGATTGCCCCCGGTCAGGCTCCGAGACCCACGTGACGCCCGGCCTTGAGGACAAGAGGGCAAGAGTCCCATCCGTGGACCCACCATCGATGATGATGTGCTCAACAACGCCCTCATATGTTTGACTTGCGACGCTATCCAGCGCGTCCCCGAGGTATTCGGCCTGCCCAAAAGACGGAGTGACGATTGATATGCAAGGTCTCTTTGCGATCACGGCTCCACGCTCCCAGCCTCTGACTCGGTCTCTGGCGCGGCTTGAAGGACAAGCCATAGAGTAGCGGCGATTACCGCAGACCGCTCGAATACCGCCCTGATGAAGAAGGCGTTGTCGACCGCTTGCGCGATCAGCGTAACGATTGCGACCCCTAGACACGTGAAGACGACAGGCGCCCACGATGAATCGAGATGCCTTCGAGCTGATCTCACGGCCCGGAGCAGGCTTGTCCACCAGCTGGCCGCGGCCGCGACGTACAGTGTCACACCTAAGAGCCCCAGCTCCAACATCAGGTACAGAAGATCGTTATGTGCATATACCAACGCATTCGCCTTTGTGACGAACTGATCTTGGCCGAAGAAGATGGCCGGAGAGAGACTGGAAACGAATCCAAATCCGTGCCCGAGCAATGGCGCGCGCAGTGCCACACCGAACAAGACAGCCCACAACAGCACGCGGTGGCTCCCCGCCGCCCCACTCTGGACGGCAAGCAGTGCACCGCCCGCTAGGTCACTCGTGAGCCGGGCCCAAATCCCGGGAATCAGTGCAAACAAGCCAGTGAGGGGCACGGCGGCAAGTAGAACCCAACGTCGTGTGACAAGCGCGAGAGTGACCACCAGCAGAAGTGCACCTAGCCATGCGCCTCGGGTCAGAGACAGAACTACAAGCCCCGCGGAGAGAACTGTCAGGACTGTCCAGAGGACTCGCCGTCCACCTGAAAGCGCCCACCGCGGAAAGGCAACCGCGAATCCGAGTGCAACGAAGTAGCCAAAGTGTGTCCGGCTGTACAGCAGGCCCGTCTCTTCAGGGAACAGGCTCTTATCGAAGGTTGAGAAGAACTCGGGGCCTAGTTGGAACAATGCAATGACTCCGCTGGCAAGAACCGAAACAAGTACGGCGACGTGCAGAGCCTCGGCGTAGCGTCGCTGTTCGTTCGCATCCGCCGGTGCAGTATTCAGAACGAGGGAGTATACAGCCCCATAGTAGAAGATGGAGGCAAGTACACCTACGGCACCGACTGCGCTGGGCACCTGATGTCGAATCAGGCTGAGCGACATAAGCAACAACAGCCCCACATAACCGACGACAAGACCCACGTTGCCAACGCGTCGGGGTCCGAACCAGAACGCTACGAGGGATGCCACAATCACCGCGTACATGAAGGGATTGGCGATACCCACTTCGCTCGTGATCAGCGCGAGTAGACCAGGTGGAAAGGCCACGAGCGCCACGAGCGCCCAACGTGGGCGGATCACAGCACCAATCAACAGCGCCGACAACGCAATCCCGCCGCCCGCTAGGGGCCACACGTCGGGAATCGCGACGACTACACCCAGCGCGACAGCGAGGAGCGCGCTCGTTGCCACGAGTGCCCATCCCCTCTTGCTAGAGCGGCTCACTCGACTACACCCGACCGGCTGGTTCAGTGCAGGCGTCGAGAAGGGCCTGACCATCGAACATAGTGGAGCCAAGCCCGAAACGTAGCGGGCCTGGCAGGAGCCCCATTAGGGCGTATCCGGAGTTGAACGCGATTCGCCTGCTACGTAGGAAGCCGACGAACCGCGGCCACCGGGTCGGTTCAGCAGAGTGATAGGAACGCAACAAACGGAAGTTGTCCCGCCTCCATCGAAGCTTCATGAGGGCGCGCGCCGGTCTCCCGCTGGGCTCATGTGTACCCGCAGCGTGACAGGTCCTGAGGCGCACGAACTCTTCGCGAAGCAGGCCCGCGTGGCTCTCCCTAAGCGTCTCGCCGTGATCCACTTGAATTGCCAGCACCTCATCGATCTTGAAGGGCACGAAACCGCTCTCCGCGAAGGTCATCCACCGATCGCAGTCCGCTATGAGTCGATAGTCACGACTGAATCCACCCGTCACATCTGTCACTTCACGTCTCCAGAACACGGTCGGCTGACCAATAGCCTGAACCCAAAGATAATGCGCCTTGTCGAACGGAGGATAGAACTGTACGTAACTTACGGCCTTATCTGCGACTTCTTTGACGACCACAAGATCCCCGAAGACCACCTTCGGCCCGCGATCCAGTGCCTCGCATGCGACCTCGATACTCCATGGGAGATATGAGTCATCGGTGTTGAGATAGCCAATGACCTCGCCTTCGGCCATCTCAAGACCCTTGTTGATTGCGTCGTACATTCCCTCATCCGATTCACTGATCCAGTGCAGTCTCTGGGTGAGAGTCCAGTTCTCGAGCAGTTCCACGGTCCCGTCGGTGGAACCGCCATCGATAACGATGTGCTCGATGTTCGGGTATGACTGGTTTGCAACGGACTGCAGACACTGTTCGATGAAGTGACGCCGGTTGTACGACGGCGTGATGATGCTGACCAGCGGAAGCTCTGAATTCGATACCCTATCCACGAAGTACCCCCACGGTCTCGCGCAGGACTACCCTAACGCGGGGAACAAGGACTACGGCAAACCCTGCGCACACGAACCACAGCACAACAGCCCAAACCGCCGGAAGCCACGGTCCCGCGAAGAGGGGCAGAAGCACCAACGGCAAGGTCACGAGGACACTCCCGTAAGGAATAGAGCCGATATCATCACGCGTCAGAAACGCCAAGTACACATAAGAGCCCATCGCTACGATCTCCGCACCCGCGTATCCCCACACCCCAAGAACTGGAATCAGGGCAGCGGATGAGCCCCAGAGGAGCAAGACGAACACGATGTGGTACTTCGTGACCGCCCACACCTTGCCTCGAGCAAAGAGTGCAGAGGAGTGAAGGGTGAACACCCCGTTGATCAGCGCGGCGGCTGCGAGGAACGGGAACACCGTGGCAACGCCGCCCCATTTGTCCGTGAAGACCAACGGAATTGCCCATGACCCGACTGATGCGAACAAGCTGAGTCCTCCACCAAGCAGAACCACCTGAAAGAGCATACCTTCGGTGATGCTTCGCGCGAGTGCCTCGGTGTCATCCTGCAGTTTCGCGAAGCCACTGATTGACAGGCGCCATACAACGGTCTTGAAGAACCCCATACGCTGGACCAGTTGCGTTGCCGCTGTAACCAGACCCAGCGCTTCCATACTTGCAAGGCGCGGCAAGAGGAGCGGGGCGGCAAGGTCACGCAGCGAGTACACCCAAACCGATCCTTGATACGCCACGCCAAACGATAGCGCGTCCCTGACGAAGGTTCGGCTGAGTCGGATTGTGGGCCGTACGGGTCGAGCGATGAAGAACGCCGCAGTGGCAACAATGACCTGGACGGCATTTCCGATCCATATCCCCATGTAGCTCCAGCCAGCGAACACGAGCGGCAAGACCACGGCGTAGTAGACGATGAGGCTTCCGAAGTCTATAGCCGCCGCAAGGCCGAACTTGAGCTCTCGTTCAAGTAGCGCGGTTGACACAAGGCTGATCAGTTTGAAGAAGATGGCAATCGCGACTACATGAACCAGTGGCGTCAGTCCTCGCTTGCCCGCCCACAATTCAACCAGGGGTGCAGAGAACCATAATGCAACGGAAATGACAGTCGCTGACGCGATAAGCATGGTGAGCAGTTGTCTGGGACCATCCTCGTCGAGGTCGCTCTTCCGGATCAAGTAGACGTTCAAACCCAAAGACCCGATACCCGTCAGAAATCCCGACAAGGCAAGGCCCACTCCCACGTAGCCATAGGCAACCGGACCGACCTTCCGGAAGATGAACACTGTTGCCAACAGCGAGAGGGCGATTCCTACGATCTCGCGAACCGCAAGATCGCGACCGCCCTTGAGCATGGTCGACTTGAATCCCGAAGGCTTGGTCACGAGCGGAGCTGTCATCCGCGTATCTCATCCAATGGGGGGACTACGTCCTGGGAATCGGGGCCATCGGAAGAGAAAGCGCGGACCACGATCCCCACAGCGCGCCCAAACCCTCCAGGAGGCCCCACCCAAAGTACTGATCCAGGAAGTACGCAGCAACGGCAGCGATCGCCACGATCAGCAGGAACGCCAGCAACCCAGTCAGCACCTTGCCGAGAACACGCGCGAACTTGCGTCCGCCACTCTCCTCGGGCATCCAGTCGCGTGCGGCCGACTCCATGCCCACGCCCACAGCCTGAGCGCCGTTGTCGCGCTCGTCACGACCTGACTTGCCAGCTGACTTCGTGTAGTAGCTCGCGTAGTAGTAGCCGCTCGAGTGGCCGTAGCCGCTGGATCCGGCCTTCGACTCATCAAGTCCCCAGACGACCACGCCTGTGACCTTGGCTCCGGCCTTGGCGAGCAGCTCCATGGCCTTCTTGCCTGCTTCGCGCGTCGAAGAACCGGCCTGGGTGACCATGAGTACGCCGTCGGCCCAACGCGCTACCGCGGCCGCATCCGCCACAGCCAGCAGAGGCGGAGTATCGATGATCACCCAGTCGCCCCACTCCTGAAGCGACTTCATGACTTCCTTCATCTTCGACGATCCGAGCAGCTCAGATGGGTTGGGAGGCATCTTGCCGGCCGTCATCACGAGCAGCTGCTCGTCACCGGGTCGCTGCAGCGCCGCCTTGAGCGAGTGCGTGCCGATCAACACATCCGAGAGTCCGATCATGTTGTTTACGTTGAAGAACTGCTCGGTGGTGGGACGACGGAAGTCCACCGACACGAGCACGACCTTCTTGCCGGCTTGCGCGAGCGCGGCAGCGAGGTTGGCGGCAACGGTTGACTTGCCCTCACCGGGAGCCGCCGACGTGACGAGGATCGAGTTCATATCGTGCTGGAAGTTGATGAAGTCCAGCGAGTTGCGCAAGACGCGATACGCCTCGGCGGTGAGCGAGCCGGGAGACTCGACGATAGCGAGTCGCCGCTTCTGGCCCTTGTCGAACGTGTCTGCCGGCACGGTGCCCAGCACGGGTGCTCCGAGAATGCGCTCGGCTTCCTCGGTGGACTTGATGGTGTTGTCGAGGTACTCGTAGAGGAATGCCATACCGAGACCGAAGACCAGTCCTACCGCGAACCCCAGGAGCCCGTTGCGCAGAGGCTTGGGCGAGACCGCATTGGTCTCGGGCACCGCTGTGCTCACAACACGCCCCGGGCCGCTCTCGAGCTGCTGGTTGATGCGGAGCTGCTCGAGCTTCTCGGCGAGGGTTGTGTAGGTGCCGGTCGCGATTTGCAGCTCGGCGGTGAGCTGGTCAGACTTGCCTGAGTCGGAGATGCGCTTACCCAGATCGAGGATGTCGGCCTTGGCCTGGTCGAGACGCTTCTGGACCTCGTCGGCGGCCTCCGCGAGGCTTGCTCGCCCGGCCGCCTTCGAAGAGTTCACGTACTCATCGGCGACGGTGTTGGCGATGAGGGCGGCCTGCTTGGGATCCGCATCGGTTGCCGTGATCTTGACGAGGTTGGTCTGGCCGACGGCCGTGACCGTGACTCTGGCAAGTAGCGCGGTCGGAGTCGTCTGCAGATCGAGCTTCTTGATCGTCGCTTCGGCGATGGGCCGGATCTGCATGAGCTGCACCTGCGTCTGCATGGCGCGCTCGGGCTGCGCTGAGAGCTGCGGCAGCAGGTCGCCGAAGACGGCAGCTGCTGAGCCCTTCTCGGATATGAGGACTTGTGCGGTGCCCTCGTAGCTCTTGGGCTGCAGGAACGACACGGCCAGAGCGGTAAGCGTCACGATGACAACCGCCTGGACGATGATCCATTTGCGGGACCGTATCACTTGGATGTAGTCGCGAAGCTCCATGTTCAGCCTAATCTTACGTGGTCTGCCATGCCCTTGCACCCGCGGCCCTTCACGCACCGAAGCCGGCGTCGCGCGCCGGCTTCGTTCGGAGTGATCGCACGTCGTTCCTGTCTATCGGGCGTCGAACCGCACGACGAACCAGTACGGGGTCGAGCCGTTGTCCTTGGAGATGCACACGAGCCGACCGGTGGTCGCCTTCGCAGTGCCACCGGAGAGGAGCAGGTTCACGGTCGCCGTACCCGCGCCCTTCGTCACCCCGGTGACCTTGGCTGTCTTGAAGCCGCCGCCAAGCACGCCGTCGACGAGCATCTTCTGGTTCGAGGCAGTCGCCTGCTGAGCTGCGAACACGGCGACCACGGAGGAGTCGATCTCGGCGGGGGCAGGGACCTCATCGTCAGACGAAGCCGTCCGAATGCTGAAGAAGTACCACAGCGTGCCGTACTTCTGGAGCGTCATGGTTGCCGCGAGCGACTGTCCGCCCGCGAACCCGAGTTTGACGGGAACCTCGGCGGTGTCGGCAGAGACCGTAGCGTCGCCGAACTTGATCGTAGACAGCTTGCCGGTAACGAGGGCCTTGATCGAGTCCTGTGAGAGCAGCTGCTCGGTGTAGACGCGCTCCTGAGCCGACGCAGGGAGCGTCCCGGCTGCGGGAGCGCTTGCAGTGGCGGCGGCAGACGAGGTCGGCGCTGCGCTGCCGGCAGGCTTGCCAGGAGTCGACGAGCCATCCGGCGTAGCCCCGCTAGTGGGAGCGGAGCTGAGACCCACCAGCTGCATCACGCCGTCGATGCCGCCCGACATGGCTACGACCGCGCCGAACGCCACAAGCGCGACTACGAGCACGAGCATCCACAGAACCACAGGTGAGACGCGACGACCGCTGCTTGCGGGCTTGGCAGGCGTACCTGTCGGCTGGGACGACTGAGCTGCTGAATCCGACATCGAAATCCCCCGAGTGCTAGGTGTTCATATGCGTGCGCTAGGGACAGTGCACGTCTGGTGCATCCTACCATACGGAGGCAGATGCTCTGGCCGCGCACACGTCCCTGAAGTGCATTATCGGCAGTTTCGAGAGCGTGCTTCAGTCCTACTCCCCTTGCACACGCACCGCTGGGCCGAGAATCGCGATCCACGCAGCCAGGTCCTCGTCGGACAGGTTCGTTCTCAGTTCGGACACGTTGGCTGCTCCTGCGCCCTCGAGCGTCCCAGCGAGCCCTTCGCCGAGACGTGTGCGGACGCTCCCGCGAAGCTGACTGGAGAGGAACTGCACGCCGTCGAGCACGCGGCGCACTTCGGTCACCGGCACGCTCGTCGGGCCCTGCGGGTACGAGTAGAGCCGGCTCCCGTCGAAGACCTCGAGAGGTGCCGGGATGTCGATCTCGACCGGGGCGCCACCACGCAGCGTGTTCCACGCGTCTTGCCCGACCACGACCCACGCGGGCTCATCGGCACCGGCACCCTGGGTGTATGCGCGTGCAAGCGCCGCGCCGCCGCCGAACGTGTAGGCATCCGCAAGCGTTCTGGCACTGGTGCCCGACACCGTCGCTGCCTGGTCGGGATCGACCACGGTGAGCGTGAGCTTGCCGTTCACGCGGGCATACAGGTCGATGGCGCGAGGGACATTGACACCGTCGGCGTCCGGCAGCACCAGCGCCACGAGCACCGGCCCTTCAGCCGATGCCTGCGCGCGCTTCGCTCCCGTGGGCAGCACGCCCGAGACCGCGAGCCACACCACTGCAGCCACCGTGACGAGGCCCAGCACGCCTCCTACGAGCGCCACACGCCACGTAGAGGTCACTTGTCGCCCTTCGCCGCCAGATAGGCCATGATGCCGTCGGTCATGCCGGTGGCGAGCTTGTCTTGGTAGTGCGGGCTGGCGATCAGCTTGTCCTCGACGCGATTGGAGAGGAAGCCGGCCTCGATCAGCACGCTGGGGACCTTCGCCCAGTTAAACCCGCTCAGGTCCGCGCGCTGGACCGCACCGCGGTCGACCGCGCCGGTCGCCTGGACCACTCTCGTCTGCACGAGCTTGGCGGCCGCTCGGCTGTCCTCGAGTATCGCACGCGTCCACGTGTTGTCGGCGGGATAGAGGGTCGACACCCCTGACGCCGACGAGCTCGTGCTTCCGTCGCAGTGCACGCGCACGAACAGGTCCGCCTTCGCGCGGTTCGCAATGGCGGCTCGCTGGGAGTTGGAGATGTTGACGTCGTTGGTGGTGCGGGTCATGACGACCTTGACCCCGCGAGCCTCGAGCCGCGACTTGAGGTTCATCGATATCTGCAGCGCGAGCTCGGACTCAGGTATCCCGGTCGACACGCCCGTCGCTCCCCCGCTCACGGAGGGCTTAGTGGCTTTCGCTCCGGGGCCGATGGGTTCGGGTGTGGAATTCGAGTGAGCCTGGTGGCCGGGATCGATGCACACAACGAACCTCGTGGCTGCGACGGCCGGCGTGGCCTTGGCCGCAGACGCGGCCGTGGCGACGCGCGCTGCTGCGGGGGGCACGACGATGCTCACGATGGTGCCCGCCGCCGAGACGGTGCCGGCGATCGGGTCTTGTCCGGTCACGAGGCGCCTCGAACCGGAAGCTGACGCCGTGCCCTCTTCGCTGAGCTTCACCACGAATCCCGCAGTGGTCAGCACCATCGTCGCTTCTTCGACGCTAGCACCGGTCAGCTCGGGAACCTCGACCATGCCGGCCTCGGCGGTCGCCGACGGCGTGGCCACGGTGGATGTCGATGAAGATGCGTCTACAGCGTGCTGCGCGTTGGCGCGCTCACCGCGTGCTCTCACCACCGCCCAGGTACCCGTCGCAATCAGCGCGACTCCTACAAACGCGGTGAAGCCGACAAGCGCCCAGCGCCAGCGCGCGGGACTCGATACGCGACCGCCCGCCGAAGCGGAAGCCGCGCGCCTGTGTCTGATCGGCCTCATGAAGTCCTTTCTTGGTGGGCCCGGTAGGATTCGAACCTACAACCAAGGGATTATGAGTCCCCTGCTCCACCATTGAGCTACGGGCCCGTTCGGTGCGTGAGAACTGCCGTGGATCGCGTACTACCGACGGCCAGCCCGCTCATGATACCAGTCAAAGAAGACGGCCGCCCCACGCGGGACGGCCGTCTTCACGACAACTGGAGTACCTACGGACTACTTGACGGTCACGTAGTCGTAGCCAGCCGACCACTTGGCGGTATGCGCAGCGTCAGCAGGTGCATAGGAGCGCAGCTTCCACTTGCCTGCGTAGCCGAGTCGGATCGCAGTGGTGTACCTCGTGTAGCTGTAGTTCTTGGTCGCCTTGGCGGTCACGTAGCCGTAGCTCTTCCACGTGCCAGAGGCGGACTGCTTCCAGCGGTAGATGCGCACCGGACGCGAGCCCGGCGTGTGCGCGGGCTTCAGGTAGCCGCTTACGGTGCTGTTCCTGAAGCGCGACATCGTCCGGGGTGCGACGACGTTGCTCAGGTACGGGGAGGTCCGGACGACGGCCGACTTGGTGAAGAGCGCAGTCGTCGTGACAGGGGCAGTGATGTTGGTGATGGCCTTGTCCCAGCCGGTGAAGACGTAGCCGACCGGTGCGGTGACCTCAGGGGCCACAGCAGCGGAGCCGTAGTTCACGGTACGGACGACGAGGGTTGAACCGTTCCAGCCCTTGAACGTCACAAGGTTGGTGTTGATGGCGTACTTCGCGTACATCGTAGCGTCGGCAACGACCTTGTCGGACGCGAAGTTGGCGGGATGCGTCAGATCAGCGTTCGTGAACCAACCAACGAAGGCGTAGCCGACCTTCGTGGGGTTCGCGGGCGCAATGGCGCATGCGTCGTAGACGACCTTCTGGTTGGCAACAGCAGAACCGCCGTTCGAGTTGAACGCAACAGTCTGCTCGCGGAACTCGTACAGGAACCATGCGTCGCCTCGGTCGACGGACATCGTCACGACGCCCTTGGCGTCGGCGGCGACGCGCTCGACAACGGCGCTGAGCTTGCCGCCGACGAACTTGTACGTATCGAACGTCTTGTTAGCGGCAGACTCGCCGAGAGAAACCGCGACCTTCGCCGTGGCAGGCAGATTGCCCGACTGCGCGAAATCGAGGTTGTACGCGTTGACGCCGTAATCAAGAGCGTTGACGTGATACGGCGAAACGAAGTCCGTGATCGCGGTCCCGTTGAAGGTCCACTTGGACTTGCCGTCGTCGTACTTCACAACGCCACCCGCAGGCATGCGACTGATCGCCTGTGCATTGAGATCGGCCATGGTGTTGTCGACGAGGAGCTCGACGCCGCTCTCGACCTTGAACACGGCGGGGTTGGTGCTCATCATGCCGTAGGCTTCGTAGCCGGCGTAGCCGCCCCACATCCAGTCGATCGTGAGGTCCTTGAGCGCGATCGTACCGGCCGTTACGTTGGTCGTGGACGCCGACAGCCAAGCGCCCTCAATCCAGACATTCTCAATGCGAGAGGTGCCGACGTCACCGGCGACACCGGAGACAGACGCCGCGGGTTGAAGTAGACCGAGCCCGAGAAGTTGTAGAAGTCGGTGTTGGGACCGTCGGGGCCAATCGGGTTGGTCATAACATCGATGTTCTTGAGGGTGAAGTTCTTGCCCATGACCTCGATGGCCTTGTTGGTCTCGGTCTTGGCTTCGATCGTCAGGTCTTCGATGGTCACGTCGTTCGCCCAGACGGAGACGAAGTCCTGGCTGGCCCATGAGCCGTTAGCGGCGAAGACGCTGCTGGTGAGCACGGTCTTGCCGAAGCCGGCACCGATGATGGTGACGCCGGGCTGGGAGATCGGCAGGTACCAACCGGTCTGACCACCGAACGTCAGGTCGCCGAGATCGCGCTTGACGTCGTAGGTGCCCTCGGCGAGCACGAGCTTGTCGTAGGGCTTCAGGTCGCGGATTGCGAGAATCAGCGCGGCGGTGTCGGCCACGTCAACCGTGCGCGGCAGCACCCATACGTCGATGCTTCCGACCTTAGTCGGCTTGTATGCGGCGGCTACTACGCTCACGGTTGCTGTGTCCGTGACGTAGGCACGGTCGGACCAGATCTTGTTGGTCTCACCGAGAGCGGGGTCACCCAAGAGCGTGAACACCGACGGCGTCAAAACGCCAGAACCGGGATCGACGTTGACTGCGCCCCACGCGTTTCCGCTGGTAGCGAAGTCGGTGGCAGTCACGTTCGAACCGTTCACGGTCAGGCCAGCACCCTTGCTGTTCTTGATCGTGACTTTGTTGAGCTCGACGACTGCGGCGCTGTAGGTGCTGACGCCGTAAGCGAAGGAGTTGCTGTCAACCACGAGATCATTGATGACGATCGTGCCAGCGACGGTCCCATCCAGCATGATCGCGTGCTTGGAGCCGTTCACCTTGCCCAGGTCGGTGCTGACCTTGAGTGTGAACCCGGCACCGTTGATGGTCAGCGGCCGGCTGATAGTGAGCTGAGCAGTGGTATCGATGCTCTGGCTCAGCGTGATGTCTGTGATCGTCTCGCTGGCGACTGCGGCGCTCAGCTCATCAGCGTTCGCCACCATAGTGGTCGACGCTGCGGCGAGCGCCGCCGTAGCTGCCACGGGCGACGTCGCGGCAAAAGACAACCCCGGCGCCATGCTGAACAGCATTGTGAGTACGAGCAATAGCGATGTAAAACGACGCATGCAGTTCCTCCCTTTCGAAACCCCCGAGTCGAGCGCGACCCCCATGAGCCACACCGACATGAACCGTCCGACAGTAGCACAGGTCTCTGACATCCACATGGAAATCAATGACTCGCATCAACTCGAACGGACGCGGTCGAACTCGCGCAGTCGCCACAGCCGGGGTCCCCGCCGAGGAACAGCCACCGCAGAGTGTTGCAAAGCCCGCGACTCGTTCGTATACTTCTCTCCGCGCCGCACCACGGGTGCCTAACAGATTCCTCGGTAGCTCAATGGTAGAGCGTTCGGCTGTTAACCGAAATGTTGCAGGTTCGAGTCCTGCCCGGGGAGCCACACATACACAGAAGGCCCCGCAGCGATGCGGGGCCTTCTTGTATTGGTGCGATGAACGAACCCGTTACTCGAGGTAGTCCTTGAGCTTGCTCGAGCGGCTCGGATGGCGCAGCTTGCACAGCGTCTTGCTCTCGATCTGGCGGATGCGCTCACGGGTGACCCCGAACTCGCGACCCACTTCTTCGAGCGTGCGCGGATGGCCGTCAACGAGTCCGAAGCGCAGTTCGATGACCTTGCGCTCGCGGTCGGCAAGACCGTCGAGCACCTTGGACAGCTGCTCCTGGAGCATCGAGAAGCTTGCTGCGTCAGGAGGCACGACCGCTTCGCCGTCTTCGATGAAGTCGCCGAGCTGGCTGTCTTCCTCTTCGCCGATAGGCGTCTCGAGGGAAACCGGCTCCTGGCTGATCTTGAGGATCTCGCGCACGCGGTCGGCGGTCATCTCCATCTGGTCGCCGATCTCCTCGGGAGATGGCTCGCGGCCGAGCTCCTGGAGCAGACCGCGCTGAACGCGGATGAGCTTGTTGATCGTCTCGACCATATGCACCGGGATGCGGATGGTGCGCGCCTGGTCGGCGATGGCGCGGGTGATCGCCTGGCGAATCCACCACGTCGCGTACGTGGAGAACTTGAAGCCCTTGGTGTAGTCGAACTTCTCGACGGCACGGATCAGGCCCAGGTTGCCTTCCTGGATCAGGTCGAGGAAGAGCATGCCGCGTCCCACATAGCGCTTGGCGATCGACACGACGAGACGGAGGTTGGCTTCGACGAGCTGCTGCTTGGCGTCGATGCCGACCTGCTCGATGCGGTTCAGGCGACGCTTCTCGGGACGATCGAGCGTCTGCTTGGCCTCGAACGCCTCCTCAAGACGGGCGCCTGCTTCAAGGCCTGCCTCGATCTTCATCGCAAGGTCGATCTCCTGCGCAGCCGTCAGGAGCGGCACCTTGCCGATCTCCTTGAGGTACATGCGCACGGGATCGCCGGTGAGCGGCGCAACCGAGTTGAGGTTCTCGCGTTTCTTCGGCCGCTTCTTGACGACCTTGGCCGGCGCGACCTTCGGCGGGAGCTGGATGTTGACGGCCTCGGGCTCGATATTGAGCTCGTCGTTGGGCAGATCGGCCGGTGCCACGTCGTCATGACCGCCAGCAGAACCGCCGGCGCTCTGACCGTCGCCCATGTCCTCGACGACCTCGATGCCGCTGTCGCGGAAGTGCGAGTAGATGCGCTCGAACTGGTGGTCGTTCAAGTCGATATCAGACAGTGCGCCCTGAATCTCCTCGTCGGTGAGGTTGCCCTTGGACTTCCCCATCTTCACCAGCGTCTTGACCTCGCCGAGCTCGAGTTCCGGGCTCAACTTGGCAGCGGCTGCCGTCTTGGCAGCGCTCGCCTTGGTAGCCGGCTTCTTGGCAGCGCTCTTGACCGGCGCCTTCTCGGCTGCCGGCTTCTTTGCTGCTACTGCCTTCTCGGCGGCCGGCTTCTTTGCTGCTGCTGCCTTCTTGGGTGCCGCGTCCTTCTTGGCCGCAGCGGGCTTGCTGGCCGCGCCCTTGACTGGTGCCGCCTCTGCCACGACTGCTGCTTTCTTCGAAACCGACGACGCCTTCTTCACCGGCGCCTCATCGGTAGTTGTCTTCGTGCTCTTCGGGGTCTTGCCAGGCTTTTCCGCCACGCTAGATCTTCCGCCTCCCGGGACTAACCGACATCGCGACTTTCGCTGCGCAGCTCAGAGAGCTCGCGGGCCAGCGAAGACACCTTCCTGAATACCTCGTCATACTCAGACGAGTCCTTGAGCGCTTTGTTCTGATTCATCCACGCGCTCTCAATACGTATACGCCGTTCGAGGTCCATTTCCTTGAGCGTGCGGACCAAGTCGAGCTCTATCGCCTCGAATCCCACATCGTCACCTGCGGTGATGGTGGCCGCCGAGAGCGCAGCCGCCGCGCCTGGGACAAGCGCTTCAATCCTACCCACCAACGCCGCCGCCGAGATACCCGGATCCGCTTCCGCGATGGTCTGGGCGATTGCGCGATTGGTGGGGTCGCTCAGCAGGTCCGAAGTAAGCAAGAAGCGTGCCCTGCCGCGTAGCGACGGCTCCTGTACCAGCACATCGAGCAGCTCGAGTTCGACTCGCAGACGCTTCGCGTCGACCGGGAACACCGGAGGCGATACAGGTACAGGCTGCTTCTGCGCACCGGAATCAGATACCGGGGCGGGAGCGGCCTTAGCGGATGCAATCGCTCGACGCGCCGTCGCGAAGTCCACGAACAGCCGGTCGGCGATGTAGTTGGCGTAGTCGTCGGCAAGAATCGAGCCCTTGATCGGCGCGAGCACGTCGGCGGCCTCTTTAAGCGCGCGGGCGCGCTCCTCGGGCCGGTCGAGATCCCAGCGAGCGAGCCTGCGGTCGATGGAGAAGCGCAGCAGCGGCACCGCTTTGGCGACCATGGCGCGCAGACCGTCGGCGCCGTGCTCCCCCACGTAGTCGGCAGGATCGAGTCCGCCGGGAAGGACGGCGACCTCGAGCTCGACGCGGTCGCGCCCAGCCTCGGGCGTGATGCTCGTGTCGATGAACTCGCTCGCGCGGTCGGCTGCACGCAGCCCGGCCTCGTCGCCGTCGAACAGGTACACGACCCGCTTGGCGAAGCGCGACAACAGACGCACGTGCTCGCGTGTGAGCGCCGTACCGAGCGTAGCGACCGCGTTGGTGATGCCGGCCTCGTGAAGTGCGATCACGTCGGTGTAGCCTTCGACCACGATCGCCACACCCGTCGAGGTTATCGTGGCCTTCGCGCGGTCGATGGCGTACATGTTGGCCGACTTGTGGAAGATCGGCGTGTCCTGAGTGTTGAGGTACTTGGGCTCGCCGGTCCCGATCACTCTGCCGCCGAACGCGATGGCGCGTCCCTGCAGGTCGTGGATCGGGAACATGATGCGCTCGTAGAAGCGATCGCGTACGTCGCCGCGGTCGGTCTTGAGTCCGAGGTTGGCCGAGACGATCTCATCGGCGGTGAAACCCGCATCGCGCAGATGCTTCACAAGCGCCGAGCGCCCGGGTGCGTAGCCCAGCTTCCATGTCTTTGCCACATCGCTGCCGAACCCGCGCTGGCTTAAGTAGTCGCGAGCCTTCTTCGCGCCTGCGTCGTGGGACCTGGTGAGTACGTCGTGGTAGTACGCCGTGGCTTCTTCGCTGGCGGCGATGAGCCGCTCGCGCAGGCTGCGCGGCACGCCGCCGGCCTCCTCGGTGATCTCGATATGCGAGCGGTCGGCCAGAATCCGAACCGACTCGACGAAGTCGACGTTGTCGGTCTTCATGAGGTATCCGTACGCGTCGCCGCCCAGACCGCAGCCGAAGCAGTGCCACAGCTGGGTGGCGGGATCGATCTTGAACGAGGGCGTCTTCTCGGCGTGGAACGGACAGCAGCCCCAGAACAGGCGCCCCTTCTGCTTGAGAAGGACGCGCTCGGAGACGAGGCTCACGAGGTCGGTGGCGTCGCGAACTCGACGGACATCTTCATCGGATATGCGGCCCACGAAACCTCCTTCGCTCGTCTAAGCAACCCCTCCAGGCGCGTGTCTGCACGCTGAAAGCACCACGCCGGTCCGGCACGGTGTCGAACGATTCTACCCTATAGAAGCCACTTCTTCGGCACGAAGATGCGCTCGTACTCTCGGATAGCGAACCGGTCGGTCATGCCTGCGACGTAGTCGACCACCGACTGGACGAGAGTGGTCTCGTCTCCGGGGCGCTCATCGGCGGGAAGATCGTCGGAGTCGGCGAGGTAGTGCGCGAACAGCGCCTGGACCACCGCGTAGGCCTTGGGTTCCTCGGCCTTCGCGCGCTCCGAGAAGTACACGTTGTCGAAGAGGAACCCGCGCAGCTCCATCATCGCGTCCCACACGTGCGGCGACATGCCGATCACGTGGGAACCGTGTGACGTCTCGATCATGTCGTTAACCATCGCGGTGATGCGCGCACCCGAGTGCGAGCCGAGCACCTCAAGCGCGTGGGAGGGCAGCTCGCCTTCCTTGAGTACGCCGGCACGCAAGGCGTCGTCGATATCGTGGTTCACATACGCGATGCGGTCGGAGATGCGCACGATCTGGCCCTCAAGCGTGCGCGGCACCGTAGTACCCGTGTGGCCGATGATGCCGTCGCGCACTTCGTCGGTGAGGTTGAGTCCTTTGCCCTCGTACTCGAGAGAGTCGACGATACGCAGCGACTGGACGTTGTGCTGGTAGCCGGCCGGGACGCTTTCGTCGGCGACGTGTAGCGCCTTGCACGCTGAGTCGAGCGCTGACTCGCCGGTGTGGCCGAACGGCGTGTGGCCCAGATCGTGGCCGAGCGCAATGGCTTCGGTGAGATCCTCGTTGAGCGCGAGCGCTCGTGCGATCGAGCGCGAGATCTGCGAGACCTCGAGTGTGTGCGTGAGGCGGGTGCGGTAGTGGTCCCCCTCGGGAGCGAGGAACACCTGCGTCTTGTGGGACAGACGGCGAAACGACTTGCAGTGGATGATGCGGTCGCGGTCTCGCTGGAACTCGGTTCGGTACTCGTCGAGCGCGATGGGTGTGAGGCGGCCGAGCGACTCATCGGCGAAGGCGGCGCGCGTGGAAAGGCGACGGTGCTCGTCAGCCTCCAGGGCCTCTCGCGTGAGGATCGGCTCCGACGTCACTTGAGCACCACGCCCGTAACGGTGATCGTCTCGCTGAGCATCCATAGACTCGCCAGACCGCCGACGACGCCGAACGCCGTGGCGACGACCCACGTCTGTCGCGTGCCGATCCTGCGCGAGAACCACGTTCCGATCGCCGAGAGGAAGGTGGCACCGGGGAAGGCCGCTGCGACGTTGGCCAGGACGCTCGCAAACCCGGTGGCTACGATCCCAGCCGTGCTCGCTTCAGCTGCGAACACGACGCCGAGTAGCGCGACGGCAGCGCACGACGCTGCCAAGCCAACGGCCCACGCCTGCCAGAACGGCCGCTGCGTCCGCGACCGCCCCTGGATGATCGGCGAGCCTGGCGACTGCCAGAGCTTCGTGCCTTTCACGCGCTCCCCCTCCGACATGCGTCAGGGCCCGGACGCACTGTCTGGTGCGACCGGGCCCCGTTAGTGTTCTAGCGGTTGTCCGAAATCGGAGCGTTCTCAGCAAGCGCCGCCTGCGCGGCCGCGAGTCGTGCGAGCGGCACGCGATACGGTGAGCACGACACATAGTTGAGACCGATGCTGTGGAAGAGCTTCACGGAATCGGGGTCGCCACCGTGCTCGCCGCACACGCCGAGATGGATATCCGGGTTGGTCTTGCGGCCCAGCGTGCAGCCCATCTCGACCATCTTGGCCACGCCGGCGTCGATCGTCTCGAAGGGGTTGCGGGTGAGAACCTTGCGCTCCAGATAGCGAGGCAGGAACTTGGCTTCGATATCGTCGCGCGAAAAGCCGAAGACCGTCTGGGTCAGATCGTTGGTGCCAAAGCTGAAGAAATCGGCCTGCTCGGCGATCTCATCGGCGGTCAGAGCGGCGCGAGGCAGCTCGATCATGGTGCCGATGGGGATGCTGAGCGGGCAGCCCTGCGACGCGGAGACCTCGGCGAGGACCGCCATCGATTCTGCGCGAAGCATCTCGAGCTCGGTGACTACGCAGACGAGCGGAATCATGATCTCGGGCTTGGGGTTCAGGCCTCGTTTGACGAGCTGGCAGGTTGCCAGCGCGATCGCGCGCACCTGCATGGCGTAGATCTCGGGGTGCATGAGGCCCAGGCGACAACCGCGAAGGCCGAGCATCGGGTTGGCCTCGGTGATCGCATCGATCTGCGCAAGCAGCTTGCGCTTGGGAGCGAGCAGCTCGGCCGACACGCCCGCACACTCCTCGCGGACGATCTCGACCTCCAGCTCGCGGGGGCTGTCGAGGAACTCGTGCAGCGGCGGGTCGAGGAGGCGCACGGTGACGGGCAGCCCGTCCATGGCCTCGAGGATGCCGAGATAGTCGCCAACCTGCGCGTCGAGAAGCTTGGCGAGCTCCGCGTCGCGCTCTTCCTGGTCTTCCGCGAGCACGAAGTTCTGGATGATCTGCTTGCGGTCGCCCAAGAACATGTGCTCGGTGCGGGCCAGGCCCACACCCTCGGCGCCGAACTCACGGCCGAGTCGGGCGTCTTCGGGGGTGTCTGCGTTGGCGCGCACGCCCATGGTACGGAACTGGTCGGACCACGACAGAATCGTGTCGAAGTCGCCGGAAACCTCCGGCTGGACCAGCGCTACGGCGCCCACAACCACGATGCCGGTGGTGCCGTCGATGGAGATGATGTCGCCCTCGTGCAGCTCGACGTCGGTGCCCTTCACGGTAGCGATCTTGTGCTGTGCGTCGATGACGAGCTTGTCGGCGCCGCACACGCACGGCTTGCCCATGCCACGAGCAACGACGGCCGCGTGGCTCGTCTTGCCACCGTGGCTGGTGAGGATGCCCTGCGCCGCATACATGCCGGAGAGGTCGTCGGGGTTGGTCTCCCAGCGAACGAGGATGACCTTGCGACCGGTCTCGGCGGCGGCGACGGCGTCAGCGGAGCTGAACACGACCTCGCCCACTGCCGCTCCGGGACTCGCGTTGAGCCCCTTGGCGAGCACCTCGAAGTGGACGCTCATATCGAACTGCGGGTGCAGGAGCTGATCGAGCTGCTCGGCGTCGATGCGCAGAATCGCCTCTTCGCGGCTGATGAGCCCTTCGGCGACCATATCGACCGCGATCTTGAGCGCGGCACGTGCGGTGCGCTTACCCACGCGGGTCTGCAACATCCACAGCTTGCCGTTCTCGATGGTGAACTCGATGTCGCACATGTCGCGGTAGTGGTTCTCCAGCGTGGTGAACACAGTGTCGAGCTGCTCGCCGGCCTCGGGAAGCTCCTTCTTGAGGTCCGCGATGGGCTCCGTGTTGCGAATACCGGCAACGACATCCTCGCCCTGCGCGTTAATCAGGAAGTCGCCGTAGAACTCCTTGGTGCCATCGGCCGGGTTGCGCGTGAACGCGACGCCCGTGGCCGAGGTGTCGCCCTTGTTGCCGAAGACCATCGTCTGCACGTTGACGGCGGTCCCGAGGTTGTCGTCGATCTTGTTCATCTTGCGGTAGAGCACCGCTCGGTCGTTCATCCAGCTCTTGAAGACCGCTTCGATCGCCAGTCGCAGCTGGGTGTCGACGTCCATCGGGAAGACGACCTTGCCGTCGACCGCCAGCTCGGGGTACTCCTCGGCAGAGACCTCGGAGGCGACGATGGCCTTGAAGGTTGCGACGATCTGCTTGAGGTCGTCGGCGGTCAGATCGGTGTCGACGCGAACGCCCCGAGCCTGCTTGATCTCGGTCATCGCGTTTTCGAACACGTCGCCTTCGACGTTCAAGACGACCTTGGCGAACATCTGGATGAAGCGGCGGTAGCTATCCCACGCGAAACGGTCGTTGCCGGTCTGGGCGATGACGCCCTGCACCGAAACGTCGTTGAGGCCCAGGTTGAGCACCGTGTCCATCATGCCCGGCATGGAGAATGCCGATCCGGAACGCACCGACACGAGGAGCGGGTCTTCCGGGTCGCCGAGGCGCTTGCCCATCTTGCTCTCGAGATCGGCGATGTAGCCCGCGATCTCGCTGGGAAGACCCGCGGGAAATGCGGGGGGGGTGGCGTTGTAGTACTCCATGCACACTTGACAGGTGATGGTGAATCCAGGGGGTACCGGCAGCCCGATGAGCGCCATCTCGGCCAGGTTCGCGCCCTTGCCGCCGAGAATGAACTTCATGTCTCTGTTGCCCTCGGTGCGATTCTCGCCCTTGCTGTCCTTGCCGAAGGCATACACGCGTTTCACGTCGGACAATTCCCTCTCCTTTATTAGCACTTGGTAGACGGATGCTGTGCATGATACCGCACCCGTCGCGAGCCCACACCCACCGCGACGGGACAATACGCTACTCCCGTGACGCCAATGCCCCGCGAAGGTAGCGAAGGATGTCTTGCGCTGTCTCTTCAATCGCGCGGTTGTCGGTTCGAATCACGATGCAACCGATTTTGTGCATGATGCTGCGTGCTTCTTCCAGATCAGCAGCAACCTGCTCCGGCTCGGCATACCCCGGAACGTAGCCGCCAAGCTCGTTCATACGCTGTGTCCGGATTCCGGCAAGCGTCTCGACGCTGCTGAGAAGCCCGAAGACGCGGCGCGGGTCGACCTCGAAGAGCTCCTTGGGCGGCGTGCTGTGGGGCACGAGCGGCACGTTGGCGACCCGGAACCCCTTGGCCGCCAGATACATCGAGAGCGGGGTCTTGCTCGTCCTCGACACGCCGACGAGCACGATATCGGCATCGATCAGGCCCTCGGGATGCTGCCCGTCGTCCTGCTTGATCGAGTACTCCATGGCCTCGATGCGGTCGAAGTACGCCTCGTCAGCGTTGCGGATTGTGCCCGCGATGCCGCGCGACTCCGAACCTGACACGTGAGACAGCATGCTGACCGCCGGCCCCATGATATCGACGGCGTTGACGTGGTACTCCTGGATCACGAGCTTCATCTCGGCGCGGAGCAGCTCCTCGGCGAGCGTGTAGAAGAACACGCAGTTGTCGCTGCAGTGCGACTTGACCATGTCGTGGAGCTGCTCGACGGTGGCCACCTTAGGCAGCCGCTCGACGGTGAACGTGCCGCGCACGAACTGCGCCGCCGAAGCCCGTGCCACCGCGTCTGCGGTCTCGCCGAGCGAGTCGGAGAGGATGTGTATGGTGATCGGGTCGTTCACGGGTCAGCCGGCCAGCACGCTGAAGTCGGCGAAACGGCCGAACAGCGCCACGAAGCGATTGAGCAGGCGCAGACGGTTGTCGCGCAGTGCGGGATCAGGGTCCATGACCATGACGTTGACGAAGAACTCGTCGATCGGCCCCCGCAGCCCGGCGTAGGTCTCGAGCAGCGCCGAGTACGCATGCTGGGCGAGCAGATCGCCTGCGAGCCCTTCGGCGGTGTCGAGCGCGTCGGCCAGCACGACCTCCGGCTCTCCCATCAGCGCGCGGTCCGCCGACGTGCCAAGCTCGTGCTTGGCGAGGTTCTTGGCCCGCGTGTACGCAACGGAGAGATCCTCCATGTCGTCGCGTGCGCTGCGGAACGCCGACAGCGCCTCGCAGCGAGCCAGCGCATCGCTCGGGTCGTCTGCGGCCACAGCGAGCACCGCGTATATGGTGTCGTAGGCGTGACCGCGGTCACGCAGGATCCCCTGCAGTCGACCGACGAAGAACTCCTTGATTGCCGCGCCCGTGGCCTCGACATCGAAGGGCAGCACGCCGTCGTAGCCCGCCAGCGAGGCCGAGACGAGATCGTCGAGCCGCGCAGCCGTTCCGCCGAGCAGGATCTGCAGCACTCCGATGGCGCTGCGTCGCAGCGCATAAGGGTCAGCTGAGCCCGTGGGCGCCATCCCCGCGGCGAAGACGCCGGCGATGGTGTCGAGCTTGTCAGTGAGCGCCACGATGCGCCCTGCGAGCGTCGAAGGCAGCGCGTCGCCGGCGAAGCGGGGCAGGTAGTGCTCGACGATGGCGCTGGCCACCCCCTGCTGCTCTCCACCCGCGGTGGCGTAGTACCCGCCCATGACGCCTTGGAGGTCGTTGAACTCGATGACCGCCGCTGTCACGAGGTCGGCCTTGGCCAGGTGCGCACCGCGAACCGCGTACGCCGCCTCATCGGCAGGCGCATCTACCAGCTCGGCGATCGACGCTGCCAGGCGCTCCATGCGGCCGGTCTTGTCGCCGAGCGTCCCGAGTTTGACCTGGAACACGATGGAGTCGAGGCGCTCCACACACGTCTCGAGCGGACGGGCGAGATCCTCATGATAGAAGAACGACGCATCGGAGAGGCGCGCGCGGATTACGCGCTCGTGCCCGCTGACGATCGCCTCAGTGCGCGCAGGGTCGCCGTTGTGCGCAACGATGAAGTGGTTGTCGAGCGATCCGTCGGGGCGCTGAACCGGGAAGTAGCGCTGATGCTTGGTCATCGCGCTTTCGAGAATCTCGCGCGGAACCTCGAGGAAGTCAGCATCAAAGGCGCCGACAGCCACGGTGGGCCACTCAACCAGGTTCACGACCTCCGAGAAGGCCTTCTCATCGATGACGGCCTCGGCGTCGAGCTGTTCGGCGACGGTCTGTATGCCCTCGCGCAGCACGCGAGCGCGCTCTTCGTGGTCAGCGATGACGCGGCCCCGCTCCAGCGCGAGCTGGTACTCTCCCGCGCCGGGAACCTCGATGGCACCGGGAGCGAGCAGCCGGTGACCGTACGTAATGCGGCCCGCAGTCAGCCCGGCGAACTGCACGGGGACGACCTCGCCGCCGAAGAGCGCGAGCAGCCAGCGCACGGGGCGGGCGAAGCGCGCGTCGCCGCTTCCCCACCGCTGCGACTTGGGCCACTCGATGCTATCGGCGAGGTGCGAGAGCAGACCCGGCAGCACCTCTCCCGCCGAGACGCCCTTCACCTCGACCGTGGCGTAGACATAGGATCCGTTGTCGTCCTCCACCACGGTCAGCTCGCTCACGTCGACACCCTTGCCGCGCGCGAAACCGATGGCGGCCTTGGAAGGCGTGCCGTCTTCGGCAAACGCAACGCGCACCGCCGGACCCTTGGAGGTGTGAACGGCGTCGTCCTGGGCCTCTGAAAGCTCGGTCACGGTGACCACGAGGCGCCGAGGCGAACCGGTGACGCGCACGGTGTCGTACTCGAGGCGCGCGTCGTCGAGCGCCTTAGGCACGGCGACGGAGAGCTGTTCGATAGCGCCATAGAGTGGACGCGAGGGCAGTTCCTCGGTGCCGATCTCGAATACGAGGTCGCGGCTCATCGGGCGCCCCCTTCCTTCAGCGTGGCAGGCCCGGCGGGCGTGGCGTCGTCGGCGCCTTCGGGCTCATCGGCGGGTGTGACGAGTTCGAGATAGGCGGTGCAACACGCCTTGGAAAGCGCTCGGACGCGCAGGATGTAGCCCTGGCGCGAGGTGACGCTGATCGCGCCGCGCGCGTCGAGCAGGTTGAACGCGTGCGAGCACTTGAGCACGTAGTCGTAGGCGGGCAGCACGTAACCGGCCTCAAGCGAACGCTGGCACTCGCCCTCGTACGTGGTGAACAGGCCCTGGAGCATGTCGACGTCGGCCACTTCGAAGTTGTACGCCGAGTACTGCTGCTCGTTTTTCAGGAACACGTCGCCGTAGGTGAAGGTGTGTCCGTCGGGGCCAACCGACCAGATGAGGTCGTAGACGCTGTCCACACCCTGGATGTACATGGCGAGGCGCTCGAGGCCGTAGGTGATCTCGGCGGGCACGGGGCGGCACTCGAATCCGCCGACCTGCTGGAAGTAGGTGAACTGCGTGCACTCCATGCCGTTGAGCCAGATCTCCCAGCCAAGGCCCCATGCACCGAGCGTGGGCGACTCCCAGTCGTCTTCGACGAGGCGGATGTCGTGCTCGGCGGGCTCGATGCCGATGGCGCGCAGCGAGTCGAAGTACAGGTCGAGCACGTTGTCCGGGCTCGGCTTGAGGATGACCTGATACTGGTAGTAGTGCTGGAGACGGTTGGGGTTCTCGCCGTAGCGGCCGTCCGTGGGACGCCGGCAGGGCTGGACGTAGGCGGTACGCCACGTGTCCGGGCCCAGCGAGCGAAGCGTGGTAGCAGGGTGGAACGTGCCCGCACCTACCTCGGTGTCGTAGGGCTGCAGAACCACGCAACCCTGATCGGCCCAGTAGCGCGAGAGCGCCAGGATGATGTCTTGGAAGGTCATGCCCTGCATCGGATCCCCTTCACGGCCATGTAGCGGAAAGGCTCCCACGCACGATGTGCGAAAGGGAGCCAGCTCAGTATAGCGAAGGTGCAGCATCGCGTTGTGGGCGCCCGGCTAAGCCGGCGACTCGACGGGCGGCGCTATGCCGGGGGAATCATACCCGCGTAGAAGTCCAGTGCACGCAGCCGAGCGGGAATATGGAACGCCACGAACGATCGGACGAGGTCGAAGCAGTCGTGCACGGCGGCCGGCGGCATCTCGAAATCGGGTATCTCGGCCATGCGCGCCTGCAAGAGACGCTCGAGCCAGGCCCGACCCTCGGGACCGAAGCGGACGGTGGACGAGTCCAGGGCACCGCACTCGGGACAGAGCGTCCCTCCGCCGGAGACCGAGAACGCGCGGCTGTCCCCCACCTCCTGCGCGCAGCACGCGCACGACTCGAGCTGGGGGCGGTAACCGTGCATCGCCATCGCTTTGACGAGAAACGCGATGACGAGCCAGGGAAGCGCTTGAAGCGGCGCGGTCTCCATCGTGTCGAGCGTGGTGGTGGCAAATGCGTAGATCCGCTCCTCGCCCTGACCCTCGAGCGACACCTTGTCGAGAAGGTCGGCGACGACCGAGGCCGCTGCGGTGCGGTCGAGGTCTTCGCGCAGCCCCGCGTGTGAGGCAACGGTCCGCGCGTCGGTGATGATCTCGAGCGAGCGGCCTGTGTTGAGCATCAGATCGCACACGGCATAGGGCTCGAGCCGCGCGCCGAAGCGGCCACCCGGCTTTCGCAGACCCTTGGCCACCGCGCGGACCTGACGGCCATCGGCCGCGAGCAGCGTGAGGATCGTGTCGGTCTCACCCAGCTTGGTCTTGCGCAGCACGAGCGCCTGGAGCGGGTAGGTGGGCACAGGAAGGTACCTCGCCGCAACCTAGAGGCCGCGCGCGATGGCTTCGGCGACGATCTGCGCGCCAGAGGAGGTGCCCAGCCGCGTGGCCCCAGCAGCGAGAATCGCGAGCGCGGTGTCCAGATCGCGGATGCCGCCCGCGGCCTTCACGCCGATGTCGGGGCCGACCGCCGCACGCATGATCTCGACGTCGCGCACGCTGGCGCCACGCGGGCCAAAACCGGTGGAGGTCTTCACGAAGTCGGCGCCGGCTTCCACAGCCAGGCGCGACGCGCGGTCGATGTCAGCTTCGGTCAGGTATCCGGTCTCGAGGATGACCTTGACGAGCGCCATGCCGGCGCTTGCCCTGCTCACCGCCGAGACGACGGCCGCGATATCATCGAGCACGAACGCGTCGTTACCCTCGAGCACGGCTGCGAAGTTGATGACCATGTCGACCTCGACGCAGCCCACGCCCACCAGATGCGCGGCCTCCTCGGCCTTGGACTCCGTGGCCCCGTAGCCGAGCGGGAACCCGGCTACCGAGCACACCCTTGTGGTGCTTCCCGCGAGAAGCTGGGCGGCAACCGGCACGAGGAACGGAGAGACACACAGCGACGCGTAACCCTTGTCGCGGTTCGCCTCGATCCACTTCGCGCCTTCAGTGAAGCCCACCGTCGGCTTGAGCAGGGTCTGATCCATCGATGCCGCGAGTGCTTGGATATCGATTGTGCTCACGCGCCCTCCCCATAGCCAAAGCGTCTGATCTGCGACGCGTCTCGGCGCCAGTCCTTCTTCACTTTCACGCTCAAGTTGAGAAACACCCTGCTGCCGAGGAGACGCTCGAGATCGATGCGAGCCTCCGTGCCGACGTGCTTGAGCGCTTCCCCGCCTTTGCCGATGATGATTCCCTTCTGCGAATCCCGCTCGACGTAGATGATGGCGAAGATGCGGAAGAGATCAGCCTTCTTGTCGTACTTCATCTCGTCGATAGACACACCCACAGCGTGCGGAACCTCGTCGTGGGTGGTGCGAAGGATCTTCTCGCGAATGAACTCCGCGACCATGACCTCGATGGGCTGGTCGGTAGGCATGTCGCGCGGGAACCAGCGCGGGCCGGTGGGCAGGAAGCGCACGACCGCCTCGGCGAAGCCGTCGAGGTTGAAGCCCGACACCGCCGAGAGGACCACTTCGTCGTCCCACGGCAGGAGCGTCTTGGCGTATGCGAGCTGGCGCTCGACCTGCGGTCCTTTGGCGATGTCCATCTTGGTGATGATGAGGATCTTCTTCGCGTTGGTCTTGGCGACGTGCGCGGCGACCCACTTGTCACCGTCGCCCAGCGGCTGCGTCGCGTCGATGAGCATCGCGACCACGTCGACGCCTTCAAGCGCCTTGAGCGCCGAGCGGTTGAGCTGCTCGCCAAGAGCGTCATGTGGCTTGTGCAGCCCGGGGGTGTCGACGATGACGATCTGGGCGTCATCGCGGTCGAGCACGGCCCGCAGACGGTGTCGCGTGGTCTGAGGCGTATCCGATGTGATGGCGACCTTGGTACCCACGGCGGCGTTGGTGAGCGTGGACTTGCCGGCATTGGGGCGTCCGACGAGCGCGACAAACCCGCTGCGCGTCTCCTCGGCACTCATCTTGGTTGTGTCAGCCATGCTATGTCGTCTCATCCTGATCGAGGTAGCCACGCACGAACGCCTCGGGAAGCAGCTCCTCGAGCGTCATGACGCGGACCTCGTCGGTGGCTCCGCCCATGATGATGCGCAGATCTGGATTGAACTCCGCCAGCGCCTGCCGGCAGCAGCCGCACGGCACGACGGGAGACTGGGAGTCGCCCACCACGGCGATGGCGCTGATGTCGGTGAAGCCCGCGGTGACCGCGGCGCACAGCGCCGAGCGCTCGGCGCAGATGGTGGCACCGTAGGCGGCGTTCTCCACGTTGACGCCCTGGAAGATCTCGCCGTCGGCGTAGATCGCGGCGCCCACGCGGAAGTTGGAGTACGGCGCGTACGCCTTCTCCTGAACCTCACGTGCAAAAGCCAGAAGCGTCAAATCGGATTGCGTGAGGTTACGCATTGTCATCCCCTTCGTCGGTGTGCGCCGGCTCAGCTGTGAGTTGGCGGATTCGTGTTCCCTCCAGCACGTCCACGGTCAGACGCAATCCCTCGATCTCGACCGACTCCCCGGCTTCGGGGATGTGGCCCGCGATCTCGGTGAACAGGCCGCCCACCGAGTCGGCATCGATATCGATATCGGTCCCGAACAGTTCGTTGAGCTCATCGACCGGCAGACGCGCATCGACCAGGTAGCGCCGTTCCCCGAGAGCGGTTACGAGCGGCTCCTCGCGGTCGTACTCGTCCGAGATCTCCCCGACGATCTCCTCGAGCAAGTCCTCGAGGGTCACGATGCCTGCGGTACCACCATACTCGTCTGCAACGATGGCGATGTGCGTTTTCGTCCGCATCTCCACAAGCAGTTCCTCGACCGGCTTGGTCTCAGGCACGAAGTACGCGGGACGCACGAGCGTCTTGATCGTCCGCACGCCACCGCCGGTCGTACAGGCCACCAGCAGATCCTTGGCGTAGAGCACGCCGCGGATGTCGTCGATCGTCCCGTGGTAGACCGGCAGACGCGTAAAGCCCGTCTCGCCGATGAGCTGCACCGCGTCTTCCGCCGTGGCAGTATCCGGCAACGCACTGACATCGGTGCGCGGCACCATCACCTCGCGAGCGACCTTCTCGGCGAAGTCGGAAGCCGCCTCGAGCAGCGCTTCCTCGGCCTCTTCACGCTCCGTGTCGTCGTCGCCCTCAGCCGCGCGAAACTCAGCGCCTGTCGCCCACGGCGAGGCGAGCGTATCGGAGCCGGCGAGGCGCACGGCCCACGCCCATGGCGCGCCCAGCGTGCGCGCGACCGGGTAGAGCGTATCGGTCGCAACTCGCGCCACCACGGCGGTATCGAGCCCGAGCTGCTCCGGGTTGGCAACGGCGAGCGTACGCGGCAGCGCCTGCGTCAGCGCGTAGGCGAACAGCACCGCGACCACGCAGAACAGCGCCGCAGCAAGCGGCCCGCCTGCGCGCGGCAGACCGGAGCCGAGCAGCGCCCCGAAGAGCGCCGCGGCCGCATAGGCCAGAGACGCTGCCAGGCCGGATGCAGCGCGAACGCGGTGGGGACGGCCGACGAGCCTCTCGAGCTCGGTGGCTCCTCGCTGCTCGGACTCGACCAGACGGTGCACGCGGCCGAGTGGCAGCAGCATCACCGAGGTCTCGGCGGCGGAAAGCACCGCGGCCAGAGCTGACAGGACGATGGCGAAAGCTAGAGCAAGATAGGGCACGTATACTCCGAATCGGTTTCGGTTATGCGACGCGAGAACGCGACGCTAGACAAAGAATAGCTGAAAGACCGCGGTGACTATGAGCACGCCGAGCAAGCCGCCGAGCAGTACCTGAGGAATCGTATGCGCTTCGCTCTCGACGCGGCTCTGCGCGACGAGAGACGCGATGAAGAACGCCAGAACGAGCGCCGACGCGCTTCCGGTTATGTAACCAAGCGCCGTTGCAGCCCCGAACGCGATCGCCGTGTGTCCGCTCGGCCAGCCGCCGTGGAGAAACGAGCCCTCCCGCGACGCCGCCTTCAGCACGAGCACGACGAGCACGAGCACTCCCAACGAAATCACCGTCAGTCCCGCAGGCGCCGACTCGACCCACGTCAGACCGCCCTGCGTCACCCCCCGAACGGGCTCGAAGAGCACGAGGAATGCGATGACGATGGCGTTGACAGCCGAGACGAGCACCGCGCCTGCAGCAACGTCTTTCGCGGTCTTGGCCAGAGGCTCGAAGGTGTCGGTGGCAAGATCGACCGCAGCCTCCAGCGCGGTGTTGGCCAGCTCGGCCACGAACACAAGCGCGACCGCGAACACGATGGCGACGAGCCCCATCCGATCGACACGGAAGATGAGTGCCGCCAACAGCGCCCCGAGGGCGGCACCGACGTGGATGCGCATGTTTCGCTGAGTCCGCAGCGTGTACACGATCCCTTGGATCGCGTAGTTGAAGCTCCACACGAGCGAGCGGCTGCGCATCATGACAGCGCCGGCTAGCTCGCGGCGGACCAGGCGAGGAGCAGCGCGCGTTCGCGCTCCTGCATGGCCGCAGCGTCGGCGTCTTCGCCGTGATCGTAGCCCAGAAGGTGCAGTACCCCGTGGACGAGCAGCAGGTTGAGCTCTTCTTCGACCGTGTGGCCGTACTCGGCCGCCTGCGCCTCGGCAACCTCAGGAGCTATCACGACGTCGCCAAGCAGGACGGGCTCGTCGGCTCCCACGACCGCACAGGGGTCGTCACACTCGAAAGAGAGCACGTCGGTGGGCCCCTCCTTGTCGCGGTACTGCCCGTTGAGCTCCGTCATCTCGGCGATATCGACAAGCGCGATGGAGAGTTCGATGTTGTCCGGGGCCTCTTCACGCTCGAGCACGAACGCGGAGAGGCGCTCGAAGGTAGACAGGTCGAGCGGCTCAGGCTCCCGATGGCTGGTGATGCTGATCTGCACTGACGTGCCCCCCTTGGGTCTTGACCGGCTGCGGGTATTCGCAGCGCGCGTGATACATGCTGACGAGCATTCGTGCGTAGACGGCCACGATCCGGTCGAGATCCCCGATCGCAAGTCCGGCGTCGTCGAGCTGGCCGTCTGCGAGCTTATCGTTGACGATACTGCGAACCGCCGCCTCAACGCGAGGTGCGGAGGGCTTGGTAAGCGCGCGCACCGAGGCTTCGCTGGCGTCTGCGAGCATTACAAGCGCAGCCTCTCGGCTGGTCGGCTTCTCCCCTTGGTAGCGGAAGTCAGCCTCGTAGACCGAGGCGTCGCTGGCTGCGGCTTTGTTGTAGAAGTAACTCACGAGCGACGTGCCATGGTGCTGCCTGATGATGGCACGGATGTTCTCGGGAAGGCGGAACTCCTCGCCGAGCGCCGCTCCGTCACGGACGTGGGCGGTGATGATGAGCGCCGAGAGCGACGGCTTGGCTTCGTCGTGCGGATTCTCGCCGTTCTGCTGGTTCTCGTAGAAATAGCAGGGGCGGCGGATCTTGCCGATGTCGTGGTAGTAGGCGCCCACCCGGGCAACCAGGTTGTCTGCGCCGATCTCCTCGGCTCCCGCCTCGGCAAGGTTGGCCGTGGCCACCGAGTGCGTGTACGTCCCCGGTGCCTTGGTCATCAGCTCGCGCATGAGCGGGTGAGCGGGGCTGGCCGCCTGCAGAAGGCGAATATCGTCAGCCAGACCGAGGCCGTCCCGGATAAACGGCATCAGTACGAGCGCGAAGATCGTGGCGATAGCCGCACCCACCGCCCCCCAGAGCGCGGAGGGCAGCGCGTCGGAAAGCCCGGTGCCATCTACCATGTCGCCGACGAGTGCGCCGAGGCCGCCGACCACTACGATCGTGACGGCTAAGACGCCGACTAGCGTAAAGATGAAGGCCCGACCACGGAAGAGGCGTGTCCTCAGGCCGTGCGGCACGAGATGCGCGGCCCTCAGTGTGATCTCGTGATACCTACCCACGATGCGGCTTTGCAGCCTGTCCCTCCTCGGCGGCGGCGAGCGCCTCTTCGTGCGCGCTGTATGCCGTCACAATCTTCTGAACGAGCTTGTGACGCACGACATCCTTGCTCGACAGATCGCAGAACTCGATGTCGGTGATGCCATGGAGGATGCCGCGCACCCGCTGGAGCCCGGATACGCCCTTCGGCAGGTCGATCTGGGTGACATCGCCGGTGACGACGATCTTGGAGCCGAAACCGAGACGGGTCAGGAACATCTTCATCTGCTCGGGGCTCGTGTTCTGCGCCTCGTCGAGGATGACGAAGGAATCGTTCAGGGTGCGGCCGCGCATGTAGGCGAGCGGCGCGATCTCAATGGTGCCCCGCTCGAGCAGGTTGGCGAACTTCTCGGCATCCATCATGTCGAAGAGCGCGTCGTAGAGCGGCCGCAGATAGGGGTCGACCTTCTCGGTGAGCGTGCCCGGGAGGAATCCGAGCGACTCGCCGGCTTCGACGGCCGGACGCGTGAGGATGATGCGGCCGACCTCTTTGCGCTTGAGCGACTCCACTGCCATCGCCATGGCGAGGTAGGTCTTGCCGGTGCCGGCCGGTCCGATGCCGAACGTGACCGTGTTCTTGCGTATCTGGTCGACATAGCGCTTCTGGCCGGCGGTCTTGGGCCTGATCGCCTTGCCTTTGTGAGTGAGGATGATGTCGCCGTGCAGTGTCGTGGGCGAGCACTCACCGTGGCGCACGAGTTCTATCGATCGCTCGAGGAACTCAGGCGTCAGATGCTCGCCACGCTCGACGAGCTGGATCATCTCGGCGAAGAGCGAGGAGATGACCTGGCTGTCACGCGACATCCCTGAAATGGTGATCTGGTTGCCGCGCACGTCGATGTCGGACTCGAACTGGCCTTCGATGTAGCGGAGGAGTTCGTCTCCTTCGCCGAGGAGCCTCGTCATATCGAGTTCGGGCGGCACAACGAGACGGATCTGCGTGGATTCCACGATGGAGTGAGCACCTCGTTCTCGTCGATTTCAACTGCTGTGATGAGCACTGACGACGTGTCGTGCTCAAAGAGAGATTCTACCACGCTGCCGACGAATCCCGCCGCCGCGAGGGCTACCCGACAGGCTCGCCGACCAGCCCTGTCCCTTCCACTCTCACGAGCCGAACGGAAACCACTTCACCCGGCTTCAGACCGAGCGCATCAACACGAACGCGCAGGTAGTCAGCGCTCGTTCCGTACGCAAGCGGCGTGCCCGTCTCATCGACCGCATGGCTGCGCTCGATGAGGATGCGGGCATGGCCGCTGACGCGAGCGGCGAGGTAGCGAGCTCGCAGCCGCTCCCCTGTCAGGCGCAGGCTCGCGGCGCGCAGGGATTTCTCCGCAGGCGATACCTGATCGGGCATCGCGGCAGCCAGCGTGCCTGCCCGCTCGCTGTAGCGGAACACGTGGAGCTTGGCAAAACCGATCCGCTCGCAGAGGGCGCGCGTCTCCAGCGCCTGCGACGCCGTCTCACCGGGAAAGCCCGCGATGACGTCGGTCGTGATCGCGAGTCCGGGCAGCGCGGCGCGCGCGGCGGCGATGCGCTCGACGAACTGCTCGGCGGTGTAGTGGCGACCCATCGCAGCGAGCACCGCGTCGCTGCCGGACTGTAGCGGGACGTGCAGGTGCGCGCAGAATGCTGGCACGGCGGCGACCGCGGCGAGGAACTCGTCGGTGAGATCGGGCGGCTCGATGCTCGACAGGCGCAGCCGCTCGATGCCGGTGGCGCCGACGGCCGAGATCAGCGCGGCGAGATCGGCGCCGGTCGCCGGATCGCGGTAGCGGCCGACGTTGATGCCGGTGAGCACGATCTCGCGGGCGCCGGCCTCAACAAACGCGGCCGCCTCGGCCACCGCCTCTTGGAGAGGAACCCCGCGCGGCACACCCCTGGCGTGCGGGACGATGCAGTAGGTGCAGAAGTTGTCGCAGCCGTCTTCCACCTTGAGCATCGACCGGGTGCGGAAGTCAGCGCCCGAACGCAGTTCGTGACCGTGCGGCACATCGTCGAGTCCCAGATGCGCGGCGACACGTGCGGCGACGCGCGACTTGTCTGGCTCGACGACCACGCGCGCATCGAGCGCCAGAAGCGACGCCGCATCGACCGACGCCAGGCAGCCCGTCACCACGACGAGTGGCGAACCGGCGGCCTTCAGCGCGTGGCGCACCGCCTTGCGCGCCTTGACGTCGGCTTCGCCGGTCACAGTGCACGTGTTGACGACCACGACCGCGGCCTCGTCTTCGTCGACGACCCGCGCTCCCCTGCCGATGAGATCGGCTGCGATGCTCTCGCTCTCCACGCGGTTGACCTTGCAGCCGAGCGTGCGAAACGCAACCTGCACGCTCTGGACGTCGGGCGTCCTGCTCACCGGACGTTCCCCAAGCCGCCAAGCTCGTGGACGACAAGCGCCGTGGCGACGACCCCGGCTGTCTCTGCGCGCAGAATGGTCGCGCCGAGCGTGCAGGCCACCGCACCGACGCCGACGAGCTGCGCCACCTCCTCGGCGCTCAGCCCGCCTTCCGGGCCCACGACCACAGCCACGCGCGCGTCAGGCGCGAGCGGAGCCAGCGCTATCGCCTCTCGAAAGCCGAGACCGGAGGCCTCCTCCCACGCCACAAGGACCAGGTCGAAGCGCACGAGCAGCGGCAGCACGTCGTCCAGGTCGCGCGGGTCGGCGACGAGCGGCACGCTTGCGCGCTTCGACTGCTTCGCGGCGGCGGATGCCACACGCCGGAGGCGCAGCCCGCGCTCCAGGCGCTTGTCGGCATCGAGCTTGACCACCGAGCGAGCGGTGAGCACCGGCCATGCCTCGGCGACGCCGACCTCCACCGCGCCCTCGATGATGTCGTCGTTCTTCGAGCCCTTCGAGACGCCGAACACGAGCGTGACGCGCGGCTCGCGCACCGTATCCACCTCGCAGAGGCGCTCGGCCAGCACGACCTCACCGTCAGCCGACGTCACGCGTACGCGCCAGATGCGGCCGCTCGGCTCGGCGATGTCGACCTCTTCGCCGGGGCGCACGCGCAGCACCCTGACGGCGTGGTGCACGTCGGCCGAGGACAGCGGCAGCACGACGGTGCCGGCCGTGTCAGGCAGAGGAGCGGTTGCGAAGAAGCGGTGGCGTGACATGGCCTTTTACGCGCCGAGCCAGTCTTTGAGCTTCTCGAGCGGCGGCTTGTGCTTGGATGTCTTGTCGCCGAACTCCTTGGCGAGCGATTCGAGCAGTTCGCGCTGGCGCTTCGTGAGCTTGCGCGGAACCTCGACAGCAACGTGCACGTAGAGGTCACCGCGGCTGGAACCGCCCCGGCGAGGCATGCCGTGGCCTTTCACGCGTACGTTGTCGCCGTGCTGGACGCCGGCAGGAATCTTGACTTCGTTGTCCTCGAGGATGCCGTGCAGCGTCAGCGTGGCTCCAAGCGCCGCCTGGGCGATGGTGACCGTCGCGCGACAGTGCAGGTCGTCGCCCTCGCGGTGCAGGTACTCGTCGGCCGTGATACGCACCGTGACGAGCAGGTCGCCCGAGGCGTGGTTACGCACCCCCGCCTCGCCAAGGCCGCGCAGCCGGATCTGCTGACCGTCCTGGATACCGACCGGGATGGTGACGGTCACGTGCTGGCGGTCGGGCAGACGGCCCGTGCCCTGGCACTCCTCGCACGCGTTGTCGACGATCTGCCCGGTCGAACCGCAGCGCTCGCATGCAACTGCCGACTGCATCGTGCCGAGGAACGTCTTGCGATAGGCCACGCGCTGGCCGCTGCCCTGGCAATCAGGACAGGTCGTGACCTCGCTCCCGTCGGCCGCGCCCGTGCCCTCGCATACGTCGCACGTGGCCATGCGGTCGAGCACGATCTCCTTCTCGACGCCTGTGGCGGCCTCTTCGAGCGTGATCGACACGCCCATGGCCATATCCCGGCCCTCAAGCCTCACGCCGCGACCGCCGCCTCCGCCGAAACCGCCGCCGAAGAATGCGCTGAAGAGGTCTTCCATGTTGACGCCGCCGTTGAAGACATCGCCGACATCGCTGTAGCCGTAGCCGCCGCCCCCGCCGGGAGCCCGTCCACCCGTCTTGCCGTACCGGTCGTACTGCTCGCGCTTGCCGGTATCGGAGAGGACGTCGTAGGCCTCGTTGACCTCTTTGAAGCGGTCCTCGGCGTCGGGCGCGGAGTTGACATCGGGGTGCAGCTCGCGAGCCTTGCGGCGAAACGCCTTCTTGACCTCTTCGGGCGTCGCCGTCTTCTCGATACCGAGCAATGTGTAGTAGTCCTGAGTACCTGCTGGCACGTGGGGTCCTTTCGAATGCGGAGCTTTAAGCGAGTGCCTCTGAGAGGCCGTCAGCGACGGCACGTACAGCGGCCATGGCGCGCGGATAGTTCATGCGAGTAGGTCCGATGACGCCGATGACACCGTCGGCGCTTCCCGTCCCGTAGTTGGTGGCGACGATGCTCACGTTGCCGAGCTCGGCTCGGCGGTTCTCACTGCCGATACGCACGGTGATCTCGCGCGTCCCGAGAGCGTCGGAGAGAGCTTCGAGCACCGAGATGCCGTCCTCGAGGAACTCGATGAGCGGACGGGCGCGCTCGGCATCGTGGAACTCGGGCTGCGCGAGGAGCGCGGGCACCCCGACATGGTACAGCCGATCGCGGTCCGCCTCTGCCAGCGCATCGAGGATCTCATCGGCGATTCTGCCGACAAGCCCGTCGGCCGCGTGCCCCTGCTCGATCGCGTCGCGAAGCGGCCTGATCTGCGAGGCGCGCTTGCCATCGAGTGCGGCGTTCATGGCACGCTCGATCTCGGCTAGCCGCTCCGGAGTGGCAGGGGTCGCGAGTTCGATGGAGCGGTTGACCACCTGACCTGACGAGGTGATGAGCACGAATACGGCGCGCCTCGGCGACAGGGAGAGCAGGTCGATGCGGCGGACGCGCGAAAGCGAGATGCTCGGTGCGAGTACGACCGCCAGACAGCTCGTGAGCTGCGTGAGCGCTACCGACGTCTCGCGCATGAGCTCGTCGACTTCGCCGACCTGCGAGACGCGGGACGCCGACAAGTCGTCGCCGGCCAGCGGCGTGCCGCCCTTCTCGAGCAGCTCGTCGACGAAGCTGCGATAGCCCGTGTCGGTGGGCATGCGCCCGGCCGACACATGCGGTTGCAGCACGTAGCCGGTCTCCTCGAGAATCGAGAGCTCGTTGCGCACGGTCGCTGGGCTGCAGCCCAGCTCGTAGCGATCCACGAGCGTCTTGCTGCCCACGGGTATCGCGCTGACTATGTATTCTTCGACGAGCGCCTGAAGTACGCGCCGCCGACGATCGTTGAGCATGATTCCTCCCGTGAACACAGGGTGGTAAGAACGCTTTGGCACTCAAGTATAGCGAGTGCCAACGCAGGGGCAAAAGCGAGGGGCGTGCCGAGTCTTTAAGAAGCCGGCGTCTACTCGCCCGACCAGATGCGACCGAAGACCTCGTTGCCGAGCAGCCACCCGCGCGACGTCGGGTGCCAGCGATCGCCCCGAGCGTCGCACGTGCGCTCCACGAGCCCGGAATCGGCAAGCGACGCGAGTACCTCGTCGAGACCGGCGGCCGCGACCTGTTCGGCCGGCACACCGGCGGTGCGTCGCATGCCGAGCATGACGTCCTCGCGCGCGACCTCCTCGGCGGTGAGGTACTCCGTCTCGACGGGCGCTGCGAGCGGGTTGCGCAGCCACGTCTCGGTGTCGGCGATCGCGGTGAAGCGGCAGCGCGCGCTCGTATCGGGGACCGGCGCCCAGCCTTCGGCCCCTGCAATCGGCGCGAAGGCGGCGACCGGCAGCATGCTCGAAGCGCTCGGGCCCAGGCCGAGGTAGGCAGAGCCCGTCCAGTACGACGTGTTGTGGCGCGACTCCTCGCCAGGCCGCGCGTAGTTGGCGACCTCGTAGCGCGCAAGGCCGGCCTCCGCCAGCACGTCCGCGGCGATCTGCATCATCTCGGCGGCCGCGTCGGGGTCCGGCTCGGGCATGCTACCGGCTTCAATCGCGCGGTCGAGCGGGGTACCCTCTTCGATCGAGAGCGGGTAGACGCTCACGTGACCCGCGCCGGTGGCGACCGCGCGCTCGACCGAACGCCGCCACGACGCCACGCTCTGGCCGGGCACGCCGCAGATCAGGTCCACTGAGAAGCGCTGGCCGCTGCGCGCCAGGACGGTGGCCGCCTGCTCGGCTCTGGCGGCATCGTGCCGGCGGCCGAGCGTGGAGAGCACCGTGTCGTCGAAGCTCTGAACGCCGAGCGAGAAGCGGTTGACGCCGGCAGCGGCGAGCATCTCGACGAGGCGCAGGTCGGTGGTCTCGGGATTGGTCTCGACGGTGATCTCGGCGCCCGCTCTCAGCGACGCAATCTCGCGGAGCCCCGTTACGAGGCGCACGAGCTCGTCGGAGAGAATCGTCGGCGTCCCGCCTCCGACATAGAGCGAGGTGACATCGTCGAGGACGTCGTAGAAGGAGTAGTGACCGGCGGCGTAGAGCACGGCGTCGACGTAGGGCGTGTGCCAGCGCAGGTCCGAAACGGCGCTCGCAAAATCGCAGTATGCGCACTTCGAGATGCAGAACGGGACGTGCACGTAGAGCGCTGACGGAAGCGGCGGTGCGGTGGGCTCGTTCACGATCGCTCCAGTTCGGCTCGGTACGCGGTCAGCAGGGCTTCCAGGTCCTCGTAGCCGGCACACTCGTTGACCCGGCTGCGCATGCTCGCGGCACCGGGCATGTCCGAGATGTACCACGCGACGTGCTTACGCATGCGCACGAACGCACGCTCCCCCGCAAACGTCACGAGTTCGCGTGCGTGCTCGAGCGCCATGTCGATGCGCTCGAACGCCGTCGGAGCGGCGATCTCCTCACCGCGGTCGAGGAGCGCGCGCGCCTGGCGGAAGATCCACGGGTTGCCCTGCGCGCCGCGTGCGACCATCACCGCGTCGACGCCGGTGCGCTCGATCATCGCGACGACGTCGGCGGCCGAGAACACGTCTCCGCTGCCGATGACCGGGATGCTCACCGCGCTCTTCACGTCCGCGATCACGTCCCAGTCAGCCGCACCGCGGTAGAACTGCTCGCGGGTCCTACCGTGGACCGCGACCGCCGAGGCTCCGGCGGCTTCCATGGCGCGAGCGAACTCGACGGCATCGCCTTCCGTTTCGTCCCACGCCTTGCGAAACTTCACGGTGACGGGCACGCCGCAGGCCGCCACGATGCTCTCAACGATCGCCGAGGCGAGCTTCGGGGTACGCATGAGCGCGCTGCCCTCCCCTTTCGCGACGACCTTGGTGACCGGACATCCCATGTTGATGTCGATCAGCGCGACCGCGTCGCCGTAGCGCTCCACGATGAGCCGGGCCTGCACGGCCATCATCTCGGGATCGGCGCCGAACACCTGCACGGCGCAGGGCGTCTCGTGAGGTGACATCGTCAGAAGCGAGCGCGATCCGTTGCCGTCGGGGTTGTAGTGCAGCGCCTTGGCACTGACCATCTCGGTGTAGGTGAGACCGGCGCCCATGCGCTTGCAGATGCCGCGGAAGGGAGCCTCGGTCACGCCGGCCATGGGTGCGAGCAACACGTTGTTCGAAGCGAGCAACTCGTCCACGGGGTTCATCGCGGTCTCCCTCGGCGGGCGGCTAGTCATCCACCTTGAGGATGGCCATGAACGCTTCCTGGGGAACCTCGACGTTGCCGATGTTCTTCATGCGCTTCTTGCCCTTCTTCTGCTTCTCGAGCAGCTTGCGCTTGCGGCTGATGTCTCCGCCGTAGCACTTGGCGATGACGTCCTTGCGCATCGCGCGCACCGTCTCACGCGCAAGCACCTTGGTGCCGATGGCGGCCTGAATCGCCACCTCGAACATCTGCCGAGGAATGATCTCCTTGAGCTTCTCGGTGAGCACCTTGCCGCGGTCGTACGCCTTGTCCTTGTGCACGATGAACGACAGCGCATCGACGGGCTTGCCGGCGAGAAGGATGTCGAGCTTCACGAGTGTTCCCGGGCGGTAGCCGATGGGTTCGTAGTCAAGCGACGCGTAGCCCTTGGTGCGGCTCTTGAGCTGGTCGAAGAAGTCCATGATCAACTCGGACAGGGGCATCTCGTAGTGCAGCTCGACGGTGCTCTTCGACAGGTACTGCATGTTGATGAACGTCGCGCGCCGGTTGGTGGCCAGATCCATGACCGCGCCGACGTGGTCGGGCGGCACGAGGACCGTGATGTTGAGGTAGGGCTCCTCCATGTGCTCGAGGTGCGAGGGGTCCGGCATGTCTTGCGGCGAATGCAGGGTGAGCATCTTGCCGTTGGTCAGGTACGCGTGGTACTCCACCGACGGTGCCGTGGCGAGCAGGTCCAGGTCGAACTCGCGCTCGAGACGCTCCTTGATGACTTCCATGTGCAGCAGGCCGAGGAAGCCGACGCGGAACCCGAAGCCCAGTGCGTGCGACGTCTCGGGTTCGTAGATGAGCGCCGGATCGTTGAGGCGCAAACGGTCCAGAGCGTCGCGCAGCTCGGGGTACTGGTCCCCGTCGATGGGAAACATGCCGGTGAACACCATCGGCTTGACTTCGCGATAGCCCGGCAGCTGCTCGGTGGTGCCGCCGCGTGCGAGCGTCACGGTGTCGCCGACCTTGACGAGCGCGGGATCCTTCAGGCCGGTGACGATATAGCCGACCTCTCCCACGCCGAGCACGTCGACCGGCTCGTTGGCAGGCCTGCGCACGCCGACCTCTTCGACGTCGGTGACGACGTCAGTGGCCATCAGACGAATCTTGAGGCCTTGGCGTACCGAACCGTCGATGACGCGGACGAGTGCGACGACGCCGCGATAGGCGTCGAAGTAGCTGTCGAAGATGAGTGCCTTGAGCGGCGCCTTGGGGTCCCCCACCGGGTGCGGCACGTGTTTCACGAGCGCCTCGAGCGCCTCGCGCACGCCCTCGCCGGTCTTGCCGCTCGCGAGCACGGCCTCGTCGGCAGGCACAGCCAGACCCTCTTCTATCTCGTGGCGAACGCGCTCGGGGTCGGCGGCCGGCAGGTCGATCTTGTTGATGAGCGGGATGATGGCCAGGTGCGCGTTCATCGCCATGAGCGCATTGGCCACGGTCTGCGCCTCGACGCCCTGCGTAGCATCGACGACGAGCAGGACGCCTTCGCAGGCCTCGAGCGAGCGGCTGACCTCGTAGGTGAAGTCGACGTGGCCCGGCGTGTCGATGAGGTTGAGCTGGTAGGTCTCACCATCATCTGCCTCGTACATGACGCGTACAGCCTGCGCCTTGATGGTGATGCCGCGCTCGCGCTCGATGTCCATCGAGTCGAGCACCTGCTCCATCATGTCGCGCTTGTCCACTGAATGGGTAAGCTCGAGAATCCGGTCTGCAAGCGTGGACTTCCCGTGATCGATGTGCGCGATGATCGAGAAGTTGCGTATGTGTGTGGGGTTCGTCATAGCGGTTGAGTGTAGCAAGGTCGAGGCCGCTTGGGGGAATCGGTTTGACACCGAGCCGCCTGGACACCTGCAAGCAACGACCCTCAGCTGCGATTCCGGTGTTGCCCAGCGCCACTTTTCTGCGTCTGGCGACGCTCGGTGCCGTGTGCTAGACTTTCGGGGTTCATCGCACCCCACTGCGACGGGCACCATCGTATTCGTCTGGAGGAACAGGCACCGTGGCAAACATTAAGAGCCAGAAGAAGCGCGTTCTCACGAACGAGAAGGCGCACATGCGCAACAAAGCCGTCAAGAGCGAGCTCAAGACTGCGACCAAGCGAGTTCTCAGCGCAATTGAGTCCGGAGACGCCGATGCTGCAAACACCGCAGCGCTCGACGCCTGCCGTCTGCTCGACAAGGCCGCCAGCAAGGGCGTCATTCACGCCAGCCAGGCTGCCAACCGCAAGTCAGGCGTCATGAAGGCCGCGAACGGCGTTTCCGCCTAACCGCACACCTTCACGATCCAGCGTTCGAAAACGAGCCGGGCATCCCGGCTCGTTTTCATTTCTGCTTCCCCTACGGCAGCAGAGCGCAGGATATCGACGAGTTCCTCGGACGTGAAGGCGCCAGCCTGCCGCGGCAGGTTCTTGATCTGCCAGTCCGGACGCCCCAGCGCCTTTGCCAGTGACGACACGGAGTTCTCGCCTCTGTCGATGAGCGCACGCGCCGTGATGAGATCTCGCACCTGCCGCAGCGCGAGCGCGTGGAGCCCGAAGATGGACTCGCCGTCGCCGAGCAGGCGATCGACGAGACGCAGCGCCCGCGCACAGTCGCGACTCGCAAGCGCCGAGTTGAGTTCGAAGACCGACGCCGTGGCCGTCGTGGACACGACCTGCGCGATGTCCTCCCGGCTCAGCTTTGCCTTGTCGCCGGTGAATGCGACGGCTTTGTCGACCTCGACCGAGAGCCGGCGCAGGTCCTTGCCCACCGAGTTCACGAGCAGTTCCGCCCCGTCGGCAGACACCTGACGCCCTTTGCGAGCGAACAGATCCTGGACCGCTTTCGGCCACTCGTATGATTTGGGCCCCTCTCGCTCGAGAAGCCCTCCGAGCTTGTCGACTGACTTGTAGAGCCGCGTGTTCTTAGCCATCTTCTTGGCCACGAGGGCCAGAATCGTCGTCGGTGAAGGATTCGAGATGTAGGTCACAAGCGCGTCGAGCCCGTCTTTTGCCATCTTGTCCACAGACCGGACGACGACGAGGCGGCGCTCGGAGGCGAAGGGCAGCGTGTTGCATGCGGCGACGATCTCGTCGGCATCGGCCGACTCACCCGCAAAGGTCTCCATGTTGAAGTCGAGGTCAGCCACATCTCCGACGTTGCGCTTCAGAGCCTCGAGGGCTCGCTCGACTAGAAGGTCCTGCTCGCCATAGATGAGATAGACGGGCTTGTACTCCGAGAGATCCTTGGCCATGACGCTCCTGAGTCGAGGCGCACGCGCACGCCATAGGTTGTGAGATGGCGTCCAGTGTCGCATACAAAAGCCGAGCGCCGCCACGCACACCGGCGGGTATCCCACCTCGACGCACCGTCTCAGCCTCGCGCCTGCGCGCTCCGATTGAAGCATCCGCGAGCCGGTACGCTCCCCCGTCTCCGATGCGCAGGATCAGATCGCCGGACCGATCCGTGCGCTCGACTCGGCACCCCGTCTGCGCAAGCTCTCTGAGAGTCGACTCGCGAGGATGACCGAACCTATTCCCTTCGCCGACGCTTATCAGCGCAACTTCCGGCCTGAGCCCGTCCATAGTCAGCCCCGAGACGGCGCCGACACTGCCGTGGTGGCCGACCTTGAGCACATCGATGTCCCCGAGTACGCCGGATGTCACGAGAGGGTCGAGCACGTCGGCTTCTGCGTCGCCTGTCAGCACTGCCGTGAAGCCGCGGCATTCCACACGCACGACGACGCTCGATGCGTTCTCGGCTGCATCGGATACCGGCGAGGCGGGCGACACCACGGTGAGCCGCATGTCGCCGAGCGTCACCTCCGACCCCGCCGCCACTTCGACCACGTTGCCCCCGGAGACCGCCCGCGCCTGATCGATAGCCGACGAGGATTTCGCGAGCGCACCGGTGGCGACGTAGACGACCGGCACGCGAATGAGACCCTCAAGTGCGGGCAGCCCCGCGAAGTGGTCCTCGTGCAGATGCGTGATGACCACTGCATCAAGCGATCTGACGCCGGCCCGCGCGAGCGCCTCGCGCAGCACGCCAGCGGACGGTCCGGTGTCAACGAGCACGGCGCGGGCTCCGTCGCGAACCAGAATCGCGTCTCCTTGCTCCACGTCGAGCACGTCGATGATCGGGCCTCGCGGTGCCGGGGGCCCGACGGCCAGGAGGACGATGAGGATTGCCAGCGACGCCATGAGCGTGCGCGAGCGGACTCGCGACGCCGAGGGCCACGCCATCCACACGGTCGCCACCACTGCAAGACACACCAAGGACCCGGCGGCGGCAGAGAACCCAAGAGGCACAGAGGCGTGCGGCCACGACGCCAACCAGCCGGCACACGAGGCCGCCATCGCCCCGGCAGCGCCGGCACCACACAGCGCGAACTGTCCCAGACCCCGCGACACGGCGCTGCACGCCAGACCGCCGAGGCCGACGAGCAGGGAGATCGACACCAGCGGTCCGGCAAGCAGATTCGCGAGCGGCGACACGAGCGAGAACACGCCGAACGTCGACACAGTGATCGGCACGGTAGCCACCGTGGCCGCCAGCGTGAGCGCGACCGGCGCAGCAAGCCAGCGAAGCGGCCTGGGCAGGCCTGCGGCGAGCCACGCTTCGCCGAGACGCGCGAACAACACGAGGCCTGCAACGGCCGCGACCGAAAGCCTGAACCCGAGGTCGAAGGCGCTCACAGGCGAGAGGGCGAGCACCAGCGTCGCAGCCACCGCAAGTGACGAGCCGCCGTCCGTACGGCGCCCGCCGACCCACGCAGCGGAGGCCGCGAGCGCCATCACCCATGCGCGCACGGCCGATGCCTGCACGCCCGAGAAGACCACGTAGGCGCCGACCGTCGCGGCCACGCCGGCGCTGCGCCACCAACGGCCAAGCCCCACCGCGCCGAGCAGCCATGCGGCCACGGCCGCCACGACCACGAGATGGCTGCCGGACACGGCGACCAGATGCGTCAGTCCGGTGGTGCGGAAGTCCGCCTCCGCGTCGGTGCCCACGAGCCTGCGCCGGTCTCCAAGCACCACGCCTGCGAGCAGATCGCCGCCCGGCCCCGGAACGGAGCGAATGCGCTCCGACGCCCATAGGCGTAGCGGTCCGACCGCGCCGCGCAGGGTCGGCGCCCAAGCGACGTCCTTCACCGAGCGTCCACGGAGACGCGCGCTCGTACCTATCGAATGAGAGCGCCGCGCGCGCTCGTCGGTACCCGTCGACTTCATCGTCCCGAGCACCTCGACAAAGCGACCGAGCGCCGGGGCGGACACGCCGCTAGGCCAGTCGACGGTGACGAGGGCCCCACGACTCGTCGGACCCGCCACGCGGCACGGCGAGCTCGAGCCGAAGCGGCCCGTGGTCTCGTCGGCAAGGACTTCGAGCGTCCAGCGTTTCGAGCCCGCGGACTGCAGTGCGGCCGCCTCAGAGCGCCAATGGGCCCAGTACAGCGAACCGAGCACGATGCCGCACGCCAGGCCGAACAGCACGAGCGCACTCAGCGTTCGCCGAGACAGGGCACACGCCGCCGCCCCGCACGCGGATACCACGCCGAGCACCGCGAGCGCCGCCACCAGTCGCTGGCCCCTACCCGCGACAATCGACCAGCTCGTGCTCTCGGCAAGCGAGATGCCCACCCACAGGGCCGCCGTGACCCAGCCCAGCGTCGGGAGCGAAGGGCGCAGCGGCATACGCGGAGCATCGTCACCGGACACTTACGAGCACCTTGAGCTGTTCGAGCTTCTTGGACCCGATACCGCTGACCCTGCCGAGATCATCCGGTGACTCGAACGGCCCGTTGGCCTCGCGGTCGGCCACGATCTTCTCGGCTGTCGACGGGCCGACGCCCGGAAGGGTGTCCAGAGCCGCTGCGTCGGCGGTGTTGATGTTTACGGGGCCGGTAAGCCGACGCAGCACCCGAACCCCCCGCAGACGGCGCCGTGGGAGCGCCTGGGGCTGACGCCGTCCCCTTAGCGAGCTCGTCTTGCGTCGGAACCGCGACTTGCTCGCCATCGGCGACCTCTCGAGCGAGGTTCACCCCGGCTTGCGCGGCGTTGCCGGTCAGGCCTCCTGCGGCGTCGACCGCGTCGGCAACGCGCGACCCCGCCGCCAGCCGGTACACGCCCGGGTGGTTCACCGCACCCACCACGTGCACCCACACCGACGCGGACGCACTTGCCTCGCCAGACGTCGGCGCCGATCCGCTCGCGGCTCCGGCCGCCATGGTTCCGGCCGAGGCGGCAGCCGCACCATGCGCCACCTTGCCGACCTCAGCTGTGGACGCCGCGTTGGCGACGCCGGACGCGCCGTCCCGCGGCCACCAGCGCCATGCGGCCAGCACGACCGCCACGCCGAACATGACCACCGCACCGGCCATCACCGCCGGCGGCATCCCCGCCAGTCCCGCCCGCCGTGCCAGCATCCGCAACCGCTCGTCGACCAGTTCCCGCAACACGACGACGCCCCCTTTCGCTTCAAACGGCGGAGGGAGCGTCGTTCGTACTCGACAAGGTGATGCGGGCCGCGCCTTCAAGACGGCCCGCACGACGCATCATGCGCTGCGGGTCTTACCCGAACCGGACTCGGGCCTTACCCCGCGACGACCACGGAGATGAGCTTTCCGGCGACCACGACGACCTTCTTGACCGTCTTGCCCTCGACATACGGGGCCACTGCGGCCAGCGCAGCTGCCACGACTTCGTCTTCCGGCGCATCGACAGCGACCGTGACCTTGCCACGAACCTTGCCGTTGACCTGGACCGCGAGTTCGAGCTCGTCGGCGACGACCGCCGAGGCGTCGAAGATCGGCCACGCCTGCAGATGCACCGATGCCTCGTGGCCGAGGACCACGCGCCACAGCTCCTCGGACATGTGCGGCGTGAACGGAGCGAGCAACAGCGTGAGCGTCTCGGCGACCTCGCGCAGCAGCACCAAGTCCCGAGAGCCCTCCTCCACCGCGTGACGATAGTCGTACGCGGCGTTCGTGAGCTCCATGAGCGCGGCGATCGCGGTGTTGAACTGGAAGCGCGCGATGTCATCGGTCAGCTTGCCGATGACGCGGTGCATCTCACGGTGCAGCTTCTTGCTCTCCGCGTCGCCCGCGGCCACAACTCCGCACCCGGAACGGCTCTCCTCGGCGGCGTCAGCGACGAAGCGCCACACGCGGGCCAGCCAGCGGAACATGCCGTCCAGACCGTCGTAACTCCACTCGAGGTCCTTGTCGGGCGGCGCCATGAACAGGATGTAGGCACGAAGCGCATCGCACCCGTACTTGCCGATCATGTCCTCGGGCGCGACCACGTTGCCACGGCTCTTGCTCATCGTCGCGCCGTCGAGCTTGACCATGCCCTGCGTGAGCAGATTGGTGAACGGCTCGCCGAAATCGATCAACCCCATATCGCGCAGCACCTTTGTGAAGAAGCGCGAATACAGCAGGTGCAGGATGGCGTGCTCGATGCCGCCGATGTACTGGTCGACCGGCATCCAGTGATTGGCGTTGTCCGCCGAGAACGGCAGCGTGTCGTTGTTCGCGTCGGTGTAGCGCAGGTAGTACCACGACGAGCAGGTGAAGGTGTCCATCGTGTCAGTCTCACGCCGGGCCGCGCCCCCGCACTTCGGGCACGTGGTCTCGTAGAACTCGGGGTGGTCGGCAAGCGTCTCGCCACGAGTGACGTCGACGTTGTCGGGCAGCACAACCGGCAGGTCCTCGATCGGGACCGGGACCAGACCGCAGCTCGGACAGTGAATCGCGGGAATGGGGTTGCCCCAGTAGCGCTGGCGGCTGATGAGCCAGTCGCGCAGGCGGAAGTTGATCGCCAGACGTCCGTGTCCGCGCTCGTCGAGCCAGGCGGCCACCGCGCTCATGCCATCGCTGTCCTTGCCGCCGACCATCCCGTCGAACTCACCCGAGTTGATCATGATGCCGGGGCCGTTGTACGCCCTTTCCCAGGCAACGTCTTGCGGGACCTCGCCGATGACCGCCGAGGAGTAGCGCTGTACCTCATCGGAAGGAACGACTACGGGCACGATCGGCAACCCGTACTGGCGAGCGAACTCGAAGTCGCGGTCGTCGCCGCTGGGCACGGCCATGACCGCACCGGTGCCGTACTCCATGAGCACGTAGTCGCTGACCCACACCGGCACGCGCTGGCCGTTGACGGGGTTTTCCACGTAGCGCCCGGTGAAGGCGCCGCGCTTGACGCGCTCGCCCATCTGGCGCTCGACAGCGGTCTCGCGCGCCGCCGAGGCGACGATGTCCATCACGGCGGTCTCGTATTCGGTGCCGGCGACGAACCGCTTGACGAGCGGGTGCTCGGGAGCGAGCAGGAAGAACGTGCAGCCGAAGAGCGTGTCCGGGCGGGTGGTGAACACGGTGATGTGCTCGTCGGTTGCGGCATCGTGCTCGTCGACGAGCGCGAACTCGACCTCAGCGCCTTCGCTGCGGCCGATCCAGTTGGCCTGCATGGTCTTGACGCGCTCGGGCCATCCCGTCAGCTCATCGAGATCGTCGAGGAGCGGCTGCGCGTAATCGGTGATCTTGTAGAACCACTGCTCGAGCTCGCGCTTCTCGACCACGCTCTTGCAGCGCCAGCACGTGCCGTCGCTCAACACCTGCTCGTTGGCGAGCACGGTCTTACAGCTCGGGCACCAGTTGACCGGCGAGCTCTTGCGCTCGACGAGTCCACGCTCCCAGAACTTGAGGAAAATCCACTGTCCCCAGCGGTAGTAGTCGATATCGCACGTCTTGACGGTGCGGTCCCAGTCGTACGAGAACCCCATGCGCTTGAACGAGGCGGCCTGCGTCTCGATGTTGGCGTGGGTCCACACCGACGGGTGCGAGTTGTTCTTGATCGCGGCGTTCTCGGCGGGAAGACCGAACGCGTCCCACCCGATCGGGTGCAGAACCTCGAAACCGGCCATCGACGCCTGGCGCGCGACGACATCACCGATGGTGTAGTTGCGCACGTGGCCCATGTGGATGTCACCCGACGGGTACGGGAACATCTCGAGCACGTACTTCTTGGGCCGACCGGTGTCCTCGCGGGCGTGGTACAGGCCCTCTCGGTCCCACTCGGTCTGCCAGAACTCTTCGATGCGATGCGGGTCGTAGACGAACTCGCTCACGGGAGTGGCCTCCATCTAGGCACGCTTGAAGTTGTATACGGTGCTCACGCGATTCTAGCCGAGCACACCGCTTGGTGTAACACGAAAACAAACGCCCGCCGGAAACCCGACGGGCGTTACTAAGTTCGTTGGTGGACCTATCGGAGCTGGACGCGAAGAAATGTCGACCCCTGATGGAGCAGGTCGCCAAGGCCAGACTCGGACTCCAGACGCCGGTTTCGCCCGTTGACGATAAGTATAGGTGCACGCGCGGCACCCGCCAACGCCAGAAGCGACTCGACGATGAGCAGGTCTCCCAGCTCGTAGTCGCCTATCGGCTGGGGGCCACCGTCTACGAACTGGCCGCTCAGTTTGGCTGTCATCGATCAACCGTCAGCGAGCTACTCCGGTCCCGTGGAGTGAGCATGCGACACGCGCCTCTGACCGAGGCCCAGATAGATCAGGCAATTGAGCTCTATGAGTCTGGCCTTTCGCTAACAAAGGTCGGCAAGTTGGTCGAAGCCAATGCTGAGACGGTCCGACAGCGACTGCTAGGGCGCGGAGTGAAGCTGCGAGGCCCGCACGACTGCCGAGTTCCGGATTAGGAGCGAGTGACAGTGGAAGAGGTCAGCGTCCGTAGCCAGAGTCGCGCAACGCGACCCAAGGCGCGACGACTAGACGAGTCCTGTACCGCTACGCAGCAGATCGTGCGTCAGAGTGGAATGACGGCAACGGGTACCAGACTCTGGGCCGTTGAGTTGTTGCCGAGCTGGCCGTAGAGGTTGTAACCCCAGCAGTAGGCTTGGTTGTCAGAAGCGATGGCGCAGGCGTTGCTGCCTGCCGAGATCGACTTGATCGTCTTGCCGGACAACACGCCACTCGTGGTGACAGCTACGGGTACCAGACTCTGAGCCGTGGAGTTGTTGCCGAGCTGGCCCCGATTGTTGTTCCCCCAGCAGTAGGCTTGGTTGTCAGAAGCGATGGCGCAGGCGCTCATACCCCTAGTGGAAATCTGTTTCCAGTACTTCCCTGATGCCAGGAACGTTGGAATCCCGTCGTCACTGATCGTGTAGTAGATGTTGCTCTTCATCTCGGTCAGCGTGAATGATTGAGGATTCGATGTGTCGTCAACTTGGTAGTCGGTGTAGGTTCAACGATAGTGAAGCCAAATTGCTGAGAACGCGCTTTGTGCATATAGCCATATATTACCAGACTCGGTCACATATACACAAGCGCTTTAGGCGTCTGAGCAGGGTGTTTGCGTGTCGGTCGCATACGAACGGTCGGACTATGGCCACAGTTCGTGATAGTGACCCCTGAAGGCCGGATCAGAGCAGATGCATTGGTCGAGGCGCGCGGGGGCACTTGTGTACGGCAAGCCGGGGTTGCCATTCAATCGCACTGCCCCCTTCGTATCGGGATGCCGAACATCTCGCAGTTCGGGATGGAAGGCAGCGAGAACCGAAGCAGCGAGCATCACGCCCGCCAAGACAGATTCGTGGGCAAGCGGTACGAGTAGAAGCTCGTTCTTGCCCCTCTCCAGGACTGCGACCAAGCGACCCCCACAAAGACCTTCGCTGTATACAGCGTCGATGTCCTTTCCAGACCATTCCGACTTCACCTGCTCCGAAAGGTCAAAGATCGCGGCGAGATCGTCGACCAGACTATTCTGGCCCCACTTCGCAGCCAGCTCGGCCTCCACTCCATTGCTCCCAAGAATCGCTGGCGGTAGCGGTTCGCCGATGGTGATTCGCGAGACCTTGTAGAGAGCAATTCGCTTTCCATCGCCCTCCATCCCAAGACTTCGTGCCACCTGATCCGTCCAGCTTGCTTCTCGCTGACTGGGCCAATAGATGCAAGCAAGACACGCCTCCTCCCCGAAGCGCTCGTGCCGGGTCCAACCGAGATCCTGATCGCCGGTGTATGCGTTGTAGATCGTTTTCGGCAAACTACCCTGGCAGCCAATTCGATCTGTGACGGTGTCCAAGGCGCAAACGAGGCAAGCGGGGCTCTGGTCGTCATCAAGAGACCATGCCCGCCGCTCTTGGACAACCTCGATCTCGGTACCCTGGAACGCACGAGCGACGAGTGAGGTCTTTGCCTCCCCTACGTCACCGTTAGTTGTAAGCACGTACCTCTGAAGATTCGAGAGTTCGACATCTTCGGGGTCAATCGCAACCAGCCGCCCTCGGCTATTCGAAGCTCCCATGGCGGCCACGAAAGACTGGCCAATTGCGCCGCACCCGACGAGCATGAGTTCGCCGAAACCGACTCCTCGTACGAGTGGGGGAATCCCGTCTTCAGGCTCGCGCAATGTGATCAGATTCCAGCCGAGCGCCGTGCCACCACTCCTCGAGTCCCCCGTCAGGTCGCCCAGTACCGTCCGAAATATCTCGCGCACACCGAGAGCAGCACTCGCCATCGCTGCGAGTGAGGAGCAGGCGCCGGGTGCAGCAGGAACTGCGTCATCAAGGAGCACGTTCCAACCGACAGCTGACACACAGACTTCTGACGCTGAGACCGGGCCTGCGCCCCAAGTAAGAGTGGCATCCGGCCGCACGTCGCTGCCAAGGAGATCACAGGCTGGGTTGATGGCAAGAATCGTCTCGATTGCAATCTTCCGAATTGGCTCAGCAGCGTCGACGATCAGAGCCGGATATGTCCGTGCCAAGAGATTGCACGCGACCAAGAAGCCTTCACGGTGCCCTTCGACATCGGCAATCCAGTCGGGGGCGACGATACGCACCGATTTGTCTTGGAGGTGCGCTGCAATGCTCGCGCAGTCAACCGGACCCGCCGCCGAGATGATCGAGTGGGTGACGCGGTCGAAGAACCGAGGTAGTGCCATTAGTAGACCTCCACCCAGTGTTCAGCATTTGGTGACCATTGGCCCACACCAGTCAGTCTGAACCACGCCCACTCATCGAGTTCATCAAGTCCTCCGCTCGCGAAGTAGGGCGCGACCGCACTGAGCGAGCCGAGCAGAGTGACAAGCGGGTACTCGTTGTCCATGTCCGAGTGGAAGGCATGGGTTGGATGCGAATGGACTTGGGCCGCAAGAATCTCCCCGTGCTCGTACAGCCAGAGGTTCATTCTCGCCAGTTCGTCACCCGGCACCGAAACTGATAGGCCGTATGGTGTCCTATGGGGCTGCTGCGCCGGTCGATGAACGCTGGTGAACCGAAGCTGATCACCCTCACCCTCGACGACGCCTCCCCAAAGGACGAATGACTCCAGCCCGAGATCGCCTATCTCCTGGAGCAACCCGATCGTGTCCACAAGGATGCTTCGCGGTAACAGAAAGTGCGAAATCTCGAGAAGACCATTTGGGCCGGTCACGCTGGTCCCTCGTCATGCGCTATCGCAACCGGTTCGTCCGCCTGTTCCGGATGCGCAGGCTCCCCCCGTGTTTGCGGCTGTGAGTTCGCGACCTCGGCCTGCGCCATCTGGACGGCTGAAGCCTCGAAGGCCGGGGCGAACTTCATGTTGACCTGGATTTCCTGCGCGAAGACGACGCGGGTAGTCGACCAAAGATGATTAGCGATGTTGGCAAGTCGGCCCGCACCCATTGCGCGGTGGCCAGCAAGCCACGAATCTCCGTCGTGCTCCGGGTGACTGTGGTATTCCCATATCCCCGGCAAACACAAGAACGGTCTCTTGGTCGACGGGTGCTCCCCTGGCACTAACAGCCGTGGTTGTTGACCTTCAAGCTGATGAGGCTTGAAGACAGGGTCCACGGGTGCTCTGGTCAAGGGATCGATGAACGTAAGCGACGGTGGTTCTAGGTCGTAGTTGTGATAGTCGAGACCCACGCAGGCACCGACCACCGGCCAGGCAGTGTTCCCAACCTTCTGAATGATTGCGAGCTCGACCCATAAGTCGTCGACGCCAAGCAGCAGCCAACCTCGCTGAGCGTATAGGTCACGGTTCTGCTCCCACTGGGCAAGTTCGCCGTTTAGCTTCTCCCTGCTGACTACCAGCGGGACCAGTAGAGGCCGTCTAAGACGAAAGGCGCCGACCGTCCCGACATGAGTGACTTCAGCGTTCCCCGCCATGGCCGCTCTTCGGCTGCAGGGTCAGGGTGTCCCCGTCGTTCAGTCCGGCGTCACCGGTGCGCATCGCCATATCCAGAAGCTCTCCGGACGCTTTGCGCAATTCCCACCTGTCGGGGGCCTGTCCAGCATTCCCCGACTCGCGCAGCGCCTCTCGCGCGACATGGTCAAGCTTCTCCTCGATGTTCACCTTCACTTGCGTCGCCGCCCCAGACACGATCACGGTCAGGTTCAGCAGATGGTCTTTGCTCTTTCCAGGCACAATGACTCCTCCCATACGACAGCTATGGTCCGTATTCTACTCGTGCCCTCTGACATGAAGAGTCGGGGGCACAGCGCTCAGGCTCTCCTCGGCGCTTTCGTGCGCTGAGCTGCGGCAATGCGCCAAGACGGAAGGAATCACCCCATGCAGGAGCGTCCAGTCAATGCCCAACAGCTCTCCGTACTTCGTTGGATCGGGGACGGTTGTCCGGACGGAGTCATGGCAGACTCATCGTTCAAGACGAGCGTCGTAGCGCTGGGCAACCGAGGGCTGGCCACGATCTCCACGGCGGCTGGCACGCGTCCATTACGGACGCTGGTCGTCATTACCTTGATCACGGGGGGTATCCAGGCTCTCCCCGTCCAAAGCCCAGCGGTGCACGGCGGCCCAGGGCGCCACGGCCCTGCCCTCCTGAGCCAGTCGCCAACCCGGTTGACGTACCGGTTGCAACGGAGCCAACGCGGGCCACAGACGACAGCGATTCAAGCCCCACGACGACGGAGCGCGTCGTTATCGTGCCCAGTCGACTGTCCAAGACTCATCCGGTCATCGCTGAAGCAAGAGACGGAGACCGCTTCCCGGTGTCAAAGGCCGTCCTATCCCGCGCCGTCCGTATTGTGTTTGTCCACCGAAAAGTTGACCACTTCGATCATCGAAAAGTTGACCACGCCAAGCTTGTCTACTTCCGCGGTTTCGTGAGCCGTCCCGCACTCTCCCGGAACCGATAGGACTCCCCTTCGAAC
>Ga0209100_1000152_pt1 | contig 78582 bp, 60 predicted proteins | sample lystaG_FD_185480 | JGI IMG/M metagenome (GOLD analysis project Ga0209100, IMG submission 185480) | Glacier valley bacterial and archeal communities from Borup Fiord, Nunavut, Canada, to study Microbial Dark Matter (Phase II) -... | ecosystem: Environmental > Aquatic > Freshwater > Ice > Glacier ...
GTAAATTTGTTCAAAAGCTTACTTAAGTACCAGGGGCTTACATAGACTTTTTCCGCCAGTTCCGTAAGAGTAAGCTTCTCGGCATAGTGAACTTCCATATATTTGAGCGCGCTTCTCACAATAAGACTGTTGGCCGGATTATTCTCCTGCGAATCTTCCTGCGCAGCTTCCACGGTACGATCTGCATCACCGGCATGCTTTCCGGCAAGATTATTTGTCATAGCCTGCAGGGCTTCCTCTATTTCATTCATTTTGGATGGCTTGAGAAGGAAGCGGGTGACTCCGATATGGATGGCGCGTTTTGCGTATTCGAAATCGCGGTAACCGGTAAGAACGGTGATCTGCATGTCGGGAAATTCGCCCTTTATTCCTGCGAGCATCGTAAGTCCGTCCATGTTCGGCATCTTGATATCAGTAAATAGAATATCAGGATTCATCTCACGGATTAACTGGGCGCCTGTGGGCGCGTCGGAGGCGGTGCCCACGACTTCGGCGTGATATTTCTTCCAGTCTACGACCTTTTGGAGGCCTTCGACAATCATGTCTTCATCATCTATAAGAATTACTTTATACACAGTATTTCCCTCCGGCCTGTACTTTTATTAGTGTATCACAAACGCACGGGGGCAGATACATTCTGCCCATAGCCTGAATGCGTCTGCCCCGCCTGCATAGGAAGTGTAAGTATGATGTGAGGTAAGAAGAAGAAATCAGCCCTTTAACGCGCCGGTAGTAAGTCCCTTAATGATATTTTTCTGAAGAACAATATACACAAGAAGGACAGGCACTACAACCAACACAACCGCTGCCGCCATCAATCCGTAATTCACACCCGCAATGGATGTAATTTCGTTGAGAAGCCGGGTTATGGTAAACGTATCTTTGTATCTAAGGAAAAACATCTGTGTGAAAAGATCGTTATAGGACCAGAGGAAAGTAAAGATAGCAACGGTAGCAAAAGACGGCTTGGCCAGCGGCACAATGATTTTAAACAGAATCTGAAAAACGCTGTAACCTTCCATGTAAGCCGCTTCCTCCAGTTCGATGGGAATGCTTTTTATGAAACCCATCAGCACCACAATGGCGAAAGAAAGATTGCCGGCAATCTGCGGAAGCATAACACTGAGCTGAGATAATCCCAGGCTGTCCGTATTTACTATTCCCCAGTTGAACATCATACGAAAAACAGGAATGATCGTTGAGAAAGCCGGAAACATCATACTTGCAATAATCATACTTCTTAAGAATTCTTTCCCGCGGAAAACATAGCGGGCCATGCCGTACGAAGCGAGGGCTGCAAGGATAAGAACAATGACCGTAACCGAAATGGAGATGACAAGACTGTTCTTATAGGCGCCCCAGATATCCACACGCTCGAAAGCCGTCAGATAATTATCAAGAGTAAAGCTATCCCCGAGGGGAAGTGAAAACGAGTCTGAGCGGATCAGTTTCTTCACTCTGAATGAGTTTTGAATGACCCAAACAAACGGGTACACCGTTGTTAATGCCCACATAGATAGGATAATATATATGAGAACGCCGACCGGACTGCCGCGCCGGCGCAGACGGCTATTTTTTAGTACGATGGTATTATCTGTATTCATCTGTTTACTCCTCTCTCTAATAATCCTTTTCCTTGAAGATCCTGCTCGCAGCCTGCGACACAACAACCCCAAGGACAACAATGACAATACCGATTGTAGCGCCGTAGTCGACATCACCCATACTGAAAGTCTGATGATACATATACGTGCCGGTAAGCCATGACATATCAAGAGGCATTCCTGATCCCATCATAATCCAGGGAAGGTCAAACACTTTTAGTGAGCCTGTAATTGCCAGAGTCAGACAGACACAGAGCACATTGCGCAAAAGGGGCAGTGTTATATAGCGAATCCTGGAAAGGCCGCCGGCCCCGTCGATTTCTGCCGCCTCATAAATATCACGTGAAATGTTGTTAAGACCGGTCACAAGAATAACAAAGTAAAAACCGACGTACTGCCACATAACCGGAAAGAGCATCGTGAACAGGTAATGTGCCGAGTCCTTCCAGTCTATTGACGTTCCCCCGAGCTTTTCAATCAGCTGGTTGACCATGCCTCCGTTATAGAGAAAAATCAGGTTAAACAGCAGGCCGAGGGCTGTGGCCGAGATAACGATCGGGAAAAAGTATACCGTGCGGAAAAACTTGCCGCCCTTTTTAATACTGTCTACCATCAGGGCGAGAACAAGAGCGATGCCTACCTGAAAAGCAATCGTCATAAGCATCATGATAAGTGTATTCCAAAGTGCCGTCCGCATAACCGGATCTTCGAACAGTTTGACATAGTTGCCGTACCAGGGTGAGTTGTACCCTTCTGAAGAAGTTCCCAGACCTGTAATTTTGGAAAAACTGTTTACTATATTCATGATAAATGGGTAGTACAAAAATACAGTCATGAACAAATAGGAGGGGATAAGAAGAACCAACAGCGGTGTCTTCCTTTTGTAAATTACCGAATTCATAGAAGCATCCCCCTTAAAATAGAGTCGGAGAACCGCTTGGCCGTCCCCCGACTCTACTTAGTAATGTTGTGATTTATTTATTGTGGTATAAGGATACGAATTTTATCGTTTGGGATTTTGGGATTTCGGGGTATTGGGGTATTGGGATTTTGCAATTTCAAATCATCAATAAGAATAATTGAAGGAAACCCGGGGAGATTATTCCTTGATGGCAAGAGCGCCGTCAACAGCATCAGCGGCTGTCATGCTTCCCGTTACTATGTTCTTGATAGATCCGCTGAACAGCTCTGTACGGGCTGTCTGATTCAGGTTATCCTGTACGGCGGAAGCAACTCCCGTAGCGTCTTTGGTCATAGCAAGAGCTGCAAGTACAAGGGAATCTGCATCTGTCGGGGCGGTTGTGCCGTTCTTGAGAGCGGTTACAGCTGTGGCACCGAACAGGGATACTACATCATCGGTCGTCATAGCTTCTACAAATTTGACGCATGCTTCTCTTTTTTCAGGATCATTCCATGCTTTTTCTGTTATATAGTAGCCCATGGAAAGTCCGCCGATCAGATCTGTGGCCGCTCTGTCGTTCTGGCCAGGCACGTAAGTAACAGTGAAGTCGTTAATATCTGCGGCATTCTCCTGGAACCAGCCGATCTTCCATGAACCGTCAATGGCGAAAGCAGCCTCATTATCAGCCATAAGCTGGAAAGTCTCGGCATCCGTGGATGTCAGTGTGTTGGTCGGGAAGTATCCGAGTTCATAAAGAGCTTTAATATCATTCAATCCGTCAACCCATGCTGTTCCTGCTGTATCGGTAGATGAGGCAGGAAGTGTATTGTGAGTTGCTACGGATCCATGGTTATAAATAGTGTACTCGAACCAGTAGTGAGGAACTTCAGCAAGGGAACAGGCTATCGGGGTATATCCTGCTGCCTTGATCGTTTCACAGTCGGCAAGGAACTGATCCCACGTATAGTCAGCGCCGGGAACCGTAACTCCGCAGGCTTCCAGTACAGCCTTGTTTACAAAGAGGCCTTCCCAGTATCCATTAACCGGCACTGCATACTGTACGCCGTCAGCAGGAGAAGCCGGAAGGAGATCATCTTTCATGTTGGATGCATAATCAGGATATTCAGAACGAATGGTCTCAATACTGACTACCTTCTGGTTGTTAACAAGATCGTTGGCATCTGCACCGGCAAAATAGAAAAGAACATCAGGTTCTGCGCCGGTTTCAAAGTCAGCCATGATCTTGGCTTTCCACTCTTCGTTTGAAGTGCCGGAAGCATCATTTACTTTATTTCCGGTCGCGTCTTCATAGGCAGCCATAGCGGCTTCATAATTAGCTCTATTGCCGTCGTCACCGCCGTAAGATGTAACAACTGTGATTTCGACAGGACCGGCCGGAGCCGTTGTTTCAGCAGTCGTTCCTTCGGTTTCGGTCGCGGCCGCAGTCGTAGAGTCAACCTTCTGTGTTGTTGCCGATGTATTTTGACAGCCAAGAACCGCACCACCGCAGACTGCCAGAGCAAGAACCAGTGCAATAATTTTCTTCATAATTTCCTCCTTTTTATGTGAACAGTGTTGAATTAGCTAGCAAAATCATAGTACGCTTTCGCACGGGATCACATAATTGACAGACTTGCCATTTGCCGTATATTATTGCTTTTCTTGTTCAATTGCTATAACTATCCTTGTCAAAACCCTGCCTGCTTTGTTCATTATTATAGAAAGACCGCTTTTTTCACCATAAATGATCTTAAGCCGCTGATTAACGTTTCGAATTCCCAGATTATTGGAACCATCAAGTTCCGACTCGTATTCGTCTGAAAGGAGCTTCTCAATCCTGGCCTGATCCTCGAGTGTCAGAACTCCGTCATGCTCCACTTCCAGAATCAGGTTATCCTCTTCCCTATTAATTCTTATGATGATTTCACCCTTTGTGCGTGCCTGGATGTCATGTTCCACTGCGTTTTCTATAATAGGCTGCATAATGAGGCGGGGAACATAAAGGTCAAGAAGTGATTCGTCTATTTGCTTTTTCACGGTTAGTCGCTTGCCGAGCCGCTCGGTGATTATATAAAGATACGCATCCACGTACATCATCTCTTCAGAAATGTGTACCATTGGTTTGCCTTTTCTGTCCATTGCCGCGTCGAGCATCGTGGAAAGCGCCTCGATCATTTTTGATACCTTCACATTATTGGAAAGGCGCGCCTCCCAGTTGATTATTTCCAGCGTATTGTTGAGGAAATGCGGGTTGATCTGCGACTGGAGTGCCATGATCTTGGCGTCCCGCAGAGCCAGCTCTTCCTTATAAATCCGATCGAACTGGTACTTGAGTTTATATGACATGCTGTTGAATGCATCCGCCAGGTACTGGAATTCCCGGCTTCCGAAACGGTCGCTGATCTGCACGCCGAACTCGCCCTTTTCAATGCTGCGCGCATCCAGGATCAGCCGGTCAATCGGCCGGGATATATTTCTGGTAAAAAACAAAATAACGACAGCAAGAAGGGGAATAATCATGACAGCAATCCAGGCAAGCTTCGTTATGACTCCTGAGAATTCCTGCATGAGCGGGGAGCTGTCCACCCCGATGACATATCTGAGCTGACAGGAATCCGCCTCGCTCATTCCGTAAACAAAGGTCTTGCCGCTGACTGTCTTGAGAGTCTGTTCGTTTCTTACAAATTTCATTCCCAACTGTTCAGGATCGAGTCCGGTCCCGTCGAGAATAACCGGAGTACCGTCGAGCCAGATCGTTATGTCTGTCTCCCAGACCACGTTCTCAATACCGGCAAACATCGTATCTGTATTTAAGAGCATGGTTATAACGGCAATGGGCTGATAGTCGCTGCCGAGGATATTGCGGACCATGTACACTTCACCGTCAGCATACAGGTAGCCGATATTCGTATCAAGGCTCTCCGATAATTCCTGCACCTTAGTATGCACATTTTCCCGGTATTCTTTGACTTTAAAATAGGTGGCGTTGTAGGTCTCATTATAGGTAAAGTAGATGTTGTCGCTGTTTTCGCAGAAATAAAGTGTCGTAGTGAGAAACTTCTCGTCATATTTGTACTGCTGGTTTAAAAAATTGGTTACTTTTTCATAAAGGGCTGTTTCGTCCTGATTTTTTCGGTAGTCATTATAGGCGGATTTCACCGTCGGATTATAGGAGGCATAACGGGACGAGTTCGCGGCAAAATCTATTTGACTGACGGCCATCCTGACAGAATTACCGGCTGATGACATGATTGTCCTGTCAATCTGCTCATTAATGTTTTGTGTGATAAAATATCCGCTCGCACCGCTGAACATAGAAATCGGAACAATCCAGCAGGCGACAACAAGGAACACCAGACCCCATTTAAGGGACATTTTTCCGCGAAGTGTCCGTATTTTCATAGGTTTCATCCTTTCGGGCTTTACATGATCAAGCGAGCTTTGGAATATGGTCTAACAATAACATACGGGAACCAAAAAGACAGCCGCCTGACAACAGCTGTCTTTTTGTGGAAGATATATAAAAATTAGAGGAGGCTTAAGAATTGCCTGAGAATCTCCATGTTATTAAGCGCTTCTTTTCGCGTTGTCATTTCACAGAAGATTCGAAGGAGGGGCTCGGTTCCCGAGAAGCGGGCGATAATCCATCCGCCGTCTTTGAAGTACACTTTACATCCGTCCATATAGGACACTTTTTCGATTTCACCTGAGAATTCAGGAAGAAGCTTATCCATGAACATCATTTTTACGATTTCTTCTTTCTTATCGAGCGAAAAAGAGTAGTCCGCCTCTTCCATTTCGTAGAGGCCGTAACGGTCTGTAATCTCCTTATATATTTCCGAAAGTTTCCGGCCGGTTGTCGCAATCATCTCAACTAAGAGGGCGGCGGCATATATTCCGTCCTTGCCCTGGATATGACCGCGCACGGTGAGACCACCCGAAGATTCACCGCCGATAATGGCGTTCGTCTCAATCATCTTGGAGGAAATATTCTTAAAGCCCACCGGAACCTCATAGCAGACTTCGTTGAAGTCATCCGCAATCCGGTCGAGAAGATGTGTTGTTGCAATGTTGCGCACCGCCGCGCCGTGCCATCCCTTAAATTTCATCAGATAGTAGTACAGCAGAACAAGGATCTTATTGGGATGTACAAACTCTGATTTATCATCGATGACGCCGAGCCTGTCGGCATCCCCGTCGGTTGCTATGCCAAGATCACATTCGTGTTCATCCATATAATTTATCAGACCGGCCAGTGTCTTACTGTTAGGCGCGGGGAGCCGGCCGCCGAAGAGTGTGTCTCTTTTTTCGTGAATGACATCGACGTCGCAGCGGGCTGTCAGAAGAATAGTCTGCAGAGCGGTCTTGCTGACGCCGTACATGGGATCGAGAACGACTTTCAGATTGCGGCTTCTGATCGCATCCATATTTATGGAACGGATAATGCTGTCAATGTACTGGTTCATCGGGTCAATGATCTGAATCATGCCGTTCTTGACGCCGGCTTCAAAGGGAATCAACCTGATCTCGGATTCATCTGTATTTTCAATATATTTCTCAAGTTCGCCCGTAAGAATCTCATCAGCGTCGCGGCCGCCCTGCATGAATACCTTGACTCCGTTATATATGGCAGGGTTATGGCTTGCTGTTACCGCCATGCCATAAGGAAGACTGTAGTATTTTACCGAGAACATGATCAGCGGCGTCGGGGCTTCCCTGTTGATCAGACGGCACACAATCCCTTCACCCGCCATAACCTCACAAGCCCATTTAGCGGCTTCCTCCGAGAGGAACCTGCGGTCGTAACCGATCAGAAATCCATTGGATGCTTTGTCTTCATCCTTGAGTTTTTTGGCAATCGCTGTCGTAAGAAGCTGTACGTTGGCCTTTGTGAAGCCGTCCCCTATAATGGCACGCCATCCGCCTGTTCCAAATTTAATCATCGCTTTACTTCTCTTTTCTCCATGCAATGTTACCTGCTCTGCACGGGGAGCCTTTTGCCTGATTTTTGTCATGCTTATCTCATTTATACCGACTATACCGACCCTTTTTACGGTCATCTCATTAACACTTACCCTTTTTACGGTCATCTCATTAACACTTACCCTTTTCTGCGGTTCCCATCTGCACCCATACATCATGTGCGGTCCCCGGCTGCTGTAAAGGAACTCCGCCGGCTACTTCTGACCCATCCAGCAAAATGACCCGGATACCTTTACTGACATGGTCCGGATTTGTCACATGGATTTTGTATACAGCGCCCCGCCAGATACGGATGACATCAAATTCATTCCAATCCGCCGGTATGCAGGGATCAATTACCAGGCGGTCAAAGTCAGGGCGAATGCCTAAAAGGTAACGGGTTGCGGCAAAGTATGCCCATCCGCCTGTTCCCGTCATAAACGGGTGCCTTGCATGGCCGAACTCTTCGTGGTCTTTACCCATGATGAATTGGCAGTACGAATATGGTTCTGCTTTTCGCGTCTCGATCATATCGTTCTGGTTATAAGGAAGAAGAGCATTGTAGAACTTCATCGCCCTGTCCCCGCGTCCCAGGATCGCCTCCGCACACCAGGCCCACGGATTCGGGTGAGAAAAGACGGCGCCGTTCTCCTTAACGCCGGGATATACCCGCGTTACAAAACCGATTTCATCGTCATTTTGGGTATAGGAAGGCGCGTTCAGGAGTAATCCGTAAGGCGTATAGAGATAATCATTGACAGAGTCCATGGCCTCCCGACCCTTTTGCGGCCCGGCAACACCTGAGAATACTGCCCAGGTATTTGATTCCATATGTACTTTCCCTTGCGTATCGTTCTGTGTTCCGATCTTTCGCCCGCTTGCTGTAATGCCGCGGATATACCAGTGGCCATCCCAGAGATTGTCATTGCAGGCTGCCTTTACTTTGGCTGCCATTGCCTCATATTTCTGCGTGTCCCCGTCTTTTCCTGCAAACCTGGACAGCTCAAGGAAATGACCGAGGGCCCAATAGTGCAGAAGCGAGACCATGGCACTCTCGCCGCCTCCGAGATTGAGGCAGTCATTCCAGTCGGCCCGCAATCCTTTACAGATTCCTGTGGCGCCCACTTCCCTTTCGGAAAAATCGAGGATCCGCATCATATGTTCATAGACAGTCCCGCTTCCGCCGTCCGCATAGGTAACGGATTCATTCAGAAGTGAGAACTCTCCGGTCTCTTTTATATATTCACTGATGGCCGCAATCAGCCAGAGAGCATCGTCAGAACAGGCATCTTTGATCCCGTGTATCATATCGTCTTTACCGGGAGTCGGGATCACCGTCGGGGATTTAAATCCTGCGGCTTTGACCGTCCGGTCGGGATCAAACCATTCGGGCTGGAAAAGATGCAGGCCGTATCCTTCTCGGGTAAGTCCGCGCAGAAGTTCGATAATTCTCTGCCTGCATTTCACGGGATTTGAATGCGGGATTGTCATCGCGTCCTGTGCGGTATCTCTAAACCCAAGCCCGGTTCTTCCGCCGACCTCGATAAAAGAGGCGAACCGGGAGAACATAATATTTACTTCCGCCTGATACAGATTCCATATATTCAGGGACGTATTCATACCCGGGTTTGGCGTATGTACCTGAAGTCTTTTAAGTTTGTCATCCCAGAAAACTGCCAAATCTGAAAACGCGCGGTCAACATTTGTAAAATCGCTGTATTTTTTCCTGAGCGGGCCAGATTCCGGCCGGCTGCCCTCTCCGAGCATAAAAATCAGACGAGACTCTTCTCCCGGCGCCAAAGTAATCTTTTTCTGAAGTACGGCGCAGTGATTGCCTGTCTTTCCCCGGCTTCCGGAGCACACGCCTTTTTCCACGGCCAGAGGGTTTCTTTCATCGCGGTAATTACCGAGAAAAATGTCGCGGAGGCAATCGAAACCGTCCGGTTCAAAGCTTCCTGCAAACCACTGGTAACCGAACTCTTCATAGTACAGATCGTATTCGATTACGCCGTCTTCATAACTTGAGCCGGATGCATAAAGGCTCATCTGGAAATTCTGATTGTCCATATCAATATGGTGAAAGGAAAATTCCAAATAGGAATAGATACTTAAATTAGAAACCCGTGTGCCGTTATTTTTCAACATGACATCCCAAAGTTCCACAGCTTCATTCAGTGGAATGAAAACAGTCTGTGATGCTGAGATATCCTGATATTCGCAGCTGAATTTCGAATAAGAAAGACCATGCCGGCATTCGTATTTCGCGGTCTCCAGATCTTTTCCGACGGGCTGCCAGGATATACTCCAGTACTCCCCCGTATCATCATCGCGCAGATATACAAAGTGGCCGGGACGATCTATGGGCGCATTGGGACGGAACCGGGAAATCCTGTGATACTGGGGCGACTTATAGAAGGAATATCCTGCAGCCGTCTGACTTAAGACGGCACACATATCATTCACTCCGATATAGTTAGTCCAAGGTGAAGGGGTATTCACCTTATCAATGACATACTCTCTTTTTTCATCATCAAAATAGCCATACTTCATTATTTCAAAGCTCCTTTATTAGGATTCTGAAATAATTATAGGGCAGCGCACATTGCAAAAGAATAGTAGAAACTTGCCATAAATCGCATATCCTTGTGTCGTTTTACCTGCGGTCCGCGTCAAAGATGATCCCTGCATCTTCTCTGGCCCGTACCACTGTTCTCATGACCCGAAGGGAATGTTCCATCCAATCGCGGGATTTTTCCAGATCGCCCTGACGATATGCTTTTTCGAAATCCATGACCTCGTAGACCATCCTGTTCGCACTTTTCTGTTCGTTATAAGTCACAACGGCCTCACCGATTCCCATCTCAAACGAACTGCACTCATTCGAGGAGCTGGCTACTTTTATGTATCCTTTTGTGCCTTGAATAACAGCAAAACTCGGGCTGTGCGAATCCTTCGCGCCTGCGCAGGTGCTGACAAAACGGTCATATTTCAGAAGTGCGATTCCTGATGTATCGATACCGTTTGCCGCTTTATTCGGTATATATTCGACACTCTCCGGTTCTCCGAATAATCCGATGACAAAATGCAGGTTGTAAATGTTAATGTCCACTAATGAACCGCCGGAAAAGGCCGGATCGAATACATTGGTTACTTCCCCCGCCATTAATTTGTCGTACCGGCTCGAATACTGGGAATAATTGCACTGTACGATTTTTACATCCCCGAGTGTAGGCAGAAGCTCTTTTATTCTCTTGAAATTCGGAAAATGCAGGGTGGTAATTGCCTCAAACAAAAAAAGTCTGTTCTTTTTGGCCAGCGCGATAAGCTCTTCCGATTCTTCGATCGTTGATGTAAAAGGCTTCTCGCAGATAACATTTTTGCCTTTTTGAAGAGCTTTTAATGTATATTCATAATGAAGGCTGTTCGGTGATGCTACGTAGATAAAATCCACCTGATCATCCTCAAGCATCGCGTCAACATCCGTGTATATTAGTCTGATCTGAAATTTATCAGCCAATTTTCTGGCTGTCTCTTCTTTTCTGGAGTAAACTGCCGTACATTCTACATTTTGAACTTCACTCACGGCTTCAAGAAAAGTCTCTACGATAACTCCGGTTCCAATCGTTCCAATTTTCATACAAGACTCCTTTTCTTTTTGATTTAAGTTTACAATGAAATCCTCCAGCCGTCGATGTATTCACGTGAATGCACTTTTCATAAAAAGATCCGCCGGACTAACCGCCGGACTAGCCTGCCAGTCGCCCGGCTGTTATAATTTATATTGATAATTACGATTGATTCACCTGTGCCGCCGGAAGATCCGCTGGCATAGTACCTCTGGTAACGCGGCCAGCACCGCATTTTCAGAATTTGAAAGGAGATCATTATGAAAAAGATCAATTATGCCATTATGGGAGCCGGAAGTTATGCAGATCTGATAGGCGACACCGTAAGTAGAATGGATAATGTCAACGCCTACGCTGTTGCATCCCGTGACTTGGGCCGCGCGAAGGCAACGGCGGATAAATATGGATTTTCAAAAGCATATGGCTCGTACGAAGAGATGCTCAGCGACCCTGAAATCGACCTGGTACATATCGCAACGCCTCATTCCCTTCATGCGAAACAGGCAATACAGTGCCTCGAAGCGGGAAAACATGTCCTGTGCGAGAAAGCCTTCACCGTGACAGCCGATGAAGCAAGAACCATTATTGCCCTGGCCAAAGAGAAAAACCTGCTTATTACCGAGGCGATGTGGCCTCGCTATGTGCCGATGGCAAAGACTGTTCAGGATTTCTACAAGAGCGGCAAAATCGGCAAAATCCATTCACTTACCGGCAATCTCGGATATCCGATCTATCATATCGAGCGTATACAGAATCCTGAGCTTGCCGGCGGCGCGCTTCTGGATGTCGGCGTCTATGCCCTCACATTCGCCTCCGTCGTAATGGGTAATGATGTTAAAGAGATTTCGACCACAGCCGTAATGAACGAGCAAGGTGTTGATATTAAAAACATGACCACGCTTACCTATTCTGACGGACGCACTGCCTCTCTTTTCAGCAGTTCCTTAGGACCGACAGACAGGATGGGTGTTTTGTACGGTGAGACAGGTTACGCTATTGTCGAAAATATCAATAATTACCAGTCGCTCAAAGTATATAACGCATCACATGAACTGCTCGAGCAGGTTAATTGTCCCCCGCAGATTACAGGGTATGAGTACCAGGTGCAGGCCGCAGCGGATGCAATCCGTGCAGGCAAAATCGAGTGTGAAGACATGACCCACGCCGATACGATATTCATAATGGAGCTTATGGACAAAATTCGTCACAGTTGGGGATTGTGGTACCCCGGCGAAAAAGCAGAGAGCAAATAATAGGGCATAGCGGCACAAGAAATACCAAATTGAGAAAAATGGAGAGATTGCTGTTGCATTCTCTCCATTTTTTAGTAAAATTTTATTAGTGCAAGTTCTATACATACATATATTTGGATATTGCTTATATGTATTGTCATTTTATACCGGTGAAAGGATACGTGACGCATGGCAACGCTCAAAGAAATTGCTGATAAAGTTGGTGTTTCCCTGACTACTGTCTCCCGTGTCATAAATTATGACGAGACACTGTCCATCAGTCCGGAAAAACGCAAACTCATATTCGAAGTAGCCGAGGATCTTGATTACGAGACGCCCCGAAGCAAGAGAAAGGCAAAGGCTCCGGCAAAGACGGGTGCCGACTCATACCGTATCGGCATCATACACTTCATCTCCATCGACGAAGAGCTCGAGGATCCCTATTACCTCGCCATCCGTATCGGCATTGAGAAACGGTGCCGGGAATATAATTACGAACTTATCAAAATCTATGACAGGGATCATAATTATCCTGTCGATCAGATCAGGAGTCTTCAAGGTCTGATAACCGTCGGCAAATTCAGCAGTGACGATATTATGCTGTTCAAGACCTGCTGCAAGAACACAGTAACGGTCGATTCTTCACCTTTCGAAGACCAGCTCGACAGCGTGGTCGTTGACGTCAACCGGGCTATGAACAAAGTCCTTACTTTTGCGCTGCAGCAGGGTTTTACAAAAATCGGATATTTTGGCTGGACAGAAAACGGCGGGATTATCAAGGACTATCCGGAAGAAAAAAGGCACGCGGCTTTCGTCGAATTTCTTACGGAGAAGAGCTTTTTCAAAAGCGAATTTGTGTACGTAAATGCAGAATACTCGCAAAGCCGCGGCGGGTATCAGCTTTTCAGGCAGGCGTATGAGGAGAAGAATCTCCCCGAGCTGATTATTGCCGGCAATGATTCCGAAGCGATAGGCATCATGAGAGCCATCCATGAGACCGGCCTCAGAATCCCTGAAGATATCTCGGTCATTGGAATGAATGATATCCCGATTGCCCAATATACCTTCCCGCCGCTTACCACCGTAAAATTTTACTCGGAATTCATGGGCAAGACGGCCGTTGATTTGCTTAAGGAAAGATTTGAGAACAGAATTATATCCAAAAAAGTCGTAATTCCCTGCCAGCTTGTTGTGCGCGAAAGCTGCCGCCTTATGCCTGAAACCGCTGAAGTAGAAGTAAAAATCTGAATATCGGGACTTAAAAGTACGAAATTTTTACTTTGTAAAGATTTTTTACTTTAAAAGTCTTGTTTTTTACTTATTTTCACCAATATTTTACTAAAATTTATTGACAGCTTTTTCTTATCCCTGTACAATGCGCCTATGGGCATATATGTCTTTACATTCGATCCGGAAGACCCGGTTTTTCCATTTTCTATTTTCAAAGTAACATGCAAGAATCCGCGGAAAACAAAACGAAAGAGAATAGGTGACATTATGATTAAACGAATTGACCTCATGAACAATTGGTTTTTCAAAAACGAATACGCAGAGGGTATGGAACAGAGCCGTGATGTTTCCGGTTTCACAAAAGTGCAGCTGCCTCATACAAACATTGAGCTGCCTTATCAATATTTTGACGAAGAAACCTTTCAGTTCGTCTCCTGCTACAAATATTTTTTCGATTCGCCGGTCCTTGAAAAAAACCAGGTTGTGAAAATTTGCTTCGAAGGCGTTATGACCTACGCCAAAGTCTATTTGAACGGACAATATCTCGGAGAACACAAGGGCGGATATACTCCCTTCTCTTTTGCTGTTCAGGATTTACTGTCTGACTCGCTGCAAAATGAGATCACTGTCATTGTGGACTCGACCGAGCGCGCTGACATCCCTCCCTTTGGCGACCGGATTGATTATCTGACTTATGGCGGCATCTACCGTGAAGTCTCTCTTGATATTTTTGAAGCCGTTCATATAGTCAACGCAAAAATCGACTCTCTGAATGTCCTTACCGATAAGAAGGATCTGCAGATTGATGTAATGATAGAAAATACACAGGAAGAAACTTCCGGGATATTGGATGTATCCATACTCGACAGTACCGGCACGATCATTTTCGAGGCGAGTGAAGCCCTGACCTGCCCATCCGGTCCCTTCCATTATGAGCACGTATTCCCCGATTTAGATAACGGAGCGAAGTCCATTCGTCTGTGGTCCATCTCCGATCCTGCTCTTTATACCGTAAAACTCTGTCTTCATACCGGCTCCCGCACAGATTCGTTCGAACGCCGCATAGGTTTCCGGACCGTTGCTTTTACAACAGAAGGATTCTACCTGAACGGTGAGAAGATCCAGCTCAGGGGTCTTAACCGTCATCAGTCCTGGCCTTATGTCGGTTATGCGATGCCCAAAAGAGCACAGCGTCAAGACGCTGATATTCTCAAAAATGATCTTCATCTGAATATGGTCCGCACTTCCCACTATCCGCAGTCGATTCATTTCCTGGACCGGTGTGATGAAATCGGACTTCTCGTACTGGAAGAACTCCCGGGCTGGCAGCACATAGGCGATGAAGCCTGGAAAGAAGTAGCCAACACAAATGTCTCAGAAATGATCGAGCGCGACTGGAATCATCCGTCTATCTTCCTGTGGGGCGTCCGAATCAATGAATCGCAGGATGATCATGATTTCTATGTAAAAACCAACGGGACATCCCATATGCTCGACAGCACCAGGCCCACCGGAGGCATTCGCTATATCAGGAACAGTGAGCTCCTTGAGGATGTTTACACGATGAATGATTTCGGGGATCCCGACGGTAAAGTCGTCGTACATGATCCAAAAGAGAATACAGGACTCGACCATGATGTCCCCTATATGATCACCGAATACTGCGGCCATATGTATCCCACCAAGAAATTCGACTGTGAAGAACGCCAGATGGAGCACGTCTCCCGCCATTTGAGGATTCAGAATGAAGCACACGCAAATCCTCATATCGCCGGAGCTGTGGGCTGGTGCGCTTTTGATTACAACACGCATAAGGATTTTGGAGCAGGCGACCGTATCTGCTATCACGGCGTAATGGATATGTTCCGCATCAAGAAATTTGCGGCTTACGTATACAAGTCACAGGTCAGTTCTGAAATCGAACCCGTGCTTATGCCGGTTACCTTCTGGGCAAGAGGTGAAAGATCTGTCGGCGGCGTTCTTCCCCTGACGGTACTTACAAACTGCGACTCTATCACCATACAGTACGGCAATTCCGAACCGATACCTGTCACACAGAAATCGGACGACTTCAAGTCACTTCCTTACCCGCCGTTTGTTATTGATTCTACCAATATGCCGGCCGACCGCCTTGGCGAATGGGGTATGTGCTGGGAAAGCGGAATCATCTCCGGTTTCGTCGACGGCAGGAAAGTTATCGAAAAGAAGTTTGCAAAAGACCCGCTTCCGACACACTTCTGTGCTGTTCCCGATGACACAAAGCTCGACCGGGGAAGTAAAGATGTGACCCGCGTTCTTGTCAGCATTGCCGATCAGGAAGAGAATGTACTTCCTTTTGCTGATACAATTGTTCGCGTATCCATAAGCGGGCCGGCCCGGATTCAGGGACCCGACTGCTTTGCCCTTAAGGGCGGTTCAATTGGATTCTACATAGAATCCAACGGAGAACCCGGAACCCTTCACGTCTTAGTTGAAACAGACGGATTTGAACCGCAGAAATTTGATATCGATGTCTGCTGACCGCACCTCCCCCACACAAAAAGCAAAAGAAGGAGCTGTCTTAAAATGACATGCTCCTTCTTTCACCCGTTTTCCTGTCTGAATACCTGCACACTGATGTTAATCAATCGTTATGACAACTTTTCCAGTCTTACCCTGTGCAAACTTTTCGTAAGCTTCCGGTGCCTGTTCGAGCGGGAAACGGTCGGTAATAATAATATCCGGATGCAATTTTTTGCGGTCAAGAAGTTCAATTACACGATTCATCCCTTCCAGTGATGTAACCCATGAACCATGAAGCGTAAGTTGTTTATGAAGCAGCAGGGGACTTGGCTCAAAAGTGACAGTTCCCTGTTCTCCTAGAAAGACCACATTGCCCCACAGCCGGGAAGCTTCAAGACACAGATGTCTTCCGGCACCACTGCCGGAACAATCCACCGCAGCTTCAACTCCCTGACCGTTTGTAACAGATAAAATACTGTCAATGATCCTGTCATCACTCTTAAAGACATGATCAGCGCCTATTTTTCCAGCCATCTCCATGCGTTCTTCCACCAAATCAACACCTATGACTTCTGCGCCCATGGCCTTAGCAAGCATAACAACAGCCTGACCGACAGGACCTAAGCCCATAACCAGAACTTTATCGCGACCTGAGACTTTAGCGCGGATCAGGCCCTGATAAGCTGTACCGAAGCCGCAGGCAACCATAGCGCCGTCGTCATAAGTTAAAAAATCCGGCAGATGAATGAGCGTGCTGACATCCGCCAGCAAATATTGCGCGTGACCGCCGTCACGCTGCCAGCCATATGCGCGGCGTTCCGGGGAAGTACAGCCGATCATAAATCCTTTTTTGCATTCATCGCAATATCCGCAGCCTTGAATGTGGTATACAACAACCCTGTCCCCCAATTTGAAGTCCGCTGTGTCTTCTCCAAGCTGAACGATCTGGCCGCAGGGCTCATGTCCGGCAATAACGCCGTCATAACTTGCTCCGCCTGTTCCGTTGTGTGTATGGTAAATATATTTCAAGTCACTGCCGCACAATCCGGAGGATTTCATTTTCAAAAGAACCTGTCCGTGACCCGGAATTGGAACATCGTATATTTTCTTTTCTACCTTTTCATTTCCGGGCAGAACCATACCAATCATTTTCTGTGGAATATTCCCTAAAGTCTTTCCCATTTCTTTCTCCTCCTCTTTCCTTATCGTTCGTCTTATCGAGTGCTCGCTGGATACGTCCGTCTCTCTAAAAACATCCGGTTGCCGCGATCATTTTTGCTTTGTCTAATTCGTAGCATGTTTCCACAAATGCTGAAATGCCATATATTCTTAAAAGATGGACTATCTTCCAGTAAAAACATATAATTGCTTATTGAAAAATATGTTCTGATTTATGTATAGACGGCAAAGGAACCATCGAATTAGCTGACGGGAAATATGAGCTCAGTGGCGGCGAAATTTTTTGTATCCCGTCTAAGTCCAGGCATAAATATTATGCAGATGCAAAGGAACCCTGGAGTATCCTCTGGGCGCATATCCCAACTTCTGTCAGTCATTCTGTCAGAAATTTATTTGAGAGAAAAAGCATCGGATATTGACAAACAAAACCAGTACCTGACAAAAGCAATCCGTTATATAAAGCAAAATAGATTTCGAGCTGACTTTAGATGACATTGCCGGATACATGAAGCTTTCTAAAAGTTACCTGAACAACATTTTCAAAAAGGTAATAGGCATTTCTCCCCGTGATTATAGTAATTTTAAGGAAATCACTGATGAAAACCGTCCCCCAGTCTCCAAAAGACTTTTGAAAGATGATAATCCATACATGGATATTTCGATATAGAGATCCTTACTGATTAGAAATCAATCGGGGTACTTTTATGAAAAATACTTAAGGGCGGCAATATCCGCGACTATGGTAACATCAGGGTGCAGCTGGATGATTGATCCCGGAACCGATGGCGTGACCGGACCGTTTACGGCTCTGTTCAAAATGTCAGCCTTGTCTTCTCCGCATACCACAAGAAGGATCTTTTTGGCCTGCATGATTGCCTTGATTCCCATAGTCAGTGCATACTGCGGCACCTGGGATTTGTCTTCAAAGAACCGCGCGTTGGCCTCAATGGTAAGAGGAGTCAGCTTTACCTTGTGGGTCATCTTGCCGAACGCCTCATCGGGCTCATTAAATCCGATGTGGCCGTCATGTCCAATTCCCAGAAGCTGCATGTCAATTCCGCCGATGTCAGAGATAAGTTTGTCATAACGGACACATTCAGCATCATAATCGTCTGCGAGACCGTTGGGCAGATGGGTGTTTTCCTTAGGTATGTTCACATTACTGAACAAATACGTATTCATAAAGAAGCGGTAACTCTGCTCCTGATCCGTAGATATTCCACAGTATTCATCAAGATTTACAGTACTCACCGAAGAGAAATCCAAATCGCCTTTTTTATACCATTCGACAAGCTGACGATATACGCCTACCGGTGTTGAACCTGTCGCGAGTCCCAATACACTTTGAGGAAATAAGATAATCTGTGCTGAAATAATATTTGCGGCTTTGCGGCTCATATCCGTGTAATCTTTTGCCTGAATAATTTTCATGTTAATGATTCCTTCCCTGTAATACGATAGCGATACTGTTTTTCCGTAAAGAAATCCATGAGGATTACGATTGAAGTCTATTCGAAGCGAATCATTTTTGCAACAGATCACATAGATATGAAAAGTTCGGTACACGAACAGATTCGATTTTTGCACATGCACCTGTTGCTGCAGCATACAAAAAACGGCCGTCAAACACAAATAATTCAACGGCCGCCGTAAATATTGGATATAAGATTACTCCATGTCAATCATGACTTTCATGGCCTTATCCTTCTGCTCATCAATCAGGGTGTAGGCGTCCGTGTAATCTAAAAATTTGAACCGGTGGGTGATAAGAGCATCAAAATCGATCAGTCCCGCTCCTACCAGCTCGATCGCTTTGATATAATCTTCTTCGCGGTACATGGCTGTACCGATAAGTGTCAGTTCGTGATCCTGAACAAGCCCCATATTCATCGACGCAAGGTCTCCGAATACACCGACCACAACAATCGTGCTGCCTTTTCTCGCACACTCGATTGCCTGTTTCATCGTCGGGTTGATTCCGATGCACTCAAAAATGTAATCAGCCCGGTCTGTACCGAATTTCTCGACAATCATTTCCAGCAGATCCTGCTTCGATGTGTTTACTGTGCTTATTCCGCACTTTTCGGCAGCATCAAGACGGTATGCGCTCAATTCCGAGAGAAGAACGTCCGCAGCACCCATAGCCCTTGCTGTCTGCGCGACAAGATTCCCGATCGGACCTCCGCCCAGTACAAGGACTTTCTTTCCCTTCATATCTCCGGCGCGGCGTACTGCATGAACGGCAACAGCCAGCGGCTCAATCATCGCACCGTGATCCCAGCTCATGCCCTCCGGAAGAACCAGGGCTTTTTTGGCATCAACGACAAAATACTCGCTTGCCATGCCGGTAGTCTGGAATCCCATAACCTTCAGCACTTCACAGTCGTTGTACATGCCGTGTGTGCACGGATAGCACGTCCCGCAGACAACCTGCGGCTGAATGGTAACTCGATCCCCGACTTTGACGTTTGTTACATCAGATCCTTTTTCAACGACCTCCGCGGATACCTCGTGGCCCTGTACGACAGGGTAGCTGGTATACGGATGTTTGCCGTGATTCACATGAATGTCCGAACCGCATACGCCGATCCTCATCATCTTCACCTTGATTTGTCCGGGCTGTACCTCCGGAACGGGAACCTCATTGAATTCAATCTTCCCCGGATGAACCATAATTGCCTGTATCATATTCGTATCCCCTCTTTTCAGATATTCTAATCTTCTTACCACTCAGCTATATTTCCGTCTTCCGTGCGCCAGACAGGATTTCTCCAGTCTTCCCACTTTCCTGCCATCTCTCGTACTTTCTCTTCATTTACTTCAATACCAAGTCCCGGTCCTGTCATCTTATTAATAAAGCCGTTCTCATATTCAAACACGGACTTGTCTGTCAAATAATCCAAAAGATCGGAACCCTGGTTATAGTGAATTCCCAGACTCTGCTCCTGAATAAATGCATTCTGCGTACAGAAATCAAGCTGCAGGCAGCTTGCCAGGGCGATCGGACCAAGGGGACAATGAGGCGCAACAGCTATATCATAAGCCTCTGCCATGGCAGCAATTCTGCGGACTTCCGAGATTCCGCCTGCATGACTTAAATCAGGCTGGATAATATCAACACCGCCTCCGGTGATCATGCTCTTGAACCCCCAGCGCGTGAAGTTCCGTTCCCCGGTTGCTATGGGTATACTTGTACAGCTCTTTAATTCACGGAACGCTTCTTCGTTCTCACAAAGTACAGGCTCTTCAACAAACATCGGATGGAACTGCTCGAGTTCTTTCATGATGACTTTTGCCATCCCCTTATGAACACGGCCGTGGAAATCCAGCGCGATATCCATCTTATATCCCAGTGCATCCCGGATACCGGCAACTCTTTCGAGTACATCCTCTACAACCTTATAGTTATCAATCCAGGCGATTTCAGGAGTTGCATTCATCTTGATGGCCGAATATCCCTGTTTATATTTTTCTACAGCAGCTGCTGCAACGTCGCTTGGCCGGTCCCCGCCGATCCAGCAGTAGACTCGCATTTTTTCTTTTACTGCCCCGCCGAAGAAATCATAAACCGGCATATTATGTGCCTTGCCTTTAATGTCCCATAACGCCTGGTCAATTCCTGAAATGGCACTTGTTAAGATTGGACCGCCCCTGTAGAATGCCGCCCGGTAAAGGGTCTGGAAAATATCTTCTACATTTTCCGCAGATTTGCCGACAATGTAGTCTGACATTTCACGGACAGCTGCCTCCACGGTAGAAGCTTTTCCTTCAATGACAGGTTCACCCCATCCCACAAGTCCGCTTTCTGTCGTTATTTTCAAAAAGAGCCAGCGGGGTTGTACTTTGAATGTTTCAACAGTCTTGATTTTCATTGAAAACGCCTCCTCATTTGATGAATTGTAAAAATCCCTGAAGTGCAAAACTATCGTTTTTGTTTTGTTCAATCCGGATGCACGGAACGGTGACTCCGGCGTGAGACAAGAGCGGCGCATATATTTGGAAATAAATCGGGCTGCCGGCGACCGCAATGCAGTCCAAATCCCCGAAACGCCTGCTGCTCTGAAGCGCGGTGATGATTCCTTCGTTAATGACACCTTCAAGATATGAGTTTCTGGTTTGAAGGCTCTCATCCGTGAACAAATCGAGTGTTCTTGTAATGTAGAGAGCCCGGTTGATCCCATATTTCCGGACCATGTCGAATCCGCTGATTAGTCCCTGTTCTACTATCACGTCCGGTGCAGCCGTTACAGAGGCACTTAGTATGGTGTTTACAGCCATTGCTGCAAACATTTCGCCTCCCATGCAGGACGTTATCTCGACTATTTTTTGGTCCTCTGTATACAAAATATGCGTATGTGATCCAGGCATGATGACAGCCGTCTTCTTACCGGCAAAAAACGGAGAATACGTCTCCATGATACCTAGAAGTTCTATCTCTTCACCGCGGACATTATTGAATTCCGCTGCATTTTGAAGGGTCCCCTTTGTCATATCCGGGCGATATACCAGGCCGGTAAGAAACCCCACCTGTCTCTCAAACAGCGGCGTTCTCCAAAAAGATACTGCGTTCCTGTATTCAGCCAGGCCAACCGGAACCCGGAGGTACCCAACTTCATGGACGCCATTCTGGGAAGTCGCCATACCGGACATATAGATCCCGTCTATGTCTGCATCCGAGAGTGCAAGCTCCCTGAGGAGCCGGTCATACATGTCCTTGAGACCACGCAGAAGTGTGTGCCGGTCACCCGATGCAACATTGTCAATCGTCCCGATTTTTCGCGATTGAACGGCCTTCATTACACGTTCTTCTATATAATAGATCCGCGTATTTGTCGTTCCGGAATCAAAATAAATGTATTTCCCTATCACTTTTATGTGCCCTTTCTCAGGCTTCGAAATATGTCCTGGGATTTCCTACTAATAACTGGTCAATATTTTTCTCACTGAAGCCCTTTTGGCGAAGCAGAGGAAGTGCGAATCTATGGATGTACCTGTAGTTGTAATCAACATCATCAGGATCCGTATTCCTCACATTAGACCATTCGAAAGGGCCAAGATCCACAAAACTGACATAGTCCTGGGATATGATCAACTGATCGATCCATCCTCTGTCACAAAGCGTCATGAGTGTATTTACTCTGTCTTCAAGCGGATTTTTGGCTGTGTCTCCGAATCTGTCGAGACCGATATAACAGCCGCGTCTCAGCAGTTCTTCAAGATACTCAATATTATTGGTGTCGCCCGAGTGACCGATCAGGATTTTTTTCGGATCAAGTCCGTATTTATCAAAAATATCCAGCTGCCCGACTGCGCTTCTGTTGGTGTATTCAGAATGTGTCGAGATGGGAAGACCGCTCTCTTTGGCGGCCATGGCATGAGCGGCAAGTACGATCCCGTTAATTGCAGTAATGCCTGCTTTTCCTGTTCCGCACTTAATCAGGCCCGGTCGTATGTCTGTGTCCTCTATTCCTTCATTGATATCAATCATGATGTATTTCAGAAAACTTTCCGCACTCCGGTTATATGTCCACTGGTTCTCCGTGTGGAAAAACCCCGTTGCAGCGATAATCTGCATACCGGTTCTGTCGGCCACATCTTTTATGGCGTGGATGTCTCTTCCAAGGCAGACAGGTGTCTGTTCTACGATCGTTTTAACACCGATATCAACCGTCCTCCTGATATCTTCTACGGCCCGCTCAAGAAATTCCTCATAATTGAACCATTCTTTATACGAATGCCGCATTGACCAGTTAGCCTGCAGAATATGCTCGTGCATTAACGTTTGTCCGAGGCAGTCTGTCGAAATCTTCCCGTTAACGCTGTTAATTAACTTTGTCATGGCATGATTCCTCCTTTAGGAAAGCACTTTTCAAATGTTCTGTTCGGTTCTTCTGATCATTTCTTGCTGTGCCTTTCTCCCCATCTCGACAAAAAAAGCACTGTAGCCGGTTATCCGGACACAAAGTGTCTTATATTTATCAGGATTGCCCTGGGCGGCGCGCAGTGTCGCGGCGTCCACAATATTCATCTGAAGCTGAAGTCCGCCTTTTTCCATATATGTTTTGAGGAGTGCGCACAAAACATCCAATCCGTCTTCGCCGCTTACAGCTGTCGGATGAATCTTAAGGTTCAGCGGACCACCTGTAATTTTGTTGAAGGGTATTTTGGAGACAGAATTGAGCATGGCCGTCAGCCCTGAAATATCAGTGCCCTCCACAGGCGACTGATTCTCGCTCAGCTGTTCCCTGGCCCGTCTTCCGTCAGGGGTCGCACCGACAAAAGTACCCATGGTGGTGAAATCCCTGTCGGATGAGTAGGTCGGCCACATCTGGTAAAGGTACCGGTCACCATTATTTTCTTCAACCGCGCTGACAAAACACTCCGTGACAACCGCTGCATATTTGTCCACTTCATCCAGATCGTTCCCAAACTTACCTAGCTTTCGCTTGAGGCGTTCGGAGAGCATCTCACTTCCGGCGTAATCATTTTTCATGATTTCCGCCAATTCTTTTAGTGTCATTTCTTTCTTTACGAACACGATCTGTTCAATCGCATACAGTGCATCGATGACCGTGGCGATACCGGATCCCTGCGTTACGATCTTATGGTATTTCGTGCCGCCTTCTGTCCAGGTTACCGCATTTTCAATCGTGCCCTTGAGGAAACAGTCTTCAATTCTCATCTTGTTCATCGTGCATGACTGTTCTATCTCGAAGTCCTTCTCAAATCCCCGGCGGAACTCAGCCAGCAGATAAACGAGCTGCGTTTTGTATATTTCGATGAATTCCTCCATCGTACGGATACTGTCAAGATCCTTTGTATGAATCCCGTAGTAAGCCCCGGTCATCAGGCCGGTCATCCGGTCATCCATCTTGAATTCGCAGTCTCTGGAGGGCTTGCCTTCTCTTGGGTCCATTGGATAGTCACCCCTCTGAAGCGCAAGTTCCAGAGGTTTTGCCAGATTAATCCACACCTGCCTTAATCCGCCCTCATCTCCTGGAATATTGGGATCATTGCAGCCGAAGAGACCGTAATTATATACCTCCGGTTCCTGAACGCCGTAGTGTTTCAGGGCCGGTATCATCATATTGTCATTATAGATAACGATCGTCGCATTGTCCCTTATTGCATCGCAGACTTGTCTCCAGAAAATTTCAGATATCCCGTCATGATAACGAACAACAATAAATGGATTGCGCAGCTTAAGTTCTTTGGCAGCTTCAACCATCAGGAAGGACAGTTCTGTCACGCCGGAAGTTCCGTCTTCTTTCAAGCCTCCGAGTATCAGATAGTTCGGGTCATCATATGCGACTTCCAGTGTAAATTGTGTTGTTTCTGTTTCCTGGGACATATGATCTGTCTGTACCATGATTTCATTGTTTTTGAAATAAAATTCTTCTATTAATTCCAACGCCTCATTCCGGCTCAGGACTCCGCTTTTCAGATCGTGCTCATAGTACGGCAGCAAATACTGGTCCATCCGGCTCAAATTCAGGACACCGCAGCCACACACCTTCTGGAGTACCAGTACCAGGAGCCAAATAAGCTGCAGAGCCTGGCGAAAAGACCGGACGGGCTGTACGGCTGCCAGGGCAAGATCTGCTGCCAGTTCGAGCCGCCCCATTTTCCGTGCCTCTTCGGAATATCGCTGAAAATAATGAGTAATAGCGTCGTAGCAGAGAATAGTTCCTTCCAAAAAAGTCTTCTGGTCTGTTTGTTCTGTCCCGGCCAGCTTACTTACTGCCTTTTGCCGCAGCCCGCCGAAACCGTATTCAAGAATACCTTCCCAGTCCATGGCCAGATGTCCAAAGGAGGGAAACCAGTAAGGCCTGCATTTCAGCCAGCCCTCTGAATAGTAGAAAAGTATTTTTTTGTGCCTCTCTTCGGTTGGAATATCCCACCAGCTTTTATATACGGCTAATATTTTTTCTTCTTCTTCCTTTGTGGGTATCCGCTGTGCAACCGCTCCGGCAATTTTGTCATCTGTATCTATCACAACTGAAATATTGTCCAATATATGGTTCAGGGTATACCCGTATTGGACGGCACCTTTTTCTTCCTTAAAAAGCGATTCACTCTCAAAGAGTCTTTCGATCCGTTCAAGAAACGTCTCCCTGTAATCCCTGTCAAACCAACGATCAATTTTGTCCTGAAGCTTTTGATTTATCATACTCTCACCCTTCCTTATGCAGGTCTTCCTGCTGTTTCCCGAGAATCTGTCTGAGTTCTTCTAGTCTGGATTCATCCGGAGGTTCAAATGACTTCATTTCTAATCCTATACTCTCTGCCTTCCTCATCCCGAGGTTATGATAGGGCAGTAGATTCACCGCTTCCACATGGGGGTACTCTTTGATAAAATCCCGTAATTCCCTTGCGTTCTGTAAATCGTCATTCACACCGCGCATGACCGGGACACGAATATTTACCGTTTTTTGACTTTCAAATATCCTGCGGGCGTTCTCCAGGATGAGACGGTTGTCGACGCCTGTATACTTTTTATGAAGGGCAGAATCCATGATTTTGATATCAAGAAGAACCAAGTCAACAAAGGGAAGCACTGCTTCAAACCAGGCGAAAGGAACGTTTCCTGCTGTGTCAAGCGCTGTATGAATCCCTTCTTCTTTGGCGGCACGCATCAGATCCCTTACAAATTCCCACTGCAGCATCGGCTCCCCTCCGGAGACGGTCAAACCGCCCGCGGAGTTCTCATAGTATCTCTTGTCCTTCCTCACGGTATTCATGATATCTTCCACAGTCTTTTCTTCCCCTGACAGCTTCAGTGCATCATGAAGGCAGGCATCTGCGCAGCGGCCGCACAAAATACAGGCGTCCGTTCCGATGCGGCATTTATTTTTTACGTGTATTCCCTCCGGGCATACCTGCCCGCACATCCCGCACTCCTCACATTTATCCGGAAAATACTGAATCTGAAATTGTTCCAGATAGGATTCCGGATTATGGCACCATATGCAGCGCAGATTGCAGCCCTTGAGAAAAACAGTCGTCCGTATTCCCGGTCCGTCATGGACACTAAATCTCTGTATGTTGAATAATTGACCTTTCATGCTGCACCTTTCTTTTGCTCTAACGTGATATCCGGCTTTTCCGGTCATCATCTTGTCCGGGCAACAAGCAATTTAGCCAGTTCCGTTATTTTGCTGAATTCTCCGGCTTCAACGAGTTCCCGCTTGGTCAGAAGTCCGCCGATTCCGGCACCGAGCGCACCTGCATCCAGGAATTCCCTGATATTTGTTTCAGAGATGCCGCCTACCGCAAGAAGAGGAATATGCGGATACGGCCCGCTTACCAATGCCTTGATATAGGATGGACCCAAGTTTCCTGCCGGAAATACTTTGACAAAATCAGCGCCTGCTTCGTAGGCTGCAGCAATCTCTGTGGGCGTTAAAGCGCCGGGCATCGATACCAGTCCGAGCTCTCTTGTATAGCGGATAATATCAGGATTCATATTCGCGGAAATAATGTACTGGGCGCCGGCCTTTGCGACCATATCGACCTGTTCGCGTGTCATAACCGTTCCCGCACCGATATACATCCTGTCGCCAAAGTATTCGCGTATCGCCCTGATAGAATCCGCGACTTTCTGAAAATCATCCGGATGCTTCTGATCAAAAGCAATTTCCATCATATCCAGTCCGCCGGCATACAAGGCTTTGGCAAGCCGCATGCAGTCATCCGGTTCAAATCTGCGGACAATCGCTATTACCTTTTTTTCCAGTACATGCTCAATAATTTCTTTTCTCATAGTATACACTCCTTTAGTGGGTCGGACAGCAGCTTACATTTCACGCAGTATTTTTGCCAGGCGAAGTTCACACTCCATCATGGCCCGCCCCGAATGATACATAGCCTTCCATGGATTTCCAATCTGAGATATAAGCGGGGTTCCGTCTTCCTTAAGTAACTGCTTCCATTCACCGACATCATGATTGATCATGTAAGTGTTGTCAAAATCCCACGTCTTTGCGAAAGCATCAGCGTATTTTGCTTCGTGAAAATGTTCGTACGCATCGAGAAAGCCGATCAGGACCTCACAGTTCTGCCACCACTCCTTATCCCTGACTAAAGGAACACCTTCATGAGGCCCATCTCTGAAAACACCTCCGCGCACATGATCAAACCCGTATTTCAAAGTATGGTCAACGAGTTTTCGCGATATGTCGTTATAAAAATCCTTAGGTTTTCCAAGCACGTCTCCCGCCCTGTTCAGAAGCCAGGCCAGTTCAACATTATGGCCATAGGAAGTTGTGTCAGTGGGCTGGTCGATGACTTCCCCGGTCTCTCTTTCAGCGTTCCACGTCCTTCTTATGTTAATGGCAGGTCTGCGGTTAAAATATATATCAAACTGGTTGCAGCCGCAGCCGATGTCCCGGTCAATCATCTTATTTAAAATGACATCTATAATTTCTTCGAGTTTTCTCTTATGAATCGCAAGACCCGAGCACTCATACAAAGTCGTAAAAGCTTCCAGTGTATGCATGTGAATATCGAGGGATTTCAAGTCACCTGCTGTAAACCCGGGTGCACTTAAAGTCCAGTCGTTCTCAAGGTTCTCGTAATAGCCGCCGTGAGCCGTGTCTGCACAGTATTTCTGCAGCAAGTCAAAAGTCTTCCCGGCATATTCAAGCCCAATCGGATCTTTACTGGCCAGGGAATACTCAGCTAATGCATAGATGGCGAATGTCTGTCCGTAAACAAGTTTTCCATTGTCCAGGACAGATCCGTTCCTTGCCGTTCTCCAGTACCAGCCGCCGTTTACTTCGTCCCAGAAATGCCGGATAAAAAATTCGACGCCCTGTCTGGCCAAAGAAAGATATTCCGGATTCCCCCGTTTCCGTGCAAAGGCCGAATAGGCCCAGATCATGCGAGTCTGCGTTACAATATATTTATCTTCGTCCGCTCGTACGTTCCCATTTTCGTCAAAGCAGACCAGATAACCGCCGTACTCTTTATCAATGCCATTTTTTTCCCAGAACGGCTCGAGTTCGCTTTCTATATGGTTTTTGATCTCATCATAGCGTTTTTGAAACAGTTCTTTCATCACTTGATCCTCCATCTGCGTACTGCCTGGACCTCTGGATACGAATCCGGACGTCTATATACAGCCGGCAAATTCTTCATAAATCCTTTGATTCAGTTCCTTTACCGTGCCGGCATCAAGCTTCATGCATTCCCTGTCGTATGTTAGGATACCGTTCACTTCCTCTTCGACGTCGGATACCTGCGTATATACGGCTGCTGATAATCCGTTCCTAATATTCGGCAGAATATCCCTCTCTATCAGGCCTTTGTATCCTGCAGTCAAATCCTCCGGGCTCTTGAAATCCTTGTATCCGTAGATCTCTTCACAAAAACTGTGTCCGGTCATCCGGTAAGAATACCCGCCGTATTCGGTGAGTGCCACGACTCGTCTTTTGGGTCGAATTTTGAGCGGCCGCCAATAATTGTGGATGCTGAACATGTCTCCGCCAAACTGGTCAAACCAACCGCTGGCCTCATCGATCAGTCTGGAGGGATCCCATTTCCGAACGCATCTGCTGGCTTCACCTGCATCAAATTGACCCCAGCCTTCGTTAAAAGGGACCCATACAGATATGCTCGGGAAGTTATAGAGACAGTCAATCATTTCTTTCAGTTCTTTGTAATAGTCATCCCGGCCTTCTTTATCCTGCCTGGCAAATGCATGATACAAATTATCTTTGATAAAGTGGCCGGTCCACATGAGTTTGTTAGGGAGCGCGCATACGAAATTCATATGGTATTCCCGTCCGCCGTTAATCATATCCTGCCAAACGAGCATACCCAGCCGGTCGCAGTGGCAGTACCAGCGTTCCGGTTCAATTTTGATGTGTTTGCGAATCATATTGAATCCAAGATCTTTCATCGTCTGAATATCGTAAATCAGCGCTTCATCGCACGGTGCGGTCAGCAGTCCATCCGGCCAGTATCCCTGATCCAAGAGGCCATTGTGAAAATACGGCTTATTATTCAGCATGAATCGGGGAATCCCTTTGGAATCCTTGCCGACCGAGTATTTTCTCATAGCAAAATAGCTGACAATCTGGTCATGCCCCATTGTTATCCGGACATCATAAAGGTGCGGCGTCTCCGGGGTCCAACTGATAAATCCGGGGATGCTGATATCAGCTCTTTGGTTGGATAGAAAGTCATGCGCAGAAAGGAGCTGCCCGTCCGATATGATTTCAATATGAACCGGCAGGTTTTCTGATTGATTGTCCAACACAATTATTTTGATTTTGCCTTCATCGTAGGACGGGAGCAGCCGGACATCAATAATATAGTGCTGGGGGACCCATTCAGTCCATACGGTCTTCCAGATACCGCTTTGCGCCTGATAGAACATACCGCCTCGATCAAGCTTCTGTTTTCCTCTGGCAAAGTAGGATGTATCGGAATAATCCTTAACAAGAACATCTATACTGTTTTGCCCTGCCGCAACAAATCCTGTGATATCAAAAGAGAACGGAAGATATCCGCCGGAATGAGAGCCAACCAAAATATGGTTGACATATATTCCGGCAATCTGATCAACCGCACCGAAATGAATCAGCAGCCGGTGATCATCAGGCTTCTCAGCAAGATATATTTCTTTGTGGTAATGCAGGTATTCATCCGGCTGCAAAATACGGTTCACTCCGGAAAGTGCTGATTCAGGTGAAAAAGGAACCAGAATCCTGCCGTCATAAACCTGCGGGACGGCATCACTCTTATCAATTGAATAGTCCCAGTATCCATTCATGATCGTATACTGGCTGCGTATCATATGAGGGCGGGGATACTCGGCAAGAACATGGTTCGGATCAATTGCATCTCCCCACCGGGTGCATAATTGCATATTCATAGTTATTGTTATCCTCGAATATTCTATGTGTCGAAACACCGGCCAAAATTTTTTGCAATTTTAGTCGGCGTCTGTTCCGTTTTTATTTAATTGCCTCAGGCGGGAACGTTATGATCCCGCTTCTGCAGCCGGATTCATTTATTTTGAACCTTAGTCCAACTTCGATAACAGACTCTCATCTTTTGTGAAGATAATTTTGATGGCTTTCTGGCTGCGAACCAGATTAAAGCCTTTGTCCCAGTCTTCCAGCCGGATGTAATGGGAGATCATACCTTTCAGATCAACTTTTCCTATCTCCAGAAGTCTCATAACATTCTTCCAGGACTCGTAATTGTATCCGAAATGACCTTTTACGCTAATTCCTTTGTTGAGAAGCTCATCAAGGCTGTAGTTATACGGACGCTTGTCGTAACCGATTTTGATAATTTCTCCGCCCTTGCGAAGGATATCAATTGCATTTTTCATTACGATATTAGCTCCGGCCGCATCAATCACAGTAGCAACTCTCTCGCCGCTTGTAATTTTGTCCACTTCTTCCAGCAAATTCTGTTCATCAGACATAATGATGTGCGTAGCACCGTATTTTTGAGCCGTCTTAAATCTTTCTTCATCGGCAGACAGCCCTACGGCGATAATATTGGCACATCCCATGAGCTTGGCAATCTGAATGGAAAACAGTCCCAAAGGCCCCACGCCAAAAACGGCAATGTCTTCGCCGGGCATTATACTTGATTCCTGTACTACTGCTTTATACGCATTGCAGATCGGATCCAAAATGGCAGCTTCCTGAAAGGAAATGTTGTCCGGAATCCTAAACAGCGATTTGGGATTTCTCTGCATCAGAAGGCCGGCTATTTTTACATAATCCGTAAATCCCCCGTCCGCCCCGTATCCAAGGCCCAGTCTTTCTTCACACTGCAGGAACTGACCCGTGGCACAAGCATGACAGGTGCCGCATACGTAACCTGTATTATCCGATACAATTCTATCTCCGACTTTCCAGTCTTTGACGTTCTTCCCTGTCCTTACGACAACGCCTGCAAACTCGTGTCCAAGCACGACAGGCACATTAAGATGCTCCGGATGATCGCCGTTGTCATATGCAATATCTGAACCGCAGATACCTGCAGCTTTTACTTCAATCAGTAAATCATCGTCACCGATTTCAGGAACTGGAACATTTCTAAGTTCTGTCTCACCTTTTCCCAGACCATACTTTACAAGTGCCCGCATATCTCTACCTCTTTTCCGTCCGTTTTTTCCGTCACATTTTTTCCGTCACATTTTTTCCGTCACTTTTTTCGGTCACTTTTTATCCGTCCGTTTTTATACATTCATATTTACTTTCGCTTTTACCTGCTTTAATGCGGTGCCTTTGCTTTTGAAAGCATCTGACTGTACTCCGATTGAAATCATAATCAGAAGTCCCATAATGATGTTCTGCCACCATGAGTTAAGTGAACCTGCATAATTGAAAATTGTCTTGATAATTGTAATAATCAGAATTCCAAAAAATGTCCCGCTGAATCTTCCCTCGCCGCCCGACAATTTAATCCCGCCGAGTGCACACATGGCAATGGCTGTTGTTTCCCAGGAATCTCCGGCTGTCGGCTGGCACGTATTGAGACGCGACCCGAGAAGCATACCGGCCAGTGAAGCAAACGTACCGGAAAGCATAAAGGCGCCGATTTTGATCATATCTACCCGAAGACCCATCATTTTCGCTGCGTCTTCATTACCGCCCACAGCATAAAGTGCCATACCGAATTTGGTGTGTCTTGCAATAAGCATGCAGATGAGTGTCAGGGCAATCAGGAAAAACACCAATATGTTAATGCCTTGGAACTCTGCGTTTCCGAGAGTCTGAAGTACGCTGTTACTGATGCTTATCGGCTTTTTATTTGTCAAAAGAAGCACGACGCCCCTGACTCCGAGCATCATTGCCAGTGTTGCAATCCATGACGATATTTTGAGCTTTGCTACCATGAAACCATTTGCAAATCCGCAGACAGCACCGACAAGAAGACCCATCACAATGCCAAGAATGGGATTTGTATTTCCAAACATAGCCATGATTACGCCGCCCATGGCGAGGACTGCGCCCACAGACAAATCAATCTGACCTATCATAATAACGAATGTCATTCCAAGAGCTAGAAATCCACCGTCACTGGCAGCCTTGCGCATCAAATTGGCAAGGGAGTTAAAAGATAAAAAGCTGCGGCTTGAAAAGGCCAGTCCTGCAAAAATGAACAGCAGGAGAAACGCAGTCAGTGAGCTTCTTTGACTAAACCAGTTATATATTTTCTTTGCTATATTCATTTTGATTTCCCCTTATGAAGTCTTCTCGCGCTGGATGTAGACGGCCAGGACAATGATAATAGCTTTGAATACTTGTGCGTACTCATAAGGAATATTATTCATGTTAACAGTGATGGTGATCAGCTGCATGATAAGAGCACCTACTACGGTTCCCAATACTTTTGCGCGCCCGCCGGCCATACTGGTTCCGCCGACTGCAACAGCTGCGATAGCATCGAGTTCTGCCAGTAATCCAAGTGAATTGCCGTCTGCCGCACCAATCTTCGCAGAGGCGAAAACACCAGCGACTGCAGCAAAAAACGCACTCGCCATATATACAAAAATCAAAGTCTTAGTCGTACTTATACCTGCCAGTTTGGCAGAATGCGGATTGTCGCCGACTGTCTGAATATATCGTCCCAGGACAGTCTTTTCCAGGATAAAATAGGTTACCCCGATGGCCAGGAAAATAGGGATCAGCTGTACCGGAAACACACCGAAAATCTTATAGGATCCCAGAAGTCTGTACGTATCTGTATTGGCTCCCGAAATATATAAGATCTTAGCATCATTTAAGACCTGTGCGACGCCGCGGACTCCGATCAGGAGCGCCAGCGTTACTACCATCGGCGATACTCTTAACTTACCAACCATAAAGCCGGCAATAAGGCCAAATACGAGGCTTGCCAGAATACCGGAAATAATGGAGGGAATAATTCCATAGGGCAGCATTTTAACGGATACCATTCCGGAAAGAGCCATGACGGCACCTACAGAAATATCAATTCCTCCTGTAGAAATTACCATGGTCATTCCCATACCGGTCAGGATTATCGTACAGGACTGTGTAATAATATTCGTTACCGTTCCCATGCTGAAAAAGTTGGGTGTGATAATCAGGTTCAGCATCAACATAAGAACAAGGAGAATCCATGTACTGTATGCTCTGAGTTTTTCTATTCTATCAACTCTCGATAAGATTGACTTACCCATTTACCGCATCCTCCTTTCCTGATTTAAGTGATCCGCCGGCGATTGCTTCCATGATGGCATCCTGGTGGATGCCGCGTCCGACCAGTTCCTTCAATTTAACGCCTTCACGCATGACAACTACACGGTCACAGTTTCTCTCAAGTTCCGCTATTTCAGACGAGATCATAAGAACACTGATTCCGCTTGCTGCCAGTTCCTGAATAAGGCCCTCAATTTCTTCCTTGGCGCCTACATCAATACCTCTGGTCGGTTCATCCATGATAACAAGCTTGGGATTCATGCAAAGCCATCTTGCCAGAAGGACCTTCTGCTGATTTCCGCCGCTTAAGTTCCGGATCGGCTGATTGGCAGACGGAGTCTTAATATCAAGGCGTTTAATGTATTCGCTTACTACCGCATCCTGCTGCTTTTTGGAAACGACACCCATTTTACTGATCTTCGGGAGCAGCGCAATCGTCATATTTTCTTTTACCGACAGATGAGGAATGATTCCTTCCACTTTTCTGTCTTCCGTACAGAAACCGATGCCAAGCTTAATGGCATCGCCGGGGGACTTGAATTTTCTTTTTTCGCTCATCCAGAAAATATCACCGGTATCCGGATGAGTTGCTCCAAATAACACTTTGGCCAGTTCTGAACGTCCGGATCCCAGAAGACCTGCAAGGCCGAGGACTTCGCCCTTTTTTATATCAATACCGATTCCGTTAAGGCGCACACCCTGTCTTATGTCTTTCATGGATGCAATCTCTTCCGTATCAGCAAATGCATAATCCGTTTTAGTTCTCTCTAATTGTTTGGCTTCACGGCCGATCATATATGAAATCAACTTCAATTGATCTAATTCTTCGATTGCCAGGCTTCCTGCCAACGCACCATCCTTCAAAATCGTTACACGTTCGCATATGACAAAAATCTCATCTAAACGATGACTGATAAACACTACTGCAATTCCTTTAGCCTTCAGTTTACGAATAACGCCGAACAGCACCGCTACCTCTTTGGTATCGAGTGATGATGTGGGTTCATCCATAATAACTAATTTGGCATTGATTGAAATGGCTCTTCCGATAGCTACCATTTGCTGGACGGCCGTGCCGTATTTGAGAAGCGGCTGTGTTACATCTACATGAATTCCCAGATCTTCCAGGACTCTTTGGGAATCCGCAATCATCTTCTTACGGTCAACGGTTCCAAATTTTGTTATAGGCTCCCGGCCTAAATACAAATTTTCATATACGGTTTGAAACGGCGAGAGGTTCAGCTCCTGATAAATGGTACTGATTCCCTCATGCTGCGCTTCAATGGTTGACCTGGGATTAATTTCTTTTCCTTCGAAAAGAATGGTTCCTGCCTCTTTTTGATAAATTCCTGTAAGGGTTTTTATCAGCGTAGATTTACCCGCACCATTTTCACCCATTAAGGCATGTACTTCTCCTTTGGCAACCGAAAAGTCGACGCCCTTTAAAGCCTTTACACCGGGAAAAGTCTTAACAATGCCCTTCATTTCAACTAAAATTTCTCTAGCCACATTTTCACTCCTCACAATAAGACGGCCACTCCCCAATACATATCATATAAAGGAATAGCCGTCTTCAATTTGTGGTAATAGAATCGACGCAACTTGTGCGATCCATTCAGATAAGCCAACCCAAGCCCATAGAATTCACACGGATCGGATTTTGGTATTAGAAGCCCAGTGCAACATCAGCATTGCTGATATCATAAAGAGTATCTGCATTTTTCATAGATGTCTCAACTGTCTCGCCAGCTTCAATTCTTGCGATGGTCTCGAAAGCGGCAGGACCAAACTTAGGTGAGCAGGAGCAGGAGCAAAGAAGTTCGCCGGCAAGGATTGCTTCCATAGCGGCTGCAGGTCCGTCAATACCAGCTACAAGAATATCCACGCCAGGCTCATATCCGGCAGCCTTGATAGCCTGGATTGCGCCGAGAGCCATATCATCATTGTGGCAGAAAACCATATCAATGGTATCGCCCTGTGCCTGAAGGATATTCTCCATAACGGCCTGTCCTTCAGCCATCGTATAGTTTGCGACCTGATCGGCTACGATAACGATGTCTGTGCCTGCGATAGCATCAACAAAGCCACTCTGTCTGTCGTTGGTGGATGTAGCGCCCTGTGTTCCTTCGAGAATTACGCAGTTGCCTTTGCCGCCGGTAACTTCGATGAACTTGTTGGCTACCTGCTGAGCTTCCCATACGAAGTCAGACATGATAGATGTTGTATAGTCTGTACCAGCTGTTCCATTGATTCCACGATCAACAAGGATAACAGGAATGCCTGCGTCCATAGCTGACTTCAAAGCTGACTGTAAGCCATCTTCTTCCTGAGGTGCGACGACAAGGTAGTCAACGCCCTGGGCAACCATGTCTTCAATGTCGGATGCCTGTTTGGCGATGTCGCCGGATGCATCTGTGTAAACAAGTGTTACGCCATACTGGTCAGCTGTCTGCTGCATGCTGTCTGTTTCTGTGATTCTCCAGCTGTTAGCATTGTCGCACTGAGAGAAGCCTACTGTCATGCCCTTAAGTGCAGACATATCAATACCGCCTGCTGCTGCTTCGGTTGCTTCTGCTGCTGCTGTTGTTGCAGCGGCTTCTGTTGCTTCTGCCTTGGTTGTTGCGGCTGCTGTTGTTGCTGCTGCCGTTGCCTTGGTTGTCTCTTCTGTGGTTCCTGCACAGGCAACTAACGACAAGCCCATAACCGTAACCAGGATTACTGCAAGTACTTTTTTCAACATAATTCTAAATCCTCCTCAGTTTTTTAAGTTCGAATTGTATAGGAGCAATTTATCTCACAAAGAGAAACCCGTACATCAAAATTTGTATAATAATCTTTCATTATTTCATTATTCGTTTTAATAAATACTTCATTCCTGTTTCAATTTTTAAACTTTTTTTTCATTTTCTTTACGGAAAACCGACGGAGAAACCCCGTAAACGCCCTTAAATACGGTGCTGAAATACGTTGGATTGGAGAAGCCGCATACCTCGGCGATCTCATAACTTTTCAGGTTCGTGTCAAGAAGAAGCTTTCTGGCCTGCGCCATCCGGATATCCGTCAGGTATTCAATAAAAGTTTTACCTGTCTCTTTTTTGATGATTACACTCAGGTAAGAAGTGCTGATGTACGCATTTTTGGCTACATCCTTTAACATAAGACCTTCGTTGGCAAATTCTTTCTGCATATAATTAGCGGCTCTTTTGAATACAACGGCTAATTTGTCGCTGTTTACGTCCCTGAAATAATCATTTACGATGTAACAGGCTTCCTTCAGACAGTCAAGCACTTCCGTGCGCTTCGTATTTGCCATGATTTTCAAATAATATTCCATTGGATTCCCGAAAATCTCTTCTGATGAGCCTCCGATTTCATCAGGAAGCTTCATAATTTCCTTTAGCAGGCTGCTGGTCAAAAGAACAGTCTGAAAATAGGACACAACCTTCGTATTGTTGAGCGCTCTTTCAAACAGACCAAATTGCGTACTTATACTGCCGTGATCACCGTTCTTGATTTCATTGAACAAATTCTCCGTATCAAACTCAAATTCAAAGGAGCTCTCCTGAGTGCCATTAGAATGGATAATATTGTCCCAAACTACGCGATAATTGTCGTTGTGTCTGGTTCTCGCATCATCAAAGGATTGGCGAAGGCCTTTCCTGCCCATATGAACCTCACCAAAAGATATGGAGAAGTTCTCCTCCGTGTCATGATTTTTGATATCAAAATTACGGGAGATCACTTTCACGTAAGCTTCCACTTCTTCTTTGGTTTTCCCCCATACACAGATAATCCGCTCACAGGTATTCATCTTTATGCACGCTGTGTGTTCCCCGTGCTCCGGAAGGTGCGTCTTTGCATAGAGCGCATTTTCGAATTGACGGTCAAGTTCCATCAGCTGGAGGTAATCACAGTCAATCGATATGATCGGAAAATTCTCTTTTTCACTGATGCCGACGCAAAAATAGAGTTCTTCGAGTTCCGTTAAGAAGTCATCATGTATTCCTTCTACCGGATTATCCTGCACGATATCTGCAAAAGCATCCTTCATTAATTTCTGTTTGTTGTACTGTTCATAGCTTTTCAGCTTATCGAATTCGCTCTTTTTACGGAATTGAGAATTCAGCTTCTCTCTGATGGCCTCCATGGTGCTTTTGAATTGTTCAATATCAATTGGCTTCATGATGTACTCTGAGACGCCCAGTTTGAGGGCACGCCTGGCATACTCGAAATCATCGTATCCGCTGATGATAATTACCAGGACATTCTCATACCGCTGACGAATCTGTTCCGTCATGGAAATACCGTCCATGATAGGCATTCGGATGTCGGTAATTACTACATCCGGCTTCGTATCCTCAATAATCTCAAGGCCGGCTTCTCCGTTACTGGCTTCGCCGACAACTTCAAATCCCAATGAAGTCCAGTCTATGTAGTGGACAAGACCCTCCCTGAGAAGATCCTCATCTTCAACTATAACTAATTTGATCACTGGTATCATCTCTTCCTCTCTTGGGTATCGTTACAAATACTTTCGTCCCTTCTCCGTAGACACTTTCAAAATGAAGTCCGTATTCCGGTCCATAATGCATCTGTATTCTTTCCTGGACATTAATAATTCCATAAGATTTCGGATCGTAGGCAATTCCTTTCCCCATCATTTCCTGAAGTTCCTTCAATTTTTTTTCTGTCATCCCGATTCCTGTGTCCTGTACACAGAAAATGACTTCAGCTTCTGTCTCCCTGGCTGTGATGGAAATATGTCCCGGTTCACCCTTTTCCTTGATTCCATGGTATATTGCATTTTCGACCAGAGGCTGCAGAATTATTTTAACCGTCTGGTATGGATACAGGTTCTCCGGAATATCAATGGAATAGTCCATGATTCTGTCATACCGTATTTTTTGAATTTGGATATATTTCTCCACATGCGTAATTTCCTCCTGTATCGTTATAAAAATGCGACCCTTACTCAAGCTGATTCTGAACAGCGTGGAAAGGGCGTCAATCATCTCTTCAACCTTGGAAATTCGGTTCATTCTGGACATCCATTTTATGGATTCCAGCGTGTTGTAAAGAAAATGAGGATTTATTTGCGCCTGAAGGGCATTAAGCTCGGCCTTTCTCAGCTTCTCCTGGTTTTTCTGTTCGTTTTTCGTCAACTGCTGAATTTTACTGATCATTACATTGAAATTCTTGGAAAGTTCTCCTAATTCATCGTCGCTTATATCATTAATACGGACATCAAAGTTGCCTCGTTCAATAATTTTCATCGTCTTTTTCATTTTGTCGATTGGCTTCGAAATCCATAAAGTAATAACAACGCTGAAAACAGCTGATAGAAAAACAAAGACAGCAATCGCTATCGTCATAGTCTTCTCCATGACATCGACTTTCGAGTATATATTTTCATAAGAGATTATCTGTACGATTTTCCAGTCGTTGATGTCTACAGTCATACTCGCAAGCAGATACTTTCCCCCGTCTATCTCAATTTCTTTGGTTACGCTTTCCTTTTCCAGATTCAGCTGGGCAAGCGTGCTGTTCATTTTTTGAATGTTTTCACTATGCAGATCCTGCAAATCCGAAGAATAAATGACTTCATTATTCCTGTTGAGAATATACGTACTCCCGTCAAAGGCCACTCCGTTGCTGCTGATTCCCTGGATATCTTCAGCCAGTACATCAGCAACAACTACACCGAGAACTTTGGTGGAAATTCTATCCATAATCGGGACAACAACGCTTAACGTAATTGTATCGAGGTTGTTGACCATAAAAGAACCCTCACGGGGGGCCATCCAGAGAATATCTCCGGAACTGTATACTTTCCTGTACCAGCTTTCTTTCCGAAAATCCTGAAAAAACAAAGTCTTCCCGGAAGACCGGTAAATAGCTCCGTTACTTCCGATCACAAAGATGCCGTCCACATTTTCAGAAAGTTGATTCATATACCTCAGCTGATAGTTGAAATTGAGTCTCTGTTTGTACATATCTTTGGGTATGGCCGGTAAATCCTTGCGCAGCGATAACTGGATCTCACCGTCCTGAGCTGCTGCATACGCCATTTTTTTGGCTTCCGCCAGAACCTGATAAATGTCCGCATTGGCCATATCAAGAGTTTTTACCATGGACTCCGTTGCCATTGACTCAACATTCTTCATGGAAATCCGATAAAAAATGAGAAGACTGCTTAAAAGCACCAGAAGTAGAAGGAAGAAACAGGCTGCTGTTTTTGCTCTGATTGATCTCATCCAATTCATGTTTTATCCTCTTGTGCTGATTCATGTGCTATTTTGATAAGCCGTTTCATTACGTTGTTTTCGAGTCCGAAATAGTCATGAAGGATCTTGTATTCCTGGAAAAGCCTGTCATAAACAATTACATTACAGGGAACGGGCTTATAGACCAAATCCTTAACTTTCCCGAGGCGGCGCGCTGCTTCATTTATATTCCTGTATCCGCTTAAGTCTTCCCCTGCGGCGGCGGCTCCATATATGGCACTGCCGAGAGCACCGGATTGTGCGCTTCCCGACAGCTTGATTTCCCGGCCGCATACATCTGCATAGATCTGCATGGCCATTTCGTTTTTTTCGGCAATGCCTCCGGCTGCATATATCTCAAGGATAGGTACACCGCCCTTTTCAAAAGTCTCAATGACCTGTCTGGCTCCGTAGGCAGTGGCTTCAATGAGTGCCCGGTAAATATCTTCCGGCCGGGTCTGCAGATTCATTCCCAGCATCATGCCGGTCAAGTCAAAATCGATAAGGTCTGTGCGGACGCCGTTCCACCAGTCAAGTGCGAGTACTCCGCTCTCACCGGGCTTGAGGACGGACGCCTTTCGGGTCAGAAGCTGATGAATGGAAATTCCCAGTTCGTCAGCCTCTTTAATATATTCTTCGGGGGTACAGGTTTTTACAAACCATGCAAAATGATCTCCTACGCAGCTTTGTCCGGAATCGTATGCAAATAATCCGGGAAGAACGCCGTCTTTCACAATTCCGCAGGTTCCCTTTACGGCTAATTCTTCTTCAGAGAGGAGCATATCACCTGTTGATGTTCCAATTGCCATAAGCATTTTGCCGGGACCGTCGATTTTGCAGGCAGCGACAGATGCGTGTGCATCAATTATTTCCACTGCTACGGCCGTGCCTTTTTGGAGTCCGGTTAATTCCGCCATCGCAGCTGTCATATATCCGGCACAGGATCCGAGCGGTTTTATGTCCTCCGACAATTTATCAGCCACAAGATTCTCCAGCTTCGGATGGAGCGCTTTAAAGAAATCTTTGGAAGGGTAACCCCTTTTATGGTGAAAGATTGCTTTATATCCGGCATTGCAGGCACTTCTTGCTTCCACTCCTGTCATTTGCCAGACAATCCAATCCCCCGCTTCAATAATACGATCTGCCGCGTCATAGATTTCCGGTGCCTCCTCTACGATCTGCATCGTCTTGGGCACCAGCCACTCATTCGAAATTTTACCGCCATAAAGAGAAAGCCATGGCTCCGACCGTTCCTGAGCTATGGCATTCAATTTATCCGCACAATACTGTGCTGCATGGTGCTTCCACAATTTTACATAGCTGTGAGGATTCTTCTTGTATTCAGGCAGATAGCAAAGAGGCGTTCCGTCCTTTGTCGTCGGAAGAATGGTACAGGACGTAAAATCCACTCCGATGCCAATAATATCTGCCGGATTTACTTTTGTCCGGCTTAAGAGTGCGCGGATGGTTACGCACAGTCCCTCGACATAATCACCGGGATACTGGAGTGCCCATGCTGCCGGAAGTTTTGTCCCGTCAGGAAGTTCTTCATCCATTACACCGTGTGCATATTCATATTCACTCACGGCGGTTTCTTCTCCTGTCTCAATATTTAAGAGCAGTGCTCTTACGGACAGAGTTCCGAAATCAAGGCCTATTGTATATTTTGACATGTTAGATCCACCTGCTCCACATTCATTTTTGCTTCTAAAAAAGGCTTACTCCCCCAAGAGTAGAAACAAATTATATTTTAGCTTATTCAAGGTTCGCATGAAATTCCCAAAGAGAGTGCAGATCGAGATTCTTTTCTCTGATTATCATCATGGCCGTAGCATCTCCGAATAAAAGTAATGACTGTTCAAAAAGCGATGTCATCGGTTGCTGTGAATGAATCTCATCAGGCATCATGGCTCTGCTTTCAACCGGTATGCGGATAAACAAGTCTTCTACATCTGTAAGACTGCTTGCCGGATTTGATCCGATATGAATAATTTTGGCACCGACGCTTTTCGCCTTTTTAGCAATTCCCACCGGAAACAACGTTCCGCCGCTTCCGGAACCGACGATAAGCACATCCTTATCTGTTATCGCCGGTTCAGTAATCTGGCCAACCACTACAGAGTGAATACCCAGATGAGCATATCTTTTTGCAATTCCTTCCAGGGAGAGAAGCGTTCTTCCGACACCGACAAAAAAGACTTTTTCTGCAGATACGACAGCATTCAGATACATAACGACCTTTTCCGGGTCTATCGCACCAAGCGCGCATCTTACCTCGTCCAATATGCAATTTTCAGCAGACTCAAAATCACTCGTCTTATACATATATTTCACCAGCCTCTTTCCGTTCCTTTATGAAATGCACAACTTCAGCCTCCGTGGGTATGGATGGCTGTGCGCCTTTCCTTGTGACACATATGCCCGCAGCTGCATTTGCATATACCACAGCAGATTCCATACTCATGCCGCGGCACAGCGAAATGGAAAGAGCGGCACCGAAAGTATCTCCTGCTGCAGTAGAATCAATCGCATTCACTTTGAATCCGGGAATAAATTGTGAGGCAGTACCATCATACAAAAGTGCGCCTCTATGCCCCAGCTTCAGCACAACAAAACGAGGGCTGCACTCATCATATAGTTTTTGAGCCGCCTTCAAAATATTTTCATCCGTATCCGTTTTAATGCCGGTCAGCGCTTCTGTTTCCGCCTCATTCGGAGAAACAATAAAAATTCCCCTGAGTCGATCCATCGGAATGTGCATGGCTGGTCCTGCATCCAGAAACACCGGAATATTCCTCTCGGCGGCTATCTCATAAGTCCGGTATACGACTTCCAGCGGCATCTCCAGCTGCATAACTACCATGTCAAAAGATCTGCTGTCAAAGGCTTTTCGGACATCTGCCTCTGTAAGGTTTGTATTAGCTCCCGGGATTCCGTATGATACATATTTTCCTTCATTATTTACCATAATGGGGGCAAGACCTGTCTGCGCGGCCGAATCTACGACAATACAATCCGTATTTACGCCTGCTTTCTCCAGCTCCCGAATAAAGGTCCGACCATAATCATCTTCCCCGACACGACCGACTAATGTAACGGCAGCGCCCTGAAGAGCTGCTGCAAGAGCCTGATTCGAGCCTTTACCACCCAAAGAATAGGCGTATGACGCGCACACAACCGAGACCCCGTATTCAGGAAGTCTTGGAACGCCATAAACCATCAAATCCATATTCATGCTTCCAACTACCAGTATTTGGGGTCTGGACATTTCACTACCTCACTTTAATATGATTTTTTGGGTAATCATATCATACAAGGCCGTTTTTTCTTTTCAAAAACGTATAGTCTTCTTTAGATTTTCGCTAAATCCAACATGCTGAAATCCACAAAATTCCGGTTATTCTTCTTCAATCATCGCGTATGCGCGGACAGGCGAACCGTCTCCATTCTCAAAGGGGAGCGGGGCTGCGCTGAAAAAGAACCGCTGACCGATAATTTCAGGCAGATGCACCAGTCCCTCAACGGGTACAATTCCACGCGAAAGAAGAATTCTATGCATGGCAAACGGATCGCCGACGGTATCCACCGCCTCAATCGTCGGCATATCGACGCCAAGAAGACGGATATCCATGCTCAAGAGGAATGTGACCAGTTCTGCTGAGAAAATCGGATATTGGTCGTAGTATGCATCTGTTCCTGCTTTTTCTTCCCATCCCGTCGAAAGGATTACGCGGTCATTTTGCTTGATTGTGCGCCTTTCAACTGTCGAAAGGTCAAGGACAGCGCGGGTGCCGGGACCCTGGGGATGACTGAGTCTGGCACGAATGCAGATAGCGTCTCCCACAAAAATATCAAGGGGAAGATCCGTAAGAGATGATTTGTCTTCATAAAAATGCCGCGGTGCGTCAATATGAGTGCCGACATGGCTTCCCATCTTAATTGCTGTTGTCTGGCAGATGTCTTTTCCGTGTGACCTCGCGAGTTCGAGCTGCACGTCGGGGTCTCCCGGATATACAGGCATACCGGCCTGGATTTTCTGGGTTAAGTCAACGATTCTCATTGTGTAGCCTCCTTTTCCCTGTCACCTTCGAGAATCAGGTAAAATTCCCGGAGTCTTGTTGTGATCTGTCCGCGGTCCGAAGGAGCGGGACGGTACTGAATGTACGGCTTCTGCATGGCGGAGAATAGAATTCTTCCCTTGAAATCGGGGTGGGCGAGGATGCGTGAAAGTGCTTCCATATCGGGGCGGGCGTCTTCCACATAATACATAAGAACCTGTTCTTCTTTGACAAGTATCCGGGAGAACCCGAAACGGCTTGCCATCCTGCGGATGTATGAGATATCGGTAAGAATGGCAACTTGTCTCGGCACTTCGCCGTAACGGTCCATGAGTTCGTCAAGAACATCCATGTAATCTTTGCTGCTCTTAATCTGACTGATACGGCGGTATGCGTCCATGCGCTGTCCGTCATCGTGGATGTAATCGGGTGAGATGTAAGCATCGATATCCATTTCGATGACAGCCTGACGCTCGGGAACCGGCTGTTCTCCCCGGATATTTTTGATTTCTTCTTCGAGCATCCGGCAGTAGAGATCGTAACCGATCACATCCATCTGTCCGTGCTGTTCCGCACCGAGAAGATTTCCCGCGCCCCGGACCTCAAGGTCTTTGAGCGCGATCTTAAAACCCGAACCGAGTTCCGTAAAATCACGGATCGCGGCAAGGCGCTTTTCAGCTACTTCCGTCAGTATTTTGTCCCGGCGGTATGTAATGTAGGCGTAGGCCTGGCGGTCGGAACGGCCGACTCGTCCTTTGAGCTGGTAGAGCTGTGCAAGTCCGAAACGGTCCGCGTTTTCGACGATAATCGTGTTGACGTTCGGCATGTCGATACCGGATTCGATGATTGTCGTACAGACGAGAATATCCGCTTCATGGTAGATAAAGCTCTCGATGATGTTCTCAAGCTGGCGCTCCCCCATTTTGCCGTGGGCATAGAGAATCCTGGCACCCGGAAGTACTTTTTCCAGTTCCGAGACCTTCTCCTGGATACGGTGCGTATCATTGAAAAGATAAAACACCTGACCCTGCCTTGAGATTTCACGCAGACAGGCTTCAGCAATAATGTCTGCATCATATTCCATTACATATGTCTGGACAGGACGACGGTCCAGCGGCGGTTCTTCCAAAATAGAGATATCGCGAATCCCTGAAAGTGACATATGGAGTGTCCTGGGGATCGGGGTTGCTGTTAGAGTCAGAACATCGACTGTACTTCGGAACGCCTTAAGCTTCTCTTTGTGTTCAACGCCGAAACGCTGTTCCTCATCGACTACCAGAAGTCCGACGTCCTTGGGAATAATATCTTTGGAAAGAACACGATGTGTGCCGACAACAACGTCAATAGATCCTTCATGCAGTCCTTTAACCGTCTGTTTTATCATCGCAGGCGTAGCAAAACGCGACAAAAGGCCGACTTTGACCGGGAATCTGGAAAGCCGTTCATGCAGGTTATCATAGTGCTGCTGAACCAGAACGGTAGTAGGCGCCAGAAGAATCGCCTGTTTGCCGTCCATAATGCATTTGAATATGGCGCGGAATGCGACCTCAGTCTTGCCAAAGCCCACATCTCCGCACAGCAGGCGGTCCATGACTTTTTCGGACTCCATATCACCCTTAATGTCGGCAATAGCGGTCAGCTGGTCACTTGTCTCCTGGTAGGGGAAATCCTCTTCAAATTCTCTTTGCCAGACCGTGTCCGGAGAAAAGACATGACCCTTGATAGCCTGACGCCGGGCGTAAAGCTCGACAAGATCAAACGCGAGCTTGCGGATGGACACCCGCGCTTTCTCCTTCATGCGGGTCCATTCCTGGCCGCCGAGTCTTGAAAGCTTGGGAGTACGGCCTTCTGAGCCGACATATTTTTGTATCTGGTCGAGCTTCTCCATTGATATGTAAAGAGAATCCTCGGATGCATAGGTGATTTTCAGATAATCCCGATGGACGCCGCCGGCTTCAAGATTCACCATACCGTCATAACGTCCGATACCATGCTGTTCATGTACGACCATCTCGCCCGGAACCAGATCGCTGAAAAGATCGATATGGACGCCCTGGCTCTTTTTCCGGCGCATCGGGCGGTCGACGCCAAATATATCCTGTGTTCCGACAATCAGAAGATTGGCGGCAGGATATTCGAAACCCGCCGGAAGATGGCGCGGAAAAATCTCGGAAAAGGTCTCATGATCAGCCAGAAACTGCCGGAGACGATCCGCACGGGCTCCCTCTCCTGCCATGAGTATTGTATCTTTACTGTCTTTCCGGCGCTGGGTAATCATCCTGGCCAGGTTCTCTTCGTGTCCGCGGAAGCTGTCGCTCGCCCGCCCGGCAATCGTATGGTTATAAGCCCCGGGAAGTCCGTTGCCCGATGTCGGAAGGGCGGAAAGTGTAATGACGCCGCCTTTTTGGTCAAGCTCGATAAAAAGCTCGGAGCCTTTCCATATGGCGCCGGCGGAAAGAGGGAGTACCTGCCCTTTTTCGAATAGCGCAGTAAACCTTTGGATGAAGTCTGCCTGCGCACTGTCGAGTCTTTTTTTGAAAGGAAGCGCTTCGTCCAGAAATAACAGGAACGGACAGGAACGAATATACGAAAGAACTGATTCGCTCTCCGGCATAAGAATCGGCGTCCATTTTTCAAGACCTGAAAAAAGAAGGCCCTCGCGGATACGTTCGGCATCCTGGGCTGCTAGTCTGGCCATACTTTCGCACGTATCTCTCCCTGCGCCGTTTTGGGCTGCTTCAAGGCGGGCCTTTTCGCCCTCTTCAAGAATACGCTGCGAGATTTCTTTTCTTCTAGCATCGGCAACGAGAAGTTCCCTTCCCAGAGGAATACTTATTTCTTTGAGCTGCGCGGTAGAACGCTGTGTCTCAAGGTCAAATGTCTTAATCTGGTCTATGTCCTCGTCAAAAAAGGAAATACGCACAGGCTCGTCGCTGCCGGACGGAAACACATCAAAAATATCACCGCGGCGGGCAAATTCGCCCTCACCCTCAACTTTTCTAGTACGTTCATACCCGATACTGATCAGGTGTATCGCCAGATCTTCCGGACGGACACGCCTCCCGACACGAAGGGTGACGACAGAACTTTGAAACTGTGATGCGGGCATAAGACGATTCATAAGAGAACCGGCTGTCACAATTACAGCGCCGAATTCACCTGTCAGAAGCCTTCTGAGAACACCGATCCGGGATAATTCAGCCTCTCTGCTGGACGCGTCGACATCGGCAAGGTTCAGCTCGCGCTGACGCAGAATCAGGACATCCTCATCGCAAAACGTCGTTAAATCATGCTGCATCGTCCTGGCGCGAAGTTCGTCAGGAACAAGAATTACCGGTTTTTTGCCCGCAGCCTGTGAAAGCGCGCTGATCAGATATGCTTTTTGACTGTCCGTCATTCCGGTTACATTGATATGTTTGGACGACAAAGAAGCCAGCTCTTCCTGAATCTTCAGGAAAACCGGATCCCTCTGGGCCATGGAAAGAATACGCTGCATTGATTCTGCCGGGCTCATGCGTGCTCCTTAATATATTTTTCCGTTGCTTCCGCAGCACTTACAAACGCTGAAAACATCTGCTCCTGATCGTCTTTACCAATATCCGACAAGACAAAGTCTGCTAAGTCAAAGTGCTGCGGCACAGGTCCGCAGCCCACGCGTATCCTGGGAAATGTCTGCGTGCCAAGACATGAAATAATAGACTTCATTCCATTATGTGTGCCGGGCCCTCCGCTTGGACGCATGCGGACCGTCCCTCTAGGAATATCTATATCGTCGTAGAGGACAAGAAGATTGTCCGGGGCGATCTTGAAATACTGTATGGCCTCCCGGATACTCTCACCTGACAGGTTCATATAGGTATGCGGGCGCAGAAGAACCACCTTTTCACCGGAAATGGTCCCCTGTCCGTACTCGCCTTTAAATTTTGCTTTGCCGACCGGAATCCGGTTGCGCTGTGCCAGCACATCGAGCGTCATAAAGCCGCAGTTGTGCCAGGTCTGTTTGTATTGGGAACCCGGATTACCCAGCCCTGCAATAAGCCACATATTTGTTATACTCCTTCACGTCTCCGATCCGGCAGAATGATCTTCGAACTGCGGATACGATTCTTTCTGACAACCCAGTTCTCCTTGACGATCTGACGGTTTCTGGCGATCGCAAGTCCCAACTCGGGAACGTCTTCTGTAATTGTTGAGCCTGCTGCCACATATGAATTGTCATGCAGCGTAACAGGGGAAATCAGATTGGAATTGCCGCCGATAAATACATTGTCTCCGATAATACAGTCCGTCTTGTCAAGACCGTCGTAATTGCAGGTTATCGTTCCACATCCGAAATTGACATTCTTTCCGACCTGGGAGTCGCCGACATAGGTAAGGTGGCGCGCTCTTGTGTAGTCGCCTATGATGGAATTCTTAATCTCGACATAAGCTCCGATGGTGATACTGTCATGGAGAACAGAGTCGGGGCGGATATGGCTGAAAGGCCCGATCCGGCAGTTCTTTCCGATAACACACTGTGTCGCGACAGAGCTCCATATAGCCGTGCCTTCACCGACTACGGCATCCTCAAGATGTGTCTGCGATCCGATAATGCAGTCCTCTCCGACAACTGTATTCCCGAGAAGTACGCAGCCGGGATTGATTATCGTGTCACAGCCGATCAGTACCTGAGGATTAATCCAGGTCGACTCAGTGTCAATGATCTGTACTCCCTGCGACATATGCCTTCTGCATATACGGCGGTTCAGGATCTTGCCTGCTTCCTGCAGTTCTATATGGTCATTCACGCCGCGGGTCTCATCGAAACCGGCAACATAGGCACCGACTTTATGACCGTCGTTGATAAGAATCTCGATTGTATCGGTAAGATAATATTCTTTCTGCGCGTTCCTGGCGTCAATTCTGCCGAGAGCAGAAAGTAAAAGAGGCGTCCGGAAACAATATATGGATGAGTTGATCTCCCTGATCTTCTTTTCTTCTTCCGTGGCGTCACGGTCCTCAACGATCTTTACTACATGTCCCTCACTGTCACGCACGAGACGTCCGTATCCAGAAGGGTCAGGGGCCTGTGCTGTGATCACGACTGCGCCGAACATATTCTGTTCAAACATAGACATCGCGGCCCGAAGTGTCTCCGGAGTTATCATCGGGGCGTCGCCCGGCAGAACAATCGTGCAGCCATTTCTTCCTTCGAGGAAAGGCGCAGCCTGCATAACGGCATGTCCTGTTCCAAGCTGCTGTTCCTGCAGCACGAACGCTACATCTTCTCCAAGTACCGCGCGGACTTCTTCCTGTCTGAATCCTACAATGTAAACCTGTTCCTGCGCACCAGCTTCACGAAGCGCATCTGCAACCCAGCATACCAAAGGCTTTCCCGCAGTTCTCTGCACCACTTTCGAGTGCTTGGAATGCATTCTTTTTCCTTCACCGGCAGCCATAACAACAGCACATATATCCATTTGAATAGGTCTCCTTCTATCGTTTTTTCTCGTTGTGTTCTAAGACGAGTTCTAAGACGAGTTCTAAGATGTGTTTATAGTTGTGTTCGCATTTGTGTTTAAAAGATTGTGTTCGCGGCACGAAAATGCGCCGGAATTTCTCTTTTAAAGAACTCCGGTGCCTCTTCGATCAGCTACATTATAGCATGAAACACGATCTCATTGTCCGCCGCCAAACACGAATTTGAGGCTTCATTTAACCAGCGTCTTTGACTAGCTTCATATCGCCGAACTTTATCCAGCCTTTCTTTCTCATGATTTCAGAGGTAGTAAGAGCGATAACCGCAGGCAGTACAAACTGAAGAAGAAGGATAAGGGAAAGCACAATCCATGGCGCGGTTCCCGCAGAACCATCGGCGGGGGATGTCATATCCTTATAAGTCATAATCTGGCCTACTAACCCGCACGAACCCATTCCGGCACCCAGAAAATTATTCGTCATACCAAAAACACACGTGGACAACGGCCCTACTATTGCCGAAGCAAGCATCGTGGGAATCAGAATCTGAGGATGCCGCACGATATTGGGGAATTGAATTTTGGCTGTACCCAACCCTTGAGAGAGTAGTCCGTTCCACCCGTTTTCACGAAAAGATGCAACCGCAAATCCGACCATCTGCGCACAGCAGCCAACCGTTGCCGCGCCTGCTGCGAGTCCCGACAGACCCATGGAAATACAAAGGGCCGCTGAAGAAATCGGGGCAACCAGCGAAAGGCCCACCAGAAGGGCAACTGCAATTCCCATCGGGAAAGGGTACAATTCTGTGGCGCGCATAAGAAGCCAGCCGAGCCACGCCATAAATGAACCGACAGGCGGCCCGATCAGGACTGCGACGATTGTGCCTGAAATCACGGAGCCCGCAGGGACAACAAGAAGATCAAAAGGCGTCTTGCCTGTAAGCCACGATCCGATTTCAACGGCGACGATAACCGCGATGATAGCGCCGACAGGACCTGCGGAAGTCACACCCTTAATCGGCGTTCCAGCCACTACATCAAAGGCGTTCATCAGATAGGCCATACCGCCGACCACCGCTGCTGAATAGACCGCAAGAGGCTTGGATTTGAGCCCGGTGGCCACAGCAACTCCGATCGCAGCGCCAACGAGCGGAGAACCGGCGCTGGTCCAGTAGATAATTTGCTGAAAATATGGCTGAAGCGCCTCGACATGAATGAATCCGAAAATCGTCTTTAGGATGGTTCCTATGAGAAGCGACGCAAACAGACCATATACCATCGCACCGAGCGCGTCAATCAGATATCGTTTTCCCGCTTTTTTCAAAAAAGCTGTCACAGCAGCCTTGCGGGTCGTCGGAGGGACTTTTCCATTATAAGCGAAATTTTTCTGAGAACTTTTGGCAGCCATACATTCTCCTCCTCTTAATTATCACTGTTCATTTTTCTTTTGAAAACAATAACGGCGATCGTAAATATGACAGCAGCATAGACGCATACAATTAGAAGCGGCTTACCTATACCCGCGTAATTTCCTGCGATCGCAGCTTTTCCCGCATCAACAGCATTGGCAAACGGGAGTATATAGGCAACTTTTTTAAAGGTGCCTCCGACAAGATCCAAGTCAAACCATGTGCCGCTCAGCCATGCGCTGACATTCGTAAGAAGCGCCCCGCAGATTCCGCCCACCTGTTTGTCGGTAAAAAGACTTCCCGCAAGAAGGCCAATACCAATAAAAAGCACCGCAGCCGGAATGAGAACAAGAATCGCTATTATTACATTCACAGTGACCGGAAGTCCCAGAATGAATGAAGCAGCAAAACAGATGACAGTTTGAAGCACAGCCATCGGTAAAAGAGGAATGGCATATCCAAGGATGAAATCCGCCGAAGACATAGGAGATGCGAAAAGCCGCACAAGAAAGGATGAACTTTTATCTTTGGCAAGAAGCATTCCGGAAAACAGTGAAATAAACGAGAGACCGAAAACGGCAATTCCCGGAGAAAGCATATCGATTTCAAACAGACTGACCGGAATATTGGCCTGGATGGCACTTAGTAAAAGGAGAAGGACAATGGGAAATCCTATCCCGAAAGCCAGGTTGAGCGGATCTCTTAGTATCTCCTTGCCATTTCGGGAGGCAAATGCAGAAAATCTCATATCAGAGCCTCCTTTTCTTTTGTTTCCGGCACCGGCACAGCGGGCGTTTCTGCGGTGACCAGCGATATAAAGGCATCTTCAAATTTATCCGTACCGGTCTTTTCCATTAATTCCGCAGCGGTTCCGACAACAATTAAATCACCTTTGGACATAACCCCGATCCTGTCCGAAAGCGCTTCTGCTTCTTCCATATAGTGTGTTGTCAGGATGATTGTAATTTTACCTTTTAACTTCTCGAGCGCCGACCACAGTTCACGCCTGGCAAGAACATCGAGTCCGAGCGTCGGCTCGTCAAGGAAAAGAATCTCCGGCTCCGAGATCAGCGCCATAGCAATACTTAGTCTTCGCTGCATACCGCCTGACAAAGTTTTGGCCCTGTCACCGGAAACCTCATCAAGAAAGAACTCCGATATTTTTTGTTTGGCTTTGTTTCGTGCTTCCGTCTTATCACACCCGTATATTCCGGCAATTAACTCGAGATTTTCGAGCACCGTCAGATTGGGCGCCACAGCTGTTTCCTGAGGGGAGAGATTAATCTTTCTCTTTACAGCGCCGGAATTTGTCACGATACTGTCTCCAAGAAGAGCTGCATCACCGCCGGTCGGCTTCGTGAGGCACGAAAGCATCTTAATGGTTGTTGTCTTGCCTGCTCCGTTCACGCCCAGAAGCGCAAACAATTCCCCTTCCTCTACCGTAAGTTGAATTGAATTTACCGCTGTTTTTGCTTTGTACTTTTTTGTTAAGTTGAAAGTCTCAATCGCATTCATTCATCATCCACGCTTTCCTCGGGATTCAATATGAATGCGGCAAACTTCTGCATGATATCATTCTTCACAATCGCGATCCCTTTCTTTTCATCCCCGAGAAGAAGTAATGTGTCGCCGGGATTAATGTCAAAAAGTTTTCGTGCTTCCTGTGGAATTACAATTTGTCCCTTTTCACCGACCTTTGCGGTCCAGGCATGTTTGCCTTTCGGTTTACTCATTAAAAACACCTCCTTCGAAAATGTAACTAGTATAATTAGTATGATTTGTACTACTAGCTACCCATAATACGCCTTTACAAAAAATTGTCAAGCAACAACAAATAACAAAAGCTATTACCGGCATCCTTGCGGCTGCATACCTAAAAAGGTATACTTACTATAAATATCTGAGAATAAGCCCTCGGCGGTACCGTCGTGTCCGGCTCATGGTTGGAGGTTCACATGATCGCTCTGCTTCTTGTTGCAGGTTATGCTACCAGGCTCTATCCGTTGACTATCAATACCCCCAAGCCGCTTCTTCCCGTTTCCGGCCGTGCCATGCTTGATTACATAGTTGATGAGCTCGATACGCTTCCGGACCTGTCAGGCATCTGTCTGATTTCCAATCACCGTTTTGCAGGTCAATTTGAAGAATGGGCCGCTGTAAGAAGACTTGTTTCGCCTAAGGTGCCGATTACAGTCCTTGACGACGGAACCACCGATGATTCCAACAAGCGCGGAGCCATAGGTGATATCCAATTTGCGATGGACACAATGCACATTGATGAAGATATCGTTATTATTGCCGGTGATAATCTTTTCACCTATCGCCTTTTAGATATGTATGATTATTTCATGAAGATCCGCCGGGATCTCCTGATTGCCATCCGCGTAAAAGATAAAAGCCAGCTGCAGAAGCTCGCCGTAGCCACGCTTGACGACGCCGGCAAGGTCCTCTATATGGCCGAAAAGCCTAAGGAACCGGAATCAGAAACAGCCATCTATGCGACTTATTTTTATCTGAAAGAAACGCTTCCCATGATCAGTCAGTATTTGATGGAAGGCAATACGACTGACGCGCCCGGCAACTTCCCCTCATGGCTCTATACAAGGAAGGAAGTATATGCCTATCTGGCTGACGGCAACTGCATTGATATCGGCACTCCCGAGAACTATAAAGATGTTACAGAGAATTTTCCTCTTCTTTGGGCAGAGCGCAAGTCACTGCCAGGCGAGCTATAAGTTACTGTACGGAAGGAAAAGCAATGACATTACTGGATAAAAATAAGGAACCGGCTGATCACCTGCCCCACGAAGCACCCGTACAGCAGGATTATTTTCGCACAATGACATACATAAGCGGGCATCGTCATCCTGATACGGACTCCATCGTATCCGCAATGGCATATGAAGCGCTGAAGTCCAAGCTTGGCGAATCGGCGATGGCCGTCCGTCTCGGAGAGATTAATCCGGAGACTGTTATGGTACTGAACCGATTCAACCTGAGCGCCCCGCCTGCGCTTGCCGATATCCGCACACAGATCAGGGATCTGCAGATCGATCATCCTACGCCTATATCTCCCGACATCTCCCTGTGGAAAGCCTGGGATCAGCTGCAGGATGAGCAGACGCAGTCCCTGCCGGTCGCTGATAATGAAGGACATTTCCTGGGTATGATAACAGGCGGCGATATTGCTGCTTTTGACATGCGCCAGATTCAGGAAGCGAGCACTAAATCGACACTCTCCAACCTGATCAGCACCTTGAACGGCGAGCATATATGCGGACCTGAGACCAGTCTTCTTCTCGCGCCGATTTTTGTCGCAGGGCTAGACTGCAGTCTTCACAAAGGCGGGATAGTACTGGCCGAATATGCAGACGAGAACATGATTCTGCGAGCAGAGGACTCTGAAGTTCTCTGCCTTGTTGTCTGTAATGTCACAGAACCCAAAGTCTTTATCAAATCGCTTTCTTTCCATTCGCGTGCCATATCGAACACCGCAGTTGTGTCTTCCCCCTATGGCCTGTATCAGACGCTGCGCCTGATTACGCTGTCGACCTCCGTATCCACCGTCATGCACAGTGAAAAGATCGCCCGCTTCGGCCTCAGGGATTATCTCGACGACGTCAGGAACGCAATGCTTTCCAGCCGTTTCCGCAGTTACCCTGTTGTTGATGATTCCGGACATGTTGCCGGCCTGATTTCACGATACCACTTGATACGGCCTTCCAGGAAAAGAGTTATTCTCGTCGATCACAATGAGATGGCGCAGTCTTTTCCCGGACTGGAACAGGCAGAAATTGTCGAGATTATAGATCATCACCGGATCGGGGATGTTACCACCGACGGGCCGATATATGTCCGCAACGAACCTGTCGGATCCACCTCTACGATCATCACGAGCATGTATTTTGAGAACAATGTATTTATTGACCGTCCGATAGCCGGCATCCTTCTGGCAGCGATCCTTTCGGACACCATATTTTTTAAGTCGCCTACCTGCACGCCCAAGGATCGGGAGATGGCACAGAAGCTTTCCATTCTGTCCGGAGAAAATATTGATCTGCTTGCCAGCGCGATGTTCACGCCGAATGAATCACTTCTGAAAATGACGGCAAAAGAGCTTCTCAATATGGATTTCAAGGTGTTCCGCATGGCCGGCGCAAAAGTCGCCATAGCGCAGATCAGCGCCATGGATATTTCCGGGTTCATGTCACGGCAGGAGGAACTGCTCGCACAGATGGATATCGACCGCAAGCTCGAGGATTACGACATGATCATGATGGCGTTGACCGATATCGAAAAAGGAGGCTCCCAGATCCTTGTCTCCGGCAGTCTCGGGGATGCACTCGAAAGAGCATACGGCGAAGCTGCAAAGGGCAGGAATTCTTTCTATCTGCCCGGCGTCATGAGCCGGAAGAAGCAGATTGTCCCTCAGCTTTCCATGGTGGTCAGCATCGGGTAATCACTGGTATATATCCGGTATCACGATTGTGACTGTTCCTGCTCGCATATGATTTTAATTCAAAAAAGGGCTCCCGGTGCAAATCACGCCGGAAGCCTTTTTTATATGCCTTTATGTTAATCGAATGGGAATAGCCGGTTTACGGAAGGAAGGATATTCCCATAAGGTAACGGTCGCATTCCCGTGCGGCGCCCCTGCCCTCGTTAATTGCCCATACGATAAGACTTTGCCCGCGGCGCATGTCGCCTGCAGCAAAGACTCCCGGAAGATTGGTGGCAAACCGGTCGAAGTCAGCTTTTACGTTGGATCTTTCATCTCGTGCAACTCCGGCAGATTGAAGGGCTGTATCCTCAGGACCGACAAAACCCATGGCCAGAAGGACAAGTTCCGCCGGCCAGACTTTCTCAGAGCCTTTTACTTCTACGGGAAGCATACGGCCGGATGCATCTTTTTTCCATGATACCGAAACCGTGTGCACTTCTTTCACATGACCTGCTTCGTCACCGACAAACTTTTTGGCTGTGGTGAGCCAGGTCCGCGGATCACTTCCGGTAAGAGCGATTGCCTCTTCCTGTCCATAATCCGTCTTAAGTACGAACGGCCACTCAGGCCAGGGATTCCCGGCAGCGCGTATCTCGACAGGCCGGGGCATAATTTCAATCTGGTTAACGCTTGCTGCGCCATGACGGATGCTGGTTCCCACGCAGTCTGTACCTGTATCTCCGCCGCCGATGACAATGACGTGTTTGCCGGAGGCCGTAATCGGGGCGCTTGCGGCAGCGCCTGCGCGTCCGCTTCCTTTTTCATTCATTCTGTCTTCATCAAGAAGCGTCTTTGTATTGGATCCGAGAAATTCTATAGCAAAATGGACGCCGTTAAGATCTCTGCCCTCGATAGGAAGATCCCTGGGTTTGGTTGCGCCGCCGCAGAGAACCACTGCGTCGTAATCCTCACGGAGCTTCTCGGTCGGTATGTCTTTACCGATTTCAACGCCGGTCACAAAGTGAATGCCTTCGGCTTTCATAAGCTCGACACGGCGAATGACGACTGACTTCTCAAGTTTCATATTCGGAATTCCATACATAAGAAGTCCGCCCGGACGGTCTGATCTTTCATATACAGTGACTTCATGGCCAACTTTATTAAGTTGGGCCGCACAGGCCAGACCGGCAGGTCCCGATCCGACAACCGCAACTTTTTTACCGGTACGGTTTTGGGGAGGCTCCGGCTTGATCCAACCCTCTGAAAACGCTTTGTCGATAATATAGCATTCGTTATTTTTGATTGTTACCTGCGGATCGTTGATTCCTACGGTACAGGCGCCTTCACAGGGTGCCGGACAGACTCTTCCGGTGAATTCAGGGAAATTGTTCGTCTTCAAAAGCCGGGCAGCTGCTTCTTTCCACAGTCCCCTGTAGATCATTTCATTCCATTCCGGAATCAGGTTATTGATCGGGCATCCTGACGCCGCGCCTTTTATCAGAAGACCTGTGTGGCAGAACGGAATTCCGCAGTCCATACAGCGGGCGCCCTGAACACGCTGTTTTTCATCTGTCCAATGTGTGTGAAACTCATTCCAGTCTTTGATTCTCTCTATTGGTTCCCGGTCTGCCGGAAGCTCCCGGGCATATTCCATAAATCCAGTGGACTTTCCCATTATCCAATCCTCCCATTTCTGACTTGGCTGCACTTTAACACGGCTTCTCTCAAGGTCAGTTTCCTGTTACACGCGAATTATCATGGTAGTTTGCTTCAAAAGCAGCCATAAGTGCTTCTTCTCCCGTTAGTCCCTTTTCTTCAACCTTGCGGATCGCAGTAAGCATACGCTCATAATCCTTGGGAAGGACTTTAACAAATGAGGCCGAATAGTCGTCAAAGTTTTCGAGTATCTCTCTGGCATATGCACTTCCAGTGTACTCAATGTGCCTTTCCAGCATAAGCTTAACGAGAGTAATGTCCTCTGCGTCTTTAAGTACGGAGAGCCCGACCATCTCTTTGTTGCAGCGGGATTCGAATTTGCCGTCCTTATCGTAGACAAAAGCCACGCCGCCGGACATACCTGCAGCAAAGTTTCTGCCAGTCTCGCCCAGGACAAGTACATGTCCTCCTGTCATATATTCGCAGCCATGATCACCGCAGCCTTCTACAACAGCAGAGGCTCCGCTGTTTCTTACGCAGAAACGTTCGCCGGCTGTTCCGTGGATATATGCTTCTCCGCTTGTCGCCCCGTAGAATGCCACGTTGCCGATTATGATATTCTCCTCCGGTACAAAAGTTGCTTTCTTGTCCGGGAAAACAGCTATTCTTCCGCCGGAAAGACCCTTGCCGACATAATCGTTGGAATCGCCTTCAAGCTGCATAGTAATACCGGCTGGTATGAATGCGCCGAAGCTCTGTCCGGCAGAACCTTTGAAAAGTACGCGGATCGTATTGTCAGGAAGACCTTTTGCGCCGTATTTTCTTGTAACCTCACTGCCGAGCTGTGTGCCGACGACGCGGTTTACATTTCGAACACGAAGTGTCACCCGCACAGGTTTTCCCTCTTCGAGGGCCGGCAGGCACAGGGGAATCAGAACCTTCTGGTCGAGAGTGTCCTCAAGCTTATGATCCTGAGTCAAAGTACAGTGGCGCACAACACTTGAGTCAAGGTTGGGCTGGTAGAGGAGGCATGACAGATCAAGCCCCTTGGCTTTCCAGAAATCCACTGCATGGTTGGCCCTGAGCATATCTGTTCTGCCGATCATCTCATCTACGGTTCTGAAACCAAGTTCAGCCATGATTTCACGCATTTCCTCTGCGATAAACCTCATGAAATTGACGACATAATCCGGCTTGCCTGCGAACTTCTTACGAAGCTCAGGATTCTGGGTTGCAACGCCGACAGGACATGTATCGAGATTACAGACACGCATCATTACGCAGCCAAGCGCTACGAGCGGACCTGTGGCAAATCCGAATTCTTCCGCTCCCAGAAGAGCTGCAATAGCTACATCCCGGCCCGTCAGAAGCTTGCCGTCCGTCTCGACGACAATACGGCTTCGCAGATCATTCAGAAGAAGCGTCTGATGGGTCTCGGCAAGACCGAGCTCCCAGGGAAGTCCTGCATGACGGATGCTGGTCTTGGGAGAAGCACCTGTTCCTCCGTCATATCCGCTGACCAGGACGACATCCGCACGGCCCTTGGCCACGCCGGCCGCAATGGTTCCGACACCGACTTCCGATACAAGCTTGACATTGATCCGGGCATATTTGTTGGCGTTTTTGAGATCATGAATCAGCTCGGCAAGATCTTCGATGGAATAGATATCATGATGCGGCGGCGGGGAGATCAGTCCTACGCCCGGCGTCGAGTGACGAGTCTGTGCAATCCATGGATATACTTTACGTCCGGGAAGCTGTCCGCCCTCACCGGGTTTCGCGCCCTGCGCCATCTTTATCTGCAGTTCCCTTGCGTGCACAAGATAATCGCTGGTCACGCCGAAACGTCCGGACGCTACCTGCTTAATGGCACTGTTTTTGGAATCGCCGTTAGGAAGCGGCACAAATCGGGCCGGATCTTCTCCTCCTTCTCCCGTGTTGCTCTTTCCGCCTAACCGGTTCATTGCGATGGCAAGCGCTTCGTGTGCTTCCTTACTGATTGATCCGTAAGACATGGCACCCGTCTTAAAGCGCCGTACGATCGATTCTACCGGTTCAACCTCGTAGATGGAAACCGGGTGCCGGGTCGGCACAAATTCCAGAAGTCCGCGTATGGTGCAGAGACGCTGCGTCTCCCTGTTGAGGTGGGTGCTGTAATCTTTGAAAATTTTGTAGTCACCCATACGGACAGACTGCTGCAGCAGATGAACGGTCATTGGATTGAATTGATGGTATTCGCCGTCTTTTCTCCACTGATACTGGCCGCCGGCAGCAAGACCCTGGTCCGGATTATTATCGGCAAAAGCCGATGAATGACGCAGGTTGCTTTCCCGTGCAATTTCGTCGAGGCCGATGCCGCCGATGCGGCTCGGTGTTGATGTAAAATAGGTATCGATAACATTTTTTCCGATGCCAAGGGCTTCAAAAATCTGTGCGCCCTTGTAGCTCTGGATAGTGGAAATCCCCATCTTGGAAAGGACCTTGATGATTCCTTTAACGGAGGCCTTCACATAGTGCGATTTGGCTTCCGCTTCATCCATATCTGTCAGAATTCCGCGGCGGATCAGATCGTCAACTGTATCATAGGCCATATACGGATTAATAGCCGATGCTCCGAATCCGATCAGCAGGGCAAAATGATGCACTTCACGCGGTTCGGCCGACTCAAGAATCAAACTGCAGTTCTTTCTCTTTCTTCTTCTGGTCAAATACTGATGCAGTCCTGACATAGCAAGAAGGGCAGGAATAGGGGCGTTAAACTTATTGATGCCGCGATCAGAAAGAATCAGAATATTGGCGCCGTCATCGATGGCTTTTTCGGCTGCAGCAAAAAGATCGGATAGTGCCCTTTTGAGTGTCAGTCCGTCACCGCCGGCCGGGAAAAGGATCGGGACAGTCGCAGATCGGAAGCCCTCTTCCCCTACATTTCTGAGCTTATCAAGATCTTCATTGGTCAGAATCGGATGCTTAATCTTGATCTGATGGCAGTCTTCCGGCTTTGGATCAACAAGATTCCCCGTTGTTCCCAGGTAGAGTCTGGCCATTGTGACAATATTCTCACGCAGTGAGTCGATCGGAGGATTGGTGACCTGCGCGAAAAGCTGCTTAAAATAATTGTAAAGAAGCTGCGGCTGGTCAGAAAGAACAGCCAGCGGCGTATCCTGTCCCATGGAGCCAAGCGGATCAATGCCGTCTCTGGCCATCGGGAGGATCATTGTCTTAACATCTTCATAGGTATAACCGAACGCTTTTTGGAAAAGCTCGATTTTTTCCAGTTCAACAACAGGAGCCCTTGGAGAATCAGCTTTGACGGAAAGAGTATCGAGGGAGCGCGTGTATTTATTAATCCACTTGCGGTATGGGTGCTCGCCGGCAATTTGTACCTTGATTTCTTCGTCAGTGATTATGCGGCCTTCTTCCGTATCGATTAAAAGGAGGCGGCCCGGACGAAGACGGTTTTTGGCAATAATATTCTCCGGCGGGATGTCAAGAACACCTGCCTCGGAGGATAGTATAACAAGACCGTCCTTAGTGACATAGTAACGGGAAGGGCGCAGTCCGTTCCTGTCAAGAATGGCACAAATCTGTCGTCCATCCGTAAACGCCATAGCTGCGGGCCCGTCCCAGGGTTCCGCAATCATGCTGTGAAATTCATAGAATGCCTTGAGATCATCATTCATACTTTCGTGTTTCGACCACGGTTCCGGCACCATCATCATGGCTGCGTGAGCAAGGGATCTGCCCGAAAGCGTCAGAAACTCCAGACAGTTGTCGAACATAGCCGAGTCGCTGCCCTCCGTATTAACGATCGGGAATACCTTGGTTACATCTTCCCCGAAAACATCGGTCTTAATGTTAGACTGACGCGCATGCATGGAGTTGATGTTTCCGCGCAGCGTATTGATTTCTCCGTTATGTATCAGGTAACGGTATGGATGCGCACGTTCCCAGCTCGGGAACGTGTTTGTGCTGTATCGGGAATGGACAAGTGCCATGGCAGACTCAAATTCAAGGCTGGCCAGATCAAGATAGAACGCGTCAATCTGATCAGCTGTCAGCATGCCCTTATAGACAATAGTCCGGCAGGAGAGGCTGGCAAAATAGAAATAGCGGTCATCATCTTCCGCCAGATTGAGCGTAAGGCTTTCGCAGCGCTTGCGGATAACATAGAGCTTTCTCTCAAACGCAAGCTCCGACTCACAGTCCGGACTTCTTCCGATAAATATCTGACAGAAATGCGGTCGGTTGGCTTTTGCCACAGAACCCAGAGTTGATTCGTTGACAGGAAGCGTACGCCATCCGAGAACCGTCTGTCCCTCGCTCTTTACAATGTCTTCAATACGTTTCTGGCTTGCTTCGCGCACGTCAGCCCGGCGAGGCAGAAAAAGCATACCTACGCCATATTCGCCTTCTTCCGGCAATGTTATATCAATCAGAGGACATACCTGGCGAAAAAACCGGCCAGGAATCTGAAGCAGGATACCCGCTCCGTCGCCCGTGTTTTCTTCGCTTCCGGCACCTCCGCGGTGAGCAAGATTAGCGAGAATGGTAAGTCCCTGACGTACAATCTCATGCGATTTTGTTCCGTAGATATTAACAACAAACCCGATGCCGCATGCATCGTGTTCAAATTCCGGAGAATACATCCCCTGTGCCTGAGGCAAGCCCCTCATGTTAGATTCCATTTCCAACCTCCCAAAGTGTCTGCTATATTCTGTAATTCTACGTCCTTGTGGAACTTGTGTCCACCTCGCACAAAAAAATGCCCGAGCACATCGACATTGACGCACTTAGACATTTACAAAACCCTAATTAATCAGGTACTCGGCCAGACGAATCTAAGTGCGCCGGCATCCATCATAATGATTTTTTGATCTTACCACATTGCAAGATCAGACGCAATACTTTTCATAAAATTGCGAATAAATCCTGTTTTCAATAATTTTTATGCTTATTTTGACGGAAAATTATTTTTGAATTGCAGTTTCTATGGGATTTAATGGCATTTTTCACCTTATGACATACTGAATTCGAGATATCGGGCGGCAAATTCGTCAGATATCATCTTCTGCCCCTTCTCGTTCGGGTGAATTCCATCGGCGCACAGGCATCCTGTCATAAATCTTTCACGCAAAAAAACATCCCGTACATCAATAAGCGGCAGCTTGTTCTCATAGGCAAGCCGGGTGATGGCGCGGGAATATCTTTCCTGATGACGGTAAATAAAATCTTTCTCGCCGATAAAAGCAAGCACATTATCCGGATCAACATTGTCCGGTCTTGTTATCCATGTAAAAAACATCTCTGAGTCGATTGGCGGAAGGCTCATGAGGACCGGCTTAATCCCTTTTTCCAGAAGAGTGCGAATCATATTCTGCATCGCGTCAACAAAATCCTCATACGATGTGTGGGGCTTATGGTCGCCTGACGGATCTTTTGAGACCTCGGCCCAGTTAAAATCACAGTCGTTGCCGCCGAACTCTAAGAGCACGATATCCGAATCATACCCTGAACGCAGGGTACGGTCCAGATTGGCCAGAGCTTTGGGCGCCGTACAGCCAAAATGAGAATGGTTCTTAATATCCAGATGGAAGAGCTGTGCAAAAGCATTAACCGCCCCGTTCTTAAGAAGACGGTATCGTCCTGCTGCCTCATCGAGTATTACACCCTTTAGAATTGAATCACCCCAGACATCAATTTTCGAAATCATTGACATACAAACATCACCCCGCTTCTTTCATTACTGATAGCGTAGCACGGCACATTAGATATTACAACATCTGTTTTTCAAAATCACGTAATATAATTGTTCGAATTTGATCCATCAGGTCTCAATCCGAATGCAGCGTCTTCAGGAGCAGGCCTTTCAGGGTTTAACAAATTCTGCATGACGCTCAAGGAATTCGTCATACTCCATCCGCTTGTCGAGTAGACCCTCAGGGCGGAATTCAAATATGCGGTTGGCAATTGTCTGCACAAATTCATGGTCATGAGAGGTGAAAAGCATAGATCCCTTGAAGGATTTTACGCCTTCATTGACGGAAGTAATGGCTTCGAGGTCCAGATGGTTCGTCGGATCATCGAGCAAAAGGACATTCGAGCCGGACATCATCATTCTTGAGAGCATGCAGCGAACTTTCTCGCCTCCGGACAGAACGCTGGCCTGTTTGAGAGCTTCCTCGCCGGAAAAGAGCATTCTTCCCAGGAAACCACGGATATAAGTCTCGTTCTGGTCTTTTGAATATTGACGGAGCCAGTCGACAAGCGACAGTTCACAGCCGTCAAAATACTGGTTGTTGTCTTTGGGAAGGTAGGATCTGGTTGTCGTAATGCCCCACTTGTACTCGCCCTCATCCGGCTCCAGCTCGCCCATCAGCACTTGGAAAAGAGTTGTATTGGCAACCTCATCATCTCCGACCAGTGCGATAGCATCGCCTTTTTCCATTGTGAAGGATATATTGTCGAGCACTTTCCTTCCATTTATGATCTTCGTCAGGTTGCGCACAAACAGCACATCATTGCCGATTTCTCTGTCCTGCGTAAAACCAATGAACGGGTATCGACGCGAGGAAGCCTGAACATCAGGCAGTTCGAGATTTTCAAGCAATTTCTTACGGGAAGTCGCCTGTTTAGATTTGGATGCATTTGCGGAGAATCGCGTGATAAAGTCCTGTAATTCTTTGCGGCGGGTCTCAATCTTCTTGGTCTGATCTTTCATCTGACGCAGGGAGAGCTGTGTATATTCATACCAGAAATCATAATTGCCCTGGAAAAGAGTTACCTTGGCAAAATCAATATCGGCAATGTGTGTACAGACTTTGTTCAAAAAGTGGCGGTCATGCGAGACCACAAGCACTGTGTTTTCGAAATTCAGAAGATAGTCTTCCAGCCACCGGCAGGAATCGAGGTCAAGATGGTTTGTGGGCTCATCGAGAAGCAGAACATCAGGATTGCCGAACAGCGCCTGCGCCAGAAGCACCTTGACCTTCTGTGATCCGGTAAGTTCACCCATCTTCTTCTCATAAAGCTCCTCTGCCACGCCGAGTCCCTGAAGAAGCATATCAGCATTACTCTCAGCGGACCAACCGTCGAGATCAGAAAATTCACCCTCAAGATCCCCGAGCATGATGCCGTCTTCATCTGTGAAATCAGTCTTGGCATAGAGTGTTTCTTTCAACCCCATGATTTCATAAAGTCGTTTGTGACCCATGATTACAGTATCACGAACCATAAAATCATCATATTTGAAATGGTCCTGTTCGAGTACCGCCATGCGTTCGCCGGGAGACAATGTCACCCAGCCTTTGCTTGGTTCAATATCTCCGGACAGGATTTTAAGAAAAGTCGATTTACCGGCGCCGTTAGCTCCGATTATTCCATAACAGTTTTCTTTGGTAAAAGTAATGTTTACATCTTCAAAAAGAGTTCTCCCGCCAAAACGCAGTGTAACTCCTGACACATCAAGCATATTATTCTCCTCTATTTTTCAACATTCACAGTATATAATACAGGATTATTCATAAAAGGGTCAACCTTTCCCAAAAATAATAGAACAAATATAAGGCAAACTCATTCTGTTTTCCCGTAAGTTCACGTATTTTCTCCGGTATAATATATATATGTAACTAAAACGACACCGCAAGTTTACATCTATGCCACTCTTAGCGGCTATACTTATATGGTATAAAATGAAATTTTGCTTGTCAGCAAAAATGGCAGGGAGACCAAAAATACATGATGGATCCAAACCAGCGATCGCCCAAGCACGGAAAACCGCGCAGAGAATATGATATTCCGGACATTTCTCAAACAAATTCTCCGAAGGGTTTTTACGATTCCAACGGATACTTTCATCCATCTGTGCCCGGTTCTGCAGCTCCCGGTCAACCGGCTGCCAGGCCGTCTCCCCAGCGCCCTTCTGCATCGCAGCCCTCTTCGTCAGGAGGCTCCCAGCCGGCACAGGCCTCCGGCAGACCAGCGCAGCCTCGTCCCGCGCCCCAGGGATCCCGGGCTGCGGGTTCTTCCGACCGCAGTTCCCCCGGTAATGCCCGGTCCGGTAATGCCCGATCCGGTGCCGAGAATGGCAGACGTCAAAAATCACGCAAAAATCACCATTCCCTTTTGATTTTTACAATTTTAGTAGCTGTTGCTGTCTGTTTGTCGGCGGGTCTTTATGGCCTCTATAAAAGCGGTCTCAGCGCGCCCGATTTTTTGCAGATCAACCCGGACCATCAAAGCGCCGGCACAATTGTAAATACAGATGATGTCGTCCCTTACACACAGAACATAACTTTTGCAGAAGACTCATCCAAACCGCTTTACGGCAAAGTGGTATTCCTTGATCCCGGTCACGGCGGCACAGACTCCGGCTGCCTCTATCCAACCGATGAGCCGACAATGATGGAGAGCACCATCAATCTGACGATCGCAGAAAACACTAAAGCCGCGCTGGAATCGCGTGGTGCAACTGTTATTATGCTTCGCACGGACGATTCATGGGTTTCCCTCTATCAGCGGATTTCGCTGACGCATCTTTACTGCCTGCAGTTCGCCAATCAATTTGGTCTGGATACTGTTTCAGCCGCTGATCAGGAAAGTCTGATCACGGAGCTCTCCGATACGATTCAAATCAACTCTGATACGGTTGATTCAGGCGGAATGGGTATTATGGTCGGCACCGGTGTCGGGTCGGAACTTGAACTCCTCATGGATCTTGAAGCAGACCTCACAAATTGTATCTATCTGTCCATACATATTAATTCAAATCCGGATTCCAAGATGAAGGGCACGCAGGTCTATTACGTCACGGATGAATCTGTCATAAAAAGTGAGACGGAGACGGTGGCCAGTGATTCAGCCTACCAGAATAATCCCAGCTTTCCGCTCAGGGAGGATTATTTCGGCCGCGATGGCGCACGCAACGAAGTCCTCTCACAGACTCTATATGATTCCATCACCAGTGCCGTGCCGTCTATCAAGACAAATTCAAAATCCATTATTGAGGACAACTATGCAGTTCTCAGAGAGAATAATCTTACCGGAGCCCTTATTGAAGTCGGCTTTATCACGAATAAGCAGGATCGCACCACCCTTTCCGATGATGAAGCGCTATATGATATTTCTATTGGAATTGCCGACGGTATTGTCAACTTTTTCGCAAACAACGCCTGATATATGCTACTATACTCATATATATCCGAACGCCGCAGCGCCAGTCTTCTGAGGGCTTTTGCACGGCAGTAAACAGATAGGTGGAACATATGAATATTGCAGTAATAACGGGAGCGTCTTCGGGAATAGGCGAACAATTCTTAAGGCAGCTTGTTCTGGAACGCAGCGCATTCGGGAGCGTGCCTTTTGAAGAAATCTGGGTGATCGCAAGAAGAGTCGAGCGTCTTTTTTCTCTCAAAAACGAACTGGATCCGGTACGTATCCGTATTTTTAACCTTGACCTTATTTCCAGTTCCGCTGTTGCTGATATGGCGGAAGAATTGAAAAAGCGCAAGCCCTCAATCGGACTTCTTGTCAATTGTGCAGGCGTCGGTAAAAATGGCCGGTTCGAGACGCTTCCGTCTGAAGATGTTCACAGGATGGTGGCGCTCAATTGTGCGGCACTTGCTGAATTTACCTCTATATGTCTTCCCTACATGATCCCAACAGGAGATTTGTGTTCTTATGCCACAGGTCCGCGTATTCTCAATATTGCATCTTCTGCCGGATTTCTTCCGCAGCCGGGATTTTCCGTGTATGCTGCCTCCAAGTCATTTGTCATATCCTTCTCCCGGGCCCTGCATGCAGAACTCCGGATTCATAATATTGCCTCCACCACTGTATGTCCGGGCCCCGTTGCAACAGAGTTTGCTTCCGTCGCGACCGGAGTCCCCGGTGCCAAAACAGAGGGATTCAAGTCGCTTTTTGTCGTCAAGCCGGCGCGCCTTGTTAAGAAATCAATTCTCGCGTCCAAGAGGGGACGCGGTCTGTATGTATACGGTTTCTCACAGAAAGTAATACATGTTCTTTCCAAAATACTGCCGGTACACTTTCTGGTTTTCCTTATGACCAAGCTTTTTAAGGACGCACGTGCGCCCTCCAACTCACAGCAGGTCACTCCAGACACCGTTCAGGTCACTCCCGACACCGTGCAGGCGTCTGCCGCCGGGACAGGTACGTCGTCGCTGCAGTCAGCTCCTATACAGGCTTCTTCTCTTCCGACGCCCGCACCGACGCCTGCACCGGTACCCGCACAGACGCCTCCAAAACAGGACTTGCCTGCCTCTGCTAACGGCGCTTCTGCCGCTTCCGGTACGCCGGGCACTTCGGAACAGGCGCTGAAGATTCTCTCTATGTACCCGGGCAAATCACACTGATTCGGATCGGATAATTATTTTATCTTTTTATAAAAAAGCAATAAGGAAATGCATGTTTAACTAAAAGCAATTGTATTAATTATTTTACAATTGCTTTTTTATGATTGCTTTTCATCTATATATATGCAAAACGCATAATTTGAATGTTTCTTTTTTGTTAGTTCTGACAACAATTAAGTTTTTTCTGATATATTTTCCCGTTGCTATCTTATACTTTCTCATGTTAGTATTATTCTGTTGGTTTTATAGAATCAAATAATAGTATGGAGGACATAAAAATGTACGATACCCTAGTTACTCTTAAGAGAGGCCTTACCGAGATTCTTGCCTTAAAGCTGCTTCTGGAAGAAGATCAGTACGGATATCAGTTTGTTCGTCTTATCCGTGACCGCAGCGAAGGTGATATCTCCTTAACAGAAGGTGCTTTGTATACTACACTGTATCGTCTGGAAGCAGATGAATACGTCAGTTCACAGGATGTTCTTGTTGGTCTCAAAAGACGCCGCCGTTATTATCACATCACAGATAAAGGCCGCGCATATGCAGCCACCGAAATTGCAAAATACGAGCGTCTTGCAGGCGGTGTAATGAAAGTTCTTTATTACGGAGAATAAGTAATTCTTTTCCAGCACAAAAACGAAGTCCAGCTGTACAGCTGGATTTTTTTTGCCCTGAATTTTTATGATTCACTGATTTGAACAGCCCCTTCGAATTACTTTGAAACATCTATGCATTTCTGTCTGGCAGGCGTATACTGTTAGCTGAACCTAACAAGATGTGAATATAGAAGATGATGTAAGCTTCTTCTCAGTTTCTTTTCAAGGGAGGCGAGGTATTTATGGGCGGTCTCAATGCAGTTGATATATTCATTCTACTTCTGGTCTGTGCTATATCCGTTCTAATTATCCTTTTCAGGGTCCGGCTCAGACGCAAAGTCAGGGACGATAACAGAAAATGCGGGGGAAGCTGCGGTTCCTGCAAAGGTTCCTGCAGTTCTTCGATGTTAAAAAAAGATCCCGACGAAAAATAATCAGCATATATTTTTCTCTTTCCCACGGGTGACGAGTCTTCTTACCAACCCCATAAGGCAATAAAGGAGAAAACCGATCCAAAATCCCAGAACATTCATCCAGAAATCATCAATATCACTTTTACCCATATTAAAGTAGTATTGTGTAGCTTCAATTGCTCCCGAAAGAATCATTGGCAGGAAAAATGCCAGTACTTTCGGTATTTTTTTGCCGTAAACGCCGAGGTAAAAACCGAGAGGCGTGAAAATAAACAAATTGCCGAAAAATTGAACAAATATCCCGTGCCGGAAATTCCCTGCCAGTATATGTGGCCAATATACTGCAAATGCACCCTTGAGCGGATATAAATTCAAGCTTCTTACGCCATCAAGATCCACGATTCTCTGTGTGATAAACAATTGCCCCAAAAGCCCGGCATAAGCAAACAAAAACACAATGCTGGACAGATTGAATGCATAGCGGAAAGTACTGCGCCTTGCTTTACTGTCCCATTTGCCGCGCGAAAAAATACGGATAAGTACGAATATAAGAAAGCCTGTGAACCAGACCAATCCAATGCGGAATGCTACTTCAAATGTAATCACACTCTCTATACTGGTGTGATTCACCACGGCATCCTGGATATAATACAGAAGCGACAGCGCTATTCCCATGGACTGCGAAATCGCACAGGTCATATAATCAGTGGTCAGTGCAAAAACAAGGATGGCAATGATACCCGATGCAGCCACGAGAAAAATCTCCTGATAAGGTGAAATCCAGGAATCCGAAAAGAGCAGCACAACCAAAAGAAGCATTCCTGCAGGTATCGAAAGGACCCTTCTCCCCTTATTGTTCTGGTGATTCAGACTTCTTTTTCTGACGGACACATTCCTGCCCGACACTTTTTTGTCTGAGTCTTTTCTGACGGACGCATTTCCGGCTGACTTGGACTTACTCATATATTTATACACGAAGAAACATAACTGTTTCTTCGCCTTTCTTCAATTTGGCTGCATATGTAAAATACTCTACACCAACAAATCCTGCAAGCGATATATGAATTCCGACTCCATACAGGCACAAAAAACCTCATATCTGAAGAATTTACTCAGATATGAGGTTTCAAAACCGCCGGGCAGATAAATAGGCAGACAGGTTACATCAGGTCTTTGTCACCTGAGAAGCGTCAGCCACCGATCTTTTTTTGCCGTGCAGAAGCGGTGACACCCTCTTATATAGAAGTGCGGTAATCAAAGATACGACAATGCCCTTGAATAGATTGAACGGTATAAATGCAAAGACAATAATGGTGTACATATCTTTGACATAGATGTTTACCGCTGCGGTCATGGCAATAATGTCATCCATCGACATCCCGTAAAATTTTGTATAAAAATCCAGGAGAAAAAAGTAATTAAACAGGGATGTAAAAACAGTCATTACAAGGGTTCCGGCAGCCATGGCAAGAACCGCACCTTTTTTGCTTTTGAAAAAATGGTATACAATTCCTGCTGTCCCTGCAAAAAACGAGCCTGCCAGAAAGTTGGCAAGTTCTCCCACAAAAGCTGTGCTCGAAAACGGCATATGGATAAGGTTCTTGATTAATTCAATAATTACTGCACTTCCGGGGCCAAAGGCGAACGCTCCGAGAAGTACCGGGATTTCACTAATGTCCAGCTTCAGAAAAGGCGGCATAAAGGGCAGCGCTGTCTCGATAAACATGAGTACAGCCGCCAGTGCGGACAAGAGCGCAAGGCTTGTAAGCTTTCTTGTGCTCATTCTTTTTGTTCTGGTCATTCCATCGATCTTCAGTGCCCCGAAATCTTTGCTTTGCTTGATCTTTTGTGTAGTTTTTTCGTTCTGTGTCATCTTTCTTTCCTCCTTTTTTCCATTCAGGGAACAAAAAAAGCTCTCCCGTTTACTTCAGGAGAGCTTAACACGCAAGAAATTCCGGCCGCTAAAATGCTGGCCAGTCTTTACTTCTTTCATCCGGACTATACCGTCGGCACCGGGATCAAACCGGTTCAGCTATCGCTCGCGGGCTCGTCGGCATTATGCCGCTTTACCGCCGGAGAGGAATTACACCCCACCCTGAAGTTATATTAATATTATAAGTTCATACATTCTCTGCTGTCAAGATGGAAATTATTTACCTCTTGTTATATACTTCATTTATTAAGTTTCATTTCTTTCTCTTTTGATTTATTCAGATAGACAAAAAAACCAAATTGTATGTCGGGGGAATTGTTTCGTGAGACGATACCAGAAGTTTTTCATTATCCCGGTCTGTCTGACTGGTTTGATTTTTCTTTATGGCTGTACAAGCCGGCCTGCTGTCGAGACAATGGCAGCTCCGTCCCTCCCGGCCGCAGCGGCGGTCAATCATGCGGATGTATCTGCAGCAAATGCGCCCGCGCAGACAGCTGCGCCTACCCCTGCAGCTACACCTACGCCTACCCCGACTCCGACTCCGACTCCGACCCCCGCCCCTACCCCCACGCCTGTCCCTCTATACGTTGAGCCGATTTTAACTGAACCGGTGTGGTATAACGGATATGTTGATCCTCGATCGATCCGCGCTGAAGTTGCCTCGAATCCGGAAAATATTTCTGTTCTGATTAACAAGTATTACTCCATGCCGTCCGATTATGTCCCGGAACTTGTGATGGCGGCTTCCTCTGCAGGCCAGTATCTTCGTCCCGAGGCAGATGACGCCTGGGATCTTATGCGTGCCGTCTGTCAGGAAGACTGCGGTCAGGTCCTTTATCTGGTCTCCGGTTACCGTTCCTGGGCCGACCAGACCTATAGCTTCACCAACGCCATCGTTAGAAGGGGAATTGATAAAGTCTGCGAAAAGAACGCCTATCAGGGACGTTCCGAACACTGCCTGGGTCTCGCTCTTGATATCAACATTGCAAGCGACCCTGAAATCAGGGATGAATTTGTAGAGTCAACTGCCGGCCAATGGGTCAAGGAGCATGGTTACGAGTATGGTTTCATTCTTCGCTACCCGCGCGAAAAAGGAGCGATAACCGGTTATGGCTATGAAGCCTGGCATTATCGCTTTGTCGGCGTGGAAGTAGCAGCGGCGCTGTATGAATCAGGTCAGACACTGGAAGAATATTACGGCAAAGAGCAGGTATTACCTGACGGCAGCTAAAACAATTATATACGAAAATATTATGGAGTTTACCTGAACCGACTCCGGGAGAAATAATGAAAAGCAGTAAAAAACGGGAACGGTTGAGAAATCTCAGGTGGCTGCGGACTGTTCTATACATACTCCTGCCCGTAACCATTGCCGCTCTGCTGATCGTACCGGTGCTGCAAAAATCCGCAGTATCTGCCGGCTTATCCGCAGCGCAATCAGCACAGACCACTGATTGGCAACCGTCGGCGACTCCGACCCCGACTGCAGCTCCGACCCTGACTCCAGCTCCGACCCTGACTCCAGCTCCGACTGCAGCTGCAGCGCAGACCGGGGAACCGACTCCTGTGCAGACCCGGGAACCGACTCCTGTGCAGACCCGGGAACCGACTCCTGTGCAGACCCGGGAACCAACACCGATACCAACACAGAGTATTGAGGCTGTCCAGGACCAATCCGACGATATCGACTGGTACGACGGCTACGCAGATCCCCGGACGATCAATGCAGAGGCAGTCGCATCCCCGGAAGACTTGACTGTGCTCGTCAATAAGTACTGGAGTATTCCCGAAGATTATACCCCTGATCTGGTACTCGCCGATTCATCCAAAAATCAATACATCCGGGTTGAAGCGGAAGATTCATGGGACGCTATGCGGGCAGCATGCGAGACGGATACCGGATATGTGCTTTACCTGTGTTCAGGGTACCGTACTTTTGAGACACAGGCGGCCTTATTCTCAAAATCGATACAAAACAAAGGAATCGGATATGCCTGCTCAAAGAACGCCATGGAGGGCCGCTCAGAGCACAATCTCGGTCTTGCCCTTGATATAAGCACAACGGACAAAGGAGTGATCAGCAGCGGGTTTGCAGATACGGCGGCCGGAGCCTGGGTTGTCGAACATTGTCATGAATACGGTTTTATCCTGCGGTACCCGAAGGACAAAACCGAGATTACCGGATATGTCTTCGAGCCCTGGCATTACAGGTATGTCGGAAATGATCTTGCGGGGACATTATTTGCATCCGGGCAGACTCTCGAAGAATACTACGGCCAAGTGCCGGCCGAACCGGCTGAAAGCTGATCAGGCGGATACGGGCGGATAACGAAATCAGTGTAATAAAAAAGACGCAGCGCATGTTAAATGGGCTGCGTCTTTTTGGAACATTAGCAAATGGTTTTTATGCCGACCGGCGGTTAGATCCCGTATTCCTGGTTCCTTGATATTTTTAAGCGGTCTCTATCGCAGCATCCGCCTGCAGATTCAGCAACTGCACGGCATCTTCCCGCATCTTGAACTTAAGGATCTTGCCGGCGGCATTCATCGGGAATTCCTCCACAAAGGAGATGTATTTCGGCGTCTTGTGTTTGGCCATATGCGTACGGACAAATTCCTTCAGCTCTTCCTCTGTAACGGAGGATCCTTCTTTCCTGATGACACATGCCATGATCTCTTCCCCGTATGTCTTATCCGGAACTCCGATAACCTGTACGTCCCTGACCTGGGGGTGTGTATACAGAAATTCCTCGATTTCCTTGGGGTAAATGTTCTCTCCGCCGCGGATAATCATATCCTTAATCCGGCCGGTAATTTTGAAATTATTATCAGGCGTGCGCAGGGCAAGGTCACCTGTATGCAGCCAGCCGTCTTCATCGATAGCGGCACGGGTAGCCTCGGGCATTTTGTAATAGCCCTTCATGATATTGTAACCGCGTGCCACGAATTCTCCAGGGACATTGTCCGGAAGGACCTCATTGGTTGCCGGATCAACAATACGGCACTCGACTCCGGGCAGCGGACGTCCGACAGTTCCGACACGAACCTCGAGCGGATCTCCTACACGGCTCTGCGTACATCCGGGAGAGCTCTCCGTCTGTCCGAAAACAATGGTTATGTCATTCATATTCATCTTATCGACAACGGCTTCCATAACCGGTATCGGGCAGGGGGAGCCGGCCATGATGCCTGTGCGCATGTAAGAGAAATCAGTCTTTCCAAAGTCCGCATGTTCAAGAAGTGCAATAAACATCGTCGGTACTCCGTTCATGGCGGTGATTTTTCGTTCATTTACAGCTTGCAGGCACTTAGCGGGACTAAAGACTTCAACGGGCACCATTGTAGAACCATGCGTAATGGATGCCGTCATGGAGAGCACCATACCGAAGCAGTGGAACATCGGAACCTGAATCAGGAACCGGTCGGCTGTAGTTAAGTCCATACAGTCACCGATGCATTTTCCGTTGTTGATAACATTGTAGTGCGTTAGCATAACTCCCTTGGGAAAGCCGGTGGTTCCGGATGTATACTGCATATTTACGACTTCATCCTTATCAAGTGAGTGCTGCATATCACGAACAGTAATTTCCGGAATAAGGGAGGAAAGAGACATGGCATCATCCCAGAAATAGCAGCCTGGCTGGCGAGAGTCAATCATGATGACATTCTTGAGGACAGGAAGACGGGCGCTGCATAACTTCCCAGGCTCCGATCCGGCCAGCTCCGGGCAGATCTCATTAATAATCTGCACATAGTTCGAATCCTTATAGCCGTCAATCATGACCAGAGTATGCGTATCGGACTGATGCAGCAGATATTCCGCTTCATGAATCTTGTAAGACGAATTGACCGTTACAAGAACAGCACCCATACGTACGGCCCCCCAGAAAGTCAGGAACCACTGCGGATAATTGGTTGCCCAGATGGCGACATGATCGCCCTTTCTGACGCCCATTGCCAGGAACATACGCGCCGTCTTATCAACCTCTTCAAGGAATTCACTGTACGTGCGTGTATAATCCCGTGTTGTATATGCAAAGGCATATTGATCCGGGAATGTCTCGGCTGTTTTTTGAAGAAGCTGCCCGAAGGTCAGATCGATGAGAGTATCTTTCTCGAAAACACGCCTGCCGTCTTCAGGACGAACGAATATATCATGCACAGGCCGGGAAGCTGTTTCAGTTCCTTCCGTCTGTATCTCCTGCGAAGGCTTCCCTTCCAGGACCGGTGCTGCAGATACGGCGCAGACAGAAGCGGTCTCCCACATACGGATGTACGTAACAAACTGGGGGAACACAACGGCTGCATCTTCGAGCTCTGACGACCAGCGCTTCACCCATTCAAGGGATAAAAAACCATCGAAAGCCTTCTCTTTAAGGAGCTCAAAGACAGGAATCAAAGGCATGTCGCCGCTTCCCAGCATACGATACTGTGCCTTACCGGATTTATCCATGACAGAATCCTTTAGATGAACATAACGGATCAGATCCCCAAGGTTGTCCCAGGTGGTCTCCGGCGACTCATTAAAATATCTGTACGGGTGATGTACATCCCAAAGGACAGCCACATTGGGGCTTGCGACTTCGTCCATGAGCTTTCTGAGACGCTTAGTATCAGCAAATACACCATTGGTCTCTACCAGAAGCGTAACATTCTTCTTCTGCGCTTCGACGGCCAGCTTCTTGAGGAGCGCCGCAACCGCTGCATCATCCACTTCGCCTTCCGGTGCAGGATGCGCATCGGCCAGAACGCGTACAAAAGGCGCGCCGACTATGGCAGCCAGCGCAATATACTCATTGATTTCAATATCGGCCGCTTCGACGCCTTCCGGTGAAGAAAGGACACAGTTGGATGAGAAACATGAAATGGAGAGTTTGAGACGAGCCAGCATTTCGGCTGTGCGGTCGATTTCTCCCGGCAAAAATGGCTTCGCGCGAGCCGCCATTATCTCTTCACCGAGCCCGCGGATTTCTATGCCGGAATAACCAAGGTCGTATGCCATCGTGTAAATTTCCGTCCATGTCCATTCCGGACATCCAAGCGTAGAAAAAGCCAGCTTCATTGCCATAAATGATTCCCTCCGAAAGTTATGCGAGCATTTATTTACATATTTATAAGTAATGCAAGAATATAGCAAATCAGAGGACAAATCAAACCGCTTTTCGCAACTTTCCCTTGTCTAAAACGAACGAAAATCAAATTTCTCACACAGCGACAAAATATATTCGTTCTTAACCAGCCGGCTTCCCATATCCCCTACAGCCGCATAGCCATAATGAATTCCGGCAAGACCTCCGCAGATCGCCGCTGTTGTGTCGGTATCTTCGCCGAGATTCACTGCCTTAAGGATACAATTCCGGTAGGTCTTGGTGGTCAAAAGGCACCAGAATGCGGCTTCAATTGAGTCCACGACATAACCGCCGCTCTTGATGTCCTCCCGCGAAATCTTTATGAAATCCGCTAAAGGAATCAGCCGTTCAAAGTGCTTCAATTCCACAGCGAACACCGGCTTTTTGCGGTAATAGTCAAAAGCAGCACGCACGCCGTGTTCGACGGCTTTGCGGATCGGTTCACCATCCATCAGTCGAACGGCAGCTGCGGCATAGATCCCGCAGGCAACTAGACTTCGCGGATGCCGGTGCGTCAGTCCTGAAATCTTGTGCAGGATATCCATATCAGCATTATTCATAATATCCGTTCCGCTTTTGCGGTACAGTAAAAAGACGGCAGGAAGAATGCGCATCAGAGAACCATTGCCATTATCAGATTCCTGATCTCCGCCGCACAAAAGCGGCGCCACACCCAATTTATATTTGACGATGGAATTTGTGGTAGTCCGACCCATGTCAAAAGCTTCTCCGAAAGGAGTATAACTTCCGGTGTCGCCCCACTTCTGGAATTTGTCCATGATATCTTTATAATCCAAACCGTCGGACAGACTGTCCAAAAGGCACAGTGTCAGGCTCGTGTCGTCAGACCATGTCCCCAGCGGCTGCATGAATGTGCCGAATTCACGAAAATCGATAACGGGATCCCGGTCACGCGTCTCCCTGTCAATGAATTCAACAGGGACTCCTATGGCGTCCCCGACAGCCAGTCCCATAATACCTGCTGCCACCTTCGATTCCAGAGGATTATAAATATCCCGTGTCCTTTTCTGATTCATTCGTCAACCCCCTTTTTGATAAAAAAATGCATGCAGAATATATTTTGCATGCACTTATTATGCCGGGTAAGCTGTCCCAAAAAGAGTCCAGCATCCAGGGTTTTTTCAGCGTTTTTTCAGCCGATTATTTGCCGAACAATCCTTTTTTCTCTTCGATAGAGGTTACTGTGTATCCAGCCTCTTCTACCGTGTGCCTGAGCAGATCATCCGTTATGCTGCTGTCGGTTTCAATGACCGCAAGATTCTTTTTGAGGTCAACCTTAGCCTTAACGCCATCAATTTCATTGAGGGCTTTTTCGACACGCGCCTGGCAGTGTCCGCACGTCATACCTTCTATAGCAATAATTTTTTTCATATATTTTTCCTCGCTTATTTCTGTTTTATAAAAAATGACATCACACCCGAATGGGTATAATGTCATTCTGCTTGTCTTACTGATGACTGTCAAGTAGTAATTACACGCGCAAGTCCATCAGAATCTCATCATAGTAAACACCGTCTATATAAAAATAATCCTTATGTACCCCGACTGTCTCAAATCCGCAGTTCTCATAAAGCCTGATGGCGTGCCTGTTCCCGGCCCTTACTCCGAGGCTCACATTTAAAATGACTTCACTTTCCTTTGCAAACTTGATTAACTCATTCATGACAGCCGTTCCAACGCCGCTTTTCCAATATTCTTTTTTGACAGAAATCGCAATTTCGCTGTTATGGGCTATCCTTTTCCGGGCAGACGTGCTGATTTGCGCAACACTGACAATTGAATCTTCTATTGTTCCGAGTATCATAAGAGTATTCGGGTTGCTGTTTATTGACTCTATATAAGCTGCTTCTTCCTGTATCGTAAGATGAAATTCATCTTTTCCAAACAAAAGATTATCACTTTCTCCTCCGACTTTATTAAGATATTCAATCATCTTCTCTGCATCTTCAACGACAGGCTGCCGCAGTTCCAGCTGCAGACCGTTCTTAATCTGTATTTGATTTAGAATGATAAAATCCATGTGCAGACAGCCCCCTGTTCACATGTACCGCAAGGCGATACCTTCATCTCATTTCTCGAATTTTCCTTCTTCTTTTTTATAGAATAATAACGCAAAACGACATTGCTTTCAACCCGGTAATCAGTCCGGATCTTTTTTTCAAAAGGCCCTTGACGCGGCAATGATTACGGTATAAGATTCAATTGTAAGCAACTTAATTTGATTCAACATACGTGAAGGAGATAATATTATGTCAATTTATGATTATTCCTATACCTCCATTGAAGGAGAAACAGTCCCTCTTTCCGACTACAAAGGCAAGGTTATCCTGATTGCCAACACCGCCAGCAAATGCGGGTTTACTCCCCAGTATGAAGGTCTTGAGGCTCTTTATGAAAAATACGGCGAGAAAGGCCTTGTTGTCCTTGGATTTCCGTGCAATCAGTTCAAAGAACAGGAGCCGGGCACAGACCAGGAAGTACATGAGTTCTGCACACTCCGTTTTGGCGTTACCTTCCCGCTGTCTGCCAAGATCAATGTGAGAGGTGAAGACGCAGACCCCATTTATAAGTACCTGACGGAAAACACAACCTTTGACGGTATGGGTTCCGGACTCAAGAACAAAGCATTTGAGGCCATGCTTAAGGCCATGTACGGCAAGTCTTTTTCAGACAGTTCAATCAAGTGGAATTTCACAAAGTTCCTGATCGACCGGGACGGTAATATTGCCGGCCGTTTTGAGCCGCCTGTTGAGCCAAAAGACATGACCGCCGCTATTGAGGAATGTCTCTAAGGTGAACAATTCTGATGCGCTGAGACTTGATAATCAGTTGTGTTTTTCCCTATATGCGGCATCCAAGGAAATAATTAAGATGTACAAGCCCTTTCTGGATCCGTTTGGTCTGACATACACACAGTACATTGTGCTGCTTGTCCTTTGGGAAGAAGACCATATTACTGTGACAAATCTTGGCAAAAAACTTTTACTTGATTCGGGGACATTGACGCCTCTTCTTAAAAAGATGGAAACAGCCGGCTACCTGACCCGCGAGCGGAGCAAAGAGGATGAACGCACGGTAATCGTTGCACTAACGACGGCCGGGGTTTCCCTCAAAAGTTCATTTCTGGACCTTCCTTCCAGGATGTTCTGCAGTCTCGGTATGCCCTGTGAGGAAACAGTCCGATTAAAGGGAATGCTAGATACACTCATCAAAGGGCTTGTTTCTGAAAAAAAGTAGCCACGCACACCTCTTCACAAGGCAAAAATACAAAAGAGTCTGCCGCATGATGTTTGCAACACCTGCGGCAGACTCTTATTTTTTATTCACTATTTTTTCTACCCCGACATAGCCGGGTTATACAAAAAACCTGCCGCGCCCGTGGATTAAGCCTTGGGTGCATCCGCTTTAGCA